>Ga0209417_1000341_pt1 | contig 118718 bp, 105 predicted proteins | sample RifGroF2_FD_184002 | JGI IMG/M metagenome (GOLD analysis project Ga0209417, IMG submission 184002) | Groundwater microbial communities from Rifle, Colorado, USA - Groundwater F2 (SPAdes) (version 2) | ecosystem: Environmental > Aquatic > Deep subsurface > Groundwater | place: Rifle, Colorado... | reverse complement strand
AAAGTTAATGGTTTGCATTTTAAACATGGTTGTGATTAATGCAGCTAAAAATTTGGCTCGTGCTTTATGCCATCCAAGATTTTTATTGAGAGTTGAAACTAAATCACTATTTTTGTTTTTATCCTTGGTATTCATATCATACATATTGACGTTGTAATCTTATGTAAGATACTGAATATCAAGGTATTAACCAAATTTTCAAAGAGCCTAATTAGCTGTTTATCAGCATGTTATATGTTTTGTCATGTACTAAACTATTTTTAAAATTTCTTATGGTTCCATAGCTAAATCTATCTCCTATCTCAAATTTAATTTTTCCTATATTCCCATTTTCAAAATAAGTTGTATCAGAAGGGTTTTCCTGTGCCTTAATTAAAATGTTAAATGCAAAAATTAAAACTGTTATTAATATTATAGTTTTCTTCATTATTCACTTAAATTTTGAACTGGAGAACCTGATACACCAACACTAATTGTCGAATTACCTGAAGCACCAACTTCCTGCTGAGATACACTAATATTAGCATTTGGATATTGTGTTTGTATATTTCCCCCGTTCTTCGTAGTTTGTACCCTGCAAGTTTGGCGAAGCATCTGCTTCGTCTTTTTATATTTTTTTTTGCATCCGCTAATTTACAGTTTTCCATCTTAAACTTGCTACTGAAATAGGTAATATATTATCTAAACCTGCATAATTTCTTGCACTTGAATATATATAATCTTCTGGTTTTGAAACAATTTCTGCTTTAACAGTGTTATACATTAGTATAGTTCGTCCAACTTTGCCAAAGTTGATTTCAACCAAAGTATAACATGCTGATAATCAGCAATATTTCAATTTAATGCAAAGTTTGGCAAAGTTCTTAAAATCAGAAACATACAAAAATTAACCGAACTATTGATATTACAAATATAATTTTTATTATTAAGTGTAGCAAAAATGCCACAATAATAAAGATTGACGAAGCATCTGCTTCGCCAAACAGCAGTGTTGGTGTTTGGGATAAGTTACGGAGAACTGGGGGTTCTTGCGAGAAATCTCTATTCTTTAGTTGTTATAGATTTCTCAATCGCTATCGCTCATCTCGAAATGACAACCCACTTTCAATTTGTCATTTCGAACTTGCTGTGAGAAATCTGTTTTGTTCCACTTTTCGAAGAAAAAAAACACTTGGTTGATGATTTGTTGTTCGGACATTCTTGTCCGAAAACTAAAAAGCTCTGGCAGGAAACATCTTGTACTTTCAAAAAACAAGTTTCTCCAAAAAGCTTAAATTATATTCATTCATATTTTTTTATTCTAACTCTTTTTCACTAATTTTATATTGTACAAATTTTTACAGCCATGAAAAAATACAAAGATTTGAATATTGGAACTAGATTAAACATCGTGTTGGGAATTTCGGTTGGTATAATCATAACGATGCTTGGCTCATATACTTACTTTCGACATGAAGGCAGAATAAATCATTTTAGAGATGTAAAATTAAACGACCAGCTTGATTTTATGAAAGAACTGATTAATGCTGAGTTTATAAATAATCAAAGCGAACTTAAAAAATCCTTAGACTTATCGTATGATATTTTTACAAAATCGGGAAAAATCACAGAATTAGATAGTTCGGTAAATTTTATAGATAAAATTTCAAAATTATCGGGAGTTGCAATAAGCATTTTTCAGAAAAATGATGATGGATTTGAGTTAATAACGTCGAATTTAACAGATAAAAACAACGGAAAGTTATCGAAATATTCCATTTCAAATAACAACGAAATTGGATTAGAAATTAATTCGCAACATTCGTATTACGGAAGAGAAAACATCAACGGAAATTGGTATTTAACTGCCTACAAACCAATTATAATAAACAACGAGATCAAAGGAATTTTTTCTGTTCTAATTTCAGAGATTGATTATGCTTCATTGAGCGATAGATTCAAAGATATTTCATTTTTCGAAAATGGCTTTTTATATTTAATTGATAAAAACGGAAAGTACATTATTCATCCAAACAAAGAAGGACAAAGTAATGCAGACGATATTTTTCTGACTAAGATGAAGTCGGCAAATACAGAAAGAGGCAATCTCCGTTTAGAGAATCAAGGAGAATGGGAACAGCAATATTATCAATACCTCGAAAATATTGATGCTTATGTTGTTGCCTCAATTTATGAAAAAGATTTGTACGAAGATTTAGTAAAATTAAAATACACTGTAATAATTGCGGTCTCGCTTGCAGTTATTATGTTCATTTTTTTAGCCATGAGTTTTATGAAACCCATTGCCCGAGCAATTAGGGAAAGCGTTGATTTTGCAAAGAAAATTTCAAATGGCGATTTGTCCGCAACCATGGAAGTGAAAAGTAAAGACGAAACTGGAGTTTTAGCAAATGCTCTTAATCAAATGGTTTTAAAATTTAGAGAAATAGTGGAAGAAATTCTACGAAATTCGGAAGAAATTGCTAAAACTAGCGAAGAAATAAATGCCGCATCTCAACTTGTTTCAAACGGAGCATCGAACCAAGCAGCATCAGTTGAAGAAGTATCTTCGTCTATGGAGCAAATGGTATCGAATATTCAACAAAATACCGACAATGCCCAACAAACAGAAAAAATTTCAAAAAAAGCCGCAGAAGACATTATTGTTAGTGGGCAACAAGTTGCCATGACCGTTCAGTCGATGAGTAAAATAGCCCAAAAAATTTCGATTGTTGGCGAAATTGCTTTCCAAACAAATATACTAGCTTTAAATGCTGCCGTTGAAGCGGCAAGAGCAGGAGAACATGGTAAAGGATTTGCGGTGGTTGCCTCAGAGGTGAGAAAGCTAGCAGAAAGAAGCCAAAAAGCCGCCGCCGAAATTGACGAATTATCAAAATCGAGTGTGAATATTGCCGATAAAGCAGGAAAATTACTCGAAGAACTTGTTCCAAATATAAACAAAACATCAAAACTAGTAGAAGAGATTACGGCATCAAGCATGGAGCAAGATACTGGCTCTAGCCAAATTAACAGTGTAATTCAACAACTTAATGCCATTGCTCAACAAAATGCATCTTCGTCAGAAGAAATGGCATCAAGAGCCGAACAAATGCTAATTCAGGCGGAACATTTGAGAGAGCTGGTCTCGTATTTTAACATCGATTTAGGAAGAAAAAATAAACAAAATAAAAATTTTCAAAACAATTTCCCCGAAATTGTAAAAAATGATACAGAGGATAGCTTTTAACTAAATATGAATTAATGTTGCTAAAATGGGGCTTATTTTCTTATAATTACTTTCCAGTTGTTCGCATTATTAGTTTTGCCATTGAATGTAACGATATCGAAATCATCAGAGAAGCGAACAAATTTTGCAATATCTTCTGTTATAACATAAAGCGTTTCTCTATCATTCATTTCTTCCAACAAGTCAGAAACCAAACCTTGTGTAATTTCATTTCTATCAATAAAAATAGGAACAATCGAAATATTGTCGGTACAAATAAATTTTATAAATGGCAAATGATTGTTTAATAATTTCATTTCGTCAATGTTATTTTCTCTTTTCAAGATTTTGATTTTTTTCGATAAATCATCTGCCTTTTTTTGGTTAATAGGAATAACACCAACACTTGAACTATAATTATTATCTTCCGTCATGAAAGAAGTATTTCCTGAACTTAAAAATAAAATATTTTTGTACGAATTTCCATTCAAATAGCCATAAACCTTAACAGCATCTCTTGCCGAAAAACTCTCCTGAGAATTTGGGATTACGATTGCTGAAACATTCACGTTATTTCTAGATGCATTTTTCTGAAATAAAAACTCAAAATTGCTCGATAATTCTGAGTTTAGACTTTCATCAATAAAATAATTTTGCGAATAGCCAAGCGTATAAGTCAAAGCTATACAGATTGTTAACATGATATTTTTAAGATTTAAAATCATTTTATTTCGCAAATTTATACCCTTTCTACGAAAGATTAAGTAAAAGGTTACCTAAATATAAAAGTATTTTTATTTTTGTCGCGAAATAGAATATTCGATTAAACTTTTTAACGAATTTTTAGCCTCATTTTCGTTAAAAGTTTCAAGTAAATTAAGAGCACTATTTTTATATTTTATCATTACCTCGATTGAGTATTCAATTCCTTTATACTTATGAACAAAATCAACTACTTTTTGTATTTGTTTTGTCGTTTTCTTTTTGGTTTTAACAATTTTAACAATTTCTCTTCGCTCTTTTGATGAGCAATTTTTCAATGCATGAATTAGTGGAAGAGTCAACTTTTTTTCTTTTAAATCGTTTCCGCTTGGCTTGCCAGTCAAATTTGTTTTTTCATAGTCAAACAAATCATCTTTTATTTGAAAAGCCATTCCAATATCCTCTCCTATTTGTTTCATTTTGGCAACTGCCTCGTCAGAAGCTCCAACCGATTTTGCTCCGCAAGCAGTGCAAGAAGCAATTAACGACGCTGTTTTTTTTCTGATAATTTCGTAGTACACTTCTTCAGTTATATCAAGTTTTCGTGCCTTTTCTATTTGCAAGAGTTCTCCTTCGCTCATTTCCTGCACAGCCTCTGAAACAATTTTCAACAAATCGAATTGTTTTGTTTCAACGGCAAGCAACAAACCTCTTGACAAAAAATAATCACCAACTAAAACCGAAATTTTATTTTTCCAAATAGCATTTAATGAGAAAAAACCTCTTCGCTGATACGATTCATCAACAACATCATCATGTATAAGAGTAGCTGTATGTAATAGTTCAATAAACGAAGCAGCAACGTAACTTGCATCGCTGACTTGACCATTAATTTTTGCCGAAAGAAAAACAAACATCGGTCGCATTTGCTTTCCTTTTCTACGCAAAATATAATTTGTAATAATCTCTAATAAAGGCACTTTGCTTTTAATCGTGTTTCTGAAATAAGGCTCAAAGTTTCTTATTTCATCTTTTATTGGAGACTGTATATTCAACATCGAAGACATAATGCCAAAGGTAATCTTTTCTTTTAATGTAAAAAACAATACTATATGTTGACATACGAACATGTATATACATGTCGTTTTTTTATGTTGTTAATCATATTTAATCTCACTATATATTTATATATTTGAGAATGTAAAATATTAAAAAAATGAAAGTAAAAGATTTAAACATCAACCATCTAGAAGATGCCGCAAATATGCTCAAAGCAATTGCTCATCCAATGCGAATAGCTATAATTAGTTTACTCGAAGAAGGAACAAAATTAACAGTTACCGAAATTCACGAAAAGTTAAATTTGGAACAGTCAACCACCTCGCACCATTTAGGAATTTTAAAAGACAAAGGTGTATTGAATTCGAAAAGAGATGGAAAAAACACCTATTATTACTTAAAACACGAGAGTTTGAGCAATATTATAAATTGCTTGAGTATGTGCAAACAAGTGAAATAAATGACAAAAATTCGAGTTACAAAAGAATTCGGTTTTGAATCCGCCCATGCTTTGTGGAACTATGATGGAAAGTGCAAAAATGTACATGGTCATTCGTATCGACTTTTCGTAACCGTTCTTGGAGAACCAATTGAAAATGAGAATGATGTAAAATTAGGAATGGTAATCGATTTTGGAGATTTGAAAAAAATTGTAATAGAAAATATAGTCAATCGATTCGATCACACGTTATTTGTAAATAATAAAGCAGAAATCAAAAACATACTTGAAACAGATCAAATGTTTGAGCGATTCGAAACATTGAATTACCAACCTACCTGTGAAAATTTTGTAATCCATTTTGCTGAAATTTTGAAACAAACGCTTCCTAAATCAGTAAATTTATTTAGCATCAGATTATACGAAACCCCATCATCATACGCCGAATGGTTCGCCGAAGACCAGCGATAATTCATTTTTAATAAAAAATCATTGATAATCGTGTCAAATTCATATATTTGTAATATGACACGATTATTATTTTTTACTCTTCTTTATTTGTTGGCTGCTCAAACAATAGCCAATAATTCAATTGATAGTCTTGAAAATTTAATTAATAAATCAACGGACAATCAAAAAGTAGATATCTTAAATGAACTGGCTACAACGTACTTTTCAATCTCTCCTATAAAAGCCGAAGAATATGCCCAAGAGGCAAAAAAAATCGCCATAAAACTCAATGACAAGAAAAAAATCGCCGAGTCGATTAAAAATATTGGGAAATCGTATTATTTCAGAGGAAATTTTGAAAAAACCTTAGATTATTTTCGAGAAGCCTTAAAATATTTTGAAGAAATTAATGATTTGCAAGGGATTTCTTCATCGAACAATAATATTGGAATAATTTACAAAAATTGGGGTGAATACGAAACCGCTCTTCAATATTTTCAACGTGCATTAGAAATTGACGAATCAATTGGAAATAAAAGCGGAATTGCAGCATCGTTACAAAATATGGGCGTATTGTATTTGAATTGGAACAATTACGAAAAGGCATTAGACTACTACAAGCGCTCATTGAGAATCAAAGAAGAACTCAATGACGAACACGGAATTGCAAATTCACTCAATAATATAGGCGAGATTTATTTCAAATGGAACAATTATGAAAAGGCATTGGAAAACTATAACAAATCGCTCGGAATAAGGCAAAAAATTAAAGATAACAATGGGATTTCGACCTCGTTTCACAACATTGGCGAGGTATATAAATTCATGAATAATTACGACTTGGCATTGGAATATTATTTAAAAGCATTCGATTTGCAAGAATCTGTTGGCGATAAACTTGGAATGTCGTCGTCGTTAAATAACATAGGCGAAATAAATCAAAAGAAAAAGCATTTTACAAAAGCTCTCGAATATTACGAATTTGCCGTAAATGTTCAGCAAGAAATAGGAAATAGAAAAGGGCTAGCCAACTCTTATCATCGAATAGGAACAGTTTACGACGAAACAGGAGACTATGAAAAAGCGATTGAATATTTTTCAATGAGCTTAACCTTGTCCGAGGAACTAGAAGCAATCGACATGCAAATGAATTTATTCAGTTCTTTTGCCAATGTGTATAAATCAAAAGGCGATTTTGAAAAAGCACTAATAAATTATCAAAAATATATAACATTAAAAGATTCTATTTTTAATTACGTAAAATTTGCAGAAATAACGACTAAATACGAAACCGAAAAACTCGAACGCGAAAATCAAATCGAAATAGACAAAAAACAGAATCAAATCGAAAGACAAAGAATCATAATGAATGCAATTGTTTTTGGAGCTATATTAATTTTGATATTTCTTTCAATGCTGTTCCGATTATTTATTCAGAAAAAGAAAGCAAATCATCTTCTTCAAAAGCAAAAGCAGGAAATTACCGATAGTATATTGTATGCAAGTAGAATTCAACAAGCCGTTTTACCTCCCAATGATTCTATTGAAGAAATTCTTAAAGATTTTTTTATTCTAAATATCCCTAGAGATATTGTTAGCGGTGATTTTTATTGGATTTCGCGTAAAGAAAATAAAGTAATTGTTGCAGTTGCCGATTGTACTGGACATGGAGTCCCTGGTGCATTTATGAGTATGCTCGGGATTACATTTTTAAACGAGATTGCAAGCCAATTAACGATTCTTAATCCTGCTGAAATTTTGGACGAACTTCGCAATAAAGTAATTAACTCTCTTCACCAAAAAGGAGTAGAAGGAGAAGCTCGCGATGGGATGGATATTAGTCTTTGTGTAATTGATTTTGAAAATAGCAAAATGGAATTCGCCGGAGCAAACAATCCTCTTTACATAGTTAAAAATGAAAAGTTAAAAGTTAAAAGTTTATCAAGTAATAAATTCGATATAATTTCGAACGATTCTCCTGTCATTCCGAACGAATATGAGGAATCTAACTTTCAACTTTATGAACTAAAAGGAGATAAAATGCCAATAGGTCTTTATGAAAAAATGGATAAATACACAAACCATCTTATTAATTTGCAAAAATCCGACACAATTTACTTATTTTCCGATGGGTATGCAGACCAATTTGGAGGCTCAAGAAAAAAGAAATTCAAATACAATCAATTTAAAAAATTGTTTATTGATAATTGCCATTTGCCAATGTCAGAACAAAAAATTATTCTAAACAATACAATTAAAAGTTGGCGAGGCGACCTTGACCAAATTGATGATATTTTAATATTGGGAATTCGTTTTTAAAAAACTGAAATGACGATTGCTAAATTTTGTATATTTATATTATTTTTTTCTGTTATAAGTGCAACTTATGCAGAAAATGAAATCATTTTAACAGACGCCGAAATTCCCGATTACAATGTAACCGAATATTTATATTTATTCGAAGACAAAAATAATTCGTTTGAAATTGAACAAGTGCTTTTGTTTTCTGATGGAAAGTTTACATTAAATAAGTCTTCAAACGTGAATTTAGGAGTTACAGAGTCAGCGTATTGGATTAAATTTGCTGTAAATAATTCAAGCAATGAGGTTAGAAGCTTACTTTTTTCTCTGAGCTATCCTTTTATAAATCATATCGATTTTTACCAAATTAAAGAAACCAAGCTATTAAAAGATTTTCACACCGGAGAGTTAGAAATATTTAACACTCGTGATTTACAACATCGCGATTATGTTTTTAATTTAAAACTAGACCCTAAAAGTCAATACACATACATAGCGAAAATTTATAATAGCGGCGAAACTTTATTGCTTCCTATGCGACTTACTTCTTACCAAGCATTTATTAGTCGCGATTCAATGGATTTACTAATAAAGGGCTTCTTTTATGGATTATTGATCTTCGTGATTATTTTTAACAGTTTTCTGTATGTCACCATAAGAGAACGGCTTTATATCTTTTATTCAATATATGTAATTACTCTTGCTCTTTTTATTGCAAATTCTGATGGTCTTTCTTTTCAACTATTTTGGCCGAATTTTCCTGTCTGGGCTGATAAATCGACCATCTTTTTTGTCTCTGTTTCAAATTTTTTTCTCATACTTTTCACTAAAGACTTTTTGAAATCGGACAAATTAACAAAAGGAGTTGACATTACGTTGAAATCATTATTAACTCTGGCTTCAATTTTAATTATTTCTTCTTTTATCGGAGCTCCTATTAGAAAATACGCCGTATTAGCAGCAAATCTTCTTTCGTTTTTAACAATTGTTTCGATAATTGTAATTGCCATCCTTGCTTTTCGGAAAAAAGTTTACGGCTCAAAGTTTTTCTTGATTTCGTTTTTCGTTCTTATGGTTGGAGTTATAGTTTATGTAATGCGAAATATGGGAATACTCCCCTCAAACGTAATTACAGGATATGGCGTTAAGCTCGGATTTGTAACCGAAGTAATTTTATTATCGTTTGCGGCTTCAGACCGGTTTCGAATCAATAAAGAAAAAATTAATGAAGAACTTGAAAAATTAGTCAAAATCAGAACCTCCGAAATTTCACAACAAAAAGAAGAAATATCAGCTCAACGTGATGAAATCGAATCTCAGCGTGATTTTGTTACTAAACAACGAGATACTATTTTGGATCAAAAACAAGAAATCACCGATAGCATTCACTATGCAAAAAGAATTCAAAACGCTATTCTTCCTCAACAAGAATTTATAAGTACAATCTTACCCAATCACTTTATTTATTTTAAGCCGAGAGACATTGTGAGTGGCGATTTTTATTGGATGAAGGAAGTAAATAATAAAATCATATTTTGTGTTGCCGACTCAACTGGACACGGTGTTCCAGGGGCATTTATGAGCATGCTTGGGATTACATCTTTAAACGAAATTGTAAACAACAATACATTTCTAAACGCAGGAGAAATTCTCGACCAACTTCGAAAAAACATTGTACTTTCATTGCATCAAACTGGTAAAGAAGGCGAAGCAAAAGATGGAATGGATATTTCTCTATGTGTTTATGATAAATCAAACAAAACGCTCGATTTTGCTGGAGCAAATAACCCGCTATATGTAGTGAAAAGTGAAAAGATAAAAGTGAAAAATGAAGAAAATACTATACTTGATGAACTTTCAACTTTTAACTTTCAACTTGACGAAGTCAAAGGTGATAAAATGCCAATATCTATTTACGATAAGATGGAAAAATACACAAATCACACTCTAAAAATAGAACCCTCTGATATTGTTTACTTATTCAGTGATGGTATTGCCGACCAGTTTGGTGGTAAACAAGGAAAAAAATTCAAATACAAGCAACTAAAACAATTACTAGTTAAAAACTGTCACCTACCAATGTTTGAACAAAAAGAAATGCTAATCGAATCTTTTGAACAGTGGAAAGGAGACTTAGAACAAATCGACGATATTCTAATTATGGGAGTAAGATTTGAATAAAATTTTAAATGCTTCCTTTTTGCTTCCTTAAAATTTCATGGAAAAATGCAACTATATTGCAATATGTTATACATTTCTGCATATATGTGAATATATTGTATAACACTATTTGGCAATTAACATAAGCATTTGATAAACTGTTAATTATTTGTTAATATAAAAAAACATGCGATTCTCTTTTTTGTAACTTTTTTATAAAAATTACGTACAAGCACTCTAGATTTAAGTATCTTTGTACCAAAATAATTGTGTATTGTGAGTCATGAAAAAATTATTCTTCTTTAAAATATTTTTTTTGCTTATTATAGCGAACAATTCGTTTGCTCAATTTACCAACATTTCTGGCATTGTAAATTCTTACGCTTCAGTATCTTCCATTGTAACTCCTGTTTGTTCATCTTGTGATCATTCTGCACCTTGTTTAAATGTTATTACTGTTGATGATGGATCTCTTTTTAACGTTGGAGATTATGCCATGATTGTTCAAATGAAAGGAGCTACAATTAACACTACAAACTCTGCCGCAGGAGGATCGATAACAGCAATTGGAAATGCAGGTAATTATGAAATTTTCAAAATAGCGTCAGTTTCTAGCAATGATATTTCTCCATCAGCTCGTTTGAAAAAAACATATGATGATTTAGGATTGGTTCAAGTCGTAAAAGTTCCATATTATCCACATAATGTTATAATTACTGGTACTTTAACTGCTACGCCTTGGGATGCCGTTACGGGAAAAGGAGGAATTGTTGCAATTTTTGTTGAAGGGTCTGTTGATTTTCAAGCAAATATTGATGTAAAAGGGATGGGCTATCAAGGAGTACAAGTTACAGTTAATGGAAGTCCTGACAATTGTTCAATTAATCCAACAACACAATATATGAAAGCTTATGTTGCTGGAAATGATGTAACACCAAAAGGGGACGGTGTTTATATTCAATCCGGAGCAACAACTGGTGGTCGTGCACCAAACGCTAATGGCGGTGGTGGCGGTGTTTCAGGGGACTCCGGCGGTGGCGGTGGTGGAAACTACGGTGCTGGTGGTCGTGGTGGTGATCGTTGGTGCGATTTTACTATTTTGGGTGGAGGTGTTGGAGGAAATACACTTGCTGCATACTTACCCGAAAATAGAATATTTTTTGGAGGTGCTGGTGGTAGTGGTTTCATTACTAATAACAATCCGGCCGAAGCTGCTGATGGTGGCGGAATTGTTATAATTCGTGCAGCCGAAGTTATCGGAAATGGTTTTACTATAGATGCTTCAGGAACTTCACCTACGGCACCAGGTGCGGGTATTGATGGTGGCGGTGGCGGTGGTGCGGGCGGTACTGTTGCATTTGAAATGACTTCGTTTTCTACAACTCTTAATGTTTTAGTTAACGGTGGAAATGGTCAAGATTTAAATACATCAACTATACACGGACCAGGCGGTGGTGGAGGTGGAGGAGCATTTTTATATAATTTATCTTCAATTCCCAGTGGAATTACAGTTAACGCAAATGGTGGTTTACCAGGAGATCATTTAGGAACAGTTGGTTTACAAAATAACGATGCTCTTGCTGGTAGCAATGGTGGTTCAGTTTCGTATTATCATTTAACATATAATTTCGATTCAGATGATGATGGAATCACAGATGGTTGTGATTTAGATTGTGATAATGATGGAATTTTAGATACTGACGAAGATGGAAATACTGGATTTGATCCAAGTACAGATTCAGATTTAGATGGTGTTCCAAACTATTGGGATAATAATGATTTAACTCCTGGTTTCCCAGCATTTGTTGATGTTGATGGAGATGGAGTAAACGATAAATACGATTATGACAAAGATGGTATTCCTGATTTTTTAGATTTAGATACTGATAATGATGGTATTTTTGATGTTACAGAATGTGGCGGAACAGATACTAATAAAGATGGAATTATAGGTTCTGCATTAATTATTACAGATACCGATGCCGATGGTTTATCAGATATTGTTGATGCCGATGACGGAGGAACTCCTCTTACGCTAATAAATTCAGATGGTGATGCTCGTGCCGATTTTGAAGATATTGATACAGGTAATGACGGAATACCCGATGTTTACGAAACTACAACAGCAACTCTACCAAGTGGCGTTGATACAGACAGAGATGGAATTGACGATGAATATGAAATATTTTTAGGAGGAACTCCAAATACAGAACAAGATACTGATGGAGATGGTAAAAATGATTTTATTGATCAAGATTCTGATAATGATGGTATAGCAGACTATATTGAGTGTGGCGGGGCAGAGCCTCTGGGAACAGATACCGATGGAGATGGCATCGACAATCGTTATGATGTTGATATTACATTAGGAACCGATGCAAATTCTGATGGAATAGACGATGCATTTTTACCAACAGATGTTGATTCTGATGGATTATACAATATTGTTGACACCGATTCGGATAATGATGGTGTAATTGATAATATTGAAGCTCAATCAACTGCAGGATACAGAGATCCATTAGGAGTTGATACAGATAATGATGGTTTAGATGATGAATATGATACTGACAATGCGGGAACTGAAATTACTTTAGTTGATACAGATTCTGACGGTGATTACGATTTCCAAGATACAAATTCGGATAATGACTTTTTATCTGATTTGGTTGAATGTTACGATACCGATGATGATGGAGTTTCTAATACTTTAGCAACAGGAGTTGATACTGATGGTGATGGTTTAGACAATGCTTTCGATGGAAATGTTGGCTACAATGCAACCGACGGAGGAGAATTACCAACCGATTATCCAAATGTCGTAATTCCTTTAACCGCTGAAAGAGATTGGCGTGAAGTTGATACCGATCGCGATGGTTATCTTGATTCTTTAGATGATGATAAAGATAACGATGGAATTACCGATGCTGTTGAAGGAATTGCCGATACTGATGGAGATGGCGTTTCCGATTATTTAGATTTAGACTCTGATAATGATGGTTTGCCTGATATTGTTGAAGCTGGAGGAACTGATGCAGATAATAACGGTATGGTTGATGGATTTGCAGACGTTAATCTAAATGGGATTCATGATAGCTATGATATTGAATGTGTTGGAGCTCTTATATCAACAAAATATTCAGATTCTCAAACTAATTCAGGTGTTACTAATCCAAATAATGCTCTCGGAGCAATGGATGCTTCTTACGCTGTTTTAGATAATAATGGAGATGTATTAACACTTCATTTACCTGACATATTGCCTATTAATACGATTGTTTCTATTAGAAGTGTGATGATTGTTTCAGCTGGAGGTCCTGGTGCAATTATTCCGGGATATACCGTTGAGCAATCATTAGATGGATTAGCTTGGTCAAATTCATCAGCTAGAACTAATAATAGTACTACTGCAGCTACTTCAACATACACAATTTTAGTGGCAACCGCTAGATATATTCGATTTACAAGAACTGCTGGGAACAAAAGAAATCTTGGAATAGATGCAATATGGTATGACTATTCTCAAGTCGCAACTTGCGGAGGAACAGTCGGAACAGCCCTTTCAATACCTGATTTTGATGTAGATGGTGTTTCTAATTATTTAGATGCAGATTCTGATGATGATGGAGTTGCCGATGCTTATGAAACGAATCAATCTACAATATTTACAGGAGTCGATACCGATAATGACGGAATCGATGACATTTTTGACGCCGACCAAAGTGGAAGTTTTAGTTTATTTACTAATGTTGATGGAGATGGCGAATCAAATCATCTAGACCTAGATTCCGACGACGATGGAATATTAGATTATGTCGAAAATAGTTGGTTGACTCCTGCTGTTAACGATGCCGATGGTGATGGAATTGACGACGGATTCGATGGCGATTTAACTGGCGGAACAGATTCTGATGCTTATGGTATTGATGATATGGCAAAACCTTTAGATACTGACGGAGATGGAATATTCAATGTTTATGATATTGATTCTGACAACGATGGTATCATTGATAATGTAGAAGCACAAGCAACTGTCGGATACATTTCTCCTGCCAATGCCGATGCAGATGGAGATGGAATTGATAATGCTTATGAAGCTGGTGGACTCACTCCTGAAGATACCGATGGAGATGGAACTTCTGATTTTATGGATTTGGACTCCGATAATGACGCTATAATAGATGCAGTTGAAGGATATGATACAAATGGAGATGGAACTGCAGAAACACTTGCAGCTGGTTCAGACGCTGATAACGATGGATTAGATGATAATTTCGATGATGTTGTTGGGTTTGACCCAACTGACGGAAGCGAGCTTGCGACTGATTTTCCCGATGTAATTACTCCCGGAGCTGATAGAGACTGGCGTGAAGCAGGAGATACCGATAGTGATGGCATTTTTAATTCCGCTGATTTAGACGATGACAACGATGGTATTTCAGATATTGTCGAGGGTATGGCAGATACCGACAGTGATGGAATCATTGATGGTATCGATTTAGATTCAGACAATGATGGAATCCCCGATTTAGTTGAAGCAGGAGGCGTTGATATTGATGGCGATGGTAAAGTTGACAATTTTGTTGACGTTAATGGAAATGGAGTGAGCGATGTTTATGATATTGAATGTATTGGAGCTATTGCAATTAGTGATGATGCAGATTCTCAAACTAATTCAGGTGTTACTAATCCAAATAATGCACTCGGAGTAATGGATGCTTCAAATGCTGTTTTAGATAATAATGGAGATGTGTTAACACTTCATTTACCTGATATTTTGCCTATTAATACAATTGTTTCAATCAGAAGCGTTATGATTGTTTCTGCTGGAGGTCCTGGTGCGGTAGTTCCAGGATATATTGTTGAACAATCATTAGATGGAACATCTTGGTCAAATTCATCAGCAAGAACGAATAATAACACTACTGCCGCAACATCAACATACACAATACTCCTTGAGAATGCTCAATATATTCGATTTACTAGAACCGCAGGAAATAAAAGAAATCTCGGGATAGATGCGATTTGGTATAGTATTACTCAAATTGCTACTTGTGGGGGAACTTTAGGAACAGCAATTCCAAATCTAGATTCCGATGCTGATGGAGTAAAAAATTCTATAGACTTAGACTCCGATAACGATGGCTTGACAGATATTATTGAGGCTTCGGGAATAGATGCAGATAACGATGGTAAAGTTGATGCATTTACCGATACTGACAATGATGGCTACAGCGACAATTACGATGGAGATGTTGGAAATGACGGAACTTCCGAAAATTCAGCAAATGCATTATTGCTAACCGGAATTGACGCTGGAAGCGATGGTATTCCTGATTCATATCCAAATGCGAATTTTGACTCAGACTCAAAACCAGATTTTATTGATGTAGATACCGATAATGATGGGGTTAATGATGCTTTTGAAACAACAACAGCTACATTCAAAGATGGATTAGATACTGATGGAGATGGTATCGACGATGCTTTCGAAACTGCATTTAACACATATTTAGATTCAGACGGAGATGGTTTATTCGATGTATATGATATTGATAGCGATAATGACGGCTCTCCAGAATATATAGAAGGTTTTGGAACAGCACCAACTGGAATTGATGCAGATAGCGATGGTATTGACAATCGATTTGATGTTACTTTAACAGGCGGAACTGATGCTGATTCTGACGGAATCGACGACAATGCAAATCCTGCCGATTCTGATAATGATGGTATCTATAATACAAGCGATGCTGATTCTGACGACGATGGTATTATTGATATTATTGAAAGTCAAACAAGTGCAGGATATGTTGCTCCGACAGGAACAGATACTGATAATGACGGACTTGATGATGGTTATGATTCAGATAATGGTGGAATTACAATCAGTCCTATAGATACAGACTCTGATGGAACAAATGATTATTTAGATACTGATTCTGACGGAGACGGCTTATCTGATACTAAAGAAACAACATCTTCAATAAGTTCAGGAACCGACACCGACAACGATGGTATTGACGACAATTTTGATGCGGTTGTAGGCTTCAGTGTTGATAATGGAGGAGATATCCCAACAAATTTTCCAAATTTAGATTTACCTTTAACTCCTGAATTAGATTGGAGAGAAGCCAAAGACTCTGACGCAGACGGATTAGCAAATTCGTTAGATGTTGACGATGACAATGATGGAATATTAGATATTAACGAAGGTGCAGGAGATACTGACAGTGACGGAATTATGGATTCAGTAGATTTAGATGGAGATAATGACGGAATTCCTGATTTAGTAGAAGCAAGCGGAGTAGATACTGATGGAGATGGTATTGTTGATAATTTAACCGATACCGATGGAGATGGATTAGTTGATATTTATGATACCGACAATGGAGGCGATAATATTACAAATAGTGATTTTGATGGAGATGGAATTTTTAATATTTATGATTTAGATTCTGATGCCGACGGAATTCCTGATATTGTAGAAGCTATTGGAACCGATGCAAATAATAATGCAAAAGTTGACTTTTTTACAGATGCGAATAACAATGGCTACCACGATTCTTATGAAGGACTGACATCACTAACAATAACAGGAGCAGATACCGATGCAAATGGAATTCCCAATACATACCCAAATGCAAATACCGATGGAACAGGTAGTTTAAACTTCTTGGATATTGATGCCGACGATGATGGAATTACTGATAATACCGAATATAGAGCATCAACTAGTTATGTTGCTCCATCTAATTCTGACGATAATTCAAATGGAATCGACAATTCATACGATAATGCGGCTAAAGCAATTGTTACCGTAAATGATACTGATGCAGATGGCATCCCAGATTTTAGAGATGATGATAGCGATGGAGACGGAACTAATGATATCATTGAAGGTCATGATACAAATGGAGATGGAGTTGTTAATGGCTCAGATAGCCCAAATGCAAACACAGGACTTCCAACAGGAATAGACTCGGATAATGATGGTTTAGATGATGGTTTTGACAATAACATAGGCATTAAACTTGCAACAAATTCGGGTATGACACCTCTTTTCCACCCAAATGTTACAAGTCCTACCACTGAACTCGATTGGAGAAAAGATCCCGCTGATATTTTGCCTATTGAATTAATTAGTTTTAATGCTAGCGTTAATTTTCAAAATGTTGACTTAACTTGGACAACAGCAAGCGAGCATAACAACGATTATTTTGTTGTTCAACGAACTCAAAACTTGATTGATTTTGAAGATATAGCAACAATCGACGGAGCCGGAAATAGCAACGAAATGCTTAATTATTCGGCAACTGATGAATCTCCTTTGGAGGGAACTTCATACTATATGTTGAAGCAAGTTGATTTTGATGGAAAATTTACTTTTTCTGAGTATGTCGCTGTTACATTTGAAAACAAATCAGAAATAAATGTAAGGCTTTTTCCAAATCCTGTTGAAAGCGGAGAAACAGTATTCTTTGAATTTGCAGGATTGCAAGAAGAAAAAGAAGTATTAGTTGTTGTATTAGACATTTATGGGAAAGAAGTTTATTCAAAAGTTAATATACTTGGATGTTGCGAAAATGCTCTTGTTGCTATTGATACTCAAAATAAATTAGCTCCTGGAATTTACCTTGTAATCGGCACTTCAGATAATAAAATATACAGTAAAAAGCTGATTATTAAGTAACAAGCACTCATTATATTCAGTTTTTTCTTTTCAAAGTTTATTACAAAACTTCAGATAAAATATATTTTATATTTATTTTGAAACATTGAATAATGTTATGAAATACAAAACTTTCAATTTTATATTTGCTATTTTTGCCCTAATTGTATATCATCTATATTCTGTATTTATTATTGAATTTTGTAAAACTAAATATGAAAAACATTAAACTTTTAACCGTTTTATTTGCATTCTTCTATACTGCGTGCGATATTGTTGAGTCTCCATACATGATTGAACAAGAAAAACCTATTGTTATTGTCGATACTACAGATACAATTGACACAACTGCAGTTATTGAATATAAACGTAAAATTCTGTTAGAGGATTATACCGGTCATCGTTGTGGAAACTGCCCAAAAGCTCACGAAAAATTAGCTGAATTAATTGAAACATATGGAGAACAAATAATACCAATGGCGGTTCACACAGGATTCTTTGCTTGGCCATTAGGAACTTACACTGCAGATTATCAAACGAGTGTTGGAAATGAGTTAGATGCATATTTTGGAAACTCAAATGCAGGATTACCAAACGGAATGGTAAATCGCTCATCTATTACAGGAGAACTTATTTTATCGTACACTAGTTGGACCGCAGCAGTAGATCAAATATTACAAGCAACCCCTGAAATTCACATCGAAATTACAAACGCTTATGACTCCACTAGCAGAGCTTTAACTGTTAGTGTTTTAACGAAAGCTCTGACCGATATTTCTAAAACATTGAAACTAGCAGTTTACATATCCGAAGACAGCATAACATCTATGCAATTAGATTATAATCAAGACCCACAAGATATTCCTAATTATACCCATCGTCATGTATTGCGAGGTGCAATAAATAGTACATGGGGTGATATAATCGCAACTGGAAATTTAACAGTTGATGATGAAACAACCAGAATTTATTCTTATTCAATTAACAACTCATGGAATCATTATCATTGCGACGTTGTTGCTTTTGTATATGACTCTGAAAGTTTAGAAATTATACAAGCTGAAATGCTGAATATTTTTGAATAAATCATAAAATTTCGCCTAAATTCTCGTTTTGATTTTCTTATGTTTTTAAGGATAAAAGTATCAACTGTTGATAAACATATTTACAATAATATAAAGATATAAATATCTTAATAAATTTGTAGATATAATAATTTAAGTAGATATTTGTACGTATAAATATACCAATATTTAAATAAACACATGTATAAAGCATGAAAAGAAGGGATTTTATAAAAATCAGTTCCGTAGGAGTTGGTGGTTTGGCTGTAGTAGGAACATCGTTTAAATGGGCATATGGAGAAGTCTTTGCTGACAGTGAATTTGGGAAAGAGCTTCTAACACGAACCCCTACATACTGCGAAGTTTGTTTTTGGATGTGTGCCGGCTGGGTGTACAAAAATAAAGAAGGTAAAATTTGGAAAATTACAGGCAATAAGCTTGATCCTCACTCAAATGGCCGTTTTTGTCCGAGAGGAACTGGAGGACTTGGAATGTATTATGATGAAGATCGGCTTAAAACACCATTAATTAGGGTAGGAGAACCGGGAAGTCAAACATTCAGAGAAGCAACTTGGGATGAAGCCCTAAATTTAGTATCTGAAAAAATGAAAGCCATTGCAGACAAATATGGTCCCGAATGCGTTGCATTGCTAACTCATGGTTCTGGAGGCTCTCATTTTGGACACCTATTAAAAGCTTATGGCTCAACTAATATTGCGGCTCCATCTTTTGCTCAATGTAGAGGACCAAGAGAAGCGGCGTTTGTTGCTACATTTGGTGAACTTGTTTTATCTCCCGAGCGTACTGATATTCGGGATACAAATTGTTTGGTTTTAATAGGCTCTCACCTTGGAGAAAATATGCATAACGGGCAAGTTCAAGAAATGTCAGATGCTATTGACAGAGGAGCAACAATTATTACTGTTGACCCACGATTTTCGACCGCAGCAAGTAAATCAAAATATTGGCTTCCGATAAAACCTGCTACCGATTTAGCCTTACTTCTTGCATGGATTCATGAAATTATTTATAACGATTGGTACGACAAAAAATACGTCGAAAAACACACTTATGGTTTTGAACAACTAAAAGAACATGTTAGAAGTTATACTCCTGAATGGGCCTATGGAATTACAACTATTGACCCAAACATAATCAGACAAACTGCCAAAGAAATGGCAAACGCCTCCCCCGCTGTAATTGTTCATCCTGGTCGGCATGTAACTTGGTATGGCGATGATACTCAGCGATTAAGAGCTGTAGCAATATTAAATGCAATTCTTGGTTCGTGGGGAAGAAGAGGCGGTTTTTATAATCCTGAAAAAGTAAAGTTACATAAATTTCCATCTCCCGAATATCCGAAACCAACAAGAACTTGGAGAGATGCTTTTCCTGGCAAATATAATTTGGCAAATGAAGTTTTATCATCTGGGATTTGCGACGCAACGGTTCCTTCTTCTGAACGAGATTGCTCTTTCAGAGGTTGGATAGTTAATGGAACAAACTTAATTGCAACCATTCCTGACCAGAAAAAAACACTAGAAGCAATTAGCAATCTTGAACTGTTGGTAGTTGTTGACACAATGCCTATGGAAATTACAGGATACGCAGATGTTGTTTTACCTGAATGCACTTATTTAGAACGTTACGACGAAATTAGATCCTCGCCTCATCGTCAGCCAAATTTAGCATTGAGAATGCCAGCCGCTGAACCAATGTACGATTCAAAACCAGCTTGGTGGATTGCAAAAAACTTAGGCGAAAAACTTGGCTTAGGAGATTATTTTGCATACAATACTATTGAAGAGAAATTAGATTGGGAGCTTAAACAAGCTGGAACCTCACTAGAAGAAATGCAACGAATTGGGGTTAAGCTTTTCGATAGAGAATACGATGACTTGTATTTAAATGAAGACGAAGATTTTCAATTTAATACAAATACCGGAAAAATTGAATTATACTCAACAGCACTTGAGGCCGAAGGTTTTGATGCTATGCCAAAATACACCGAACACGAACAACCAGCAGCCAATTTTTACCGACTTATTTATGGTCGAGCTCCGATGCATACATTTAGCCGAACCGCTAACAATCCTCATCTTACCGATTTGATGGATGAAAATACTGTTTGGGTTAATCCCAAAGTTGCTACGCAATGGAACTTGAAAAACGACCAGTATGTTTGGCTTAAAAATCAAGATGATGTTTATTCAAAAACACCTATTAAAGTCCGAATAACTGAACGAATTCGTTGGGACTCAGTCTATATGGTTCATGGATTTGGACATGTTGATAAACGATTAACTCGTGCTTATGGTAGAGGAGCTAGTGATTCTGATTTAATCACAAAAGTTCTGGTTGACCCAATCATGGGAGGAACCGGAATGCGTGGAAATTTTGTTACATTTATAATGGAAAACCCAAATAAAGAAGCATAACCATGAGATATGCAATGGCAATTGATACACGAAAGTGTGTAGGATGTAGCGACTGTGTTGTTGCATGCCAAACTGAAAATAATGTTCCGATAGGATTTTGTAGAGATTGGATTGTTGAAGTAACCGATGGAACTTACCCACAATTAGAAATCGAGCTCCGATCGGAAAGATGTAATCATTGTGATAATTCACCTTGTGTTCGCTGTTGCCCTACAGGGGCGAGTCATTACGAAGAAGGCGGAATTGTAACAGTTACTCATAACGAGTGCATCGGTTGTGGAGCTTGTATTGCTTCTTGCCCATACGATGCAAGATACACTCACCCCGATGGCTATGTTGATAAATGCACGTTCTGCATTCATAAAATTGAGAAAGGCGAATTGCCTGCCTGCGTTGAAGTTTGCCCTACCAAATGTTTATATTTTGGCGATTTGGACGATGAAAATAGCGACGTTTCAAAAATTATGAAATTAAGAAAATACAAAACATTAATACCAGAGGCAGGAACAAAACCTCAATTATATTTTTTAATTTAAAGATACAAGTATGAGAGAAGAAATTATTGTTAGCGGAAGACTAAATCCTCATATTGACCCGATATTACATATTTGGGGCTGGGAAATTCCTGCTTATTTATTTTTAGGTGGCTTAGCAGCTGGAATCCTCTTTTTTGCATCGTATTTTTACCTTACAGGTAAAGAAAATGACTTTAAGGCAAGCATTAAAATTGCTCCGATGTTTACTCCATTTATTTTATCAATTGGATTGTTATTTTTATTTATAGACTTAAGCCATAAATTGTATTTTTGGCGATTATATACTACTATTCGTATTGAATCTCCTATGTCTTGGGGTGCTTGGATTTTAATGATTGTTACACCGTTATCAATAATTTGGAGTGCAACATATTTGAAAGAAATTTTCCCTAAATGGGATTGGAAATTCAAAATTATCGACAATCTATTAGCTTGGTTTACGAAACAACGAAAACCGATGGCTTGGATTTTATTATTTTCATCAATAATTTTAGGAATTTATACAGGAATTTTACTTTCAGCATTCAATGCTAGACCATTGTGGAATACATCAATTTTAGGACCACTGTTCTTAACTTCAGGTCTTTCTGCTGGAGCGGCTTTCATAATGATGATTTCTAAAAATAAAATCGAAAGAACTCTTTATAGTAAAATTGATTTGGGAATTATTGGAGTTGAAATGTTTTTCATTGTGCATATGTTTATGGGATTTTTGGCAAGTTCGCAAGCACAAATTGATGCAGCAAATCTATTTTTAGGCGGGGAATATACTCTTCCTTTCTGGGTTTTTGTAGTTTTTCTTGGAATGATTGTTCCTGCAATATTGGAAATTATGGAATTACGAGGAAAACATATTCCAGCATATCTCCCTAGTATTTTAATTATTTCGGGAAGTTTATTATTGAGATTAATAATTGTTTATGCAGGTCAAGCCAGTAGATACCTTTATTAAGTGAAAAGTTAAAAACTAAAAGTGAAAAAAGAATACAGAATACAGAAGTCAGAAGTTGGAAATTAGAATGTGCTAATTTGGTAATGTGGTAATGTGCTAATTAGAAGATTGAAAAAAATGTATTAATTGAAAATTATTAATTGTTAATTACTAATTGAAAAATAATGGAAGAAAAATCTAAAAGAAATCAATATTGGAACCCATACTTAGCAGGTTTTGTTATTGGATTAATGATGATTGCAGCATACTATTTTTCGGGCGAAGGTCTTGGAGGAAGTGGTGCTTTCAAAAGTATAGCCATTGCTGGGGTTGATGCTGTTGCCCACGATTATGCTAAAGATGCAGCATATTTTGCACCATCGGTTCAAGAAGGCTCAGAAAGTCCATTGAATTCTTGGTTAATTTTTGAAGTTTTAGGCGTTATTGCTGGAGCGGTAATTTCGGCAGCATATTTCAACCGATTATCATTTAATGTTGGAAAATCACCAAAAATCACCAATAAAACTCGATTAATTGCAGCAGTTTTTGGCGGAATTCTATGGGGAGTTGGCTCACAACTTGGACGAGGTTGCACTTCGGGTTTAATTATGTCGGGAATGGCAGTAAATGCACTTTCGGGATATATTGGATTAATTGCTGTGTTTGGCGGTGGATACGCATTTGCGTATTTTGTTAGAAAATTATGGATTTAAAAAATTAAAATTATGGGACCATTATTTCCTCAAGAATTAATTAGCGAAACAATAAATTTGTTACTCGCATTTTTCATCGGAACTGGATTTGGACTTGCGTTAGAAGGAGCTGGATTTACAAATACACGAAAACTAGCAGGAGTTTTTTACGGATATGATTTTGTAGTTTTGAAAGTATTTTTCACTGCTGCATTAACCGCTGCAATTGGTTTATTTCTAATGAATTCATACGGTTTGATGGACATAAAATTAACTTTTTATCCTCAAACATTTTGGATACCAACTGTGGTTGCCGGAATTATTATGGCTTTAGGATTTGTAGTTGGTGGATTTTGCCCAGGAACAAGCGTTTGTGCTGCTGCAACTGGAAAAATTGACGGAATTGTATTCGTTGTTGGAGTTTTAATTGGAGTTCTAGGATATGCTTTTTCTTATGAAACAATTTTTGAAAAATTAAGAAATTCAGGCAGTTTAGGACAAGTAAATATTGCTGAATGGATTGGTATTTCTGATGGTTTATTCATTTTCATTGTTACTCTAGTTGCTATTGTTGCCTTTGTTGTTGTAACAAAAATTCAAAAAGCGTTAAACGATAAAAATCCTGTTGCAAAAATTGAAGATTTAGGACTTTAAAATATCATTTATGAAAAAATTAGATATTATTTTGATTTGCATTTTACTCGTAGCTTCAATAGGTTTATTATTATCTCCTACGAGATCTCATCAAAAGCTAGATGCGAAGCAAATGCTTCAAGAAATTCAAAAAACGGGGCATCTTATTTCTGTTGATAATTTGGCTAAAAGTATAATTGATAATGACCCTTCAATTATTTTAATCGATTTAAGAGATGCAAAAGAATATGAGAAATTCTTTTTACCAAATGCCATTAACATACCTATTGATAGTTTATTTTCCGAAAACTGGATTTCATATATAGACCAAGCGGGAATGAAAAGTATTTTTTATTCAAATGGAACAACTCTCGCTACTGAAGCATGGATGCTAACTCGTCAAATGGGTTATAAAAACTGCTATGTTCTAAAAGGAGGCATTAACGAATGGATTGCAACAATCATTAATCCAACGCTTCCCAACAGTATAGACTCAAAGCAAGAGTTTGAATTATATAATTTCAGACTTGCGGCAAAACAATTTTTTACTGGAGTAAAAATTGAAAGTCAACAAAATTCTAGTAGTTCAACAGCAATTCAAGTTAATACGTCAAAAAAGAGTAAAAAAGCAGTTCAAGGCGGTTGTAGTTAATTATTTATTACATTAAATTTGTAATAGATAAACTTTAACCATTTCAATATTATGAGATTAGAAGAATTAGTAGTTTACCAAACAGCCAACGAATTATCCGACAAAATTTGGAAATTAATCAATACTTGGGAAGCATTTAGTAAAGAAACTATCGGAAAAGAATTAATATTAGCGGCAGATTGCATAGCAACAAATATCGCAGTAGGGTTTGGTCGTTACAGCCAAAAAGAATCAAAATCTTATGGCTACAATGCAAGAGGTTCTTTGTTTGAAACAAAAACGTGGCTTACAAAAGCTTCGCTTAGAAATTTGATTTCTGACGATGATTTAAACTTGTTAATGACCGAAATAGAAGCCTATGAAATTAAATTGAACAACTATATTAAATCCATTGGGCGTAATATTAGTAGCAATAGTAATTCAAGACATAAATCGTATGGTTCTGGCTCATCAAGCCAATCGTACAACAGAAACTCAGATATTGATACAAAAACATACACTACTTCATTTGACGAAGAATAAATGAAAAAAGATAGGGCAAAATTGGTTTTGCCTTTTTTTAAAAAGAAACATACAGATATAAATATATATAGAGAGATGAAAAAAACAAATGTTGTTATAGGGCTATTATCCTTAATTGGAATTATTTTTATTATTATAATTTCTGCAAATTCCGATGATTTTGATTTTCAAATAAATGCAAAAGAATTTTTAACAGAGTCTAAAGAGTTGTCTAAAAACATGTCTCCGATTGATGCAGCCGAAAGCATATTAGAAAAAAAATCGAATGTTGTATTTGTTGATGTTCGCAACGAAGATATGTTTAATACATTTCATCTCGAAAATGCAGTTAATATTCCTATTCATAAAATTTTAAATGAAGAAAGTATAGAGTTTTATAAGTCAGATGTTAAAAAAGTTTTTTATTGTAACAATGGTATTTTGGCAAATCAAGTTTGGATGCTTTTAACACAATTCGGGATTAAAAATATATTTGTTCTACAAGGCGGACTCGACTATTTTTCGAACAATATAATTAAAAAATATTCACCCAAAGGGACTGCATATAACGACGAAATTTTATTGTATGATTACAGCAAAATGATGCAAACTTCTGGAAGTCAAGAATCAAGCTCTTCGTCAAGTAAAATAAGCGTATCTGTGAAATCAGAAGGGAAAAAGAAAAAATCGGTTCAGGGCGGTTGTAGTTAATCAATTTTGAAAAATAAAAAATTTTATTCATGAAAACAGTTTTAATTTACGCATTAGTATCTATTTTATTTATAGCTTGTTCAAAAGAGGATGAAAGCATAATTATACCTTCGTACAGCGAAGACAATATCTTAAAATCTGAAAGTGAAAAATTAATTGCGTATGTCGAAAAATACGGAAATATTATTCAAGATGCCAAAGCTCCTTTTTTAATTGATGCTGAAGAAATAAATTCAAATTTCAAAAACTCTCAATATCACATCATTGATATCAGAAATACAGATTTTTTTCAAGCTGGTCATATACCAGGAGCCAAAAACGTTGAGTTTAAAAATTTATTAAACTATTTTTCAAATAACATAAATCCATATATGTTTCAAAAAATTGTGATTGTGTGTTATAGCGGACAGATGTCGGCATATTATTCAGGTTTACTCCGATTGGCAGGATACAGTAATGTATATTCGATGAGATGGGGAATGAGTTCTTGGAATAAAGATTTTGCCAAGGATTTTTGGATGAAAAATACTTCAAACAAATATGCTCCATATTTTGTAAAAGAAAACACCGAAAAACAAGCTCCTCAAAATTTACCTGAAATTAAAACCGATCAAAAATCAGCATCAAAAATTTTAGAATCTCGTATCAGTTATCTTTTTACAGAAGATGCCGCTTTTAAAGCAAATATTGAAGATGTTTTTGCAAATCAAAACTTATACTATATTTTAAGTTTTTGGTCAAAATCAAAATATGATGCTGCTCATATTAATGGAAGTGTTAATTACGAGCCTCTTAAAGATTTGCAATTAAACACTTTGCTTAGAACATTGCCAACCGATAAACAAATTGTTGTTTATTGTGGTACAGGACAATATTCTGCTTTTGTTGTTGCTTATTTACGTACATTAGGTTACGATGCTAAGTCAGTTTTGTTTGGAGCAAATGGCATGATTTACGATAAGATGAAAGAGTACGGGTGGCCAGTTTTTAATGCAGAAGAAAATGTGAACGATTTCGAATACGCTGAAGGCGAAAACGATAAAAATTTTTTCGACGAGTTGTCTGTGCCTGTACAGACTTCAAAAATTTCCTCTCCTGCAACGAAATCTAAATCAGGTGAAAATAAGAAGAAATCCGTTCAAGGTGGTTGTAGTTAAGTTGCTAATTCACACAATTATGACATCAAAATTAACCAATAATCCTGAAATTCCAGACAAAGAAAATTTAGCCTTTTTTATTCGATTTGAGATAGGATCAATTGCATAATTGAATGATGTCTCTAGGTCAGCATTTTCAATAGATGTATTTTCAAAAGTTGCTCCCAAAAAGTCGCAATTATCAAAAATAGAATTAGTCAAATCACATTCACTAAAATCAACTTCTTGAAGAGATGTGTTCTTAAAATTCGTTTTTTTAATTTTCGTTTGATAGAATGAAGAATGATTTAAACTGGTATTTTCAAAATTAAAAGATAACCCAAACTTGTTACAGTTTTCAAAGTGTAGTCCAAGCATTTTGCAATTTCTAAAGGTAATTTCACGAAAAGCAGTATTCGCCAAGTTAACCATGCTCAAATTGCAATTATCAAAAACACAATCCATAAAATTTATTCCAGCAAAGTCAGAGTTTGAAAAGTCGCAATTTATGAATGTACAATTTTCATACTCGCCTATATTCAACTGATTTTTTGAATACGGTATTTTATTAAATGTTTTTCCTTCAATATAAACTGATTCCATACATTTTTTTAAACTGTGCAATTTTTTCGCTAGGTTTTTTGCTTTTTCTTTTTTGCAGCTGGAAATAAAACATTATTCAAAATTAAACGATAACCGGGAGAATTTGGATGTAAATCAAGTTCGGTTGGCGGGTCGTACACATAATGTTGATAATCTTCGGGGTCGTGTCCTCCAAAAAAAGTCCACGTTCCTTTTCCAAATTCGCCATGTATATACCTAGCTTCGTTAGCTGACTTATTTTCGCCCATGACCAACACATTCGATTTTACAAAATTTTTATTATAGGCTGTTGTTTGTCCCATAAATCCCTTAATCATATTTGTATGATTTTGACACAACATAGTTGGAATAGGATCCCATTTTGCCGAAAACTCGAACAATGTAAAATAATCTTCATCTTTATTTACTTTTCTAGAAGTAGAAACATCAATATTAGAAAACTCGTATTCTAAGGGGTTTTTACTCAATGTATAATCTTTAAAAGCAAAGGTTTGCGAATAATCCAACTTTTCTTGCATATGAGCATCTGCAGCGTCTCCATCAAACATATGCTCACAAACATCAGTATTTTCAGAACTTAAAGCAATATCATACGAATCTGTTGCTGAACACATTGCAAATAAAAAACCGCCATTTAAAACAAATTCTTTAATCGATTTTACAATGAATAATTTTAGTTTTGAAACTTTGTTAAATCCAAAGGATTTTGCCATGGCTTCGGTTTCATATTGCTGTTCTTTGTACCAAGCAGCACTTTTGTACATTGAGTAAAATTTTCCGTATTGCCCAGTAAAATCCTCATGATGAAGATGTAGCCAATCGTAATTTGAAAGTTTACCCTCAATTATATCGGGATCGTAAATTAGATCGTAAGGAATTTCTGCGTAAGTTAAAGCTAAAGTAACGGCATCGTCCCAAGGTTGTTTATTTTTCGGCGTGTAAACAGCAATTTTTGGAGCTTTTTCAAGTTTTGCTATATCCATGTTTACATCGGCTTGAGCAATTTCATTCATAATTTGAGTAGCCTGTACATCGGCAATTATTTCAAAACTAACTCCTCTGATAACACACTCATTTTGAATATCCGATAAGTTTTGAATTAAAAAACTTCCGCCTCGGTAGTTTAACAACCATTGCACTTCGACTTCGTTTTGAAGTGTCCAATAAGCAATACCATAAGCTTTAAGGTGATTTTTCTGACTATCGTCCATAGGAATCAATAACGACGAAGCAAATACATTTAACCCCAATAGTTGAAAAAATAGGAATGTAATAAAAGCTAATCTCATTTTGTTGTTTTAAACAAAGTTACGTTAATCGCATGAAATCTTCAAAATTCAAAGGTTAATATTTGCTAAATTTAAAATGGAGCAGCTTCATTATCAAACCCTTTGTTGGGCTGAATTAAATCAGAAGGTATTTCTTCCTGATTCATTTTCGATTTATATGTAACTGCCGGTTCTTGACCAAATGTATTATCACCCGAAAAATCATGGGCATAATCTTCGAATCGAGCATATTCATTTCTGAATCTCAACCTTACGTCTCCTATTGCTCCGTTTCGATGTTTTGCTATGATTATTTCTGCCATTCCTTTAGTTTCAGAGCCATCTTCAAATTCGAGTAATCCATACCTTTCAGGTCGATGGATAAAAAGAACAATATCAGCATCTTGCTCAATAGCTCCCGATTCGCGAAGATCGGAAAGTTGTGGACGCTTGTCTCCCGACCTCATTTCGACCGAACGATTTAACTGTGATAATGCAATTACCGGCACCTCTAATTCCTTAGCAATTGCCTTAAGCGAACGAGAAATGATGCTAACCTCTTGTTCTCTGTTTCCTCTCATATCAGAACCTGCTGTCATAAGTTGAAGATAGTCGATAATAATAAGTTGAATATCGTGTTGAGCTTTTAATCTACGGCATTTTGCCCGAAGCTCAAATAATGAAATTGCAGGTGTATCGTCAATATAAATAGGAGCCGCGATTAGAGATTTGACTTTTGTTTCGAGTTGCTGCCATTCAAAATCTTCTAGTCTTCCATTTCTAACTTTATCGGCAGCAAGTTCGGTTTCGCTTACAATTAATCGATTAACTAGCTGAAGCGACGACATTTCAAGCGAGAAAAGGGCAATGGGGCGTTTATGATTAACAGCCATGTTTCTGGCCATTGATAAAACAAAAGCTGTTTTACCCATCGACGGGCGTGCAGCTATAACTACTAAATCGGAACGCTGCCAACCGGAAGTAATTCTATCAATTCCAGTAAAACCTGAGGGAACTCCGCTCAAACCATCTTCTTTCTTCCCTGCGGCTTCAATTTCTTTAATTGCTTTGTCGATTAAAACATTAATTTTGGTTACTTCTTTTTTAATATTTCCTTCGGCAATTTCAAAAATTGCATTTTCAGCAAAGTCAAGTAGTTCAAGCACATCTACCGAATCGTCGAAAGAAAGCGTTTGAATTTCACTTGAAATACGTATTAATTCGCGTTGAATATATTTTTGTGCAACTATTCGTGCATGAAATTCGACGTGAGCTGCCGAAGCAACTCGATTGGTAAGTTGAGTAATATAATAAGCCCCTCCAACAGAATCCAACTCGCCTCTTTTTCGCAACTCTTCTTTTACAGTCAGAATATCAACCGCTTGATTTTCTTTCGATAAATCTCGAATTACATCATAAATTTTTTGATGTTCAGCTTTATAAAAACTCTCGGGTTTTAAAATATCTAAAATGGTAATTAAAGCGTCTTTTTCGAGCATTATCGCACCTAGCACAGCTTCCTCCAAATCAATAGCCTGTGGAGGAATTTTTCCCATTTCTAATACAGTTTCACTAGTAATTGAACTGTTTTTCTTTTGTTTTGAAAACTTATCGTTTTTGTTTTTATCAATCATTTGCTTAAATTTCGTATCCAAAAATAACAAATATAAATGCGGGATTGTATAAATAATGAATCGTTTTACTAACTATTTTTGTGTTGAAAATTTGTTAATATTTTTATATACTTTTAATGAGAGATTTAAAGCTAAAAAAACCGAGTATAATATCATGAATATAAAACACATAGCATTATTTGCTCTCTTTAGTATTTTATTTTTTTCATGTAAAGATGAAATCGACAATGTTAAGCCTATTATTTCAATTCAAACGCCGACTCAAAATTCAAGCATTGATGTTGTTGACACAATTCATATTTCAGGAATGATAACAGACGATGAAGAGATTGTTTCAATCCAAATAAATATTGTTGATGATAATAATGTTTCACAGTCTACATCTATCACGATTAATCCCAATAGCGACACTTATGAACTAAATGAAAATTTTGTGATTTCTAATCAATATTTGGTTTCTGGAAAATATTATTTATTGGTTAAAGCATCAGATGGAAGCAACGAAACGAAGTCTTTTACAAGCTTATATATTTCAGAAATTCCGAAAGTTAAAGAAGGATTGATTATTTTTTCACATACCGATGAAAATTCTACAAATGTGTATAAATTATCCGACTCGTTGGGGAGCGAATTGATATTGTCTATTCAAGATGCAATTGCCGATGCTACAATAAGTTCGCATAATAAACAAATATACTTTACTGGCAAAACAAACGAGAGTATTTCTGCATACGAATTTGAAAACGGAACGTCGGTTTGGCAAAAAGAAGATATATACAATGCAATTACAGATATTTATAAAGGAACAACTAAAATGTTCGATAATTATGCCTTTGTTTCTCAAAACAAAAGTTCAATTATAGGAATTGATAACGATGGAACTGTTCGAAAAACATTGTATATTTCTGACGAAAACCTAAGCCCAGTAAAATTTTTCAAATTCAACGACCTTGTCGCAATTACAGCACAAGGTGTTGGCGGAATTAATAAATTTGCAACGGCTAATTATACATCAGGAGCTGCCTTGACTTCAATTTATTCAAACTTTGATGTTCAAAATATTATTGACAGAAACAATGAAATTTTATATTTAATCGGACAGAAAGAAGACACTTTATTGATTAAGTCTTACTCAATTTATTACGATATGATTGACGAAATTATTTCGCTACCGGAAACCAATTATCACTCTTCGGTAAAAATAGGAACGAACATAGCTTATATCATTGCCAATAATTCATTGTACAAATTCAATTTTATCTATTCGAGTTTAACCGAAGTATTAAGCGGAATTGATGCAACAAAAATTATTTTCGACGAAATAAACAGCGAAATCATTATGTATTCAGCAAATACTATTTACACCTATGATTTTCCTGAATTAAATTTGATAAAACAAGTCTCTTTTGCTGAAACCATTGATAAAATAGAAATTCTTTACAACAAGTAGGGACGGGGTTGGGAATTACAAATTGAGACGCAGTTTTTAGACTCCAAATATTATTACCTTTTTGTTAGGAATAAATCCATAGAAGTACCGATTTTTTAGTATTTTTCAGTTTGGCATCTAGGTAGGACATTGTCGAATTGTCTATAACGGGACATCCATAACTCCAACCCATAGGCATATGCAAGGGATAAATTTCAACAGTAGGAACAGGTGAATGAGAATGAAGCACGACATTGCGTTTATAAGCATTATTATTGCTCGCTTCCAAGCCATGCAATTTATAATGCACATTAATTCCCCACTGACTGTATGAACGAGCACCTATTTTATATTTTCCAAGCGATGTTAATAAACTCCCTTCTTCATTACTGAAAAAAGGTTGAGCTCCTGTACTTGTCAAGTCGTTTTTTCCACACCCATGAGCACACAAAGACTGCCTTTCCACTTTTTTGCTTTTGAAATCATAAATAAACATACGATACTTCCCTGAATGAATTTTCATATCTATCAAAATACAAAAATCGGTGTTGTAATCATTTGTTTCACAAAAAGTTAAAGCGTCTTTTACTTTCTCTTCAAACCGTAAATTGTCTTCTTTCAACTGTGTCGTATTCTGCGAAAACAGAAAAAGCGTTGAAACGATTACTATAAAGAAAAGAAATAGAAAAAATATTTTTAGATTTTTTTTCATATATTAAAATCCTGCTTACTTTCAATCTTCCGTTTCATTTCATTAACACTCCCTTTATTTGCGTGCTTGCAGGTAAAGATTATATCCGCCCTAATACTTCCGACTTAGCAGTTCTTTTTTATAGGTTTCGATATGTCGTTCGGTTTTTGAGGGTAGCATGTCGTTTATATTGACTAAAATTCCGGTTTCCTCAACATCTCCAAATGTTTTATTTAACGAAGTTCCAAAGGTCATCATGGTTGATGAAAGGTTCATGTACGAATTAATCAAAGGAGGAATATTTTCGCCATATTCACGCACTTTCGCCGATAATATTTTATAATTTTCGGCATAGTTTAATCCGGTAAAAACAGCTTTCAGTTCAGCCTCATCGCTATGTAAACCAAGTGGATTGTATGGTGTAATCAACTTATCTTTATCGGGAAAAAATGTTTTCAAAAAATATAAGATAAAATCACGAGCTTTTTGATTATAACTTGTGTACATAGTTACTTTTCCAAAAAGATAATGTATATCTGGATTTTTAACAATCAATGCTCCAAGTCCATCCCACAGATTATCGAGTACAAATAAATTCTTTCGTTCATTTGATGTTGATTGATAATCAGAGCGTACAAATGAACGCCCAAGTTCAATTACACTAGGCAAATATTCACGTACAAATTTTTCAGAATATTTTAACAATCCCGATGTAGCAAGTTTAACATTTCCATTTTTATCAATAGGAGCATTCTTACACAAAATATATCTGTATCCACCCAATATTTCTTTAACTTCTGAATCCCAAACAATTAGTTGACGATATGGATTTTCGGCCGTATCGTATTCGTCAATATCCATTTCCTTACCTGTACCTCCACCTGCGTTTCGGAATGTAATTTCACGTAAACGACCTATTTCCCTCATCGTATTTGGAGAATCGTGAAACGAAACGGAGTACAATTCTTTGTTCCCAAAATTAGAAAAACGCAAGAATGTATCTTTGTTTAACTCTTTTTCTATTAACTCTCTCGGAACAGCTGGGATAATTTGTTGCATATTTTATCAGAGGGATTATATGAATTTTGTGAAATATGTGATAAAAATAATAATTTTCTTCGTAAAATCATCTTAATTATTTTGTCTCTGTGCTTTTGGCAAATTGTAAACAATCTTTTTAACATAATTTGCCCACTCAACAGCCGATTTACTTTTATCAAAAAAATCAATCGAAATCGAATTCCCGAAATATAAACTTATCGTGTTTCCGCGTTGTTTAAACATTTCATCAACTAAATACAACATTTCAATATTGGCTTTTATTCCAAGCATTTTTCGAATGTTCGATAATCGATAAAAAAAGTTTGAATTTCGAGCCTCAATATACACAGGAATTATATCACGATTATACTTTTTAGCAGACGTAATAAAACTTTTTTTCCATTCCAAATCAACAATTTTACCTTTAATTTTCCGAGAAACCATGCCTGCAGGAAAAATCAAAATTTGAGCATCGGAATTAAATGCTTCGTCAAGTTGTTTGACATAATCCTGAGGATTTTTGCCATGTTTATTTATTGGTAAAAAAACTTCTTGTAAGTTTTTTAAATACATCAAAATATCATTTACCATGAATTTTTGCTTTTCGAATTTTTCAGAAATAGCTGCCATCAAAACCATGCTTTCCATTCCTCCAAGCGGATGATTCGAAACAAAAATAAATTTCCCCGAAGAAGGTATATTTTCCTTTCCCACAAGGTTCACTCCAACATTAAAAGTTTTAATATATGAATGCACGAAGTCAAGTCCAAAGTTGTCTTTATTATCAGTTATAAATTTATTTATTTCATCTTGATGAATAATTCTTTTCAAGTATCGAATCACAAAACGAGGCAAAAACTTTAGAATTTTTGGATTTTTAATCCTTATAATATTTTCTACATCAACTAGTTGAAAATCATTCGACTTTTTCTCTTTTATCATATCTCATTCTATTTCGAACCAAAAATAAGCAAAAAGTATTGTTTTTTCTCAGAATCTTCATCCAATAACTCACTCCCACTTTTCAATACTTATTTCAATTTATCGAAATCCCTGATTTTACAAGGGTTCTGAAAAATTCAGAAATTAATAATGTAAAAAAGTTATTAACAAAGTGGGGAAAAGTGGATAATTGTGGTTGGAAGTGGGAAATTTATTTATATTTTTACAATGCTCAAAATAAATAACGATGACAACCTTTATTGGAGATTACATATGTAAGATTGATGTTAAAAACCGACTTGTGCTACCATCGGCTTTTAAAAAGCAATTAGATGCAGGAGCTCAAGACCGATTTGTCGTCAAAAAAGACATTTTCGAAAACTGTCTTGTTCTTTACCCGATGGATGAATGGACTCGTCAAATCGAGCTAATTCGAAAAAACACGAATCCATATAATCGCAAACACAATGAGTTTATTCGAGGCTTGTTTAAAAACATGGCAGAATTGTCACTTGATAATGTAAATCGGCTTCTTCTTCCTAAACGACTTACTGACTTAGTTTCAATCAACAAAGATGTTGTATTGCTTGGTCAAGACGAAAAAATTGAAATTTGGTCGCAAGAACTTTACAATCAAATGGACAAAGGAACAAGCGAAGATGATTTTGCTGCTTTAGCAGAAAAAATAATGGGTGGAACTTCTAACGACCGCATTGCAGAATGATGTACCATGAACCTGTTTTATTAAATGAGTGCATAGAAGGGCTAGACATAAACCCAAAAGGAATATACGTTGATTTGACATTTGGAAGCGGAGGGCATTCTTCAGAAATTCTGAAACGACTTACTGAAGGCAAACTTATCGCTTTTGATCAAGATTCAGATAGTGCGATTAATGTTTTGAACGACAAACGATTCATTTTCATTAATCAAAACTTTAGGTTCTTCCGAAATTTTTTGAAACTGAACAAATTTGAAAAAGTAGATGGGATTCTTGCCGATTTGGGTGTTTCATCGCATCAAATTGACAGTCCCAAAAGAGGGTTTTCGTTTCGACACGATGCCGAACTTGATATGAGAATGGACAATAGAGCAAAAATATCGGCTAAAGTTCTTTTAAATACTTACAACTTCGAAAATCTTGTTAAGATATTTTCACTGTATGGCGAGATTACAAACAGCAAACAAGTTGCAAATGCCGTGATTAAATACAGAGAAAACGCCCCCTTAAAAACAACAGGAAATTTAATCGAAGCGATTGAGCCTTATGCCCCAAAATTCAGCGAGTATAAATTTTACGCTAAGGTTTTTCAGGCAATTCGAATAGCGGTTAACGAAGAAATAGATGTATTGAAAGAAATGCTGTTACAAACAGCCTTGACGCTTAAACCAAACGGCAGACTAGTAATTCTTTCGTACCATTCGCTAGAAGATCGATTGGTTAAAAACTATATCAAAAGTGGCGATTTCGAAGGAAAACAGGATAAAGACATGTATGGAAATACATCAGAACCTTTTGAGGCTGTAAATAGAAAGTTAATCATTCCTTCTGAGGAGGAAATTGAACGAAATAACAGAGCAAGAAGTGCAAAACTTCGGATAGCTCAAAAAAGATAAATGACATTAAAAAAATGAAAGAAACCGATAAACCAACAGGCGAACAAAAAGGAGGAATCAGAGACGTAATTGACGGTTCTGTTCTTACTAAAGAATGGGTTATCAAACAACTTCCATACATCATTTTTTTAACATTTATTGCCATTTTGTATATAGGCAATCGTTACCATGCTGAAAAAATAATTAGAGAAACAACAAAACTTCAAGCACAAGTAAAAGAACTCCGATCCGAATCAATTGCAACCGCTTCGGAATTAATGTACATAAGCAAACAATCAGAAGTTTCCAATTTAGTTAAAGCGAATAATCTTGATTTAACCGAATCAGTTGAACCTCCAATAATTATTGCAGTGAAAAAATAATGGATGCGAAAAAAGATATAATATGGCGTGTTACAGCCGTTTACTTATTGATTTTGGTCTTTGCCATTATCATTGTAAGCCGTATTCTTTATTTGCAAATAGCTGAACACGACAAATGGAATCGAAAATCGACAGACCTAACCGAAAAAACACTAATTATTGAGCCAAACCGAGGAGATATTTGTGCTTCTGATGGACGACTTTTATCCAGTTCTGTTCCTTTGTATGAAATTCGTATGGATTTAATTTGCAATGGTTTAACAGAAGATGTATTTAATAATAGTATCGATTCGCTAAGCTACTATTTATCAAATTTGTTTAAAGATAAAACTCAAGCACAATACAAACAAGAATTAAAAAAAGCAAGACAAGCACAAAAGAGATATCATTTAATTCGAAGGCAAGCAACATACATTGAACTCAAAAAGCTTAAACAATTTCCGATTTATCGCTTAGGTCAGAATTCAGGAGGCTTAATCGTCGTTCAATTAAATAAACGAGTAAAACCATTTCTAGATTTGGCATCAAGAACGATTGGACAATTGTACGAAACCAAAAACGGTATCAAAGAAGGTCAAACTGGAATCGAAGGAGCATTTAATTCAGAATTAAAAGGAGTTCAGGGAATTCGTTTAATGCAAAGGCTCGCAGGAAATATTTGGATGCCCATAAACGATGGAAACGAAGTAGAGCCTAAAGATGGATATGACGTAATTACGACGATTGATGTAAACATTCAAGATGTAGCTGAAAGTGCATTATACGAGCAACTCAAAAAAAACAATGCACAGTATGGGACTGCAATTTTGATGGAAGTTGAAACTGGCGAAATAAAAGCAATTGCGAATTTAAAACTTGATACTCTTACCGGACAATATCATGAATTATACAATTTCGGAATTGGGGCAAGTACTGAGCCAGGCTCAACCTTTAAGCTTGCAACACTTATGGTTGCTTTCGAAGATGGATATGTAAATCTAGAAGATAGCATTGAAACAGGAAATGGTGTAGTTAAATATTACGATCATGTTATGAAAGATTCACATGAAGGAGGTTATGGAAAAATTACGGTACAAGAAATTTTTGAAAAATCGTCGAATGTCGGTGTTTCAAAAATCATTACTGAACACTATACTGGAAAAGAAACTCAATTTGTAAACCGTCTTTACAAGATGAATCTTAACGAAATGTTAGATTTAGAAATCAAAGGAGAAGGAAAACCTTACATAAAATCGCCAGAGGATTCGTTATGGTCAGGCGTATCTCTTCCTCAAATGTCGATTGGCTACGAAGTTAAACTAACGCCCTTGCAAATTTTAACTTTTTACAATGCCGTAGCAAATAATGGGAAAATGCTCAAACCAATTTTTGTAAAAGCTCTACGCTCGCATGGAAAAATAATCAAAACTTTCGAATCAGAAATTATAAATCCTTCGATTTGCTCTATCGAAACTATTGAAAAAGCCAAAAAAATGCTAGAAGGAGTAGTCGAAAAAGGAACAGCGACAAACATAAAAAATGCCACATACAAAATTGCAGGAAAAACAGGTACTGCGAAGATTGCAAATAAAAAATTAGGTTATCAAAAACAATATCAAGCCTCATTCTGTGGATATTTTCCTGCTGATAATCCAAAATACTCATGTATCGTAGTGGTTAATGCTCCTTCAAATGATGTATATTATGGAAATGTCGTAGCTGGACCCGTTTTCAGAGAAATTGCAGACAAGGTTTATGCAACCAGCCTAGAAATTCATCCTAAAATAAACGAATTGGCAGAAAAAGCAAACATTGATATTCCACATATTAAATATGGAGATAGAAACGAACTTACCAAATTGCTTGACGAGTTCAAAGTTCCATATAAAAACGATAATGTCAATTCAAAATGGGTAGTTACTCAATATGTTGATTCAATGATAAATATTGCAAACAGAGTTATTCGAGAAAATTATGTTCCGAATGTTAAAGGAATGGGGGCAAAAGATGCGACATTCATTCTTGAGAACTTGGGATTAAACGTTTCGATTATAGGTAGAGGAAGCGTTTATCGACAATCGATTAATCCGAATGAACCTATTATAAAAGGACAAAAAATTACGATAGAATTAAGCTAGTTATGAAATTATTGTCAGATATATTAAAAGGCGTAAAGTCAAAACAAATAATTGGAGACTCAAATATCCAGATAAATCTTGTTTGCTTCGATTCAAGAAAAGTACAAGCAGATGACATTTTCGTTGCAACACGCGGGAGTTTAACCGATGGACATAACTATATCGAGAAAGCATTGGAGCTTGGAGCAAAAACAATTGTGTGCGAAGAACTTCCATCAAATATAAACAAAAATATTTGCTATATTTTAGTTCACAACTCTTCTGAAGCATTAGGACTTATGGCTTCAAATTATTTCGGAAATCCGTCATCTAAACTAAATTTAGTTGGTATTACAGGAACCAATGGAAAAACAACTACCGTTACTCTTTTATATAAATTATTCAAAGAACTTGGATATAAAGTCGGTTTACTTTCCACCATAAGCAACTATGTTGACATTAAAGTAATCGACTCAACACACACAACTCCTGATGCTATTTCATTAAATTCTTTGTTAAACGAAATGGTTTATGCAGGCTGCGAGTATTGTTTTATGGAAGTAAGTTCACATGCTATTGCTCAACATCGAATTACTGGCTTAGTATTCAAAGGGGGCATTTTTTCGAATATCACGCACGACCATTTAGATTATCATAAAACATTTAGTGAATACTTAAAAGCTAAGAAAACATTTTTCGACAATTTATCCGCATCGGCTTTTGCACTCACAAATGTTGATGACCGTAACGGAAAGATTATGCTTCAAAATACCCATGCAGTAAAATATTCTTACGCACTAAAATCTGTTGCCGATTTCAAAATTAAAATTATTGAAAGTCATTTCGATGGAATGCAACTAAACGTTGAAGGAATCGATGTTTGGACAAGCTTTATAGGCAAATTTAACGCATACAATTTGCTTGCAATATATTCGGCTGGCGTTCTTTTAAATCAAGACAAAAAGGAAATTCTTACAATTTTGAGCAAACTTAAGTCTGTCAATGGACGATTTGAAACTCTTCGTTCAAAAAACAATGTAACTTTTATTGTTGACTATGCTCACACTCCCGACGCATTAGAAAATGTACTAAATACAATTTCTGAAATCCGTAACGGAAACGAAAATCTGATAACTGTAATAGGTGCCGGCGGAAACAGAGACAAAACAAAACGCCCCATAATGGCTCGCATTGCAGCCGAGAAAAGCAATAAAGTTATTCTAACTTCTGACAATCCTCGAAATGAAGAACCCGAATCGATTCTCAACGAAATGTACGAAGGAGTTGAGGCTCAAAATGCTCGAAAAGTAATTCGAATTACCGATAGAAGAGAAGCTATCAAAACAGCATGTTTAATCGCTGAGGAAAACGATATCGTTCTTGTTGCAGGAAAGGGACACGAAACTTATCAGGAAATAAAAGGCATAAAGCACCATTTTGACGATAAAGAAATTATAAACGAAAATATTAATTAATATGCTATACTATTTATTTGAATACTTAGATAAATTAGATTTGCCGGGAGCAGGAGTATTTCAATATATTTCGTTCCGAGCAGCCATGTCGATAATTACATCGCTTTTCTTTTCTCTCTTAGTTGGAAAAAGAATCATTCGTTTTATTCAAAAAAAGCAAATTGGGGAAACCATTCGCGAACTCGGATTAGAAGGACAATATGCCAAAAAAGGAACTCCAACCATGGGAGGATTAATAATTCTGGGTTCAATACTTATTCCTGTTTTATTATTCGGTGACCTTACCAATATTTACATCATTCTAATGCTTATAACGACTGTTTGGCTAGGATTTTTAGGTTTTTTGGACGATTACATTAAAGTATTTAAGAAGAATAAAGAAGGTCTAAACGGGAAGTTTAAAATATTGGGGCAAATCGGAATTGGCCTAATCGTGGGTTTGACACTATACCTAAATGATGATGTTGTGGTAAGAGTTAAATCATCTGAAACAATTACTCAAAACACTGAATTTGCTGAACAAAATTCCACTCGGCATAATTCTTCAACTGCAATATTTAAAGGAGAAGATGTAAAATCAACTGTTACAACTATTCCGTTTATGAAGAATAACGAATTTGACTATGCCTATTTGGTTTCATTTTTAGGTGACAAATGTCAAGCTTGTGCCTGGATAGTTTTTGTAATCGCAGTAATTTTAATTGTTACCGCGGTCTCGAATGGGGCAAATATGACCGATGGACTTGATGGGCTTGCAACAGGAACTTCGGCAATTATAGGCACTACGCTTGGTATTTTAGCATACTTGGGAGGGAATATGATTTACGCCGATTATTTGAACATAATGTACATTCCGCATTCTGGCGAGTTGGTAATTTTTGCAAGTGCATTTATTGGAGCAACCATTGGATTTTTATGGTATAACTCCTTCCCTGCTCAAGTATTTATGGGCGATACAGGAAGTTTGGCACTAGGTGGAATCATTGCCGTTTTTGCAATCATAATCAGAAAAGAGTTGCTTATTCCAATATTATGTGGAATTTTCTTAGTCGAAAATGTATCAGTAATGATGCAGGTTAGCTACTTCAAATACACTAAAAAGAGATTTGGCGAAGGTCGAAGAATATTCAAAATGGCTCCTCTTCACCATCATTTTCAAAAACTTGGTTACCCAGAACCAAAAATTGTAACTCGATTCTGGATTGTAGGAATTATTCTCGCTGTATTAACCATAGTTACGCTAAAACTTCGATAAAAATATGAGCAAAAGAATAGTCATATTAGGTGGTGGCGAAAGCGGAGTTGGAGCAGCAATATTGGCAAAAACCAAAGGTTTTGAAGTATTCTTGTCGGATAAAGGAAATTTAAAAGACAAGTATAAAACTATTTTAAACGACAACAGTATCAAATGGGAAGAAAAGCAACATACCGAAGAATTGATTCTGAATGCTGATACGGTAATCAAAAGTCCTGGCATTCCTGATAAAGCTGAAATCGTAAGAAAACTCAAAGAAAAAAACATTCCGATAATTTCAGAAATTGAGTTTGCGGGAAGATACACAAACGCAAAGATTATAGGCATAACAGGAAGCAACGGAAAAACAACCACGACCCTTTTAATTTATCACATTTTTAAAAAAGCTGGATTAAATGTTGGACTTGCGGGCAACGTAGGACAGAGTTTTGCATATCAAGTAGCGACTGAGAATTTCGACATTTATGTGCTAGAACTTAGTAGTTTTCAACTCGATGGAATGTTCGATTTCAAGGTTGATGTCGCAATACTTACCAACATTACCCCTGACCATCTTGACCGTTACGATTATAATTTTCAGAATTACATCGATTCAAAATTGAGAATTATTCAAAATCAAACCGAAAACGATTATTTCATCTATTGTCAAGATGATGAGGTTACAATGAACGAAATAGTCAAAAGAAAAATATTAGCTCAAAAATTTCCTTTTACCCTCGCTGAAAAAGCTGGAAACGGAGCACATATTAAAAACGAAGAATTAATTATAAACATAAACAATAATACATTCAATATGATTTTACACGACCTAGCATTACACGGAAAACACAACACCTACAACTCAATGGCAGCAGGAATTGCAGCTCATGTATTTAAAATTAGAAAAGATACTATTCGAGAGTCTTTATTTGATTTTCAAGGTGTTGAACACAGACTTGAGCCTGTTATCAAAGTTCATGGAATTCAGTACATAAACGATTCAAAAGCAACAAATGTTAATTCAACTTGGTATGCTCTCGAAAGCATGAATTCTAAAGTTGTTTGGCTTGCCGGAGGCATTGATAAAGGAAACGATTACGAAACATTAATTCCTTTAGTAAAGGAAAAAGTAAAGGCTATTATATGTATAGGAACCGACAACTCTAAGATTCATAAAGCTTTTAAAAAGGTAGTTGAAAATATTATTGACGTAAGTTCAATTGAAGAAGCAGTTCAAAAATCATATTACCTTGCAAAAAAGGGAGAAACAGTTTTATTATCACCAGCATGTGCAAGTTTCGACCTTTTTGAAAATTACGAAGAACGAGGACGCAGATTTAAAAAAGCTGTTAGAAATCTATAAATGAGGGAATATTTTCAAAAATATTTTAAAGGAGATTCCGTAATTTGGGCAATAATAATAGTGTTGTCTATCTTTTCTGTGCTTGCAGTGTACAGTTCAACTGGAACATTAGCGTACAAATATCAAGGAGGAGACACAACTTATTATTTCTTCAAACATTCAATGTTTATACTTATCGGAATTTTTATTGTTTTTATAACTCATTGGGTTCCATATCGTTATTTTTCTAAAATATCAATCCTTTTTTTATGGATTTCGATTCCTTTATTAGCATTAACGCTTGTTATCGGAACAAGTTTAAATGAAGCTTCGCGATGGCTAACCCTGCCTGGCATTGGTGTTTCATTCCAAACATCCGACTTAGCTAAACTAGCTCTAATAATGTACGTTGCACGTTTACTTGCAATTAAACAAGATGTAATTAAAGGATTTAAAGATGCATTTCGTCCCATCGTTATTCCAATATTAATTGTGTGCGGATTAATTCTTCCGGCAAATTTTTCAACAGCAGCTCTCCTATTTGCAACAACTTGGATATTAATGTTTATTGGTCGTGTAAACTTAAAATATCTATTTGGATTAGTTGGAATAGGACTTGTTCTTTTTACAATATTCATCGCAATAGTTATGAATTCTGATAACACTGGAAGGGTTGGAACGTGGAAAAAAAGGATTGAAAATTTCACATCTGGCGATAGCGAAAGTAATTATCAAGCCGAACAAGCAAAAATTGCTATTGTTACAGGAGGAATTATAGGAAAAATGCCCGGAAATAGCACTCAACGAAATTTTTTACCGCATCCATATTCCGATTTCATTTATGCCATAATAATTGAAGAATATGGATTGATTGGTGGAATAACTATGCTTGCACTTTATCTTTGGCTCTTGTATCGGGCAGGTAAAATTGTACGAAAAACATCGGGCTCGTTCTCTGCATTTTTAGCTATTGGTTTGGCTCTGAGTCTTGTTTTTCAAGCCATGATTAACATGGCAGTTTCGGTAAATTTACTTCCGGTTACCGGACAAACTTTGCCATTCGTTAGTATGGGTGGTACATCAATTCTTTTTACAAGCGTAGCTTTAGGAATTATATTAAGCGTAAGCCGAGATGCAAATATCGCAGAAACGGAAGTATCTAAAGAAAAGAAACAAACTGAAAAGGAAGTAGTAAAAGCGTAAGAAGTTAGAAGTCAGGAGACGGAATTAAGGAGACAGAAGTCAGAAGTTGGAAATTAGAAAATAAAATTAGAAAAAATTAAAATACTAATCAAAATCCTCCTACTATACTGAGCGTAGACGAAGTATTGGGGAGTAAAGGGGGTTTATATGGAAAAAATAAAAATCATAATTAGCGGAGGAGGAACCGGAGGACACGTATTCCCTGCAATTTCAATAGCTAATGCATTAAAAAAGAAAATCGAGAATATTGAAATTCTTTTCGTTGGAGCTTTAGGAAAAATAGAAATGATTAAAGTGCCTGATGCAGGATATAATATTATCGGGCTTCCAATTGCTGGTTTTCAACGAAAAATAACATTTAAAAATATTGCTTTTTTTTGGAAATTATTAGTGAGTTTACAAAAATCCAGAAAAATAATTAAAGACTTTCAACCTGATGTGGCTGTTGGGGTAGGCGGTTTTGCTAGTGGTCCAATTTTACAAACAGCCGCAAAAAAAGGAATTCCTTGTTTAATTCAAGAACAAAATTCATATCCAGGAATTACCAATAAAATATTAGCAAGCAAAGTTCAAAAAATATGTGTTGCATACGAAGGCATGGAACGATACTTTCCAAAAGAGAAAATTATAATGACAGGAAACCCTGTTCGTCAAGATTTGGAAAATATTTTCACAAAAAAGGAGGAAGGATTAAAACATTTTCATCTTCAAGGAAATAAGAAAATATTATTAGTTGTTGGTGGAAGTCTTGGTGCAAGAACCATCAACCAAAGTATTCTAAAACATTTAGATTTTATTACCGAGAACAAAATTCAAGTAATTTGGCAAACCGGAAAAACATACTACGATACGGCTGTTGCTGCTGTTGAAAAACTAGGAAATCCAGATATAAAGGTATTTCAATTTATTCAAAAAATGGATTTTGCGTTTGCTGTAGCCGACCTAGTAATTTCTAGAGCTGGAGCAAGCACCATTTCGGAACTTTGCTTGGTAAAAAAACCATCAATTTTAGTTCCTTCACCAAATGTTGCCGAAGATCACCAAACAAAAAATGCAATGGCTTTAATTAAAAACAATGCCGCATTAATGATTGAAGATAAAGAGTCTGTCGAAAAACTTGTTCCAGAAGCGATTGCATTGCTAAAAGACAATTTTAGATTAAATGCTTACACCGAAAATATTTCAAAAATGGCTTTTAAGAATTCAGCCGATGTTATTGCAGATGAAATTATTAAAATGATAAAATAGAGGTCAGAATACAGAAGTTGGAAGATAGAAATTGGAAATTAGAATATTGAATTTTTATTGTTAATTGCAGATTACTAATTGCTAATTGTCTTTCAACTTTACAGACTTTACAAACTTTATGAACCTTTAACTTTATGAACTTCAGCAACATACATACAGTTTATTTAATTGGAATTGGAGGCATTGGAATGAGTGCTTTGGCTCGTTATTTCAATTCGCAAGGCAAAAATGTTGAAGGTTACGACAAAACACCAACTTTGATTACTGATGCTTTAGTTTCAGAAAATATCAAGGTGTATTTTGAAGATAATTTGGATGTTATTTCTGATGAAATTAAAAATGCAGAACACAAAAATCAAGTTTTGGTAATTGTAACACCTGCAATACCTTACGACCATACACAATTGAATTATTTCAAAAATAACAATTATATAATTTACAAACGTTCCGAAATTTTAGGATTAATTGTTCGCCATCATCAAACCATAGCAATTGCAGGAACTCACGGAAAAACAACCGTTTCAACAATGGTTTCGCACATTTTAACAACATCTGAATTGAAATGCAACGCATTTTTAGGCGGAATTTCGCAAAACTATAACACCAATTTAATTCTTTCGCCAAAAAGCAATAATTATGTGGTCGAAGCTGATGAATTTGACCGTTCTTTTTTGAAACTTTTTCCACACATTACACTCATAACATCAATAGATGCTGACCATTTAGACATTTATTCGGGTTTGGAAGAAATTCAACAAACATTTTCGTTGTTTGCAAATCAAACTCAAAATAATGGATTTTTGGTTCACAAAAAAGGTTTGCCTTTGCATATAAATTCGATAAATTCTTTCAAAACTTTTACCTATTCGTTAAACGAAAAGGCTGATTTTTATGCTTCTGATATTAAGGTAGTTAACAATAAATATACGTTCACTTTCAATTCTCCAAAAGGACAAATTAAAAATGTTGTTTTAGGAACAATTGGATTGATAAATGTTGAAAATGCAATTGCCGCAATGTCAGTTTGTTATTTGTTGAATGTTGATGAAAATTCGATGAAAAAAGCAGTTGAAACTTTCCGTGGAGTTGAACGCCGTTTTCAAGTTCATATCAACAACTCAAAAATGTTGTACATCGACGATTACGCACACCATCCCGAAGAAATTAAAGCGTTAATTTCATCTATCCGAAATATGTATCCAGACAAGAAAATATCAGGAATTTTTCAACCACATTTGTTTTCTCGCACACGCGATTTAGCCGACGATTTTGCAAAAAGTTTAAGTCTTTTAGACGAATTATTTTTGTTAGATATTTATCCCGCTCGTGAATTGCCAATAAAAGGAGTAACCTCAAAAATAATTTTCGATAAAGTAAAAATTACGAACAAGCGATTGTGCAAAAAAGATTCTCTCATGCAAGAAATAATCAATAAAAAATTTGAAATTTTACTTACTATAGGAGCAGGAGACGTAACAAACTTGGTTGAACCTATTAAAAAAGCTTTTAACAAAGTATGAATAAAATAAAAAACATATTGATTTGGCTGACAATTATCACATATTTAATTGTTTCGCTGAGCTTTGTTTCAACGAAAGAAAAAGCATCAATCTGTTCTAAAATTGAAATTAATATTGTCGATAACACCGAAAATCAATTCGTTGAAGAGCAAGAAATTATCAATACTTTAAAAAATAATGGCGAAAAATTATTGAGTTATCATGTTGACAGCATTAATACAGATAAAATTGAACAAATTATTTATCAACATACTTCGATAAAAAAGGCTGTTGTGTACATTGAAAAAAATGAAATACTCAAGATTGATATAACTCAACGAAATCCTATCGTCCGTGTTGTGAATTACAACAACGAAAGCTATTATATTGATCAAGAAGGATATTTAATGCCACTTTCAAAAAAATATACGGCTCATGTGCCAATCGTAAACGGAAACATTAACGAACCACTTGCGAAATATCGCAACAAAAATTTATTAGACGAAACACCTGATGATGATGAATTTTCAACTAACAATATTTTAAAAGATGTTTTTATTTTATCGAAATATATTTATGAAAATGACATTTGGAAATCGCTTGTCGAACAAATATACATTAACGAAAAAAACGAATTTGAACTTGTCCCTAAAATTGGCGTTGAAACCATAATGATGGGAGATATTAGCGATTATGAGAATAAATTTATCCGACTTGACTATTTATACAAAATTGGTTTTCCAAAAACAGGATGGAGAAAATATAAATCGGTCAATTTAAAATATACAAATCAAGCAATTTGCACTAAAAGATAAAGCACCATGAAAGACAAAAAAAATTACGTAGCAGCTATAGACATCGGAACAACAAAAATCGTTGCTATTGTCGGTCAAAAAAACGAATTTAAAAAACTCGAGATTGTGGGCTATAGCTCAACACCATCAAAAGGGGTTCGTCGCGGTGTGGTTTTAAATATTCAAGATACCATTAATGAAATCCAAACGGTTATACGAGACGTTGAAGAAAAAACGAATATCAAGATTGACGAAGTATTTGTTGGGATAGCAGGTCAACACATTAAAAGCATTCAAAATCACGGATATTTGAATAGAGATTCAACCGATGATGGCATTAGTCAAAACGACATTCAAAAACTGATTGACGATATGTATAGAATTCCAGTGGATTCTGACGAAGAAATTCTTCACGTAATTCCACAAAGCTACATTATCGATGGCGAATATAGCGAGAAAAATCCAATCGGCATTTGTGGAAAAAGACTCGAAGCAAATTTTCATATTGTAATTGGGAAGATTGCATCGGCAAATAATATCAAAAAATGTGTTAATCGTGTCGATATTGCAGTAAACAGTTTAATTCTTGAACCTTTAGCATCGTCTCAAGCAGTACTTACCAACGAAGAGAAAGAAGCTGGAGTTGCACTAATCGATATAGGTGGTGGAACAACTGACATTGCAGTATTTTATGATAATGTAATCAGGCATACCGCTGTTATTCCTGTTGGCGGAAATGCGATTACCAACGATATTAAAACCGAGTTTGCTGTTATCAACGAACAAGCTGAGAAATTAAAAAAAGATTACGGCTCAACTCTTGCTGAACTCGCTCCAAAAAACCAAATAGTTACAGTTCCCGGCATTAATGGTCGCCCGTCAAGAGAAATTTCTTTTAATTCGCTTTCACACGTAATTCAAGCTCGAATGGAAGAGATTATTGGCGTTATTTCATTTGAACTCGAATCATCTGGATACATGAACAAATTAGGAGCAGGGATTGTGATTACAGGCGGTGGTTCATTATTAAAACATCTTCCACAATTAATTTCCTTTAAAACAGGATTAGATGTTAAGATTGGTTACCCAAATGAACATCTTGCAGGAAATACCGACGAAAAATTAAATCATCCAATGTTCGCAACAAGTATCGGATTGCTTCTAGAAGGTTACGAAATACTCGATAAACAAAATAAAATCGAAACAGGCAATAAAGTAAAAGAAGCCAAAACGATAGAGAAGCCTGAAGAAGTTAAAGAAGAAAAAAAGAAGAAAAAGCCAATTTTTGATAATATTATGCAAAAATTCGGAAATTTTTTCGAAGATGAAAAAATACAATAATACTAACCCCAAATAAACAGAATTATGAACGAAGATTTAATGAACTTTGAAATTCCTCAACAAGAAGCTTCAATTATAAAAGTTATAGGAGTTGGTGGAGGCGGAGGAAATGCTGTTAATCACATGTTCAAGCAAGGAATTAAAGATGTAAGTTTTATCATCGGAAATACTGATTCGCAAGCCTTAGCAAAAAGTCCGATTCCAATTAAGATTCAATTAGGACAAACGCTTACCGAAGGACGAGGAGCAGGAAACTTACCTCAAAAAGGAAAGCAAGCAGCCATTGAAAATTTAGACGAAATTACCAACGTTCTTTCAAATAACACCAAGATGGTGTTTATCACTGCAGGAATGGGTGGCGGAACAGGCACAGGAGCCGCTCCGGTTATTGCAAAAGTGGCAAAAGACTTGGGAATTTTAACAGTAGGAATCGTAACAATCCCATTTCGTTTCGAGGGCCAGCGGCGAATAAATCAGGCAATTGAAGGAATCAGCGAATTAAAAGAGCATGTTGATGCATTGCTTGTAATTAATAACGAAAGACTTCGAGAAATATACGGAGACCTTAAACTTGCCGATGCATTTGCCAAAGCAGATAATGTGTTAACAACAGCAGCAAAAGGAATTGCCGAAATTATCACCGTTCATGGATATATAAATGTTGACTTTGCCGATGTACAAACAGTTATGAAAGATAGCGGCGTGGCGATGATGGGTTCAGGCTCAGCAGATGGTGATGGCAGGGCTCTTAAAGCAATCAAAACGGCATTAACTTCTCCATTATTAAACAATAATGATATTCGCGGAGCACAAAATATTTTATTAAATGTAACTTCGGGTTCTGAAGAAATAACGATGGATGAAGTCGGTCAAATAACTGATTATGTTCAAGATGCTGCTGGATCAATGGCTGATATTATTTGGGGAAATGGTTACGACGAAAGCTTAGGTAATAAAATTAGCGTTACCATTATCGCAACCGGATTTGGAACAAATAGCATTCCCGAATTAAAAGCAAAATCAGAGACGAAAAAAGAAATTATTTCTCCTATAAAAATTGAACAAAAGAAAGAGGTTATTCAAAAAAACGAAACCATTTTCGACTTCTCAAAAGAAAACACACAACAAGGAACCATTCAATTTGAAGTTCGTACGATAGAAGAACCGATAAAAGAAAGTAAAACAAATATTTACGAAGAATTATATGGAGAAAAGAAAAAGGAACAAAAACCTGAATCTGTAGATTTAGATACGAAAGCAGAAGAACGAAAAGCTCAATTTGAAAAATACGAAAAACTTCGTCAACTAAGTCATACTAAATTAACAAATAACGATTTAGATGAACTTGAAAACATTTCGGCATTTAAGCGAAAACAAATGGAAACTGATTTACAAGAAGATTCTGCTACAAATAAATACTCAAGATTTACATTGTCGAACGACGGAGAGGGAGGAACTAAGCTTAGCGAGGGAAATCCATATACTCACGATAATGTTGACTAAGAAAGTAAAAAATTAAAAGTTTAAAATTATGAGTTTGACCGAAAAAATAAATAACGATATAAAATCAGCAATGCTTGCTCGAGAAAAAGAAAAATTGGAATCGTTACGAGCCATAAAAGCAGCTTTATTGCTAGCTAAAACAGAAAAAAACGCAAGCGAAGTTACCGAAGAAAAAGAAATTAGCATTCTGAATAAGTTATTAAAGCAACGAAAAGAATCGGCTGAAATTTTTAATGCTAATGGTCGCCAAGAACTTGCCGAAAAAGAACTCTTCGAAGCAAGTATTATTGAAACATATCTTCCAAAAATGTTAGATGAAAGTGCAATTATTGAAGTGATTAAGAAAATAATTTCTGAAAATAATTTTAACTCTCCTTCCGATTTTGGAAAAATTATGGGCATGGCTTCAAAAATACTTGCAGGCAAAGCTGATAATAAAATAGTATCCGAGAAAATTAAAACACTATTATCATAATTTCTAATAGCTTAAATGAAAAAAGAATCTTGCAAAATTGCAAGATTCTTTTTTCATTTAAACAAATCACCTAATTTGCTCAATTCAACATTTCCTCCGGAAATAATAATTCCAACTTTTTTATTTTTAAAAAAATCTTTATTTGCCAAAACGCCAGCTAACGCAACAGCTGATGATGGTTCAATAATTATTTTCATACGCTCCCAAATCAATCGCATTGCTTCAATAATCTGTACTTCAGAAACGGTGTATATATCATCAACCTTATCTAAAATTATCTCAAATGTTTTATCTCCCAACGAAGTCAATAAACCATCTGCAATCGTGTTCGGCTTTAACGAAGGAACAAACTTTTTCTGCTTGAATGATTGATATGCGTCGTTCGCATATTCAGGTTCCGCTGCAATAACTTTTATGTTTGAATTAACTCCTTTACTTGCTATTGCTGTTCCACTCAACAACCCTCCTCCACCAACGGGAGCAACTACAACATCTAAATAGGGCTTTTCTTCTAATAATTCAATTGCAGCCGTTCCCTGACCACATATAACTTTGTAATTATTGTAAGGGTGCACCATGGTAGCTCCAGTTTTATTAACAATTGTTTCGAGAGTAGATTCTCGTGCAGCAAGCGTTGGCTGACAATATGTAATTTCAGCACCATAACCGGCAACCGCCTTTTTTTTAACTTCAGGGGAATTATTTGGCATTACGATATACGCTTTTATACCATTCATTCGAGCCGCTAATGCTAATGCTGCTGCATGATTTCCAGACGAATGAGTAGCAACTCCATTACGTTTTTCGTCTTCCGACAATGTTAATATTGCATGTGTTGCACCCCGAAACTTAAACGCCCCAACTTTTTGAAAATTTTCACATTTGAAATAAATTTCACAACCTGCAATTTCATTAATTAAATTTGATTTTAAAACAGGTGTACGATGAATAAATGGTTTGATTAATTCGTGTGCTATCTTAATATTTTCTATATTTGGATAATTATGTAACATGACAAAATATTTTTTCGTAAAGTTGAATATTTTATATAAAAAACAATACAATTTTACTTCTATTTTTGTGTCAATATAGTCGAATAAATGAAAATGATACTCAAAAATAAAGAAATAATCGAAAAAGCTTGGGGAAACCGAACTTTGTTAGAAAATCCAGAAACTCAAAATGCAATTCGCTCAGTTATTGAACTTTTAGATAAAGGAAAAATTCGAATCGCTGAAAAGAAAAACGAAAAATGGATTGTAAACGAATGGATAAAAAAAGCGGTGATTTTGTATTTTCTAATTCAAAAAATGGAAGTTTTTGAAGTTGGACCACTTGAATTTCACGATAAAATTGCACTCAAAAAAAATTATAAAGAATTAGGTGTTCGTGTTGTACCTCATGCAGTTGCACGTTATGGTTCGTTTTTACAAAAAGGTGTAATTTTAATGCCATCGTATGTAAATATTGGAGCTTATGTTGACGAAGGAACAATGGTTGACACTTGGGCAACAGTTGGTTCGTGTGCACAAATTGGAAAAAATGTTCATTTGAGCGGTGGCGTTGGAATTGGTGGAGTTTTAGAACCAATTCAAGCAGCACCTGTAATTATTGAAGATGGTTGTTTTATAGGTTCACGTTGCATTGTGGTTGAAGGCGTTCATTTAGAAAAAGAAGTTGTTTTGGGGGCAAATGTTGTTTTGACACAATCAACTAAAATTATTGATGTTTCGGGCGAAAATCCAATCGAATATAGAGGAATTGTTCCTGCTCGTTCGGTGGTAATTCCAGGTTCGTACACTAAAAAATTTCCAGCAGGCGAATATCAAGTTTCGTGTGCGTTAATTATTGGAAAACGAAAAGAATCAACCGACAAAAAAATTTCGTTGAACGAAGCTTTACGTGAATATAATGTTTCGGTTTAAAACAATTCTATAAAATGAATATAGGATTTGACGCTAAAAGAGCATTTTTCAATAAAAGTGGATTAGGAAATTACAGTAGAACTACACTTTTGTTACTTGATGAATTTCATCATGAGAACAAATATTTTCTATATTCAAGCAAGAATAACAATAAAAATTTCACATTTGAAAACACAAATTTTACTTTAAAAAGTAAAACACTTTCATTTTTACCAAGCTTCTTATGGCGATCATTTGGAATTTCATATATCTTAAAAAAAGACAAAATTGATATTTTTCATGGTTTAAGTAATGAACTCCCATTAAATATTAAAAAATCAAATGTAAAAACAATTGTTACTATTCATGACTTGATTTTTTTAAAATATCCTAAATTATACAAATCATTTGACAGATGGATGTACAATTTCAAGTGCAAAAAAAGTGCGAAAAATGCTGACATTATTATTGCAGTTAGCGAGCAAACAAAGCAAGATATAATTGATTTTTACAACATTGATGAAAAAAAAATTAAAGTAATATTTCAAACGTGTAATGATTTTTTCAAACAAAAATATTCTGAAATTGAAAAAAACAAAGTAATTAATAAATTCAATTTACCATCAAATTTCATTTTAAACGTAGGAACAATTGAAGAAAGAAAAAACTTGCTAAATATTATTAAAGCTGTTGAATTACAAAATATTGATATAAAAATTGTTGCAATTGGAAAAAAAACTGAATATTTCGAAAAAATTGAAAAATATTTAATTTCAAAAAACTTAAAATCAAATTTAATAGTTCTAGAAAATGTTTCAAATTACGAACTTGCAATAATTTATCAACTTGCCAAAATGTTAGTATATCCGTCTAAATATGAAGGATTTGGCATTCCAATAATTGAAGCTTTATTTTCTGAAATTCCAGTTATTACGACAAAAGGTTATTGTTTTTCTGAAGCTGGAGGAAACGCAGCATTATACGTTAACCCTGAAAATATTGAAGAATTAGGATTAACTATTAAAAAATTATTAACCGACAATCAATTACAACAAACTTGTATTTCGAATGGAATCATTCATCGAAAATTTTTTGATAAAAAACTAATTTCTGAAAAGTTGAATAATATTTATTTAAGTCTAAAACAATAATTATAAATGGAAATTAAAATTTCAGTAGTAATAATAACTTTTAATGAAGATAAAAACATCGAAAGATGTATTTTATCTGTTAAAGATATTGCCGATGAAATTATTGTTGTTGATTCATTTTCGACTGATAAAACCGAAGAAATTTGCAAAAAACACGATGTAAATTTCGTTCAACGAAAATTTGACGGATATAGTAATCAAAAAAACTATGCAAATTCATTAACTACAAAACCATATATTTTATCACTCGACGCTGATGAAGAACTTTCTAATGAGTTGATATCCTCAATTTTAAAAGTTAAAATGAACCCTAAATTTGATGTTTTTTATTTCAAAAGATTGTCAAATTACTGCGGAAAATGGATAAAATATGGCGGCTGGTATCCCGATTTTCAATATCGATTGTTTGATAAAACAAAAACAAAATGGAACGATAATTTAGTACATGAACGAATTGAATTAAATAATGTTTCAATTGGTTTTTTGAAAGGAGATTTATTGCATTACACTGTTTTTTCAGTTGAACAACACGAAAATCAACTTAAAAATTTCGCATCACTTCAAGCAATGCAGATGTTTAAAAAAGAAAAAAAATCAAATCTATTTCAACTATTTTTTATTTCGAATTTCAAATTTTTGAAATTATTTATTTTTAAACGTGGATTTTTAGATGGGAAGTTTGGTTTTATTATTGCTAAAAACGCAGCAAAAGCTACATATTTGAAATACAAAACACTTCAACAACTTTATAAAAATAAGTAAATGCAAATTGAGCCAGAAATTTTTGAAACTCTAAAAAACAGCGGAATAATTCTTTATCCAACCGACACAATTTGGGGAATTGGTTGCGATGCTACAAACGAAACTGCAATTGATAAAATTTATAAAATAAAACAACGTAGCGATACAAAATCGATGTTGATTTTGGTTGATTCAATGGAAATGCTCTCGCGATATGTAAAAGAAATACCTGAACTTGCCGACCAATTAATTGAATATTCAGAAAAACCATTGACCATAATTTATTCCGATGCTAAAAACCTACCTAAAAATTTGGTAAACGAAGATGGAACAATAGGAATTCGAGTTACAAAAGATGAATTTTGCAAAGCAATTATGTACAAAACTCGAAAACCAATTGTATCAACATCGGCAAATATTAGCGGAGAAAAAAGTCCAGCAAATTTTTCGGAAATTTCGGGAGAAATTAAATCAAAAGTTGATTACGTTGTAAAATATCGTCAAAACGAAAAAACAAAAAACACAGCTTCTTCAATTATAAAATTGGGAGTTGGTGGAGATATTAAAATAATACGGGACTAAAAAGCAGCATCTCGCAAAGTGCGTAAACGAAAATCTTCTCCGCTTGGATTTTGAAATACATGTAATTCAAAGTCTGAAATTATTGCCAAAATATGATCAAAAATATCCGACTGAATTGTTTCAAAAGCACCCCATTCCTGAATCTTGCTGAAACAATATATTTGTATTGGAAGTCCTGTTTCTGTGGGTTGAAGTTGGCGTACCAAAAGAGTCATTTCTTTATGAATGTTCGGATTTGTTTTCAAATACTCTTCAATATATTTTCGAAATGTTCCTAAGTTTGTTAATCGTTTGCCGTTAACTGCGATTGACTCATCAATGTTATGTTCTTTGTTGTATTTTAAAACTTCATCACGTTTTGTGATTAAATAAGAATTGATTAAGTGTATTTTCGTTAATTTTTCAAATAATTCGTCATTAAGCAATTTAATACTCTTCATATCAATATTAAGCGATCGCATTATTCTCCTTCCTCCTGACTCCTCCATTCCTCTCCAATTACTAAAAGACTCTGAAACTAATACGTATGTAGGAATTGTGGTTATAGACTTGTTCCAATTTTGAACTTTAACTGTATGCAACGAAATATCAACAACTGTTCCATCTGCATCCTTTGATGGCATCGAAATCCAATCGCCAAGTCGAACCATATCATTTGTAGCAAGCTGAATTCCTCCAACTAACCCCAATATAGTATCTTTAAAAACCAACATTAAAATTGCTGCGATAGCTCCCATTCCAGTAAGGAAATACAGAGGAGATTTACCAAAGATTATTGAAAAAATAAGGATAGCTCCAAAAATGTATAAGATAATTTTAACGCCTTGTATATACCCTTTGATTGAACGTCTTTTGTTTTGTGAAGCGGGTAAAGAATTATAAATATCGTTCAAAGAATCTAAAAATGAGCAAATAACCATCATTGACACGATGATTACATATATATATGTTGCCGATTTAATAAAGCCAATCCAATTTGGATAATCAATCAACACAATATTTACAAAATAATATATTAATATAGCGGGAGCAAAATGGGATAAACGATTGAAAACTTTTTTTTCGAGAAGAACATCATCCCAAGTATTTTTTGAACGTTTAATGATGCGACCAATAATTGAAACGATAATTTTTTTTGCGATAAAATTTGCAATTATACCTATTATAGCAACTATCAAAACGAGAAGAAGCATATTTAACAACGAAATAAATTCAGATGAAATGCCATTTTCAATAAGCCATTCTTTTACTAATGAAGTGTATTTTATAATCATAAATCTTAAATCTTCTTATAAATTTACGACAAATTTATATAATTTTAAGCAACCAAAATAATTGTTTTATGAAAAGTCTGATAGTTTTAGCATTTGCACTTAGTTCAATTTTAAGTAATGCCCAATTAAATTATGAAGATTTTTTTATCGATAAGAGTCTTAGGATTGATTATATTCATGCTGGAAATTCAACATCGGAACAAGTTTATTTTGAACAGTTGAAAGAAGAACCATATTTTGGTGGTTCAAAAATAAATTTATTAGACACGTTCAATTATGGCGAATATAAAGCGATTGTGATTGATTCTGCAACAAAAACACCCATATATTCACACAATTATTGCACCTTGTTTGAAGAATGGCAAATTACTGACGAAGCTAAAAATATTAGCAGAAGCTTTTATGAAAGTGTATCTATTCCATTCCCAAAATACACGATTATTTTTGAACTTTTATCAAGAAATAAAGAAAACATTTTTGTTAAAATATTTGAATATACAGTCAATCCTAAAAATAAATTTATCATTAAAAATGATTTAGAAAAATATCCTGTTCTGAAGATTCACGAAAGTGGGTTGTCAGAAAATAAAGTAGATATAGTTTTTATTCCTGATGGCTATACATTGGATAAAATGGCTGATTTTGAAAAAGATGCTCATAAATTTAAACAATATTTATTCAACTCGTCTCCATACAAGGAAAATATTGATAAATTTAATATTTCCGCCGTTTTAGTTCCATCTGTTGAAGAAGGAACCGATATCCCTAGTGAAAATATTTGGAAATATACAACTATAAATACTTCATTTTATACTTTCGATAGCGAAAGATATTTAATGACATACGATTACCTAAAGGTTAAAGATGTTGCTGCAAATACGCCATACGATCAGATTGTTATAATTGTTAATACAAAGAAATACGGTGGAGGTGGAATTTACAATTATTACAGCACTTTTGCCGCTGATAATGAAGATACTGAATTTTTGTTTATTCATGAATTTGGGCATGCTTTTGCCGGACTTGGCGACGAATATTTCGATAGCTCAACTCCTTACCAATCTTTTTATTCATCAAAATATGAACCATGGCAACCAAACTTAACAAATTTATCTGATTTCAATTCAAAATGGAAAAAAATGATGGATAAAAATCAACCCATTCCAACACCTATTTCGGAAGAAAATAAACAAAAATTAGGCGTTTATGAAGGAGGTGGATATGTTAGCAAAGGTATTTATCGTCCGTTTATTGATTGCACCATGAAATCAATTATTGTTAATGGATTCTGTCCAGTATGCCAATATACGATTGGTAAAATGATTCGGTTTTATTCGAAATAAAAATTTTTTGTGTATTTGAAATCAAATTTGTACTTTTGTAGTTCGGTCAATCACAATGGAGAGGTGGGTGAGTGGCTGAAACCAACAGTTTGCTAAACTGTCGTACTGGGAAACTGGTACCGGGGGTTCGAATCCCCCTCTCTCCGCTGAAAGGGACTTCACCAATAAAAAAGGGGAAGTCCCTTTTTTATTGGTGCTGCTTTCCCCGATGGTGTGGGCGATAGACGCAAACACAGAATTTAGTTTTAATGTTCGAACTGCCCCAATTTTTCTATCATACACGATTTAACACCTGAGGGGGAAAAGTTTGTTAAATCTCTAATAAGAAAGAAGGTTGTTCCAGCTGATTGGCACCGTTTTCCAGAAATATAGATAATAATTGGCTGTTTATATAGTCTTTTCTATAAGATCATTCATTAAAAACCATTCTTTTGTTTCTGATAATTTACTCATCTTGTCTCGAATATCCTTTTCAATGATTACTTTCATTTTATAAAAAACGACAGAGTCAAGTTTGCCTTTCATTTGATATGTTCTTGTAAGTGCCTCATCATCTATTACCTTTTGTATTTGATTGTCTAACGGTTCATCAAGATTTGTATAAAGATTGAAGAAATAGTCTATGGGTTTTAAAATCATTTGACCTTTTATTTGAGTATTCACAATTTTAATAGCTTCTAACAATTGTTTTCCCGATCTAAATTCATTGTAAAATGTTTCAAATGCAATAAAAGACTCACCATAACTAACTTCTCTATCAATGCCAGCCAACAAATTAAACGGAGCTCTTTTTGAAAAATCAACCTTTATTGCAGCAAACACTCCATAACACATTGATAAAACTACAATTAAAGTATTTAATAATTTTATATTTATTTCTCTTAATAAATCAAGCAATTCTTCCCAAGTAATGAAGTCAGAACTTCCAATTTTGACTCCGTCTGTATTTCCATGTGCTTCAATATGAATCCAAGGATTAACTTCAAAATTATTTACTGATTCTTGTAGTTTATCAAAATACTTTATTAAGTCTCCTTTATTATTAATCTTATTAATTGTTATATCAAATCCACCATCAACTGAAAAACTAAAATATTTCATTGAAGATTCAGCAAGTTGCTTTGAAATACTTGTAGTATCACTTTCATCAACTAAATCAATTATACAAATTTCATTTCTCTTGAAACGATCAAGATATTTCAATTTTTCTTTTTCAGTATTCATTTTTTTCTTTACAAATATGTAACAGAATATTTAAACAATTGATTATTACGAATGTAATTAAATATCGTTTAAAAACAAATCAAAACTCATTCAACCTTCATTTTACAAACAAAACCAATATCATCAAGAATATTACAAATTTCTTCATATAAGACACCCTCATCGCTTCCACTGAAATCTCAGTTCGAACTTTTCGTCATGCTGAGATGTCCACTAATGTTTCTTAATGTAAAAACATGCCACTAAATGCTAATAATTGTTTGATTTCGGTGCTATAATGGTTTGAACGACAGACCTTCCAGCCAGCTGAAACGATTTCAAAAAACATCAAAGTCTCGCTATCTTATTGAAAGCGAGGCTTTTTTATTTTAACCCTTTCATAAATTATCAAGTTATTTAATGTTTCAAGTGCCCTATTTGTGCCCTTTTTCAAAATGGCACCAATTTGGGCGCCCCCTTTATTTCCGGACGTTTCCGACTATTGATAGCCCCTGTTTTTATCTCGAAGTGATATTAAATATGCTCTTTTATAATTCATAAATATAACAATTTGCTCAATGCAATGAGTAAATTTACTCAATTAATTTATATTCGTGTAAAAAAAGATTTAAATGAGTAGTGAAATTAATACTGAATTATTATGTTGTTGAACGGATAACACCCGACACTAGCTTAGTAAAAACAAGCTAGCATTCAATGATAGACGTTTTTTTTAAATCAGGGTTATATATATTTTATCTGAAAACCAATTAATTCAATAAACTCGAACTACAAATATAATTTTCGTTCAAATTATAAATAAACAAACAAGTGCCACCTTTTATGGTTTCAATCACAGGTTTAATCATATCGGGAGGCAATACGGGGCAACCCCAACTTCGACCTAAACGACCATTTTTTTGAATAAATGTTTCGGTTGCATAATCGGCAGAATGAACAATTATTGAACGTTTCAATGCATTGTCATTAACTCCTTGTTCAACACCATTTATTAAAAGCGAAAATCCTGTATGCGAACCCATTATTGGAAGTTCGGTTACATAAAAACCTAAACTACTTTTTAAAGAACCTTCTTCGTTTGAGAAATTTTTAGCAAATTCTTCGCCTGTATTTTTTCCGTGAGCAACGTAAGTGTTGAACAAAAGTTTTTGGTTTTTCAAATCAATAACATACAAGCGTTTTTTGTTGCTCGATTGTGAATAATCAACAATGCTAATTATATCAGAATTGTGCAATTTTCCATTCGTTTCGAGTTTTTTCAAACCTTTGATTGCATAATTAAAAACTTCCGCTTTTAAACCAATTTCTGATAATTTCAAAACCGAATAAATATCCGAATTTTCAGCAATTACAACTTCAATTTTTGTAACGCGTGCATTGTTTACAACCTGAAAAAGTAGAAGCAAAAAAATTGTAATCATTTTTATCATATAGTAAAGGTAACTGAATAAATATCTTTTAATTGTTTTGGAAGTTTTATTTGATGTAAAATATTGAAAATGTGTGAATAATGTAAATTAATAAAGTTAAAATATAACTATTCCCATTTATTTTAATATAAACTTTGATGGTGGAAATTTTTTCACAATTAATACTTAAAACAATGAACACAGTAGAATTAAAAGGAAAATGGAATCAGAAAAAAGGTAAATTGAAACAACAATTTGCAATCCTAACCGACAAAGATTTGATGTTTTTTGATGGTAAGATAGATGAAATGATTGGAAAAATTCAAGTTAAACTGGGGAAAACTAAAGAAGAATTGGACAAAATTATCGAGGCTCTTTAATCAAAAGATTTAAATTCAATTAATATTTCAAAACTGGTAGAACAAAATATCTATCAGTTTTTTTTATTGAATAATTCGTGTCCATTCTTGGAGTAAATGATTCCAAAAATTGCTTATTTTCCTTCTCTCTTTTTTCGATGCCCGAGTATTGAAATATGACTAGTTATTGAAATTTAGTATACAAAAAGATATTCCAGATGTCGCATTTTCGCTTTTTCCTAATGTATGAATCATGTAACTTATTTAATAAGTTGTGTAATATGACTTTTTGAAATTTGACCATACTTTGCTTAAATTCTTAAACACTTAAAAATTAAGAAATTATTTTCATTAAGAACCATTAAATAATCTTCAATATGAAATTCCTTTTAGAAAAGAAAATAATAATCCTTGTTGCTATTTCTGCTGTTGCTCTAATTGCGGTATTAGTTGTTTATTATTTTAATGCTCAACAAGTTAAATTGACAAGTAAATTAGTAAATCATACTCAAGAAATTCTTCGCAAAAGCGACAATATCCTTTTAGATATTCTAAATATTGAAAGCGGTTCTAGGGGGTATATACTAACAGGAAATGATTTTTTTATAAAACCATTTAATAATACGGTTTATACTTTAAAAAACGATTTAAAGGAATTAGCAAGGCTAACAAAAGACAATTCAAATCAACAATTGCGTATTAAATTATTGGAAAATGCTACAAAAGAAAAACTACTTTTTACCCAACACACAATTGAGGTTAGAAAGATGAATGGATTGAGCGAGTCTGGAAAATTGATGGCAAATGGAAAAGGTAAAATCCTTACAGACAATATTCGGAAAATAGTTGATGAAATAAACAACGAAGAACTTAATTTACTTTTAGAAAGAAAAAAGAAGAATATAAACAGTAATGAAAATGCAAACTTTTTATCATTAACAATCGTTGTTATAATTGGTTTAATTTTATTATTTGTATTTATCATTATAATCAATCAGAGATCTAAAAATAAATTTTCACAAAAATTAAAAAAGTCGAATGACCTCTTTTCAAGTTTATTTAACCATAATCCAGCATCTATTTTTATTAATAGCCTCAGCGATGGCAAAATAATTAATGCAAATGATAGTTTTCTTCAACTTTATGGCTTTAAGTTATTGAATGAAGTGATTGGTAAAACATCGGCAGAATTAAGTTTATTTGTCAATTCTAAGCATAGCGAAGAAATTATTGAACTTTTGAAAGATAAAACGATTTTAAAAGATTTTGAAACAAATATTCAAACCAAACAAGGTGAACTGAAATGGACTTCTGATTCGGTTCTTTTACTAGAAGTAAACAACACTATTTGCATTTTCACAGTTTCGACAGATATTACCCACCGTAAAAAAGCCGAAGAACAATTAATAGCTGTGAATAAGGAACTAGAGGCTTTTACATATTCTGTTTCGCACGATTTAAGAGCACCTCTGAGAGCCATCAACGGATATGCTAAAATTTTACAGGAAGATTATGCCGAAATACTAAATGATGATGGAATTGGTTCGCTTAATGCAATCATGAAAAATTCAAAAAAAATGGGCGATCTTATTGATGATTTATTAGCATTCTCAAGATTAGGAAAAAAAGTCGCTGCTTATTCCGAAATAAACATGACTGTGCTTGTAAAATCTGTAAAAGAGGAAGAATTACTTAATCAAACTAACAAAATTGAATTTATTATACCAGAACTTATTCCTGCAATGGGACAACAAGCATTAATTAAACAAGTTTGGGTAAATCTAATATCGAATGCAGTAAAATATTCAAAACACAATATAAAAATCCGAATTGAAATTGGGTCTTATATTAAAAATAATCTTATTGTTTACTTTATAAAAGATAACGGAGCGGGCTTCGATATGCAATATTACGATAAACTTTTCGGCGTTTTTCAACGCTTGCATTCTCAGGAAGAGTTTGAAGGAACGGGCATTGGATTAGCTATTGTTCAAAAAATAATACATCGACATAATGGAACTGTATGGGCAGAATCTAAATTAAACGAAGGAACTTGCTTTTATTTCAGTTTACCAAATATTAACTCTTAAATTAAGATAACATGAATTACGAAGAATTTGAAATTTTATTTGCAGAAGACAACATCGATGATGCCGCACTTACCATGCGTGCACTTAAAAAAGGTGGACTATCGAATCCGATTTTTCATGTGAAAGATGGTGCAGAAGCTCTTGATTTTATGTATTGCAAAGGAGCATATGCATCTAGGAATATGCAGAATCATATCAAGCTTATTTTATTAGATCTGAAAATGCCTAAAGTCTCGGGAGCAGAAGTCCTAGAAAAATTAAAATTAGATCCTATGCTCAAATCAATTCCGATAGTTATACTTACATCGTCAAAAGAAGACCCCGATATAAAAAAATGTTACAGCCTTGGAGCAAATAGCTATATTGTAAAACCAGTTGAAAGCGACAATTTTTTCCAAACAATCAAAGATCTTAGTTTTTATTGGATGATATCAAATCAACCTCCACAATAATGAAAAATAACTTAAAAATATTACTAGTAGAGGATTCTGAAACAGATGCTGATTTACTTACACGGTTTTTGAAAAGAGAAGGAATAAATTTCGTTCATTCTAGAGTTTGGAGTAAAGATGGCTTTATAAAAGCATTAAAAGATAATATTTATGATATTATAATTGCCGATCATACTTTGCCACAGTTTAGTGGAATGGACGCTTTTAGAATTGCAAAAATTACAAATAGAAATATCCCATTTATTCTACTTACCGGAACAGTATCTGAAAAAACATTAAGCGAATATGCCAAAGATGGTATTGACGATTATTTTCTGAAAGATAATCTTCTTCGTCTTCCATCAGCAATTGAAAACGTAATTAGCAAGAAAAAAATAGAACAATTACATAATGAACTAGAAATCGTTCATAAGCAAATAAAGGATAGTATTAATTATGCAAAAACAATTCAAAATGCAATGCTTCCCGACACATCATTATTTAACGAAATTTTCCCCGAATCTTTTGGAATATATAAACCAAAAGATGTATTAAGCGGCGATTTTTATTGGTTCAAAAAAGAAGCAAACATCTTTTTTGTTGCAGCTGCTGATTGCACAGGACATGGAATTCCAGGAGCACTAATGAGCATGATTGGTATTGAAAAATTAAACAATCTAGTTTTAAAAACGAAAGAACCATCGGAAGTATTAACGCAACTAAATAAAAGTATTTCCTCTGCCTTGAGCCAATCTTCACTTTACGAACGTAGCCAAGATGGGATGGACATAGCTCTTTGCTCAATTGACAAAGAAAACCGTATTATTAAATTTTCTGGAGCAAACCGACCGCTTTGGATTATTCGTAATGGGCAAAAAGAAGTCGAAGAAATTAAAGGAACGAAAAAAGCAATAGGTGGTTTTGATAACGATAACTCTTCCTTTTTTGAAGAACACGAAATTCAGTTACAAAAAAACGACACAATTTACATTTTCTCCGACGGTTTTACAGATTTGTTTGGAGGTGAATTTTTCAAAAAAATTACAACAAAAAGATTCAAACAACTCCTAATCGATATTCAAGATAAAACCATGAGCCAGCAAGAAAAACACTTGAACGATTATATTGAAAAATGGAAAGCCGGAGCAGAACAAGTTGACGATATTTTAATAATCGGAGTAAGATTAGATTAGCGATTCTGCAATTATTTGACCAATTGGCAAGGTCGTAAAGTTCTTAAAGTCCATAAAGTTTATAAAGTTGAAAAGCAATTAGTAATTAGCAATCTGCAATTTAAAATCTAAAATCAATTAGCACATCAGCACATTACCAAATTATCACATTTTTATATTTTTCACTTTTAGTTTTTCACTTTCCAATGTGTGAATTTTACAACTAATTTCCAATTTTATGTAATGCTTTTCAGTCAATTTGAGCTGACCTTTGATTTGTAATAAATTTATTTCACTTCTGACCAAAATTTACAAAAATAAAACTCAAATAAAATGGAAAATTCCATTCAAAAGCAGGTAAATACTGACAACACAAATAGAGAAAATAATAGACGAATTATTTTCAAAGTGCTAATTGGATTTGCAGTTATTGCAATTTTGTTTATCGTAACCATAAAAATTACGAACGATAAACTGTCGCAACTTTCGAAAACGGTTTCAACTATTTTAGAACCTAACATCAGACTTATAACGTTGAAAGAAATTTCGGCGTGTTTGTATAGTGCCGAAGCAAACGTGAAAGCCTACACAATTAGACTCGACACGGCATATTTGCTAACCTACAAATATCACATTTCGAACTTAAATTCGCAATTAGACACGTTGCTTTGGTTATCAACAAAAAATAAAATTGTTACCAAAAACGAACAAAAAACAAATCAAATTTTTACTCAAAATATTGATAGTTTACGAAAATTAATTGCTATTAGAGTTGACTTATTTAATCAATATATTAGCGTCAAAACAAGCGACAGCAGTCAAACAGGGCTGAATAAATTGCTTCAAAAAATTCAAATTAATAAACCCGTTTTAATTCAAAATTCGACACCAGAAATTGAACCTGAAAAAAAATCAGCTTTTGCTCGTTTATTTTCATCAAAAAAAGATAAAAAAGAAATTGTAAATGTTCTTTTACCTGCGGTTACGGCGGATTTAGTTCAAGACAATATTCAAAAAATTATAAACCAAACTCAAATAGAAGAAAATAGAATTGAAGGACACGAAATGTCGAAAGAAATTGAAATAGCTCAACAAGAATACATAGTTATGAATCAATTTTTTTCACATTTAGCTGAAATGGAAGACATTGAATTGCACGAACGAATTAAAAGAATTGACATCGCAACAGCCGAAACAAACTCGCAAATAAATTTCATAAGCAATTGGATTACCGCATTGGGATTGATTTTAGCAATCATAATTTCATATTTTATTTATCGTGATATTTTGCGAGTGAAACATTTTAAAGAACATTTGCTTTTGGCAAAACGAAATATCGAAAAGTTGGCGTCGCAATATTCGTTGAGTTTGATTGAAGCAAGTCGTGACCCATTGTTTACCATAAATTCTGACGGAAAAATTATGGATTTGAACCACGCAAGCGAAAAAATCACAGGTCAATTGCGTGAAAAACTTATAGGAACGTATTTTTTAGATTATTTCACCGAACCAAAAAAAGCCAAAGAAGGCTATCTAGCAACGTTTTCGAAAGGTTCTATGGTTGATTTTCCGCTTACAATTCAAAATATTGACGGAAAACTTACCGAAGTTTTGTTCAACGGTTCGGTTTACAAAGACGACAAAGGAAAAGTTTTGGGCGTGGTTGTGGTTGCAAGAGATATTACAAATCAGAAAATATTTGAAAATGAGTTAATTGAAGCAAAAAGTAAAGCCGAAGAAGCAACTCAAATTGCTGAACAATCGAACAAATTGAAAGAAGCGTTTTTGGCAAATATGAGCCATGAAATTCGTACGCCAATGAATGCAATTATTGGATTTTCAGATTTGCTTTCAGCAAGACAACTTGACGACGAAGTAAAAGATTATGCAAAAACCATAAAATCGGCAGGAGAAAATCTATTGGTAATTATCAACGATATTCTCGATATTTCGAAGATTGAAGCGGGAATGATGACTTTTATGAAAGACGTTTTTAGCATTAGTGAAACGTTAAAATCGCTAAATATTTTGTTGATGGAAAAAGCAAAAGCCAAAAATATTGAACTGATTTTTACCTCTGATGAAAATGTTCCAAATGTTGTGCTTGGTGACCACACACGATTAACTCAAATTATCATAAATCTAGTAGGAAATGCGATAAAATTTACCGAAAAAGGGAATGTTCATTTGAATGTAAAAACTCTAAAAAGCGATGCCGAAAATGTAATGCTGGAATTTACCATTAGCGACACCGGAATAGGAATTGCAGAAGATAAACTCAAGAAAATTTTCGAACGTTTTAGTCAAGCCGAGAAACAAACAACACGTTTGTATGGCGGAACAGGCTTAGGTTTGAGCATTGCACAACAGTTGGTTGAACTTCAAGGCGGAACAATTTCGGTTGAAAGTAAATTGAATGTTGGGTCGGTATTTTCATTCACAATTTCATACAAAAAAGCAAGCATAAATCAACTCACGTTAGATACAACTACTGCCGAATTCGATATGAAAGATTTATGCAAATTAAATATTCTTTTAGTTGAAGATAATTTGCTGAATATTAAACTAATAAACTGTTTGTTTTCCGAAAATAATTTAACATTTCAAATTGCCGAAAATGGACTTTTAGGAATTGAAAAACTCAAAGAAAATAATTTCGACATCATATTAATGGATATGGAAATGCCTGTTATGACTGGATATGAAGCAGCAAAAGTAATTCGTAAAGAACTAAAAAACAATATTCCAATTATTGCAATGACCGCCCACGCAATGTCGGGCGAAAGAGAACATTGTTTGAATTTAGGAATGAACGATTATATTTCTAAACCAATAAATTCGATGCTTCTTTTTGAAAAAATTAATGAATTAACTGTGGGGAAGGTATAAGAAAGAAGTCAGAATTCAGAATACAGAAGTCAGAAGATAAAAAACAACAATTTTCCTAAACTTAAAAAAATGATAAAACAAGAAAACGAAAAGTTGTGCAATTTAGAATATTTATCAGAAATGGTAAATGGCAAAAAACATTTGATAATTGAAATTATAGATGTTTTTCTAAAACAAGTTTCTGAAGAGCTTGAATTAATTAATCAAGCAATTATCAACAAAGATTTTGCAACTGTTAAAAATTATACACACACCATGAAATCAACTGTTTCGGTTGTGAATATTACATTACTCACACCCATTTTAAAAGAAATGGAAGAACTAGCAGAAAAAGCTATAAATATTGAAAGAATTACTGAATTAAATACAACACTTGAATTGATGTGTAAACAAGCCATTTCAGAAATTAAAACCGAGAGAGTTAAATATATATAAAACGAGAAAAAATGGATACAAAAACGAAAATTACAATATTCATTATTGAAGATAATGACGTATTTGCCCTTGCCCTAAAATCAGAAATTGAAACCGTTTTTGCAAATATGCAGTTATCAGTGCATTCATTTACTACAGGCGAGTTGAGCATGGAAAAATTTAATGAAGAAAAACCACAAATAGTAATTCTTGATTATCATTTAAATAGTAAAGATTGGAATGCATTAGATGGAATTAAAGTTTTAGATTGGATAATAAACAAAAACAAAGAAACCTTAGTTGTTATGCTAACGAGAGATGATCATGTTGATATTGCAATTAAATCTTTTCATCACGGAGCTTCAGATTACGTTGTTAAGAACCACACACAATTTAAAAAAATCAACTTTTCACTACTCAATTTTTTCAAAATAATTCAAGCAAAAAATAATTCTGAAAAATATCTAAGTAAACTTAAAGAATACAGAGAAAACTCTAAAAATTAACCCCTAAAATAATATTACTAAAACTCAAAAAATGAAATCGAACAAAAAAATAAATGTATTCATTGTTGATGACAATAAAGTTTTTTCTATGGCTTTAAGTGCCGATATTGAAAACACCTTTCCCAAAATGTCTATCGAAATTCACACTTTTGAAACAGGAGAGTCTTGTATGAATACGTTTAAAGATATAAAACCACAAATAGTAATTCTTGATTATCATTTAAATAGTAAATTCACAGATGCTGCTGATGGTATTAAAGTTTTAGATTGGTTGAAAAAAGAAAATCCAGAAACGTATGTGATAATGTTGACAGGAGACGATAATATTAATATTGCTCTCAAATCTTTTCAACATGGAGCTTCTGATTATATTGTTAAAACAGATACCAAACTTCGAAAACTTGTTTTTTCATTATTCAATTTTTTTAAAATAATGGAAGCTAAAAAAGCGGCAAAAAGATATCAGAATATGGTAATTGGATTGTTGTTTGGGATTTCATTTTTAATTGGAGTTGTTGTCGCAATTCAAATATTTGAACCAGCGTTTTTTAATTAAAAAAAACATGATTTTACAATTAGTATTAACACGAAAAAAATAAATAAATGAAACCGAAAAAACCAATCAATATTTTTATTGTCGAGGACAATAATGTATTTACGGCAGCAATGAAAAGCAATATCAATAGCAATTTTGAAGAAATGCAGATTAAAGTCTATTCTTTTGAAACAGGAGAGGCTTGTATGAATAAGTTTAAAATTGTTAAACCTCAAATAGTAATTCTTGATTATCATTTAGACAGCAAACAACCAGATGCCGCTGATGGAATTGAAGTTTTAGATTGGATAAAAAAAGAAAATTCGGAAACTAATGTTATTTTACTTACTAGTAACGATAATCTTGATATTGCCATAAAATCAATTAAGCACGGAGCTTCTGATTATGTAGTTAAAACCGAAACCAAATTTTTGAAAATAAATTATTCTTTATCGAATCTTTTCAAATTAATGAAATCTAAAAATGAGATTAAAAAATACAAGAATATTGCACAATTTTTTATTTGGTTTTTTGCTATTCAATTTGGAATCGCAATTGCAAGCATAATTTACTCGCTTCTAAAATAAACACGATTTATATTTATAGATTTACGAGATTTTAAAATATGATCAACTTCCTACCCTGACAAATAAAATGCTGAATTTGGCTGTCATTTCGAACGTAAGTGAGAAATCTCTTTCCTTTTTGTCATTTCGAGTTTCCTGCGAGAAATCTCTATTCTTTAATTGCTATAGATTTCTCAATCGCTATCCCTCATTTCAAAATGACAGCCCAATTTCAATTTAGATTTCTCGTCGTTTCACTTCCCTCGAAATGACAATTAATAAAGTTCTGTGCCAACCCATTTGAGATTGCTTCTTGCCTTTTGTTAGTTCATAAAGTTGAAAGGCAATTAGCAATTAGTAATCTTCAATTAGCACATTTTCAAATTACCAAATCATTTCATTTTCTTCACTTTTCACTTTTAGTTTTTCACTTTCCAATGTGTGAATGTTACAACTTAATTCAAAATTTGTGTAACACATTCCAGCTCATCTAGGCTCACCTTTGTAACGTGAATTTTATTCCAAATTATAAATCAAAAAAAATCAAAATGAAAACAAAAAAACTACTAACACTTCTAGCATTATTGTCGCTTGTTATATTTCATGGATGCAAAAAGGACGATATTTACATTGTAAATCCAATTCTAATTCCAATTCAAACAACGTCGCAACCGCAAATTCCGCTTACTGGAACTTCAAGTTTTGCAATTCTTGCTGGTTCTGCAATTAATAACACTGGAATAACAATTATAACGGGAGATATAGGATTAAGTCCTGGTTCTTCTGTTAGTGGAATTCCTCCAGGAATTCTAAACGGAACTTTACAAATTAATAATGAAATTGCAAATCAAGCAAAACTTGATTTAACCACAGCATATAACGATGCAGCGGGACGTACTTGCTTTGATATCGTAACATTGTCGGGCAATATTGGTGGACTTACGTTGACCCCTGGACTTTATAAATCAACTTCATCGTTAGCAATTTCTTCGGGCGATCTCACTTTTGATGCTAAAAGCAACGAAAATGCTATTTTTATTATTCAAATAGCATCTACACTTACCGTCACATCAGGGCGTCAGGTTATTTTAAGTGGAGGAGCAAAATCATCAAATATTTTTTGGCAAGTAGGCAGCTCGGCAACTTTTGGAACTACATCTGTATTTAAAGGAATAATACTAGCAATGCAATCTATTACATTCAATACCGGAGCAATACTTCACGGCAGAGCTTTCGCAAGAACTGGTGCAGTTGTTATGGCAGGAAATACAATCGAAAAACAGTAAAAAATAACAATTAAATAATATAAAATATGAAAACAAAACGATTTAATTTATTAATAGCAGTTATACTGTTTTTAATACCAACGTTAAATTATGCTCAGGCTCCTGATATGGGAACATCTGCTGATTATGCTCTTTTTACATCGGTTGGAGCTGTAACAAATTCAGGGACTGGTTTTTTAACCAAAATTACTGGAAATGTCGGAACAAACAGTGGAATTGTTTCTGGTTTCGGAAACGTAAATGGAGTTATGACATACGCTGCCGATGCACTTAGCTCGCAATGTGCTGCAGATTTACTTCTTGCATCAAATTTTTTAGAAGCTAGCATTCCTGATAGTACAATTGGACTTGTAATTGGAAATGGTGATACGCTTAAAGCGGGAATTTATCTTATGCCTGGAGTTGCATCATTAAATTTAAATCTTGTTTTAGATGCTCAAGGCAACGAAAATGCATTATTTATTTTCAAAACGGCATTGGCTTTTAGTACAAGTGCAAATTCAAAAGTTATTTTAATAAACGGAGCAAAAGCTTGTAATGTTTTTTGGAAACTCAATGGTGCTGTAGATTTTGGAGCAGGAACAACAATGAGAGGAACCATAGTTTCGGGCGGTGCAATTTCGATGAATAGCAACGACACTCTCGAGGGACGAGCATTAACCATAAACGGAGCAATTCTTACAAACGGAGTAACTATAAACACACCTATTGGTTGCGGAAGTCCAAATTTAACAGGTCCAATCGCACCTTCATTAAATTCAACTGCGTGTTTTGCATTATTTACTTCAATTGGAGCATTTACCGATGATAGTCAATCGTTCATAAATGGCGGTGGAAATCTTGGAAACAATAGCGGTGCGGTTACGGGTTTTGACCCGTTGAAAATTACTGGAGCTCAATATTCTATGGATGGTTTTACATCATTAGGTTCATCTGATTTATTAGATGTTTATAACGAAATTAATTTAATGCCTGAAGATATCGAATTGTTGTATCCACCTCAATTTGGACACAATTTAGTTTTAACTCCTCACACTTACATAATGAAAGCGGCGGTAACTTTTACCGATTCGCTTTATTTAGACGCTTTAGGCGATGAAAATGCTGTGTTTGTTATAAAAGTGAATGGGGCATTTGAAACAAGCGTAAATTCAAGAGTAATATTAATGAATGGAGCAAAACCCGAAAATATTTTTTGGAAAATTGACGGAGCGGTTAGCATTGGCGATTATTCTATTTTCAACGGAACAATTATTGCTTACGGAGCTTTAAATTTATTAACTGGAGTTGAATTAAACGGACGTGCATTAGTTGTTGATGGAGAATTACACACATTCGCAATCATATTAAATACACCTCCTGGCTGTGGAATTCCTCCAACAGGAATTGATATTCAACCAAACGATACATCGGCTTGTGTTGGCGATAGTGCAATGTTTATTGTTTCGGCTTCAGGCACAGGAATTACATATCAATGGAGAAAAGGTACGGTAAACTTAGTTGATGGTGGAAATATTTCGGGTGCAACAAACGATACACTTATTATTTTTCCTGTAAGTATTGCTGATACAGCTTCAAATTACAATGTTGTAATTAATGGAAATCCTGATCAGATTTCAGATTTTGTTTCTTTAACTCTGAATAGTGAAGCAATAATTATAACAGAACCAGAAAATCAAACAAGTTGTGTTGGTGGTTTAGTTAACTTCTCTATAAACGCAACAGGAACAGGGCTTTCATACCAATGGAGAAATGGCTTAGTTGATTTAATTGAAGGCGGAAACATTTCGGGTTCACAGACAAATATGTTAGAAATAAATAATGTGGCAATTTCTGATACTTCTTCATTCTATAATGTTGTTGTAACTGGCGATTGTGCATCAATAGTAACTTCAATAAACGTTTCACTTTTATTAGGAGCAACTACAACCAATAATCCACAAACAATTTGTGAAGGAAGTTCATATGTTTTCAACGGAAATACATACACTTTAGCAGGAGATTACAACGATACATTAACTTCTATAAATGGTTGCGACAGTGTAATTGTAACTCAGCTCTTAGTAACTTTAACAAGTTCAACCAACAATCCACAAACGATTTGTGAAGGAAGTTCGTACGTTTTCAATGGAAATACATACACTTTAGCAGGAGATTACAACGATACTCTAACTTCTGTAAATGGATGCGACAGTGTAATTGTAACACAACTTTTGGTAACTTTAACAACTACTACCGACAATCCACAAACAATTTGTGAAGGAAGTTCGTACGTTTTCAATGGAAATACTTACACAATTGCAGGTGATTACAACGATACATTAACTTCTATAAACGGATGCGACAGTGTAATTGTAACACAACTTTTAGTAACATTAACAACTACTACCAACAATCCACAAACAATTTGTGAAGGAAGTTCGTACGTTTTCATTGGAAATACATACACAATTGCAGGAGATTACAACGATACATTAACTTCTATAAACGGATGCGACAGTGTAATTGTAACACAACTTTTAGTAACATTAACAACTACTACCAACAATCCACAAACGATTTGTGAAGGAAGTTCGTATGTTTTTAACGGAAATACTTACACAATTGCAGGTAATTACAACGATACTCTAACTTCTGTAAATGCTTGCGACAGTGTAATTGTAACTCAGCTCTTAGTAACTTTAACAACTACCAACAATCCACAAACGATTTGTGAAGGAAGCTCATACGTTTTCAATGGAAATACTTACTCAATTGCAGGAGATTACAACGATACTCTAACTTCTATAAACGGATGCGACAGTGTAATTGTAACACAACTTTTAGTAACATTAACAACTACTACCAACAATCCACAAACGATTTGTGAAGGAAGTTCGTATGTTTTTAACGGAAATACTTACACAATTGCAGGTAATTACAACGATACTCTAACTTCTGTAAATGCTTGCGACAGTGTAATTGTAACTCAGCTCTTAGTAACTTTAACAACTACCAACAATCCACAAACGATTTGTGAAGGAAGCTCATACGTTTTCAATGGAAATACTTACTCAATTGCAGGAGATTACAACGATACTCTAACTTCTGTAAACGGTTGCGACAGTGTAATTGTAACTCAGCTCTTAGTAACTTTAACAACTACTACCAATAATCCACAAACAATTTGTAACAGTAAAAGTTATAATATCAATGGACATTCTTACTTTATTGCAGGAATTTATAACGATACTTTAATTTCTGTAAATGGTTGCGACAGTATTATTGTAACTCAACTTTCAGTAAATTTAACAACTTCAACTAACAATCCACAAACAATTTGCGAAGGAAGTTCATACGTTTTTAACGGAAACACTTACACAATTGTAGGAAATTATAATGATACGCTTTCTTCAATCAATGGTTGCGATAGTGTAATTGTAACACAAATATCAATGACTGCTTTACCAATTGCAGTTGCAAGTAGTAACTCGCCTGTTTGTGTTGATGAAACAATGAATTTGAATGCCGAAACTATTTTAGGTGCAACTTATTCTTGGACAGGACCAAACGGATATTTGTCTTCTGAGCAAAATTCAATAATAAATTCAGCTTCAATCGCAGATATGGGTGATTATTCATTGGTTATTTCTCTTGCTGGATGTATTTCAGAACCAACAACTTTTATGTTTGTGGTGAACAAATGTTTATTCGTTGATTTTTATATTCCTGAAGGATTTTCTCCAAATGGTGATAACATAAACGATTTATTTGTAATCACAGGAATTGAAAACTTTACATCAAACAAATTTGTAATCTTCAACCGTTGGGGAAATAAAGTGTTCGAAGCGAATAATTATCAAAATACTTGGGATGGAAAATCAACACTTGGAATTACAATTGGTGGCGACGAATTGCCTGTTGCAACTTACTTCTATGTTCTTGATTTAGGCGATGGTTCTGATGTTTATAAAGGAACAATTTATTTAAATCGATAATTAGATTGAAAGATTAAAAGATTAGAAAATTAGAAGATTAAAAGATTAAAAATTGAAATTCTGCCCAAAATCCCCCTTTCAAAGGGGATAAGGGGGATTTCAAAAACAGATTTCTCGTAAGAAATTCGAAATGACAAATAAAAATAGAACCAAAAATTAATCATTAATAAAAAACAAAATGAAAACATTAAATAAAATAATATTAGTTACAACTTTAAGCATCTGGAGTTTAACTAATTACGCACAACAAAATCCAATGTACACGCATTATATGTACAATACATTGTCGATAAATCCGGCTTATGCTGGAAGTAGAGATGCTTTAACGGTAACCGCACTTCATCGTTCGCAGTGGGTTGGCTACAATGACGCACCTTTAACTCAAACTTTAACCTTGCACACGCCAATAAATAACAAACATATTGGTTTAGGTTTATCCGTTACAAACGATAAAATTGGACCAACAAACAACACAACATTGGTTGCCGATTTTGCTTACAGAATGCAGATTTCAGAAAAATCAAAATTAGCTTTCGGATTAAGTGCAGGAGCAAATATTTTTCAAGCCGATTTGAATTCAGTTGGTTTAGATGTTGATGTTGATCCATCGTTTCAAAACAATATTGATAATAGAATTACACCAAATTTTGGTTTTGGTGCATATTATTCACGTGAACGAATGTATGTTGGAATTTCAACTCCCAATTTAGTTCAAAGCACATATACCGAAACAGGTAGCGATTTGCTCGGAAAAGAACAACGACACTACTTTTTAATTGCAGGAACAATGTTGAAATTATCAGAAAACGTATCATTTAAACCAACAACTTTAGTAAAAGTAACTTATGCTGCACCAATTGAAGCCGATTTTACCGCTTCGTTTATAATTATGCAACGATTATTGCTTGGAGCAATGGTTCGAACGGGCGATGCAGTTGGCGTTTTGGTTGGATTTGACATCACAAACCAATTACATTTGGGATATTCTTACGATTGGTCTTACGGATTAAAAACTTCAACCTACAATCAAGGTAGTCACGAATTGGTTTTACGTTACGATTTTATTTTCTCAAGCAAAAAACAAATTCATTCACCAAGATATTTTTAAATTGGATATACCGTAGGGACGTTTCGCGAAACGTCCTTACAGGAAGATTAAAAGATTGAAATTCTGCTTAAAATCCCCATTTTAAAGGGGGCAAGGGGGATTTCAAAAGTTAACGGACAATCAATATAAAAACAATTTCTTCAAACCCCCTTTGGGGGCTTGGGGGCTAAAAAAACATAACATTATGAAAAAATTAATAATTCCCGTAGCCATATTTTTCGGAGTTTTCACGAATCTAAATGCACAAGAAAAATTAAATCCTGAAATTTCACCTGAAATTGTTCATTTGAGTATGGAATCCAACGCCATTGCAAAATCTAACAAAGAAATGAAAGGCGATAAATACACTTTTCGATATTCATATGATAAGGCTGTAAAAGCCTATAATCGTTCTGAATTGCTAACAATTGACGGTCAACGCCAATTGGCAAAAAGTTATTCTAACTTAAATAAAAACATTGAAGCCGAAGAAGTTTATGCAAATTTTATAAATATATCTGGGATTTTACCCGAAGACTATTTCAACTATTCAATGATTTTGAAAGCAAACGGAAAATATGTCGAAGCAATTATATATATGCAAAAATTTAGCGAACTCAAACCTAACGATTTGCGTGCAATTGATTACAAAAACAATTTATACAAATTTGAAAATTTGCGAACCAACGACGAAATCTTTAAAGTTGAACATTTGATGATGAATACAAACGCAGAGGATTTTGGGACTACATATTACAATGAGAAAATTGTATTTTCGTCGAGCCGTTCAAACACAAAAATGATTGATAGAAAATACAATTGGACTGGAAAACCTTTTTGGGATTTATTTATTGCCGATGTAGATTCGGGCGAATTAGTAAAGGTTCAAAAATTTAATAGTAAAATGAATAGTAAAATGAATGACGGCCCTGCAAGTTTTAGTAACGATGGTACATTTATGGCATATACCAAAAACCATTCAAAAGACAAAAGCAAAGATAAAGTTGTTGAGCTTCAAATTTATTTCAGCACTTTAGTCGGAAAAAAATGGTCGAAACCAGAGCCATTTGTACTTAATAATAAAGATTTCTCAGTTGGTCATCCTTGCTTATCAGCAGATGGAAATACAATGTATTTTACAAGCGACATGGCTGGTGGATACGGAGGAGCTGATATTTATAAGATTACTAAAAATGCTAATGGAGAATGGCAAAATCCAGAAAACCTTGGCAATAATATAAATACTGAAAGCGATGAATTATTTCCTTTTTTTGAAGAAAACAATAAAATATTATTTTTCTCATCAAATGGTCGTTTTGGTTTAGGCGGATTAGATATTTTTATGGCAAAATTTGATGAAAATTCATTTGGAAAAACATTTAATGCAGGCTCTCCTGTAAATACAAAATCCGACGATTTTGCTATAATTGTAAACAATAAAATGAATAAAGGATATCTTTCTTCAAATAGAATTGATGGCAGCGGAGGCGACGATATTTATTATTTTGATATGCTAAAAGGTTTATATCTTGGTAAAAAAATTAACGGTATTGCAAAAGATAAAGACAATAATCCTATTCCAAATACCTTTATAACATTGAGTAGCGAAAATGGCAATTTAATAGATTCAATGACTACAAAAGACGATGCTGCATACACCTTTTTTGTTGACTCTGATAAAGAGTACAAATTGGTTGGAGAAAAAGAAACATATATCGAAGGAGATAGTATTTTCGATACTTTTGGTAGTGAATATACTATAACAGCAGATGTAATTTTACTTCAAAAAGAAGAACCAATAACCGAAATAGTAGCAGAAAAAGTTGCTGATTTTAAAACAAATGTTGTTAACGAATTAGTTAAAGTATTTGGGTTAAATCTCGATAATGTTTATTTTGATTTTGGAAAATACAACATTCGTCCAGATGCAGAAATTGAATTAAACAAAATTGTAAAAACAATGAATAAATATCCAACAATGGTTGTTGAATTAGCTTCATATACCGACTGTCGTTCGAACGAAGGATTCAATCAAAACCTATCGGATAAAAGAGCAAAAGCATCGGTCAATTTTATAAAAAGCAAAATTTCAAATCCCGATCGAATTTCAGGAAAAGGTTATGGCGAAACAAATTTGGTAAACAAATGTGCGTGTAGCGAAAATATTCCATCGGAATGTTCAGAACAAGAACATCAAAAAAACAGAAGAACTGAATTTGTGATTGTGAAAGAGTAAAAAAAACTTATTACAAAATATTGAGGGAGAGAATTTGCATTCTCTCCTTTTTTATTCTCCTCAAAAAAGTATCAATTTAATTTTCAAATTTCCTCTGCCTAAATCAGGTGTTTTCACCTGATTAATACCAATTGCCAATAGTATAAAGATTAGAAATAAGCCTCTAACTTTGTTTAGCAGTAAATAAGCCTAAAATACAAGATTGCAATCAATTAATTATCAGTCGGTTATGCTTGAGTTAGATAGATTACGATTCAATGTGACCGACACAATTTAAAAATAAGATACCCGCTTTTGTGGGTATGTGGTAATTTTTTGAGGCACATTCCCTTGAAAAAGGGAATCTAAAAAATCACATATGTGTCATATGGAAATAGAATTGGTATAAATATAACTAATTGCAAAATATTGAGGGAGAGAATGCAAATTCTCTCCTTTTTTCTGCCTAAATCAGGTGTTTTCACCTGATTAAAATCTTGTGAGGTGTTAACACCTCACAAAGGCAAAAAACTGATTACATTTTTCTTCTGAATTCTTTCTTCAAATTACCAAATTATCACATCATCAAATTAATAAATGTGTGAATTATGTAAGTTTTTAAATTCATAATACAACATTTTCTAACTTTTAATGTTGCACCTTTGTAAATATCTGAAAATCAAAAACAAATAATTTGAAACTACATATAAAATATATGGTAAGTAATCGTTGTAAAATGGCGGTTAAAGAAGAGTTGAAAAAACTTGGATTGCATTTTATTGTTGTTGATTTAGGTGAAGTTGAAATTATGGAAAATATTTCAAACGAAGATCGTGAACAATTAAAAATTGCTCTTCACGCCTCTGGGCTTGAATTAATGGACGATAAAAAAGCAGTTTTAATTGAGAAAATTAAAAATACAATTATAGAATTAGTACATCATACCGAAGAACAAATAAAAGTGAATTTTTCGGATTATTTGAGCGAAAAACTTAATCACGATTACACATATTTAGCAAATTTATTTTCAGAAGTTCAAGGCACAACCATTGAACAATTCATTATTTCGCACAAAGTTGAACGAATTAAAGAATTAATAATTTATGGTGAACTAAACATAACCGAAATTGCTTGGAAAATGAATTACAGCAGTGTTGCTCATTTATCAAATCAATTTAAAAAAGTTACTGGACTTTCGCCTTCGCATTTCAAACAATTGAGAGACAAAAGACGAAATTCGATTGAAGACATTTAGGAAAGTGAAAAACTAAAAGTGAAAAGTGAAAAATTTGAAGAAAGAATTTAGGAGACAGAATTAAGAAGGAAATAAATGTGATAATTTGGTAATGTGCTAATATGCTAATTAAAAAATTGTTAATTGCAGATTACTAATTGAATTTTGAATATTACTAATTGCAGATTGCTAATTGCTAATTGATTAAAAAAGATGGAACGAACAAAAACACATAATTCATTATACGCAAGCAGTTTAATTGAAGCTAGTTTAGATCCGTTAATTACGATAAGTATTGATGGGAAAATTACCGATATGAACCAAGCAAAGGTGAATATTACAGGAATTGAACGTGAACAACTTATTGGAAAAAATTTTTGTGATTATTTTACAGAACCAAAAAAAGCTCGTGAAGTTTATAAAGAAGTTTTTGCAAAAGGTTCAGTTACAGATATCCCGTTGACTTTTCGTCATAAAAGTGGAAAACTTACCGATGTTTTGTTTAATGGTTCGGTTTATAAAGATGAAAACGATATTGTGATTGGTGCTGTGGTTATTGCAAGAGATATTTCGGAACAAAAATGGGCAATTGAATTAAGAACTGCAAACAAAGAACTTGCGTTTCAAAACGATGAAAAAGAAAAACGTGCCGATGAATTGCGAATTGCAAACAAAGAACTTGTTTTTCAAAACAACGAAAAAGAAAAACGAGCAAACGAATTAACAATTGCAAACAAAGAACTTGCGTTTCAGAACGATGAAAAGGAAAAACGTGCTGCCGAATTGGTTATTGCAAACAAAGAACTTGCGTTTCAAAATGACGAAAAAGAAAAACGTGCCAACGAATTAACAATTGCCAACGAAGAACTTGCGTTTCAAAATGATGAAAAGGAAAAACGTGCAGCCGAATTGGTAATTGCCAACAAAGAACTTGCTTTTCAAAATAATGAAAAAGAAAAACGTGCAGCCGAATTAGATATTGCAAATACAGAACTTGCATTTCAAAATAATGAAAAAGAAAAACGTGCTGATGAATTAGGAATTGCAAATAAAGAACTTGTTTTTCAAAATGAAGAAAAAGTGAAACGTGCCGATGAGTTGAGGATTGCAAACTATGCTCGACGTTTAATAGAAGCAAGTCGCGACCCATTATTTACTATTAATACCGAAGGAAAAATTACCGATATGAACGAAGCTTCGGTTAAAATAATTGGAATTTCACGCGAAAAAATTATTGGAAGCGATTTTTTCGATTATTTTACAAATCCGCAAAAAGCACGTGAAGTTTATCGCGAAGTTTTTGCAAAAGGATTTGTTGCCGATTATCCGTTAACTATTAAAGATCACAAACTTACCGATGTTTTATTCAATGGTTCGGTTTATAAAGACGATAGAGAAAATGTGCTTGGAATTGTTGTAGTTGCTCGTGATATTACTGAACAAAAACGAATTGAAACTGAATTAATTGAAGCAAAAGTTTTTGCCGAATTAGCAACCGAAATTGCCGAAGAAGCCAAAAGCAAAGCCGAAAGTGCAACCATAATTGCTGAAAATGCTGTGAAAGCAAAACAACAATTTTTGTCGAATATGAGCCACGAAATTCGTACGCCAATGAATGCAATTATTGGATTTACGAAAGTGATTTTGAAGACCGAATTAACTTTAAAACAACGCGAATATTTACAAGCCATAAAATTGAGTGGCGACGCACTAATTGTGCTAATTAACGACATTTTAGATTTGGCAAAAGTTGATGCCGGAAAAATGATATTTGAACAAACTCCATTCAAAATGGAAGTTTCAATTTCGGCAATGTTACATTTGTTTGAAACCAAAATTCAAGAAAAAAATTTAGTTTTAATTAAAGAATACGACAAAAAAATTCCTGATGTTTTACTTGGCGACTCAATACGTTTACATCAAATTATTTTAAATTTAGTGAGCAATGCTGTAAAATTCACATCGAAAGGAAAAATTACAGTAAGCGTTCGTTTGTTGAGTGAAGATGATGAAAAAGTAAATATCGAATTTTCTGTAACCGATACCGGAATTGGAATTGACAACGATAAAATCAAAAAAATATTTGAAACTTTTAGTCAAGCAAGTAGCGGAACTTCGCGGTTGTATGGCGGAACAGGTTTAGGGCTTTCAATTGTGAAACAATTAGTTGAACCACAAGGCGGAAAAATTGAAGTGGAAAGTAGAATTGGCGAAGGTTCAACTTTTAGGTTTATTTTACCATTTTTAAAAACCGATATTATTCAAGAAATTGAAAACGAAATTTTGGAAATTGATACAGAAATTAAAAATATAAAAGTTTTAGTAGTTGAAGATATGGCTTTAAATCAATTACTTATGAAAACTCTTTTAGACGATTTTGGATTTGATAGAGATATTGCATCAAACGGAAAAATTGCAATCGAAAAATTAGAATTAAAATCTTATGATATTATTTTGATGGATTTGCAAATGCCTGTTATGAACGGTTTTGAAACCACCGAATATATCAGAAACACAATGAATTCGCGAATTCCAATTATTGCTTTAACCGCCGATGTAACTACCGTAGATTTGGCAAAATGCAAAGCCGTTGGAATGAACGATTATATTGCAAAACCTGTTGACGAACGATTATTGTACAGTAAAATAATTAGTTTAGTTAAGAAACCTGTTACTGTAAAATGTCATGGAAATGAAGAACTTGAAATCTCAAAAACGAAATGTATAAACTTAAATTATATAATTCATTTAACAAAATCAGACCCCAAATTAATGATGGAAATGATTACACTATATTTGGAACAAACGCCACCATTAATTTCGGCAATGAAACAAAGTTTGCAAGATAAAGATTGGAGTTTGTTGCACAAATCGGTACATAAAATGATACCATCGTTTTCAATTATGGGAATAAGTTCAGATTTTGAAATTATGGCAAAAAAAGTTCAAGAATATGCAAGCACACAACAACAAACCGATGGAATTCCGTTTTTGGTTTTACAAATAGAAAACGTTTGTAATCAAGCTTGTAGCGAATTAGAAGAAGAATTAAATAAGATTAAAAACACAAAATGATGAAGACCGAAAAAATAAAATTATTCCTTGTTGATGACGATGCTGTGTTTCTTAAATTATTAGAAATTCAATTTTTAGAACACGCCGATTTTGCCATCGAAACTTACGCAACAGGCGAACTTTGTATGAAAAGTTTGTCGCACAATCCCGATGTAATTATTCTCGATTATTTTCTTGATGGAATTGAAAAAGATGCAATGAATGGAATTGAAACTTTAGACAAAATAAAGGCATATAATCCTGATATTCCCGTAGTTATGCTTTCTTCTCAAGATAAAATTGATGTTGCAATAAATTGTATGCACCATCGTGCTTTCGATTATGTTGTAAAAAGCGAAACTGCTTTTGTTCGCCTTCAAAAAATTATTACTACAATTTTCCGCTACAAAAAAATGGAAAAAGAATTGAAATGGTATATGGAGAGAATGTAAGAAAGTGAAAAACTAAAAGTGAAAAGTTGTTGATTGGTTGATTAGTTTATAGGTTGAAATCAAAGGTCGTTGAGCGTAGTCGAAACGCCGATTATAATAAAGAAGCAAAGCTTTTTGAAAAAGCTTTGCTTCTATTTTTTTTCGTCTGTTCCGATGACAAAATTTCAAATAAATAATTGAAATGCTGAATTGGTTGTCATTTCGAACGTACTGTGAGAAATCTCAAACTTCAAACCATTTAGATTTCTCGTCACTGCGTTTCCCTCGAAATGACAGCCCGTTCGACATTTCAATATTTGAGATTGCTTCGTGCCTCGCAATGACGAATTAATCAACAATTTTTCACTTTTCACTTTCCCAAAAGGTGTGAATATTGCAATTCATTTCCACAATTCTGTAATACAAAAGTTTACATTCGAGATTAATTTTACAAGAGAATTTAACACGTTAAAAAATCTTGTAAAATGTCGATTACATATTATTTACTTCAAATTCCGCCATTGGTATTTTTTGTTTCAATAATTATAGTTGGAGCGATATCAGCAGGTTTAGGAACATATTTTTTTCACAAATATGTGAAATTAAAAGTATTGCGTTCGCACAACGAAGTTACAGGATTTTTCTTTACTGCAATTGCAAGTTTATATTCACTTTTATTAGGATTTGTTGTTTTTGTAGTTTGGGGTCAATTAAATGAAACTCAAGGAAATGTAAGTATTGAAGGAAGTTCGGCAATGGGTTTGTATCGCGATATTAAATTTTATCCAGACACAATAGAAGCCAAAGAATTAATGACCGTTTATCTCGATTTTGTGTTCAATGTTGTAAACGAAGAAATTCCAAATATGGGATTGATGAAAACAAGTCAAAAAACCGCAGAATCATTCAATCAAGTTTTTTATAAAATTGAACATTTAAATCCTAAAAATCAATTTCAAATTCAGTTAGTTGCCGAAATGTTTCATCATTTGAATGAATTAGCAACTTATCGTGAACTTCGAACTTCATCAATTGAAGCTGAAATTCCACCAATTATGTGGTTACCAATTATTTTAGGAGCTTTAATTACACTTATTTGTTCTTTGTTGGTCGACATTGAAAATTTGCATATTCATATAATTCTGAATTCACTTTTGGGAGCATTTATTGGAATGTTATTTTTTATAATTATTATTCTCGATCATCCTTTTACAGGAAATTTAAGCATTAAACCAGAGTCATATATGCAAATTTTCACAATGGAACATTGGGCAGATGAGGGAAAAGTGAAGAGTTAAAAGTTAAAAGTGAAAAGTTAAGAGTTAAAAGTAATGAGTTATGAGTAAAGAGTAATCAGTAATTAGAAATTCGTATTTTTTTTCTGGCTTCTGACTCCTGAATTCTGAATTCAAAAATCTTAAAAATAAAAAAATGAAAACTAAAAATTTATCAAAAATTGTAATTGTAAGTTTTGTAATGATTTTTTTACAAGCTTGCGAATCGCATAGTGTAAATACTGATAATTCATTTGAACTTTTCAAAAAAAATAGAATGGTGAAAAATGATAGTATAATTATAAATAAAGTAATTCCAGAAACTAAAAAGGTTGAAACTGTAACCAAAATAGAAAAAACTGACGAATGGTCTATTTTTAAAACTGATATTGAAAGAAAAATCATTTCAAATGATAAAAAAATTAAAGAATTAAAAAAGAACCCAAATATTCAAGTTAAATCATTCAAAAGCATTAATTATTTAGAAACCGACAACAATAATTTAAGAATGCAATTGATTGAATATAAAGAAAATGAAGATGCAAGATGGACAAAATTTAAAACAGAAATGAACCAAGATGTAAGTGATATTAATACCGATTTAAGAGAAATTCAAATTGCGATTAATCAATAGTTCATCAAGTTCGTAAAGTTTGTAAAGTCGAAATCAAAGATCGTTGAGCGAAGTCGAAACGCCCGATTATAATAAATAATTGTAATGCTGAATTGGCTGTCATTTCGAACGTACTGTGAGAAATCTCATACTTTAAACCATTTAGATTTCTCGTCGCTACGCTTCCCTCGAAATGACAGTCCGTTCGACATTTCAATATTTGAGATTGCTTCGTGCCTCGCAATGACGAGTTACTTAAATTTTTCACTTTTCACTTATAGTTTTTAACTTTCTAAAAGGTGTGAATATTACAACTTATTTTAAATTTCATGTAAAACATTTAGAATGAAAACGAAGCATCTTTACAAAGTGAAATTCATAATTAATTTAAAATAATGATAAATACAAAACCTACATATGAAGAATTTGAAAAACAAATTGTGAAACTATCAAACGAATTAATTATAGCTAAAAATTTGCAAATATTTCAAAATGAAGAAAAAGAAAAACGAGCAAATGAATTAGTCTTTGCATATAGAGAACTTAAAAATATTGAAGTTAAACTTGCTTTTCAAAATGAAGAAAAAGAAAAACGAGCATCAGAATTAATTTCAATAAACAAAGGAATTCTACTTCAAAATAAGAAATTGGATAACCAAAATAAAGAATTAGAACAGTTTGCCTATATAACATCTCATGACCTTCAAGAACCTTTAAATTCATTAAAATGCTTTGCCGAACTTATTCAAAATGATTATAAAAATAAAATTGATGAACAAACACACACATATATCGATTTCATTTCAAAATCATCAAATCGTATGCAAGAATTAGTGAAAGGTTTATTGGATTATTCAAGAATTGGGAAAGAGAAAGAAATAACAAGTGTTGACTGCAATCAAATAGTTAAAGAAGTTCTTTCTGACCTTAAAGTTCAAATAAGGCATAGTAAGGCAAAAATAATTGTAACTGATTTGCCAATATTATATGGTTATTCCGAAGAATTAAAACAACTATTTCAAAATTTAATCAGCAATGCCATAAAATTCAGAAAAAATGAAATTGCTCCAGAAATTATAATTTCAGCTAGTAAACAAGATAAAAAGTGGCGTTTTGCAATTCAGGATAATGGAATTGGTATTGAAGACAAAGGAAAAGAAAAAATATTTGAAATTTTTAAAAGAAATAACAATCGAAATGAATTTGAAGGAATAGGTATGGGATTGTCTTTATGTAAAAAAATTATAGAGTTACATAATGGTACAATTTGGGTTGTATCAAAGATTAACGAAGGAAGTACTTTTTATTTTACAATACAATAAATATAAACAGATGAAAAAGAAACTCAATTGTGTATTATTAGTTGAAGATGATGAAGGAATGAATTATTTAAACAAAAATACCATAGAAAAAGCCGAAATAACTGAACAAATAGAAATTTCATTGAATGGAAGCGAAGCTATTGATTATTTGACAAATAACGAAAATCAAGATAATATTTATCCTCAACCAAAATTAATTTTTCTTGACATTAATATGCCTAAAATGGATGGTTGGGAATTTTTAGAAGAATATCAAAAATTAAATGTTTTTCAAAAAGGAGAAATTATAATTGTAATGCTTACGGCTTCTTTAAATCCAGATGATAAGGCTAGAGCTGAAACAATTCCAGAAATAGCTGAATTTAAAAATAAACCAATATCTTTTGATATGATTGGTGAGATTATGCAAAAATACTTTCCAGATTATAATTATAAAAATGAAAGATAAATCAAGTTCGTAAAGTTTATAAAGTTGAATATCAATTAGCAATTAGTAATCTGCAATTAACAATTTTAAATTAGCATATTAGCACATTAATAAATTAGCACATTTTTTTATTTTCTTCAAATTATCACATCATCAAATTACCAAATTATCACATTAAAAAGGTGTGAATGTTACAACTTATTTCAACTTTTGTGTAACACAAAAAATCCATTTTCGACCAACCTTTGCATAGTAACAATTCAGTTACAAATTAATACATAATTATTATGACAACGACATTAGAACCAAAGAAAAAAATTGAAACAATCGTAGATGCAGCCGAAAATCAAAAAGGTATTGAAAACCACAAAAAAGCTGCAAAACATCACGAAGAAGCAGCAAAACACCATCACGATGCAGCAAAACATCACGCTGAAGGAAATCACGAAAAAGCATCACATAGTGCGGTTAAAGCAGATGGACATCATTGCATAGCAAGCGAAGCTCGTAAAGAAGATGCAAAACATCACACAATGCACAAATAAATTAATCTGACATCAATTTTGAAAACAAAGTGCAAGCAAGAAAAAACTTGTTTTGAATTCATTAATTTCCCTTGGGGTTTAGGGTGAAATTTTTTGAAAAATGATAAATAAGTAATTTTTCTTGCGAACACTTTTTTAAATTAAAAAAACTAAAAATAATTAAAATGTCTCGCACAACAAAAGCAGGAATTTGTATGGATCATTCATTTGCAAGAATAATGGAATTTTCAACATTACCAATGGTTATAAAAACTATACAATCGAAATTTACACAAGAAGAAAAAAGATTAAGTTTAGCAATTAGCGAAAATTTTATGCACAAAAAAAAATTGCTTCATCAAACGGAATATTTCAAACAATTGGCTGAAATAATTAAAAAATATGAAGAGGTTATAATTTTTGGTCAAACCAATGCGAAATTTGAATTATTAGATGTTTTAGTAACCAATCATTTATTCGACAATATTAGAATTGATTTAATTATGACCGATTATTTATCTGAAAGTCAACAAAATAGTTTTGTCCGAACCCATTTTTTGAAAAACTAAAACAAATCATATAAAATGAAAACTTTAAAATTAATCACAATCGGAATTTTGTTTTTTATTGTTAGCACTTTGCAAGCACAAGTTTCAGTAAATGTAAATATTGGTACTCCACCAGCTTGGGGACCAGCAGGGTATCCATCTGTCCGATATTATTATTTGCCCGATGTTGAAGCATATTACGATGTTCAAACATCAATGTTTATTTATTTTAGTAAAGGGACATGGATACACCGAACCCATCTTCCATCATATTACAATAATTATGATTTATATGGCGGTTATAAAGTTGTAATGCCCGATTATCACGGAAATTCGCCTTATTCTTTTTACAATGAACATAGAATGAAATATAAAAAAGGCTATTGCGGAAATGTGCAAAAAACCAACGGTCAAAAACCGGGAAATGGAAATAGAATGAATAATGGAAATAAGCTAAACAATGACAAACCAGCAGTTCACGGAAATAGTAATAATGAACACGGAAATGGTGGCGGAAAGAAAAAATAATTTCTTTTCCAATTTCCTTAAAAAGTTTCACTTTTCACTTTTAGTTTTTCACTTTCCAAATGTGTGAATGTTATAACTTTAGTAAAGTTTTATGTAACAGATTTCGAGTGTTTTATAAGCAACTTTGTATGTGGAAATTAATTCACAAACTAATACATAAAAAAATGAGTAATACAGAAATTAAAGGAAATTGGAATTTACAAAAAAGTAAATTAAAACAAAAGTTTGCAATTTTAACCGACCACGATTTAATGTTTTTTGATGGTAAAAAAGATGATATGATGACAAAACTTCAATTCAAACTTGGCAAATCAAAAGAAGAATTATACAAAATTATTGAAGAATTATAAAACTTAAAAAAATGAAAAATAAAACAAAATTAATTGGATTAATTCTATTTGTAGGATTAACAGTTTTCGGAATTCAAAGTTGTAAAAAATATCCTGACAATCAGCTTATAAGTATTAATTCCAGAACAGAACGTGTTGCAAACACTTGGAAAGTAGAAAATTACAAAATAAATGGAACTGATTATACTTCTTTGATTTCGGCATATTCTGAAACATTTACAAAAGATGGTGATTATTCATATGAATGGGGAATAATTTCGGGAACAGGAACTTGGGTTTTTCAAAATGGTGATGCTGAAATTAAAATTATCAGTAACGATGGTGCTGATATAAAAACAGTATTTATACAAAAACTTGAAGAAAAAGAATTTTGGTATTATTATATGAACGGCGAAAACAAAAATGAATTCCATTTAATTCAAAAATAAAAGATATTAGGTTAACAACTAATATCCAAAAAGAAACTGTCAGAATTTGAAACTTTTGGCAGTTTTTTTTGTCATCACTTTTAATTTTCTGCATGAAATGCTGTGTTGGCTGTCATTTCGACCAAAGGGAGAAATCTCAAATTAGCTCAAATACAGATTTCTCGCAAGAAACTCGAAATGACAAACAACAAAGTTCAGAACAAATTGCTTGAGATTGCTTCTTACCCCGCAATGAGTTACTTAAAATTTTTCACGTTTCACTCTTCTCTTTTCACTTTCCAATGTGTGAATTTTACAACTTATATAAATTCTTATGTAACACATTCCGAAAGAAAACGAAGCATCTTTGTATAGAAAAAATTATCTAAAAAAAAAACAATAAAATGTACACAGAGGGAGGAAATGAAAAATGGCTTGAGCAAAAAGAAAAACTCAAAAAAAAGTATGCAGATTTAATAAATGATGATTTAAAATTTGAAGAAATTATTAAAGATGAGTTTATGGAAAAACTTCAAACAAAACTTACAAAAACGAAAGAAGATCTGGATAAAATTCCAGGTGTAATTTAATATTAAAAAAACAATTAATTATAAATCAATAAAATATACAAAATGAAAAAAACAATTTTTACACTTGCAATTGCAACGCTAATGTCAGGAACAATGTTAATGAGCTGCCAAACATCATCAGAAAAAGTTGATAGTGCAGAAGGTGATTTAATTGAAGCAAGCAAAGCTTTAAAAGATGCAAATGAAGAATACCTAAAAGATGTTGAAGATTACAAAAAAATAATTGCCGAAAAAACAGAGGCAAACGAACGTAGTATCGCTGAATTTAAAGCAAGAATTGCTAAAGATAAAAAAGATGCAAAATTGGACTACAAAATAGAAATTTCTGATTTGGAACAAAAAAACGGTGATTTGAAAAAGAAAATGCAAGATTACAAATCAGCTGGAAAAGAACAATGGGATGCATTTAAAATCGAATTTAATAATGATATGGAAGCTCTTAATAAAGTTATTAATGATGCTATGTCTGCCATCTAGTTCGTAAAATATATAAGGTTAAATGTAAATAAGGAAATTGAGTGTTTCCCTTTTACTAAAGCTTGTTAGACTTTTGTTTAACAAGCTTTTTTATTCCCATATTTCCCAATATCCTCCATTCCTCTAATTCCCTAAAAGTGTGAATATTGCAAGTTATTTTAAAAGTTGTGTAACACAATCACAAAGCATAAGAGCGTACTTTGTTGAGTGGAAATTAATTCACAAACAAAAATTTATAATATGAAAAAGTCAATCATTATTTTGTGTTCAATTTCAATACTCTTCGGAACATCATTGAACGCTCAAACAGATTTTAATTATCGCGAAAATTTTATTATTGGAGCAAAAGTAGGATTAAATAATGCAAATGTTTGGGACGAAAGTGGACAAGATTTTACAGCAGATTCAAAAATCGGATTTGCAGGTGGAGTTTTCTTTGGTATTCCGTTGAATAAAGTTGTTGGTTTTCAACCCGAATTATTAATTTCTCAAAAAGGATTTCAAGGATCAGGAACCTTTTTAACAATCCCGTATTACTATTCAAAAACAACTACTTATTTAGACATTCCTCTTCAGGTTCAAATAAAACCAACTGATTTTTTTACAATTCTTGCAGGACCACAATATTCATATCTAATTCATGAAAATAACTCGTTCACTTTAGGTTCGGCGACTTCTGAAATAGAAGAAGAATTTGAAAATGAGAACATTAGAAAAAATTTACTCGGATTTGTAATTGGAGCCGACGTAAATGTTTCATTTTTAGTTATATCTGGAAGATTGGGATGGGATTTTTTGAAAAATAATGGAGATGGTACATCTGATACTCCTCGTTATAAAAATCAATGGGTACAATTAACTGTAGGAGCTAGACTTTAATTTTTTTTTAAGAATTCAGAAGCCAGAAGTCAGAAGGAAAAAATGAGATAATTTGATAATGTGCTAATATGCTAATTTAAAATTTGATAATTGCAGATTACTAATTGCTAATTGCTTTTTCACTCTTCACTTTTCACTCATAACTAATTACTAATAACTAAAAAAAATCAAAATGAAAACTAAAAATATTCTAATAGCCGCATTATCTACATTGATAATATTCTCATTCACTTCATGTTCACATAAAATATCATTCTTAACTTCATCAATAGTTCCAGCTGCTCGTGGATATGTAAAAGTAAAAAAAGATGATAACAAAAATTATGATATTGATATTGAAATTTCAAATTTAGCAGAAGTAGATAGACTTATCCCAAAGAAAAAAGTTTATATAGTTTGGATGATTTCAGATGAAGACATAACAAGTAATATTGGACAGATAAAAATTACAAAGAAAAAACTTGAAGCCTCGCTTGAAGCCATTTCGTCATCGAAACCAAATAAAATATTTATCACATCAGAAGAAGATGCTCGTGTGCAAACACCAAGTTTAGACATTGTTTTAACAACTGATAAATTTTAAAAAAATTAACAAATAATTAAACCTTCAAGGTTTGTTCTAATAAACAGATGTTTAGATAATTATTTAAAACGAATTTATTACGTTCAAAACCTTGAAGGTTTGAAATTAACAATCTAAAAAAATGAAAAAAATAACATTTTACATTATCGCAATATGCACAATAGTTGCATTTCAACCAATTGAAATTAAGGCAAATACAAATTCAGATTCAACGATAGTTGTAGTTTCAAAACCACCAAGTTCGCCAAGTGAAGACGTTTTAATATTGAGATTAAACGAGATAAACGATATGGATAAATCCGATTTAAAATCGTCGGAGAAAAAAGCTTTACGAAAAGAAGTTCGTTCAATTAAGCAACAACTTACTGATGGTGGTGGTGGAATTTATATATCAGCAGGAGCAGTTGTTATTATTGTTTTGTTATTGATTATATTATTGTAAACAATTAAAAACCAAATAAATGAGAAATTTACTTTATGTCGTAGCCATAATTTTTGTAATTGCTTGGGCAATAGGATTTATTGGCTACAATGCAGGAAGCATTATACATATTCTATTAGTAATTGCAATTATTGCAATATTGCTTCGAATAATTCGAGGAAAAGAAATCATCTAAATTCTATTATAAACAAACAATTAAAAATTAAAATTATGAGTACAGGAAAAATTTTATTAGGAGTGTTAGCAGGTGTTGCTGCAGGTGCAGTTTTAGGAGTTTTATTTGCTCCAGCAAAAGGAACTGAAACAAGAAAAAAAATAAGTAGAAAAGGAGAAGATTTTACGGATGCAATTAAAGATAAATTCAACGAATTTATTGAAAATATGACCGAAAAATTCGAAGATTTAAAAGAAGATGTTACCGAAGCAGCTGAACAAACAAAAGCAAAGGCAAAATCGGAATAATCAAATTTTACTAAATGGCTGTCATTTCATGCCTTTGTGAGGTGTTTTCACCTCACAACAAAAATATCAGGTGAAAACATCTGATATAGGCAAAATGATAACTCTAAATGGCTGTCATTTCTAACGCTTGTAAGAAAATTTAATTTTATAAAACGAAAATAGATTTTTTTCAAACGTATGTAACGAAATGACAGCTTTTAGATTTCCAAATCTGATAAAAAAACTAAAATGGAAAAAGAAATTTTTAACGCAAAAATACCTTTTCGCAAGGAAAATAGCTTATTAAATGAATCGATGCTTTTTTACGATTTGCCCAATATTATTGAAAAAATGAAAACCGAAAATAATTGTGATGATGGCGAATTAAATTCGATGATTTTAATGAAAAACCGCGAAATGAAAATGATTTTGGCTGAATTGCACGAAAACACAATCATAAAATCATTTCAATCAAATTCATCAACAACATTTCAAATTCTTGAAGGAAAATTGAAATTTCAAGCCCGAAAAAAAACGCTAACACTCGATAAAGGTCAAATGCTATCGTTAAACGAAAAAATAAAATATCGTCTCACAATTAGTGCAGAAACTGTTTTGCTTTTAACTATCGCAAACTTTTGAAGAAAGAAGTCAGAAGACAGAATTCAGAAGAAAAGAATGTGTTGATTTGATAATGTGCTAATGTGCTAATTGAAAAACGAACATTTTTTATTGATAATTGCAGATTACTAATTACTAATTGCTTTTTCACTCATTACTTGTAACTCTTAACTTAAAAAAAAATGGAAAATCCAAATATACTCGAACAACTTATTGAACGTGCTACCGAATATGGTAAAACAAGTTATGATTTGTTCAAACTAAGAACGTTAGAAAAAGTTACAGATATATTTTCTACAATTATTCCGAATTTAGTATTATTTATTTTGTTTTCAATGTTTATGCTTTTCATCAATTTAGGACTTGCGTTTTGGATTGGTGATTTGCTCGGAAAAATCTACTTCGGATTTTTGGCTGTTGCCGGATTTTATTTCGTGTTGGCATTTATAATCAGATTTTTAATGTACAAATGGTTAAAAAAAGTTGTTGGTAATTACGCTATAAAAAAAATCTTAAACTAAACCACAATGCAAAACATAAAAACTATAGAAGACTTGAAAATTGCAATTCAAATCTTAGAATTAAAACAATCACTAAATGTGCAACTTATGAAAAATCAATTGCATATAACTTATGAAAGTTTAAAACCCGCAAATCTTCTCAAAAACACAATAAACGAAATAACTTCGTCGCCACTTTTGATTGATAATATTTTAGGTGTAACCTTAGGTTTAGCTTCTGGATATTTTACAAAAAAAGTTGTTGTAAATGGCTCTAATAATGTTTTTAGAAACCTTATTGGAACAGTTTTACAATTTGGAGTTACAAACTTAATTGCTCGGAATCCAAATACAATTAAAACTTTTGGGCAATCAATTTTTGAGAAAATTTTTCATAAAAAATAGAATATAAAACAAATCAAAAAACCATAAAACCAAATGTCAGAAAGCGAAATTAAAATGCCATTTTATGCAAAATCAACAATCATAATTGTTGGTTTAATTGCATTTTTTACAATGCTATACATTGCTCAAGACATAATTATTCCGCTAATTTTTTCAATCATAATTGCAATTGTGCTTCATCCAATTGTGAACTTTTTTGTTCGCCACCGAATTAAACGATTATTAGCAATTTCAATCACAATTTTTACGACATTTATTCTAATTTCAGCTATAGGAATGTTGTTTTTTTCGCAAGCAATAAAATTTGGTCAATCTTGGCCAATTTTGGTCGAAAAATTTACTGAAATTATTGACCAAAGCGTTTCTTGGACATCAACTTATTTCGACATAAAACCACAAAATATAAATGCTTGGCTTACAAAAACCAAATCAGAACTCATAAACATCAACACGTCAACCATCGGGCAAACACTTTCGGCAGTTGGAAATTGGATAATTATTCTGTTTTTAGTTCCCGTTTATGTGTTTATAATGTTATATTATCATTCACTTTTGATTGAATTTATTCATAAAGTTTTCTCTTCAAGCGATCAAAATAAAGTGAGTGAAATAATTTCACAAATAAAATCGGTAATTCAACACTATTTGATTGGCTTAATTATCGAATTTTCAATAGTTTCCACACTTTATACTATAACACTTTTAAGTTTAGGAATTGATTATGCAATTTTGTTAGGAATTATTGGCGGATTTATAAATGTAATTCCGTATGTTGGTGGACTTGTTGGAGTTGCACTACCAATGATGATTGCATTAGCAACAAAATCAACCGCTTGGTATGCCGTTTATGTAATGGCAATTTATTATGTAATTCAATTAATCGACAACAATTATATTGTACCTATAATTGTAGCATCGAAAGTAAAAATAAACGCACTTTTTTCAATAATAGTTGTCATTGCAGGAAATGCTTTGTGGGGAATTTCGGGAATGTTTCTTTCAATTCCGCTTTTGGCGATTGTAAAAGTAATTTTCGACCACATTGACCCGCTAAAACCGTGGGGTTTTTTATTAGGCGACACAATGCCTTCACTTTTGAAAATGAAACTAAAATTTGGAAAAAAAGTCTGAACCGTTGAATTATTGATTTAATCTCCAAAATTATGACTGAATTTGAAAATTATAATCGCTATCATCAATATTACAATTAAAAAAATAATTATAAACCTTCAGCTTTTCTTTTAATTCTTCATTACTCACAAATATTATATATTTGATTCTAAATTCATTAAAAAATTCTTAATATTCATCCACTTAACTCCATTTTTATCGGTAGAAAAATCAAAACTATCGAGCGATAAAACATATTTTGGAAAATGATCTGTAATTCCTGTAAAAGCATCATATTCACGCACCTCAACTTTTTCGCCAATAAGTGTTTTACAAACTTGAATATAAATTTTTTCGTTATTTCTTTCTGCAATAAAATCAATCTCTTTGTCTTTGTTTTTTCCAATTAGCACATTGTAACCACGTGATAATAACTCAATATAAACAACATTTTCGAGTTGCCCCGAAATCAAATCTGGACTATTTCCTATCATTGAATAAATAAGCCCTGTATCGCTCATATAATATTTTTCGTAGGTTTCGAGAACCTTTTTACCAATTAAATCGAAGCGTTTAACTTGATGAATCAACAATGCTCCCATTGCATAATGCAAATAATTTAAAACCGTATCGGTTGATACATTTCTGTTTTGCGATTTTGAAAAATCTCGAATACTTTTTGCTGTAGTTATATTTCCACAATTTGATGCAACAAAATCCAAAATATGATTTAAAATTGAAACATCTTTAATTTGATTTCTAACAACTACATCGTTCAAAACCACAGTGCTATATATTGATGAAAGATATTGTCTTAGAACTTCTTCGTTCCAATCTAAATTGTGCAAACCCGGAAATCCGCCATATTTTATAAATTCAGCAAAAACATCTTCATTATTTTTTATTTTATGTTTTAGCGAATATATTTCAGTAAATTCGGAAAAAGTAAGTGTATAAATTTTAAACTCAATATAACGCCCAGCAATGAGCGTAGCCAAATCTGATGACAACATTCTTGCATTAGAACCACTAATATAAATATCGTATTTATCTTCGACTAAAAAAGAATTTATTGCTTTTTCCCAATCTTTAATTTCCTGAACCTCATCAATAAATAGATAGTATTTTGTATTTTTTGATTTTGTTTTGCTCGAAATATAATTATGTAAATCGGTATAAGTTCGAATAAAATCAAATTCAAACAATTCTTTATTTATTGTAATAATTTGATTTGGTTTAACTCCTTTTTCAATTATGACTTCGGCAATTTGTCTTAAAAGTGTACTCTTGCCACAACGGCGTATTCCAGTTATTGCTTTTATTAATGGTTTATCAATAAATGGAATTAACCTGTCGAGATATTTTTTACGTTTTATCATAATGTTTTTTGCAAATATAATAATTTAATTCGAGAGCGGTCGAATAAATATTAAATATATATTGTTTGTCGAATGCGGTCGATTGTTATTTGTGTTTTATTACCATCTAATGCAATAAAATAGAAACATACTGCTGTTTCGAACGGACTGTTAGAAATCTCAAAAAATGCGAAAACAGATTTCTCGCAAGAAACTCGAAATGACAAGAAATAAAATTCCCATCCAAATTATTTGAGATTGCTTCGTGCCTCAAATCAATTAACAATTAGTAATTTTCAATCTGCAATTTAAAATCTAAAATCGTAAATCTTCAATCTAAAATCAATTAGCACATCAGCACATTACCAAATTATCACATTTTCTACCATTTTTCACTTTTCACTTTTAGTTTTTCACTTTCCCAAATCTGTGAATTATACAATTAATCTCAAGTTTTTTGTAACAGTTCCGCCTCAAACGAGAACGACCTTTGTAAAGTGAACATTATCTCACATTAATATGAAAAAACTAATTTTTATAATCACAATATTTGCTTTATTTACTTTTTCGAATAAAATTGATGCACAAACACCAAACCTACGTTCTGCCTCAAATTTTGCATTATTTACGGTTAAAGGAGCGTTTGGAAATAATGGAGCAGAAACAACCGTAACAGGCGATGTTGGCACACAAGAAGGTGCATTTACTGCCTTTCCAACAGGAACTTTAATTGGCGATATTTTTGTTTCCGATCCAACATCAGCTCAAGCTGCACTTGATGTTGTTGATGCTTATAACGAATTGGAAGGAAATTCCTGCGACGAAATAATTAGTACAAATTTAGGCGACGAACAAATTTTAACAGCAAAAGTCTATTGTATTGAAGCCGCAACCATATTAAACGGAAATTTAATTTTAGATGGCGAAGGAAATTCAAATTCGATTTTTATTTTCAAAATTGATGGAGCCTTAATCGTAAATCCTTTATCTAACATAGTTTTAATTAATTCAGCTTCACGTTTTAATGTTTATTGGCAAATAAATGGATTGTTCGATTTAGGAACAAATTCAACTTTTCAAGGAACAATTATTGCAAACGGAGCAATTAGTTTATTCGAAAACTCATCGCTTTTGGGACGTGGACTTTCTCGTGCAGGAGCAATTTTGTTAGACAAAAGTTTGGTGAATTTATCAACGACTACTTTACCTATTAAATTGATTTCTTTTGATGTTCAATTAGATAATGAAACCGTTAAAATCGATTGGTCAACCGTAAGTGAAATGAACAATGATTTTTTTACTTTAGAAAAATCAATTGATGGAATTTATTTTACAGAAATTGAGAAAATTTCAGGAGCAGGAAATAGCAATTCACAAATTTATTATTCGACATTTGATTTAAATCCAATTGTTGGAACAAGTTTTTACAGATTAAAACAAACCGATTTTGATGGCGAATTTTCAATTTCAAACGTAATTTCTATTGATTACAAAAAACAATTTATAAATGAAATTAAGGTTTTTCCAAATCCATTCAATCAATTTTTAAATGTTGAAATTTCTGAAATTGATAATGTAGAATTTTCTATTTTTAATTTACTCGGAAACGAAATAATTAAAACCAAAATCACAACGCAATCAACAAATTTCGATACAAATAAATTCAAAAACGGAACCTATTTTTATTCAATTTCAAAAAATGGGAAATTGCTTAAAAGTGGGAAAATAATAAGTTTGTAAAGTCCATAAAGTTCATAAAGTCCGTAAAGTTAAAAGTCAATTAGCATATTAGCACATTATCAAATTATCACATTAAAAATCTGTGAATTATACAACTAATTTCAAAAGTTGTGTAACACATTTTTTCACTTTCCAACTCACCTTTGTAGAGTGAAAACTCATTCACATTTAAAACAAATTATTATGATAAAAAATCTACTTAAAGCATTATTCGCAATTATATTGTTTGTAATGCCAACCATTAATTTTGCACAAGCTCCAAACTTTGGAACAGCTGCTGATTTTGTGCTTTTTTCAACAGATGGAGCAGTTAGCAATACAGGAATTTCGCATTTTACAGGAAATATTGGAACCAATAATGGTTCAAGCACAGCATTTGGAAATGTTGATGGAATTATGCACGACGCCGATGATGCAAGTGCACAGTGTGCCGAAGATTTACTCTTTGCATACCAGGAAATTACAGGAACGACTGCAAATTTTGCTATAGCATCGTTAATTGGAAATGGCGACACGCTTTTAGCGGGAGTTTATTCAATTTCAGAAGCATCAACATTGAGTAATAATCTTTATTTAGATGCTCAAGGCGACGAGAATGCAATTTTTATTTTTCAAATAAATGGTTCATTTTCAACAAATGCACATTCAAAAGTAAAATTGATTAACAGAACTATGGCCTGTAATGTTTTTTGGGCGATAGAAGGTTTAGTAGATATGTCAACAGGAACTTCAATGAAAGGAACAATTATAGCAAATAATTCAGCAATTTTAATGAATACAAATGATACGCTCGAAGGACGTGCGTTTTCAACCGCTGGAGCAATAACTGTTGATGGAGTTTTAGCTTACAAACCAATTGGTTGTGGAAGTGATATTTTAACGGGATCTAATTCTCCAACACTAGCAAATACAGAATGTTATGTGCTATTTTCAAGTACAGGAAATGTTACAAATACAGGCGTTTCAACAATTTTGGGCGACGTAGGAACAAATGCTGGTTTAACTGTCGATTTTGATTCATTGCTTGTTACTGGAACAATTCACGAAATTCCAGATGCTTCCACTGAACTTTGTGCAACAGATTTAATTCCTGTTTACACATATTTAGACACGTTAAGTTATGATATTAATTTGTTATATCCTGCACAATTTGGTGGAAACCTAACACTTACGCCGCACACTTATTTATTGAATGCTGCAACCGTTTTAACCGACACACTTTATTTAGATGCACAAGAAAATGAAAGCGGAGTTTTTATTATTCAAATAGTTGGAGCATTATCTACAAGCACATATTCAAAAGTTTTGTTAATTAATGGAGCTCAAGCAAAAAATGTATTTTGGAAAGTTGGCGGAGCAGTCGAAATTAACGAATATTCAATTTTTAATGGAACAATTATTTCAAATGGAGCTATTAGTTTGAAATCGGGTGTAACTCTTAATGGACGAGCATTAACTTTATCAGGAATCTTTACAACTTCGGCAATTACAGCAACAAATCCTATAAATTGTCTAGTTTCAGGAAATGATTTTATTGATGTTGAAAATCAAATTTCAATTTATCCAAATCCATTCACAACATCAATAAATGTGATTGTAAATTCAGAAAAAAGCTATTTAGAACTTAAAATTTACAATGTTTTAGGAACAGAAGTTTTGAATAAAAAAATATCGAATAACGAAACAAATATAAATGTAAATAATTTATCATCAGGTATATATATCTATAATTTGATTGAAAATAACAAAACAATTCAATCAGGAAAAATTGTATCGCAACAATAATTGACTGTAATCTCGAATGAATTGTGAGAAATCATGTTCATTGCGATATTTCGGCTTACTTGTTCAAATATCCGATGGCTTTGAGCCATCGGATATTTTTATTAGAAAAAATGCGAAAATCTCAAAAATTAAAATCCTGTATTGGCTGTCATTTGAACATATGTTAGAAATATATCAGATTCAAAAGATTTAGATTTCTCGTAGAAAACTCGAAATGACAAAAAAATGGAAAGATATTTTTCACAGCAAGTTCGAAATGACAAATTGAAATTGGGCTGTCATTTCGAAATGAGCGATAGCGATTGAGAAATCTAAATAAAAATGAATTAGATTTCTCGTAGAAAACTCGAAATGATAACAAATAGTATTCTTTTTTCACTTTTCACTTTCCCAAAGTGTGAATTTTACAACTTATATAAATTCTTATGTAACACATTTGGAAGGTAAACAAAGGATATTTGTAAAGTGGAAATACATTCACAATTAACAAAAAAAACGATGAAAAAAATTATTATTTCGTTGATGTTTTTACTCTCAATTTTGAGTTTTAATTCATCAGCACAAACAACAACAGAAAATCACGGAAATACACTCAATTTAGGTCTAGGAATTGGCGGATATTCAGGATATTACGGATATATTGGACGTTCATTACCTATTATTCACCTCGATTATGAATTCGATGTTGAAAATAACTTCACATTAGCTCCATTTTTAAATTTCTATTCATTTAAAAACGAATATTATTGGGGCGATAATAATCACCCATACAAAAATTATATTTATCGTGAAACTGTTATTCCTGTTGGAATTAAGGGCACGTTTTATTTTGATCAATTGTTAAAAGCAAATTCAAAATGGGATTTTTATTTAGCAGGTTCATTAGGATTTGCAATTGTAAAAACCTCTTGGGATAGTGATTATTATGGCGATGAAAACTATTATCGAAATGGGAATTCATTATTTCTTGATTTACATCTTGGGGCAGAATATCACGTTAATAGCGATTTAGGAATATTTCTCGATTTATCAAGCGGAGTTTCGACTCTTGGAATAGCAATCCGATAATAACTTAAATATAAAATAAAATGAAAACTACACTATTATCACAAGCAATGAAAGTTTTTATGGCAGACATTACTTATTCTGCAAAAAAAGCCAAAGAAACAATTATTAAAATTTTAATTCCTACAGAGGTAGAAAAAACTAAAAAAGAATCAGAAAAATCAATTAAAGAAGCAAAATCAATTAAAAAATAATCAAAATGAAAACAATTAAGAAAATACTAATCGCATTGGATTACGATAAATCAGCACAAGTTGTTGCTGAAGTTGGTTATTCAATTGCAAAAGCAATGAATGCGAAAGTTTCATTAATACACGTAATGTCAGATTCAATGCAATATGTTTCGCCTGAACATGTAACTATAATGGGCTTTGCTGGACAAATTTATCCAAATGATGAAAATAATGAAGGATTCAAAAAAACATCATTCGAATTTCTTGATAAAACCGTATTTCATTTAGGAGATTCTAGCATTCAAACCGTTGTAAAAGAGGGAGATATTGCCGAAGCAATCTTAACTGCTGCAAAAGATTTGAGTATTGACATTATTATAATGGGAACTCACAGTAAAAAATGGTTAGAAAACATAATTCTTGGTAGCGTTACCGAAAAAGTTTTACGCCTAACAACCATTCCATTATTCGTAATTCCTACAAAAAAACAAGAATAAAATTTAAGTGAAAAGTGAAAAACTAAAAGTGAAAAATTAAACAATTTAAAACAAATAAAATGAAAACAAATATTGGAATACCTTATCAAGATTTAGAAGAAGTTGCAACCATTTTAAACAAACTTTTAGCCGACGAATATGTGCTAAAAACTAAAATTCAAAATGCTCATTGGAATATTACAGGAGTTAGTTCTTTCGAATTACACAAATTTTTCGAAAGTCAGTACGAAACTATTGACCATTCAATTGATGAAATTGCAGAACGAATTCGCTCACTTGGACATTTTGCAATAGGTTCGATGCGTGATTTTTTAGCCGTTACAAATATGGTTGAAGAAAAACACGATTTTGCTAATCCAGCTCAAATTATTCAATCGCTTTTAAACGATCACGAAATAATAATTCGAGTTATTCGAAACGAAATTATTCCAATTGCCGAAAAATACAAAGATCTTGGAACTGCTGATTTTGTAACTTCTTTGATGCAAAAACACGAAAAAATGGCTTGGATGTTAAGAGCATTTATTTCTTAATTTTTCAAAAATTAAACCTTCGAGGATTGTTCTAATAAACAGACATTTAGATAATTATTTAAAGCGAATTTATTAAGTTCAAAACCTTGAAGGTTTTTTCATAAATCAAAAAAAATTAACATATGAAAACACTAAAATTAAAAAAAGTATTGATTGCATTAGATTATAATCCAACTGCACAAAAAGTTGCTGAAAGTGGATTTTCATTAGCAAAATCATTAGGTGCTGAAGTATTTTTACTTCACATTGTAACTCAACCTATTTATTATTCAGATCAAACATTTTCTCCCATTTTGGGATTTTCTGATTATCTGTTGACTGATTTATTGCAATTTGAAACCGACGAAGATCTTAAAAAAGCATCGCAACATTTTCTCGACAAAACTAAAAAGCATCTTGGCGATAATGAAATTCAAACCATTGTAAAAGAAGGCAATATTGCAGAAACAATTTTAAAAACTGCAAAAAAATTAAAAATAGATATAATTGTGATAGGATCGCATAGTCAACGTTGGTTAGAAAACATAATTATGGGAAGCGAAACCGAAGATGTTTTGCGATTAACTACTATACCTTTATTTATAATTCCAACCAAGAAAGTGAAAAGTGAAGAGTAAAAAACTAAAAATGTGATAATTTGATAATGTGCTAATATGCTAATTAATTTTAGATTGAAAATTTACGATTTTAGATTGAAAATTGCAGGTTGCTAATTACTAATTGCCTTTAAACTTTATGGACTTTACAAACTTGATAAACTTTTAACTTATGTCTTCCATTGATTATTATAAAGTTCTCGGTTTAGAAAAAACAGCTACACCAAAGGAAATTAAAACTGCCTATAGGAAATTAGCACGAAAATTTCACCCTGATTTGAATGCAAAAGATAAAGAAGCAAAACGAAAATTTCAAGAAATTAATGAGGCAAATGAAATTTTAAGCGATGTAGTTAAACGCAAAAAATATGATCAAAACGAACGTGATTTAAAAGAAGCTGAAGAATATCGAAAAGCAAATCAAAATCAACCACAATCGAGAAATTATGGTGGTCAACGATTTTCAAATTCGCAAACTAATAGTGATTTTTCGAGTTTTTTCGATACAATGTATGGCGGTGGTTCGCAAAATTTTGGTCGAAGCAGACAAACAAAATTTAAAGGTGAAGATTTGCACGCTCAATTAAATTTAGAACTTACGGATGTTATAAAAACGCAAAAACAAACCTTAAATGTAAACGGAAAAAGCATCCGAATTACCATTCCGGCAGGAATTGAAAACGAACAAACAATTAAAATTGCAGGTTATGGAACAATTGGCGAAAATGGTGGACAAAATGGCGATTTGTACATCAAATTTTCAATCGTAAATAACACAAAATTCAATCGGGTTGCGAATAATTTGTCAACCATAGTTGATTTAGATTTGTACACAGCCATTTTGGGTGGCGAAATTACATTCGAAACTTTAAGTGGAAAAGTAAAACTAAAAGTTTTGCCCGAAACTCAAAATGGAACCAAAATAAACTTGAAAGGAAAAGGATTTCCAATTTATAAAAACGAAGGTCATTTAGGTGATTTACAAATAACTTACAACATAAAAATGCCAACAAATTTAAGCGAAAAACAGAAGAATTTGTTTGAAGAAATAAGGCAAATGTGATAATTTGGTAATGTGCTAATATGCTAATTAGAAGAAAGATAAAAGAAAGAATTGTAATCGGTAATCAGTTTTAAACCTATAAACTTATCAACTAATAAACTCATCAATAACTTTATAACTTTATGAACTTTAAAAACTTTATAACTGCTCTTCTACTTTGTTTTTTCATCAGCAATAGTTTTGCACAACCATTAATTTCGAAACAAAATTCGTTAAATTGGAATTTGTCCATAATGAATAAAAATAATTTGTATTGGTTTTCGTCTAAAAAAACCATCAAAAGAGCAAATGAATGGCTTACTGAAATTGAAAAAACTCAAAAAATAGGAGTTGTTTCGAGTAAAACTGAATTAGATGAAATTCGCGATGCCCTTTTGCTCAACAAAAAGGTTGATAGCATAAACAAACAAAAAATCGATAATCAAATTACCAAATTAATTCTTTCGTTTTTGAAAAATTATCAAGAAGGAAACATCAAATTTGAATATGACGAAATTAGCGTTTTGCGTGATAGTGTGTATGTTACACAATTTTTAAATTCGATAAGCAAAGAACCTATTTCAAAAATTTTGGCTCGTTTAGAATGCCGAGATGCTAATTATTTAATTTTGAAAAAATATTTGATTGATAGCATTTTAGAAGAAAAATCGTATGCACAAAAATCAATTTTTTTAGCAATGAATTATCGAAGATTTTTCAATGTTTATTGCAATTCAGAATACATTTTGGTAAATATTCCAACAACTCAAGCCGAATATTTTAATAACGATACTGTGGTTTTAAAAATGCGAACTGTGGTTGGAACAAAAACAAATAAAACGCCAACAATTGCATCGTATATTACAAGCGTGATAACGTTTCCATATTGGAATGTGCCTCGCACAATTGCCGAAAAAGAAATGATACCAAAACTCAAAGAAAATGAAGAATATTTAACAGATAATAATTTTGAAATAGTTGATAGCAGTGGAAATATTGTTGATACGGTATTAGTTTGGAAAGATTATGAAACAACATATTTTCCGTTTCATTTCCGCCAATCAACAGGAGCCGAAAATGCGATGGGAGTGCTAAAATTCAATTTGCAAAATCCGTTTAGTATTTATTTGCATTCAACAAATTCGCAAAGTGCGTTTGATAGAAAAAACCGATTTTTGAGCCACGGTTGCATTCGTTTAGAAAAACCCTTCGACCTTGCCGATGCGTTATTACGTGGAAATATCGACATTAAAAAATTGAAAAACGGAAAAAGCAATTCGGAAACAAATTCTATAAAACTTCCACAAAAAATACAAACTTTTATAATCTACAGCCCAACTTTTGTTGAAAATAATAAAGTTGTTTTTTTGAAAGATGTTTATGGATTGGTGAAGTAAAGCTATATTTTATTTACTTAATATCCAAAGTATAGTTTTGTATTGAACAAAAGTTTTTGGTTTTCAAATCAATAACAAATCGCTCAAGCGATTTAAAAAACAATAAATTTAATTTTTGGGAAAAGTATTAAAATTTTACGAAGCCATTTCTAGCTTTTTCATCTTCGATTTTTCGAGTTTGCTTTTTGCGTATTCTATTGTAATCTCAAATGATTTTTGATTTTTAGATGGCATTTCAAACATGGCATCAACCATTATCATTTCACAAATAGACCTTAGTCCTCGAGCCCCGAGTTTAAATTCAATAGCTTTTTCTACAATATAATCGAATACTTCATTCTCGATTGTAAGATTTATGTTATCGTACTTAAACAAAGATGTGTATTGTTTTATAATTGAATTTTTGGGTTCGGTAAGAATTAATCTCAACGTTTTTTTGTCTAAAGGGTTCAAATAAGTTAGTACCGGCAATCGCCCTATTAATTCAGGAATTAATCCAAACGATTTTAAATCTTGAGGTGCGATATATTGTAATAAATTTTCTGATTCAACCAGTTCTCGATTTTTACTTGCATCAAAGCCTACCATTTTAGTATTCATTCTTTGAGCTATTTTACGATCAATACCGTCAAAGGCTCCTCCACAAATGAATAAAATATTTTTGGTGTCAACAGGAATCATTTTCTGATCGGGATGTTTTCGACCTCCTTGAGGTGGAACATTCACAACCGACCCCTCTAAAAGTTTCAATAATCCTTGTTGCACACCTTCTCCTGAAACATCTCGGGTAATAGATGGATTATCGCCTTTACGTGCAATTTTGTCGATTTCATCGATAAAAACAATTCCTCTTTCAGCTGCAACAGTATCATAATCCGCAGCTTGTAGTAGTCTTGTTAAGATACTTTCAATATCTTCACCTACGTACCCTGCTTCGGTAAAAACGGTTGCATCAACAATTGTAAATGGAACACGAAGCATCTTAGCAATGGTGCGTGCTAACAATGTTTTTCCTGTTCCCGTTTCTCCTACTAGAATGATATTCGATTTTTCGATTTCTACTTCGTCGCTTTGAACTTTTTGTGAAATACGTTTATAATGATTGTAAACAGCAACTGAAATTACCTTTTTTGCATTATCTTGACCAATCACATATTGATCAAGCATTTCTTTCATCTCTTTCGGTTTAAGAATTTTTTTATGAGTTTTATCAAATTTGCTGGGTTTAGCTATTTCCTCATTTAGTATTAAATGAGCTTGTTCAACGCAATTGTTACAAATATGTCCTGAAACGCCAGCAATAAGTATGTCAACTTCTTTTTTAGGTCTTCCGCAAAACGAACATTTATCCATTGTTCTAAAAAATTAAAAAACCGCATATCTCTATGCGGTCTGATTATTAATCGAAATATTTTTATTTTTTGATTGAGTTTCTATCCAATACCTCGTCAATCATACCATATGCTTTGGCTTCCTCTGCAATCATCCAATAATCGCGGTCTGAATCTTTTTCAACTTTTGCATATTTATTTCCAGAATGTATGGCTATAATATCGTACAACTCCTTTTTTAATTTTTGAATCTCGCGAGCGGTAATTTCTATATCCGAAGCTTGTCCTTCTGCTCCTCCCATTGGTTGGTGAATCATTACTCTTGAATGTTTTAATGCCGAACGTTTACCTTTTGTTCCAGCACAAAGTAATACTGCTCCCATTGATGCAGCCATTCCTGTACAAATTGTTGCAACATCAGCCGAAATATATTGCATTGTGTCGTAAATTCCTAAGCCTGCATGAACTGAGCCACCAGGAGTGTTCAAATAAATTTGAATATCTTTCGATGGGTCGCTCGATTCTAAAAATAATAATTGTGCTTGAATAATGTTTGCAACATAGTCGTCAATTGGTAAACCAAGAAAAATAATTCTATCCATCATCAATCTTGAGAAAACGTCCATCGAAGCAATGTTCATTTGACGCTCTTCAATTATGGTTGGAGAAATATAATTGTTATAAACAGAGTTGTAACGATGTAGTGTTAAACTACTTATTCCTAAATGCTTCGTTGCATATTTATTGAATTCTTTGTTATTTGCCATATTTTATTTGTTATTGTTTTTCAAAGAAATTATTGAATTCTTCTGCAGTTACTTCCAATTCTTCAATTTTTACTTTGTCTCTTATTATTTCGATGATTTTATCTTCAACAATTTTTTCAACTAACCGTTTTTTCTCGTCTTCTTTTTGAATCATTTGCTGTGCATAGGTTGTTAAATGTTCGTCTTCGATAAAATTGATTCCGTATTGTTTAAATTGCATTCGTGCAATTTCTTTGGCCGTTTCGATTATTTCTTTTTCCTCGATTTTAACATCGTTTTCACGCAAAAGTCTATCTTTTATTAATTGCCATTTTAAATCTTGTTCAAACATTGGAAAATCATGTTCAATTTGTTCGGCAGTTAATTCATTATTGCTAGCAGTTAACCATCGTTTTAAAAATGCAATTGGAAATTCCATCTCTATTTTTGATAAAAGTTTTTCTCTTGAATCAATTTTGAGTTTATAATCAGTTTCAAAAGCTAAATTATGTTTAATATCCGCCTTAACCTTTTCTTTAAATTCTTCTTCTGTTTTAATAGTGTCCTTTTCAAATATCTTATCAAAAAGGTCTTGATTTAAGGCCGCTTTTTCAAATTTTTGAATGGCTTTTATGGTAAATCGAAAATCAGATGTTATTTCATTGATTTCTTCTTTCGAAATTCTCATCATTGCAGCTCTGTCAGCATCGTTTGGATAAGCTTTTGTGGGATTAAAGTCTACAGTATCATTTATATTCTTACCAAAGAACGATTTTTTTGATTCTTCATCTTTCATAACTGCTAATGACATGCTTACATCAGGAATAGTCAATCCGTTTGTTATGATTTTACCCTTATCGTCAAGTTGAACCAAATCTCCTTTTAATAATTCATCGCTTTCAATTTTATCGATAGATTTGAATGCTCCGTATCGTTGAGTGTAATTATCAACGTAAGTCTCAAGCATTTTATCATCAACAATAATATTGTATTGATTTATTTTATCTCGTTTTGAAAGTTTAAGTTCAAATTCAGGAGCTAAGCCTATGTCGAAAACAAATTCCATATCCTCTGGGTTTTCCCAATTAATAGTTTTTTGCTCTGTCTCGTTAGGAATTGGGTCGCCTAAAATATTCAACTTGTTTTCTGTCATGAAATTCGAAACAGATTCAGAAATAATTTTATTTATCTCTTCTAACAAAACCGATTTACCATGCATTTTTCTTAATAATCCCATTGGTGCCATTCCAGGTCTAAACCCATCAATTTTTGCATTTTTTCGGTAATCTTTGAGTACTTTTTCTACTTTCGGTTCGTAGTCTTCTTTTTTAATGGTTAGTCTTAAAATTGCATTAAGATTGTCAACATTTTGCTTGGTGATTTGCATTCTTGAATCAAATTTAGTTGTTTATATAATTTTAAAAAACCGCCTAAACTGCCGTATAAACAGTCAGTTGAAGCGGTTCTAATTCATAATGTGCGGATGAAGGGACTCGAACCCCCACGTCTCTCGACACTAGATCCTAAGTCTAGCTCGGCTACCAATTACGACACATCCGCTGAAATTGATAATTTCGTCCACAAATATATACTAAATTTCAATAAAAAGTATCAACTTATAAAAAAAAACCATATTATTTTTGATATGTTCTTTAGTTATGCTATTTTCAACACGCGAAAAAATTAACAAGATTACATATGAAACACGTAAAAATTTACGTCTCTATTTTACTGGCAACCATTGCTTTAGCTTCAAATGCTCAAAAAATTCAGTGGGCTTCAAAAATTGTAAAAGTATCTTCTGAATACAGTAACTACGAAAAATCCGCCAAAATGTTGCTCGGTCGGCCAAATGTTTATCCAAGGGTTGCCGATGCGGTTACGGCTTGGTCTGTTGAAGAGAAAAAAGGTGTAGAAAGTACTGAGCCTGCTTTAGTTAGAGTCGGGTTTAACGATCCGATGAGAATTCAACAAGTAGCAGTTGTTGAGAACTTCAATCCTGGTTCTGTTGATAAAATAACAATTTTTGGTGTTGGTGGAGAAAAAACGGTAGTTTATGAAAAATCGCCAGGAGCAACAAAAGAAAAGTCAAGAATCATAAATGTTATTTTCGAGGCAACCGAATTTTTCGTTAAAGAGGTTGAAGTAAGTTTGAAACCCGGAGAAGTTGAAGGTTGGAATCAGATTGATGCTATCGGTATTTCCGATTCAAAAGATTCAATAAAATGGTCGGTAAATACAATCCCTACTTTAGATTTTACTGATAAACCTGAAAATCTAGGACAAGAAATAAATTCTATATATGATGAGTTAGCCCCTCGAATTACTCCAGATGGCAAGGCCTTATATTTTACAAGAAAATATCATCCCGATAACACTGGAGGTTTTAAAGATGAAGATGATATATGGTATTCGGAATTGAAAAATCAATTTGGAAAGTGGTCTCCCGCTGTAAATGTTGGTGCTCCATTGAATAACCCATTGAATAACTTTGTTCAAGCAATTACTCCCGATGGTAATACCTTATTATTAGGAAATGTTTATAATAAGGATGGCTCGATCATGCAAGGTGTTTCTATTACCAACAGGACTAAAGAAGGTTGGTCATTTCCTGAAAAACAAATTATTGTTGATTTTTACAATTTGAACAAACACGCCAATTATTATTTGTCAAACGACGGAATGACCTTATTAATGGCAATTGAACGAAAAGATTCGTATGGAGGGCTAGATATTTATGTAAGTTTTAGAAAAGGAGAAAATAGATGGTCGAAACCTGAAAATTTAGGACCAACCATCAATACTCCGCTAAACGACTATAGTCCCTTTCTTGCAGCTGATGGCGAAACCATGTATTATTCAACAGCAGGCAAAAGTGGTTATGGCGAAGATGATATTTTTATTACATCTCTTTTGGACTCTACTTGGACAAATTGGAAAGAACCAAATAACTTAGGCGACGGAATCAATACGCCAGGTTCGGATTCAAAATATACAATTCCAGCTTCAGGAGAGTATGCATATTATAATACAACCACAAACTCACTTGGGAAAAATGACATTTTTAGAATAAAACTTCCAAGTATCATTAAACCAAAACCTGTAGTGCTTGTTTACGGTAGAGCAATAAACGAAAGAAATGGAAAACCTATTGAAGCCAAAATTTCTTACGAAGATTTGGAAACAGGACAAGAAATAGGTATTGCACGTACAAACCCAAATACTGGGGAATACAAAATCGTACTTCCTGCTGGTAAAAAATATGGATTTATGGCAATTGCTGACGGATTTTATAGTGTAACTTCAAATTTAGATTTATCAGAACTTGACGAATATATGGAAATTGAAAAAGACTTACGTCTTGCTCCAATTGAAGTTGGTGCTGTATTTACGCTTAATAATATTTTCTTTGAATTTGCGAAAGCTACGCTGATGCCAGAATCGTTTCCTGAATTAAACAGAGCAGTTAAATTTTTATTCTCTAATCAAACTATCGAAATTGAAATTGGTGGACATACCGATAATGTTGGCTCAGATATTACTAATCAAAATTTATCTGAAGCGAGAGCACAAGCTGTTGCTGATTATCTACAAAAAAGTGGAATTGCTGCTGCTCGTATGACTGTTGTTGGTTATGGAGAAACTCGTCCAGTCGCTTTCAATACTGATGATGAAGGAAGACAAATGAACAGACGTGTTGAGTTTAAAATCATGAAAAAGTAAAAATTCTTTGAATTTAATATAGGAAGCCGGTTTACTCCGGCTTTTTTATTTTCGATTAAAATTCAAAAAATATTTATTTCGTTGACTTAATTAATTTTTTTGTATTTTTATAAAAAGTATTTTCGTTAAATTATTACACAAAATAAAATTGTCGATATGGATATTTATGTAAACAGTTTGCCTTTTAAAATAAAAGAATCTGAGTTAAAAGAATTATTTGAAAAGTACGGAGAAGTACTTTCTGTAAAAATTGTAATTGATAAGATTACACGTCAAAATAAAGGCTATGGTTTTATTGAGATGCCAAATATAATGGAAGCACGAAAAGCTATTTCAGAACTAAATGGATTTGAAATCATGGAGCGAAAAATTGTGGTCGAAGAATCGGTTACAAAAAATAAAACCAAAAAAAAATCAAAAGATACTCGTGATTGGTTCAAAGGCAAAAAGAAAAAAAATATTATTTCGGTTCATAAATTAGATGATTAGAAGCCGTATGAGCAGAATAAATATCTGTTTTTTTAAATTATAACACTTAAATCTACCCTCACTATTATTTTAGCACATTAGTTTATTAGCACATTATCAGACATATTACTTGTTACACCTCCATTTGTACAACTAAATACACCTTATCCTGCAACAACAACGCTAAAAGGTTTTTTAGTTAAAAATGGTTTTTTGGTCGAACAATTCGATTTAAGCATCGAAACCTTCGTTTCGATTTTCTCAAAACAAACATTGCAACAAATATTTACTGAAGTTAAAACAAAAAATGGTCAAAAATCAGCAGAAACATTTCGAATGTTGAATCTCGAAACTGAGTATCTAGCTTTGATAGACCCTGTTATAACATTTTTACAAGGAAAAAACAATGCTTTTGCAAATAGTCTTAGTCAGAATATTCTCCCGCGAGGAAAAAGATTCGACTCAATCGCTGATTTAGAATGGCTTTTCGGGACTATGGGAATTGGAGATAAAGCAAAATACTTGAGTACGTTATTTATCGAAGATATTGGCGATTTTATTGTCGAAAACATTGATAAGAATTTTGGATTTAGCCGGTATGCCGAACAAATCGGATTGAATGCGATAAATTTTGACAAAATAGAGTCGGAATTGGAAAGCAACAACATTCTTACAAATAAAATGTATACTTTGCTTGACGAAAAAATTCAACAATCTCAACCTCGCATTGTAGGTTTTACGATTCCATTTCCTGGAAATCTGCTTGCAGCTTTGAAATCGGCAAAATTTATCAAAGAAAAATATCCTGACATAATAATTGTTTTCGGAGGTGGATTTGTCAACACTGAAATTAGAAACCTTAATGAGAAAAAAATATTTAAATACATCGACTATTTGTGCTTAGACGATGGAGAAATGCCTCTTAAAAAACTTCTGGATTTTATACTAAAAGGCGAAAATAAAGAAAATCTTTGTAGAACATATTGTTTTGAAAATAATGAAATTACGTACATTAACAATCCTGACTTTCAAGATATTTCGCATAACGAAATAGGAACTCCTAATTATTCTGGTTTGCCAATTGAAAAATATGTTTCGTTTCTCGAAATTGCAAACCCAATGCACCGACTCTGGAGCGATGGCTTTTGGAATAAAATTACAATTGCGCATGGTTGTTATTGGCATAAATGCTCGTTTTGTGACACATCGCTTGATTATATAAAACGTTATAGTTGTGCCGACGTTGGCGAACTTTGCAATAGAATTGAATCGATTATAGCTCAAACCGGAAAACGAACCTTCCATTTTGTCGACGAAGCTGCTCCTCCGACAGTTTTAAGAGACTTAGCAATTGAGTTGCTTCGCCGAAATATAAAAATTTCGTGGTGGACTAACATTCGTTTTGAAAAAACTTTTAGTGCAGATTTTTGTAGATTATTGGCAGAATCAGGGTGTATTGCTGTTTCGGGCGGATTAGAAGTCGCATCTGACCGCCTTTTAGCAATGATGCAAAAAGGAGTTACAGTTGAACAAGTTGCACAAGTTTGTAAAAATTTGTCGGATGCAGGAATTATGATTCACGCCTATTTAATGTATGGATTTCCTACGCAAACAGCTCAGGAAACTCTTGATTCGCTCGAAATCGTTCGTCAGTTATTTGAACAACGCTTGGTTCAAAGCGGTTTTTGGCATCGGTTTACCATGACCATTCACAGTCCGATAGGACTTAATCCTCAAGCATTTAATGTTAAAAAGGTTGATATAAAAAGTTCTTTTGCTCAAAACGATTGCAAGCATGAAGACCCAATTGGTTGCGACCACGATATGTTTAGCTTTGGATTGAAAAAAGCTTTGTACAATTTTATGCATGAGCAATGCTTCGATTTCGAAATGCAAGATTGGTTCGATTTTCGGGTTCCTAAAACAAGCATTTCTGCAAATTTAATTTCAACTTACTTATCTCAATATTCTAAAAGCACTCCTTCTCCACAATCAAAAACGATTTGGATAAATAGCAAACCAAGCATTTCGGAAGCAAAGAAAAATAATCTTCGACTTTATTTTGATACAAAGCAAAGCCACTTTTATATTGAACTTTCAATAATTGAAGCCGAGTGGGTTGTCGAAATTCTGAATCAAACAAATATAAATTGTTTAAACAAATTATCGTTTGAAAATCTAGTTTCGTCATACGAAACAACGACTAATTTGAACTTTATTGAATTTTCGAAAAGCAAAAATTGGAAATTGCTACGAAAAAATGGTTTGCTGATCGTTTAAGGGAACGGTTTTACTTAACTACCACAAATCGCTCTTTTACAGTCTCTTGCCATTTGAAACCGACAAAACATAAACTTCTCTCGATAAATTTTGCTTAAGTCAATTGGTACGTTTTGTGATTCCCTGCGATTTATTGACATTGTACTTTTCAAAAAAATAAAAAAAAATTTTTTTATCAAGATTCAAAAAAAAACTATATATTCGCAGTCCCAAATTAGCCCAGATGGCGGAATTGGTAGACGCGCTGGTCTCAAACACCAGTGAACGCAAGTTCGTGCCGGTTCGATCCCGGCTCCGGGTACAAACCCTCGAGAGAGGGTTTTTTTATTATTTATTTGACAAATGAACGAACAAAATACTTCTGATAGTAAACAAGAGCAGCTTGATATCCGATATTTAAAAATGGCTGATATTTGGGCTAAAAGTTCTTATTGTAAACGACGACAAGTTGGAGCCTTAATTGTCAAAGACAAGATGATTATATCCGATGGTTACAATGGAACTCCCAAAGGGTTCGAAAATGTTTGCGAAGACGAACACAATATAACAAAACCATATGTTCTACATGCTGAAGCAAATGCGATAACAAAAGTAGCCAAGTCAAATAATAGTAGTGAAAATGCAACTTTGTACGTTACAACATCTCCTTGCATGGAGTGCTCAAAATTGATTATTCAGGCAGGAATAAAAAGAGTTGTGTTTTCTGATAAATATCACGATGAACAAGGATTGCGACTTCTTGAAAGAGCAAAGGTTGAAACCGTTCATATTGATGAGGCAATAATTAAAAACAATAATTATTAAATTCAGAACAAATAAACTATATTTGCTTAACGGAACTTGTTATTAATGAGAAATTCTAATTTCTTAAATAAAATTGCATCGCCCTTGATTTTTTCGATGTTAATTGTCGTTGGAATTTTCATTGGTTCGTATTTTAATCTCATTGAAGACAGCAGTTTAAATCCCCAAAATGAAAAATTCTCAAAATTAGATGTTTTACTCGATTATATCGATCAAGAGTATGTCGATACAATTGATGGATATTCATTTACTGAGAATATTATTCCAAAAATTCTTGAAAGTTTAGATCCTCACTCAATGTATATCCCAGCCAAAGATTTATTAGACATAAATGAGTCTTTAGCAGGAAATTTTGAAGGAATTGGGGTTCAGTTCAATGTTGTAAAAGATACGATTATTATCATAAATACCATTACGGGAGGTCCATCTGAAAAGGTTGGCGTTTTAGCTGGCGATAGAATTATAAAAATTAACGATACTCTCGTAGCAGGAGTTAAAATAAAAAATGAGGATGTTATTTCAAAATTGAAAGGACCTAAAGGAACGACAGTTACAATTAGCGTTTATCGAAAAAATTTCAACGATTTAATTGATATTGATATTACCCGAGACGAGATACCACTATATAGCGTAGATGCTTCGTATATGATTGATGAAAAAATAGGGTTTATTAAAATTAGCAAATTTTCGAGCACTACATATCAAGAATTCAAAAAATCGGTTTCTCAGTTGCAAAAACTTGGGATGAAAAAAATGATACTTGATTTGCGAGGAAATGGTGGAGGATATATGGATGGAGCAATTAAAATTGCAGATGAATTTCTTGATGATAAAAAGCTGATTGTATATACAGAAGGAAAAGCCCGACCAAAAACGGTTAGTTATGCTACGAAAAGGGGAATATGTCAAGAAACCGAAGTCATTATACTTATCGATGAATGGTCAGCATCGGCTAGTGAAATTGTTGCTGGAGCAATTCAGGATAACGACAGAGGACAAATTGTTGGTAGACGCTCATTCGGAAAAGGCTTGGTTCAAGAACAAACAATTTTACAAGACGGTTCTGCAATTCGTTTAACAATTGCAAGATATTTTACCCCAACAGGACGATCAATTCAAAAGCCATATAGCGATAATAACGAGGATTATATTGACGAAATTACCGAACGATTTGTTCACGGAGAATTCGAACATGCTGATAGTATTAAGTTTCCCGATTCATTGAAATTTTATACTCCAAAAGGAAATATTGTATATGGAGGAGGCGGTATTATGCCTGACATTTTTGTCCCTGTTGATACTATTGGCTGGACTCCATATTTGTCTGAAGTAATAAACAGAGGAATTATTTATCAATTTGCTTTTGAATATGTTGATAAGAATAGACCGCGATTGTCTAAATTTTTGAATTTCAAAGAATTAACTGAGCATCTTGATAAAATTCATTTAATGAATCAGTTTATTGTTTTTGCGACAAATAAAGGGGTGCAAAAAAAGTACGATGAAATTAAAATTTCGGAATCAATTTTAAACACCCAAATTAAAGCAAATATCGCCAGAAACATCTTCGGAGACGAAAGTTATTACCCTATTATTCAAGATGTTGACACAGTATTGAAACGAGCCATAAATTCTTTCCAAAAAAAGAATCTCTAGCGTACGGCGCAACCTATTTTTTAAAACACAATCTTATAGTCAAATTAAGTTTTTTTTTTGCTGTAATATTTATAAATTTGCGAAAAGAAATTATGTTTAACTAAATTAATAATCGATTATGAGAAAATTTACTTTATTGATTTTGTTGGCAACTTTTACTTTTTTTGCAGTAGGTCAAAATAGATCAACTGTAGTAAAAACACAAAAGTTACTTGACAAAAAAGAATTCAAAGGTCAAACAATCCACAATTTGCAGTCATCGACAAGAGCAGTTGGAGATGTTATTTGGGAAAATGACTTCTCTCATCCAAGTGATTGGACTATTTCAAACAACACTGGTGATGATCAAGATTGGGTAATTACCAATATTGACGACCCAGATGCAGGTTATGGAAGAGGAACTTGGGACGATGTTGACAATGTCATTACTAATGAAAACAATTATGGAATGTTCGATTCTGACGCTGTTGGTTCAGATGGCGGTACTCAAGATGCATATCTTGCATACAATGGAACAATTAATCTGATTGATTATCCTAACGTAGCTATTAAATTTGCACAAAGAGTTGCTTTGTTTACAACAACAGAATGTATTGTACAAATCAGTGCCGACAATGGAGTAACTTGGACTGATTTTGATGTTAATGCAGGAAGAGCTACAAGTACTACATACGAAGATTTTGTTAATCTTAACATATCATCAGTAGCAGGAAATCAACCTTTGGTAAAAATACGTTTCAATTACATAGGATCTTGGGATTATTTGTGGTGCGTTGACGATGTTCAACTAGTTGTTGCTTCGGCTAACGAATTGGTTCTTGAAAATGCTTGGGCTGATTTTTATGGCTTAGGATATTATTCAAATACTCCTAAAAATCAAGTTACAAACTTAACTATGTTTTACGGTGCTGTTTTTAATAATGGAACTTATGAGCAAACGAATATTAAATTAAACGTTGAAGTTGATGATAACAATGCAATTGTACATTCAATTGATGGAACAATATATGCTTCAAGTATGCCTGGTGCAAGAGATACCATTGATGCAGACTCTTCAACCACAACAACCGATAGTTTTTTCTTAACTCCTGCTGAAATTGCAAGTTACAACGTAAATTATACACTAACACAAGCAGAAACAGACGAGAATATTGGAAACAACACATTCGAAATTAAGTTTAATGTAACCGATACTATTTTCGCTAGAGATATTGAGTATAACACATACACTGGTCCTTCAAGATATGATGATGGTGTTGATGGCGACAGAGTGGGTGTTGCATATTATTTCCCAGTTGATGATGAAGTAAGTTCAATCTCAGTTTATATTCCAACATTAACAGATGTAGAAACTTCGTTTATTGGCAAAATATTAATGGACGACGGTGCTGGAAACCTAATTGAAGCCGTAACAACGGATATACATGTTGTTGCAGAGGCTGATTTAGGCGGATGGGTAACAGTTCCATTTATTAAAGATGGAGCATCGGAATTTATTACAGCAGGAACTGATGGCAAAATAGTTTATGCAATGATCGAATGCTATTTCGAAGGAATTGGTGATTTCTATGTTGGTGCTGATAATACACCATATTTACCATTTGAAGATGGAACAATGCTTCAATTAGGGTCTTCAAATTATTGGATTTCAATTATGCCTATGGTTCGTTTAAATGTTGTATCTACATCTGCTTGTACAGCAGTTATTACTTCAAAAATAGACGCAAGTTGTTTTGGCGAAAGCGATGGACAAGCAGTAGTTTCTACAGCAGGATGTAATGATCCTTATACTTTCTTATGGTCAAACGGTGCTACTAATGATACTATTACAGGACTAGCGGCAGGAACATATACAGTAACAGTAACTGATGCTTCAAGTGCAACATCAACTGCTACAGTTACTATTTCTCAGCCTCAAGTATTAGCAATAACAGCTGTGGTTACAGATGAAGGTGGCTATCAAGCATCTGACGGGTCTGTAGATTTAACTATTACAGGAGGAACTGCTCCATTCACATATGTATGGGATAATGGAAAACTTACTCAAGATTTAGATAATCTTGGAGGAGGAACTTTTTCTGTAACTGTAACTGACCTTAATGGTTGTACTGCTACAGGAACTTATGAAGTTGCAGCTTCAGTTTGTGCAATGACATCTGAAATTTCAGGAACAAATGTTTCTTGTTTTGCAGGAAATGATGGAACCGTAAATTTTACAGTTGCAAATGGAACTGCTCCTTATACATTTGAGTGGTTATCAGGTGAAACAACCGAAGATTTAACAGGCTTAGAAGCTGGTTATTATAGTGTAACAGCAACAGATGCTGAAGGTTGTATTTCATATGAAAATATTACCTTAGGACAACCAACAGCAATAACCTCATCTTCAGTGGCTACTAATGCTTTATGTAACGGAGGTTCAGATGGTTCGATAGACTTATCGGTAAGTGGCGGCACAGCACCATATACATATGAGTGGAATCATGGAGCTTTGGCTCAAGACGTTCTTTCATTATCAGCAGGAGATTAT
>Ga0209417_1000340_pt1 | contig 118987 bp, 100 predicted proteins | sample RifGroF2_FD_184002 | JGI IMG/M metagenome (GOLD analysis project Ga0209417, IMG submission 184002) | Groundwater microbial communities from Rifle, Colorado, USA - Groundwater F2 (SPAdes) (version 2) | ecosystem: Environmental > Aquatic > Deep subsurface > Groundwater | place: Rifle, Colorado... | reverse complement strand
GAATTGACTTTTGCATAGTAACTCAAATCGACTCATCATATTTGCTGCATAAAATATAGATTAAAAAATCTATCGAATATTTCATTCCTAAATCTTTATCAAAATGTTATATATGAGATGGCTCCGCCAATAAATTCTGACGGAGTACACCTCTCACACCACTCCGATTTATCGGAGCGGTTCGATTTGCATACAAAATTTTGCTTTTTGAACCAAATTTTTGGAGTATATTTTGGTCTGTTGCTGGAAAGGATTCCGACAACGGCAAAAAATAACAACGACATGCCAACATGCATTAAAAAATACGAGCCCCAAAATAATTCGGAAAAAACTTGTAAAATGTTGTCTGATCAGTTAACTTTGTGCTATGAATCTCGTAAGACAAGTTGTAGCTTATAAGAACTATTTTCTTGACTTTTATATTGTACAGCCTGATAATGTTCAGTCTAAAATCGAGTGGACATTAAATTTAATTAGAGTAACACGACAAGTACCTGAAAAATACTTTAAACATATTGAAGGCACAAAGGGACTATATGAAATAAGAGTTGAAGTTGGTGGAAACATTTATAGAATATTTTCATTCTTTGACAAAGGAAATCTAGTTGTTCTCGGAAATGCATTTCAAAAGAAAACAAAAAAAACACCGAAACAAGAAATCGAACGAGCACTTAAAATAATGGAGGAATATAGCAATGAAAAATAAAGCAAATAAAAATCTCACATCATTGGATGAAATCCTCGACAAAAAATATGGTAAACGAGGAGCTAAAAACCGTGAAGGATGGGAACAAGAATTTGAAGCTTTTAGACTTGGTGTTCTTCTTGAAGAAGCAAGGTTAAAACTCGGGATGACTCAAGAAGAACTTGCTGAAAAATGCGGAACTAATAAATCATATATTTCACGCATCGAGAACAACGCTAGTGATATTAGACTTTCCACATTAATGAAAATAATTCAACAAGGACTAGGTGGGCACTTAAAATTGACACTGACATTCTAGATTAACAACATGAACATGTGCTAGTCGAGAGATGGCTCCGCCAGTAAATTACGACGGTGTTCACCTCTCCGATTTATAGGAGCGGTTCGTTAAATTGTGGAGAAATTTGTTTGTGTCATTCGAGTAAAGAAATGTAATTCCGTTTTTTCTACCTTTCAAGCATAATTGTTATTCATGAAATTGGACTTTGTGCAACTTGCCCCCTAAAGAAAAAATACATCTCGTTTTATACTCATTTATCAAAGTTATTTGAATTTAAAAAGAATCATCGTTTTAAACATTAGACATAAAAAAACGACACTGCGGATATTTATCGGATACAATATGGATATTTAAATTAAATTTCTATATTTGTAATAGATAAGATACAGATACGTTATGGATATATTTCAATCGAAAATAAATTTTGATTTCAAAACCAATCAACTTATAATTAAATACATAAGCTTTATTGATTCTTTTAAAGGCAAATGGAATATTGTTGAGCAAAGAGAGAATGTATATTTAAAAGAACTTCGAAAAATTGCTACAATTGAAAGCATTGGTTCTTCTACACGAATTGAAGGTGCTCAATTAACTAATGCTGAGGTTAAAGATTTGTTAGATAATTTGAAAATAACAAACCTAAAAACTCGTGATGAACAAGAAGTTGTTGGTTATTTTGAGGTTTTAGAATTGATATATGAAAGTTTTCAAGAAATAGAATTAACTCAAAATTATGTACAACAATTACATCAACGACTATTAAAGTATAGCGATAAAGATAATCGACATAGAGGTAAATATAAAAATCTTCCAAATAAAGTCGTTGCAAATTATCCCGATGGTACTCAAAGAGTTATTTATAATACAACTGAGCCTCATCTTGTCGAAATCGAGATGAATAATTTATTGAATTGGACAAACGAACAATTAAAAAACGAGGAAATTCATCCTCTAATAGTAATAGGATTGTTTATATATGAATTTTTGTCAATTCATCCTTTTCAAGATGGTAATGGGCGTTTATCAAGACTTGCTACAACATATTTATTGCTAAAACAAGATTATCAATTCATTTCATATGTTTCATTTGAAAACTTGATAGAGCAGAAAAAAAAGAAATATTATGAGGCTCTAATGGATGGTCAAAAAGATAGATATTCTGATAATGAAAAGATAAATGCTTGGATTTTGTTTTTTTTACAATCATTAGTGGCTTTGATTCAGAGACTGGAACAAAAATATGAGGTTTTTAAAAGTAGAGGAGGCTATTTAAATGATAGACAGAAAGTAATAAAGAAATTTATTGATGATAATCAGCCAATTAAACTTGTTGATATTTCAAAAGGATTTCCTGATATTTCGACAAACACGATTAAGAAGGATTTGCAATACCTAAAAACTGAGAAAATGATAAATTCAATTGGTAAAAATAGAGGAACAATATACATTTCAATTGATAAAAAGAAATAATTCCATCAGGCTCTATAACCTTTTTTTGTGCAGTTTTAATCAACAAATCCGTATTCATTAACACTTATGAATTCTTTTTAAAATATTTTTTTTTAATCTATGCTAAATAGTTTAATTTTATGTAATTATTTAAAATCAACATTTATGAAAAAACTTTTACTTTTTATCTCCATTTTTATGACATTTGGAGCAATTGCAAAATCTCAAATAACGATTACATCTAACGATATGCCCTTGTCGGGAGATTTTTTTGTGCAAGCAGTCAGCAATGTAATCGATACCAGTTTATCGGTCGGCGATTCGGGCGAAAATATATTGTGGGATTATTCAAATTTGCCATTTACAACGATTGACTCCGTAATTTTTTACGATCCGTTGCTCTCGCCGTATTATGGCACTTTTCCCGAAGCAAACTTGTGTATGTCGTCGAGCGATATAAGTTATGGCTATATTGTTTCTGATGTTGATGCATTTACAATTGTTGGAGTTGTTACCGTTTTAGGCGATACGCTGAAAATTCACACAAGCATGCGAAAATTCATTTTCCCGTTGAACTATTTAACTGTGTTTGACGACTCTAATTTATTGATTGACTCTACTGCATTTTATGGTCAAGAATACAGCGGTTTTTATGTAGATTCTGTTCGAATGATTGTTTCGAACGAAGCGTATAATACAGTTGACGGATGGGGAGTTTTAAAAACGCCTCTCGATAGTGCTGAAGTTTTACGAATGGAAACAATGAATTTAGATATCACCGAAATTAAAGCACACGTTTTAGACACAACTTGGATTGGGCCTATACCCATACCAATCGATTATTGGATGGATGTTCAAACAACGGTCGATACTTCGTTTGAGTATTCTTGGATTGCTAATGACACAGGCTACCCTCTTTTAGAAATGACTGTAGAAAACGACACTGTAATTGAAACAAAGTACAAATACGACCCATTGTTATTAGTAGCATGTAAGGAAATAAAATTAGAAAATCATGTAAAAGTATTTCCAAATCCTTCTAATGGCGAAATTCAATTAATGTCAGATGTAGATATTTCGAAAATAATAATCTATTCAATTGAAGGACGATTTGTAAACGAAATCAGCATAAATAGCAAGAATTTCAAATTGAACATTCAATTAGCAAACGGAACATATATTTATCAAATTTACGATTCAAAAAATCAACTTATTAAACGCGACAAGTTGTTCATTATAAATTAATTTCATTTATAAAAACCGAGTTGATTCAAAAACTAAACCTCCAAATTTTAAAAACTTGGAGGTTTAGTTTTTATACAAGCCTCAACCCAAAAATCCACAAACAAAATATTTAATTTTTATCTTTTAAAAACTACATTTGTAGTTGGTAATTTATTGAAGAATGTCTGAACCAAGGTTATTGAGCGAAGTCGAAATACAGATTTTACTGATTAATGGATTACACTGATTGAAATCGTCATTGCGAGTGCAACGAAGCAATCTTAAAAATTGAAAAGGATGAAGAAAAAAATCGATTTATTAAGCGACAAATCAATTTTATCTATTGAACAAGATGAATTTGATAGAGCAAGTTTTGTTGATGCAATTGCTGATGTAATTGAAAGCCAAACAACAGATGTAAATGCGAAAAAAATAAAAGAATTTAAGGATGTTCGAGAAAATATGATTGTTGGGATTTATGGTTCTTGGGGTTTTGGAAAATCAAGTATTATAAATCTTTTAGATGAAAACCTTAACAATAGAAAAATAAAATCTGTTTATTTTAATCCATGGATGTATGGTTCAGAAGAAAAATTAATTCATTCGTTATTTGAGCTTATATTAGAAAATTCAGGAATTGTAAAAAAGTTTGAAAAGGAGTTTGTCGATTTATTAAAACAATATCAATCAATAATATCTGTTGTTACACCAAGTGTAGGAAAATTTACTAAAGCAGTTGTAGATTATAATAAAGAAAATTCGTCTGCGTATTATTGTAAAGAAAAAATTGATAAATTACTTTCCAATAAAGCAAAACCATTAGTTATATTTATTGATGATGTTGATAGATTAAGTAAACACGAAGTTCATATTCTTTTAAAAACCATACGATTAATTGCAAGTTTTAATCACGTAATTTACGTTATGGCTTTTGATTTTGATATGGTTGCAAAATCGATAAAAGAAAATTATGTTGATGGAACTACAGAAGATGGAAAAGCATTTTTAGAAAAAATAATTCAAATTCCGATACGAATTCCTGAAATAAAATCAGATGCTTTATTAAAATATGCAGTAAAACATTTAAAATTAACAACCGATATAGATTTAAGCAAAGACCCTATTTTTAAATTAATTATTGAACAATATTTTCACACTCCTCGTGATATAAAAAGATTTATAAATAGTTTTCGATTTACTCAAATGTATTTAAAAGGAATTGTATTTGAACGTGATTTGGTAATCCTTGAACTTGTTAGATTGAAAATAGGTAGTTTATTTGAAATATTTAAAATCTATTATTTAGCTATTAAAAATGGGAAAACAGACGACGAAACATATTCAACTTCAATTATTGAATACTTAAAAAAAGACTTTCGATTTTTAAATAATGGAACATTGAGCGAACAAGGTTCAGAATTTAGAAATTACAATAAAATATTTTGTAGTTTATTTGGAAGTAATCATATAAAATCTTTACGATATCAAAATGTTCATAACCAGTATATTGATTACGATACATTTGTAAATAATAATTTGCATCAACAATATAAAAATCTAAATAATCCATTTATGTTAGTAGATTATTTTGAAAAAGTTCCCGATTTAGTTAAATCATAAAAATATTTATTAAAATAATTCGTGCATCCGTTAAAAAATATTACAAATTAAAATCCTCCCCTTTGGGGAGTTAGAGGGGTTAATATGATACCAATAATAAATAAATCAGAACACACTTGGAAATTTGCCCGTGTTGGCGGAATTGACCGTGTTTGCATCGATCGCGGAAGCGATATAATGAATTTGCACAAACTCGACCAAAAACTTTGGACAGCTTTGAGTTGCCCAATTTATGGTTTAGAATTGGACGCAAAAACACTCGAATTGATGGACATTGATGGCGATGGTCGTTTGCGTGTGAACGAAATTTTAGAAGCAATAAAATGGATTGGTTCGGTTTTGAAAAACCCCAACGATTTGCTAAAATCTGAAAATAAATTGTTTCTTTCGTCTATAAACGACGAAAACGAAGAAGGCAAAAAATTGCTTCAATCGGCAAAACAAATTCTTCAAAACATTGGAAAAACCGATTGCGATTGCATTAGCGTTGAAGACACATCCGACACCGAAAAAATATTTGCTTCAACCAAATTCAATGGCGACGGAATTATTACTGCCGAAACATCAGAAAATGAAACAATTAAAACATTAATTTCTGAAATAATTTTGTGCATTGGTTCTGCAAAAGATAGAAGCGGACAAGATGGAATTTCGACAGAAATTTTGGATGCGTTTTATGCACAATGTCAAAGTTTTTCCGATTGGTTTTTGCTTGCAGAACAAGACAAAGAACGCATTTTTGCTTTTGGCGAAAACACCGAAAAAGCGATGCAAATATTCGAAAAAATTAAAATTAAAATCGACGATTATTTTTTGCGTTGTCGTTTGGCTCAATTCGACCAACGTTCGGCAGAAATTTTGAATATGAATTTGAGTTTGTACGAAAACATTTCGGCAAAAAATTTGGTTTCGTGCAACGACGAAATTTCGGCATTTCCGTTGGCTTTTATTGGCGAAAATCGTCCGCTTTCGTTGGTTTCGGGCATAAATCCTGCTTGGGAAAACGATATCGAAAATTTCAAAACTTTGGTTGTCGATTTTGTTTTCAAAAACAAATCGAATTTAACCGAAAAAGATTGGAACGAAATAATTGCAAAATTCGAATTTTATAAAAATTGGACATCGCAAAAGCCCGTAGTTGAAGTTGAAAAACTTGGTTTAGAACGCATTCGCGAAATTTTATCGGCAAACGAAAAAGCTGAAATTATTGATTTAATTGAAAAGGATAAAGCTTTAGAAGACGAAGCAAATTCGATTTCAAAAGTCGAAAAATTGGTTCGATATTACAGAGATTTGTACAAACTTTTGAAAAATTTTGTAACATTTGGCGATTTTTACTCACGCGAAACGAAAGCAATTTTTCAAGCCGGAATTTTGTACATCGACCGCCGTAGCTGCGATTTGTGCATAAAAGTAACAGACATTGCAAAACACAGTGCAATTGCCACACAAAGCGGAATGTATTTGATTTATTGCGATTGCGTTTCGCGAAAGAAAAACGAAAAAATGCAAATCGTAGTTGCGTTAACCAATGGTGATATCGATAATTTATCGGTTGGACGAAATGGTATTTTTTACGATGTAAATGGCAACGATTGGGACGCAACTGTTGTGAAAATTATTGAAAATGCGGTAAGTATTCGTCAAGCATTTTGGTCGCCATACCGACGAATTAACAAAATGATTGGAAGCCAAATTGAAAAATTCGCATCTGCAAAAGATAAAGAAGTTCAAGATACGCACTCCGCAAAAATTCAAGACACAGCTACAAAAGTTGAAAAAACTGATTTGTTAACTGTTTCAAAACAGGCACCAGCGGCTGCTCCTGCAACTCCGCCAACACCATTCGATATTGGAAAATTTGTAGGTATTTTTGCAGCCATTGGAATGGCAATTGGAGCAATTGGAACAGCTTTGGTTGCAATTTTTTCGGGATTTTTTAATTTATCGTGGTGGCAAATGCCTTTAGCTGTTATTGGTATTATGTTAGCAATTTCTGGTCCAGCAATGATTTTAGGATATTTAAAACTCCGAAAACGAAATTTAGCTCCAATTTTAGATGCAAATGGATGGGCAATTAATGCTCGTGCGGTTGTAAATATTGTTTTTGGACGAACGTTAACTTCGGTTGCAACTTTGCCATTAAATGCTGAACGAAACTTGAAAGATCCATATTCAGAAAAGAATTTTCCGTATATTCCTGTGATTTTGGTTTCGGCAATTGTGTTTGGATTTTTGTTCTATTATGCGTGCAAATACAATTGGATAAACTGTAGTTTTTTATTACATTTGATAAACAAATAATTCATTTTTAAGCCAATGGATAATGCAGAAAAAGCCGTACGAACGACCTATTTCAGTATAGTAGGAAATACATGCTTGGCTATAATCAAGGGAGTTACAGGTTATTTTGGAAATTCGTATGCTTTGATTGCTGACGCAATTGAATCGACAACAGATATTTTTGCTTCTTTATTGGTTTTATTTGGATTAAAATATTCGAACAAACCCGCCGATAAAAATCACCCTTATGGACATGGGCGAGCAGAACCTCTGATAACATTTCTCGTCGTTGGCTTTTTGATTATTTCGGCAACCATAATTGCTTATGAAAGCATTAAAAATATTGGAACATCACACGAGTTACCAGAGCCATATACTCTTTTCGTGCTTGGTGCAATAATCATTTGGAAAGAAATTTCGTACCAAATTGTAATTCGAAAAAGTATCGAGACACATAGTTCGTCGCTAAAAGCTGATGCTTGGCATCATAGAAGCGATGCTATTACTTCGGTTACTGCATTCATTGGGATTTCAATTGCTTTATTTTTCGGGGATGGCTATGAATCCGCCGATGATTGGGCTGCATTATTTGCATCTGCGTTTATTTTATACAATAGCTTTTTAATTTTCAGACCGGCACTTGGCGAAATTATGGACGAACAATTATATGACGATATCATAAATGAAATTCGTAGAGTTGCTCTTACTGTTGAAGGAGTTAAAGGAACCGAAAAATGTTATGTTCGTAAAGCCGGAATGAAATATCTTGTTGATTTACACGCCATAGTTGATGCAACTATTTCGGTAAAAATGGGTCATGAAATTTCTCATCGACTAAACGATGCTTTAAAAAAAGAAATCGTTCAAATCGGACAAATTATCGTTCACATTGAACCAAGCGAGTAAAAAATTTGTTCGATTCTTGCCTAATGCTAGAATAGCAAACGGTTTAAGGTTTATCTTTCGTGAGTAAACAATTGTTTTTATCGAAAAAGCAATTCTATCTTTTATCCTTTTGAACGCCTTTACATTTTCTAAAAACAAACTATTTTTAAGCATAGAATTGTATAATCGTTTCAAAATTGTATTTTTGATATAATTTTTGCCAAATGAACGACATCAAAAAAATATCACTTGTAGTTTTTGCATCAAGCATATTGATGTTTGTTCTTGTGTTTATTGCATGTTTCGGATTGGCTTTTAATTATTCACTTATCTTGTTTTATGTTTTACTAATAGTTGCTGGAGTTGGGTTCTTGACCTACCAAATACACAAAAAATATAATCAAGTAGATAATTTTCACGAAAACAGAGAACAACTTGATGTCGAAATCGAAAAAACAATCGAACAAAAAGAAATATGTTCGTACGAAACATTTTTAACTGAAGCGAAAAAAATTAGCAAAAACGAACAATATTACAGCAATATTCTTTCTATGCTTTCGAAAAAATGTGAATTGGCATTGGGGATTTTTTATATACAAAACAACAATCAATCATTCAATGTCGTAGGTCAATACGCTCTTCCGTCAGACTATGAAAGCACTATTGTTTTTGAACAAGACAGTTTCAACTCACAGGCTATGCAAAACAAAAAGCCTTTGATTATAAAAGAAATCCCCGCAAATTATTTTGAACCTTTTAGCGGTTTGGGGAAATCGTTGCCAACAACAATTGTGTTTATTCCGCTTATGTTTAAAGAAACAGCCGTTGGGCAAATCGAAATAGCATTGTTTAAGTTAAATATCGAAAAAGAAAATGTGTTCTCTCAAATATCAAAAAACTTAATTGCTGATTTAGAAATAAAATAACGAATTGAAAAACAAGATTTTATACATATCGCTTATCACATTTTCGGCATTCCTGCCTTTGATTGTTTGGACTATTGAATTGAAAGCAAACAATATGTCATTTTCATTTTTCAATTTATGGAATCTGCATTTAATGGAGCCAGCTATATTTTTACTCGAGTTTTTCGTAATCGGAACCATTATTACATTTTATGTTGCCAATAAAGAATTTGCAAAAGCAATAACCGCATTTACCCAAAAAACGAAGCAAAAAGACGAAATCATTAAGCGAAACATAAAATATGCTTTGCAAATCGGACGAGGCGATTACTCAACAAATTCCGATGAACAAGAAACCGATATTTTAGGCAAGTCGCTGACAATCATGAAGCAAAACCTACTTCGTGCAAGCGAAAAAGAAAAAGAATTGAACTGGATTTCGAAAGGTCGTGATATGGTTTCTGATATTTTGCGATTACACAACGATTTAGAAAAACTGACATACGAAGTCTTAGTCAACGTAATAAATTACGGAGGATTTATTCAAGGAGCATTTTACATTTATGAAGAAGACAAAAATATTTTGAAAAATTATGCGACTTATGCATATAATCGAAAAAAATATGTTTCGCAAGAATTCAAGCTCGGTTATGGCTTAATCGGTCAGTGTGCTTACGAAAAAGATTTAATATATCGAACCGAAGTTCCTGAAGAATATGCAACCATTACATCAGGAATTTTAGGGGATAAAAAGCCAGGGAGTATTTTAATGGTTCCATTGATTACCGACGAAAAACTATATGGAGTTATAGAACTTGCTTGTATCGATAATAAAATGTCGCAAACCACGATTGATTTTGTAAAAGAACTTAGCGACATTATTGCAAGAACGATTTTCAACTTAAAAATTAATCAAAAAACAAAAAACCTTCTCGACGAAGCTCGCTTAATGACCGAAGAACTTAAACGAAACGAAGAGCTTCTTACAAAAAATGCCGACGATATGAAAGCGGCACAAGAAAAACTCGAAGAAGTAAATGTAAATCTCGAAAAGAAAGTACAAGAAGTTGAACAGTCACAAGTTAGACAGCAAACTTTGTTACTTAATGCTTCAGAGGTTATTTCGATTATCGACGAAAACGGAATTGTATTGTACGAAAGTCCATCGGTAAAGTCGATTTTAGGTTACGATGCCAATGAAATAATTGGAAAAAATGCTTTTGGAAGAATGAGTAGTAATGAAGCCAATAAAGTTAAAGAATCATTCGAGACCTTATTGAAAAAACCTTGGGAAACCATTGTTGTTGAGTTCAAATATATTAAAGGAGGGAATGAAGAAATTTGGCTCGAGACCATTGGTCGGAACTTAATAAACAATCCTGCAATCGGAGGAGTATTATTCAATACTCGGGATATTACACAACGAAAAATAGCCGAGTTCGAACAACGTATGCGAGGTCAAATGCAAGCCCTTTCAGAGAATAGCCCCGATATGATATTAAGATTAAACTTGGAAGGAAAATTCTATTATGCAAACTCAATTGTAAAAAAATATATAGACCTAGATATTGAAGCAATAATAGGAAACTCGCTCAACGATGTTGAAATTGATAAAAATCTCGTCGTATTTTTTAGTGGCATTATCGAATACATTAAAAGCAATAACGAAAAATTTGAGTCAGAGTTTGAGTTTGAAACAGTACTCGGAGAGCGCGTGTTTTTATTTAACGCTATTCCCGAATATGACGAGAATACGGTGCTGGAAACAATTTTGGTAGTTGCCCACGATATTACCGACCGAAAACATATCGAAAACGAAATAAAAGACAAAAACTTCAAAATTACCGAAAGCATCAATTATGCTTACCGAATTCAAAGTTCGATACTCCCAAATACCGATATGTTACGACATTATTTTCCTGAATCAATTATTTTATACAAACCCAAAGATGTGGTCAGTGGCGATTTTCCTTGGATTTTCAAAAAGGGAGATAACTTATTTGTAGCAGCTGTTGACTGTACCGGACACGGCGTTCCTGGAGCCCTGCTTTCGTTTATCGGATATTTTATCTTAAATAATATCGTTGACCACGATAGAGATATTTCAGCTAGCGAGGTGCTTGATTTACTCCACACAAAAGTTCGACACACACTGAAACAAGACGAAGAAGGCTCAGAAGCTCGAGACGGAATGGACATTGCTTTATGCAAAATAAATTTTAATAAAAAAGAACTCCAGTACGCAGGGGCTCATCGACCATTATATTATATTTCCGACTCTGTGTTGACCGAATACAAAGGCGACAGAAAAGCAATCGGAGGAGTTGTTTTTAAAAATAAAATTGAGAAAAACTTTACAAACTATACTGTTAACTATAAAGAAAACGATAGAATTTACTTTTTTTCTGATGGTTTTCCCGATCAAGTTGGAGGCGACGATAACAAAACAAAATATTCGACACGTCAACTCAGAGAATTCATTGAAGCATCAACCGAAAATATGGAAGAATTTGGCAAAGAAGTAAATCAAGAATTTTTAGATTGGAAAAAAGATAATAAGCAAATCGACGACATATTACTGTTTGGAATTAAATTAAAGCATTAACAAATGAAGCCACACATTGCAACAATTCAGGGTTTTTTAGATTTTTTATTTAAAGAATACCCTTTTTTAAACGAAAGTGAGATAAACCTTGTTTACGAAGGAGAAATTACACACCAAATTACCAAAGCATTTACCCAAATTACTGAAGCCAAATTAGGAAGTTTGGAAGAAGCTGCATCGGTTCAACGAAAAGTTTTTCATGTAATGGTAGAATGTTTGCAAAATATCGATAAACATGGAGACAAAATAGAAAAAGATGATAAATTGCCCGCTCGCGGACTTTTCATTGTTTCGAAATGTGAAAATAGTTACTGTGTAATTACAGGAAATATTATCGACAACAAAAAAGTACCAGGATTAAAAGAAACATTAGAAATCATAAACAATACCGATAAAGATACATTGAAAAAAATGTATAAAGAACAAATCAAAAACGGGTCGCTATCCGATAAAGGAGGAGCTGGTTTAGGTTTTATCGATATTGCTCGAAAAACCGAAGAAAAATACAATTTCCATTTTATCGATATCGACAAAAATGTTTCATTTTTTATCATAAAAACAACCATTTTAAGAAAGTAAAAAACAAAATATATGAATGCTATTCGATTAATAGGAACCGACGATACTCCAGGAGTAGTTTTAGACAAAGAAGCCGGAAAATTTGAACTTTCGGGACGTTCAATGCCCGAAGACGTTGTTGCTTTTTTTCAGCCGATTTTAGATTGGATTGAAGATTATAAAGATTCTCCAAATTCAAAAACCGTTTTCGATTTTAAATTAACATATTTTAATACAGCTTCATCAAAATTATTGATGGACATACTTATGATGCTGGAAGAAATGCATGAAGATGGACACGAAGTATTGGCTAAATGGCATTACCCCAGCGACGATGAAGATATGGAAGAAGCTGGGCAAGAATACGCCGAAATAGTAGAAATTCCATTTGAGCATATTGCGTATTAAAAAACAGCAAAAAAAATGAGTGAAGAAATTCTAAAAGCCTTAATGCAACTATTTGCTCTCATTGTTAAACAAGACAGTGGAGTAGATGAGCGTGAACGCGATTATGTGAGAATTTTTTTACAACAGCAACTCAACCACGATGTTGTAAACGAGTATCTTGCAATGTTTGATGAGTATGCCAAAGAAAAAGAAAAAAAGAAAAAAGAAGGCGAAGAAGAATCCTCAGATACTGAGGAAAAGAAGAGCAAACTTACTTCGGTAAAAGACTCGGTAAAAGTGTTAGGAATTTGTAAAAAAATCAACAAAACTCTTACTCAAAATCAGAAAATAGTTGTTCTTGTGCGTTTGTTCGAGTTGGTAAATTCAGATAAAAATTTTGCCGAACAACGAATGGCAATCATTACAACTGTCGCTGATGTATTCAATATTTCAAAAGACGAAATACAAGAAATCGAAAACTTTATCATTGTTGATAATGTTTCTGATATTTTAGATAACAACACGCTTAAAATTGGTCGAAATTTCGAGAAAAAAGAAACCGAAGAAACCTCGCTGGCAATCGAAAACGAAGCGGTAATGCTACTCAGAGTAAAAAGCGTCGATTTATATTTTTTACGATACATCGGATTAAACGAAGTAATGCTTAATGGACTTGTCATCAGCGGAAAACGAATTTATTTGTTTGCCAACGGAAGCACCATTAAACCACCTTACGGAAAACCAATTTATTACAGCGATGTGGTTTCGTTTTTTATGCAAGATTCGTCTCAAGCAAAACTCTCGTTTAATGTGAAAAACATTGAATACAAGTTCAAGAATGGAAACATAGGATTACGAGACATAAATTTTGCTGAAAGACAAGGACGATTGGTGGGAATTATGGGAGCCAGCGGTGCAGGAAAAACTACTCTACTAAGCGTACTTTCAGGAATCGAGAAACCTTCAAGCGGAGAAGTGCTTATCAACGGAATTAATCTGCATACCGAGAAGAAAAAAATCAAAGGTCTTATCGGATACATTCCTCAAGACGATTTGCTTATCGAAGAATTAAGCGTTTTTCAAAACTTATATTACAGCACAAAACTTTGCTTTAAAAACAAATCGGAAAACGAAATAAACGAAATTGTCGATAAAACCTTGTCAAGTCTGGGATTAATCGAAATAAAACATCTAAAAGTCGGTTCTCCGATGAACAAAACCATAAGTGGAGGACAGCGAAAACGATTAAATATTGCACTCGAATTAATTCGTGAACCATCGATTTTATTTGTTGACGAGCCCACATCTGGCTTGTCGTCGAGAGATTCTGAAAACGTAATGGATTTACTTCGAGAATTAACCATGAAAGGAAAGTTAATTTATGTGGTAATTCATCAGCCATCGTCAGAGATATACAAAATGTTTGACAATATGATTATTCTCGACACTGGCGGTTATTTGGTTTATTCAGGAAATCCAGTTGAAGCAGTAATGTATTTCAAACGAATCGATAATCAAATTAACAGCGAGGTGGGCGAGTGTCAAACTTGTGGAAACGTTAACCCAGAATTGATTTTTAACATAATCGAATCGAAAGTAATTGATGAGTTCGGAAAATATACCGATAAGCGAAAGGTAACTCCACAAAAATGGAACGAATATTACACGCAGCATTTTAAAATTCCCAATTTTAAAAATGAAAATCAAGAAGTTGAGTCATCGTTGAAACTTCCGTCTTGGTTTAAACAATCAATTATTTACACCATTCGGGATTTTTTATCAAAGATAAGCAACAAACAATATATTTATTTGAATTTACTAGAAGCTCCGCTCCTTGGATTCATACTCTCGATTATCATTCGATACATTGCTGACCCAAATTCTTCGGTTTATATTTTCCGTGAAAACGAAAACATTCCTCCTTACATTTTCATGTGTATCATTGTTTCGCTATTTCTTGGTTTGACTGTCAGTGCCGAAGAAATTTTCCGCGACCGAAAAATTCTAAAACGTGAGACCTTTTTGAATCTAAGTCGCTCAAGCTATTTATCTTCAAAAATCATCATTTTGCTTGTGCTTTCTGCAATTCAATCTATTCTTTTTGTTTTCGTTGGAAATTCGATTTTGGGAGTAATTGATGCAACATTCAGCTATTGGTTTGCCTTGTTCTCGATTTCTGCATTTGCAAACATGCTCGGACTCAACATATCGGCTTCGTTTAATTCAGCCGTTACAATCTATATTTTGATTCCTCTCTTAATAATTCCTCAAATGGTTCTTGGAGGTGCAATGTTTAGTTTCGACAAGCTGAATAGAGCCTTGGGAAGCGTCGGAAAAGTTCCGTTTATTGCAGAGTTCATGTCAGCAAAATGGGCATATGAAGGTTTAATGGTACAACAATTCAAAGACAACAATTTTGAAAAGATTTTCTACGAACTCGAAAAGAAAGAAAGTGTTGCCGATTACCATCAAGTATATTATATTCCTGAACTTATCGAAAGAGTTAATGTGTGTATGAATTGCTTAAAAAACAAAGACAATGATTCGATTTTTAATGTTTTGGATAACAACTTACAGCTAATCAAAAATGAAATCGTTCACATTCAAAGCACTATTCACGATATGCCTTTCGGAGTTATTGATAAACTCGATGCTAAATCGTTCAGCAATATGATTGGATTTGTTACGAAAGATTATTTACAACGTGTAGATAAATATTATGCTTTAATGTTTAAGGAAGCCAACACCGAAAAAGAAAAGATTATAAACTACATGTTGAGCAGCGACCCTGCTTTATATCGTGGAAAAAAAGATGCGTTTCACAACGAAAGTGTGTCTGACATTGTTAAAAAAATATACGAGAAAAATAAAATTATTGAATATGAACATCATCTAATTCAACAAGTTGACCCAATTTTCCAAAATCCTATTATCGATTCGCATTATAGTTTCAGGTCGCATTTTTTTGCTCCACAAAAACATTTTATGGGTAAATATTACGATACATATTGGTTTAATATGTTGATAATTTGGATAATGACATTATTTTTATACATAACTTTGTACTTTGAATTACTAAAAAAGTTAATTTTAGGCTTTGAAAAACTAAAAATCAGAAAAGACAAATAAAAAAACAAAACATGAAAAAAAGCGTATTATTGTTATTTGTTGCCATGTTTATAATGTACTCGTGCAACAACTCAAATCAAGCAGACGTTAGCAAAGATTTTGAAGTCCCCGATTCGGTATTAATGGAAAAACCTCTCGAAATTTCGGAGGAAACAATGGAAAATATTATTCAAAATATTTCCTCTCCAATCGAAATGGCATCCTTGATTAAATCAACTGGAGCTCCATTTTCACAAAAACTTTTGTCGCCAACCGACTATGTTGATGAATATGGAACAAACTTCAAAAAAGCTCTTTCGCTTGGTGTTTTTGGAGCCGATTTAGGATATTTGAATATGTACGAAAAAACAGGGTCGGTTATTACACACCTTTCGTCGATTAAATCGCTTGCTGACGACTTGAAGGTTGGTCAATTTTTCGATTTTGCAATGTTGAAAAGACTTTCAACTAGTAGTAACAATTTAGATTCGCTTATTTTTATTTCGGTATCGAGCTTTAACCTAATGGACGAATATTTACGTGAAAACGGTCGTACAAATATCAGCACACTTCTTGTTACTGGAGTTTGGATTGAAGGTTTGTATTTAGCAACACAAATTGTAAAAGATAAACCAAATGCAGAGATTGCAGAACGTATAGGCGAACAAAAACTATTTATGAACGACATTATTTTGTTATTAAGCAATTATAAATCGGATCAAAATTTTCAAGAACTTATTGTTGATTTAGAATCAATTAAAGCCTTGTATGATGGCGTAAAAATTTCGTATGAAGTTGGCGAACCTGAAATGATTGAGAAAGATGGCAGATTAGTAATCGTTCAAAACGAAAAGAGTGTTGTCGAAATTACTGATGCACAACTCGACAAGATTATTGAGCAAACCGAGATTATCCGAAGTAAAATTGTAAACATCTAAGATTATGAAAAAGATATATTTAATACTTATATTTTTCGTTGCTTTCAGCGGCATTTCATATTCGCAATGTAACGACCAACTCGTGAGTATATGTGCAATGGGAAACGAAGGAGCAACCTACATAAAAGACTTTAAAGTAAGACTAAAAAAAGCTAAAAAGAACGAAAACCCGCCCGTTGCTAAATATTCGGTTGTTTTAAATAAAAATACCGTTTATCGTTTCAGTGTTTGCAGTGCAACCGAATTTGAAGGAAAAGCAATTATTCAGCTTTACGACAAAGAAAGTATGTTAGGAAGTAATTACAATATGGCTACAGGCAAAGAATATCCAAGTTTTGATTTCTATTGCAAAAAATCAGGAATTTACGATGTTTTTATGTCCTTTAAAGGTGGAGCAGAAGGCTGTGCGGCTGGAATTCTATCTTTTGTTGGCAAAGAATACTAGGAAAGTTAAGAGTGAAAAACTATGCTTCGACAGGCTCAGCAACCAAAGAAGTGAAAAATAGCTATCATTTCGACCACAGGGAGAAATCTCAATTATTGAAATATACAAATTTCTCGTAGGAAACTCGAAATGATAAGAAATATAAGTCGAACCTTCTAAACCGAAAAAATTGAAAGAAAAACGACTAGTTAAAAGTATAAATTTTTCAAATTAATAAACTGCGAATTATGAAATATATAAACTTCGTCATTGCTTTTCTTTTAAGTTTTGCTGTAAATGCACAAAAAAACACCGATTTTTTTGATACATATCAGGAATTAAAATACGAAAACGGAAAAATCAAAGAACAAGCCGATTGGAAAAACGGATTAATCGTTGGCAGTCGAAAATTCTATAACCCCGAAGGAAAACTTATCGAGGAACACGTTTTTAGCAAAGACAGCATCGTGATGGACGAACTGGGAAAACCCAATAAAGCGAATGGAATGCTAATAACCTATTCCCCAAGTGGAGCTGTGGCTTCAAAAATTCAAGTTGTACAACAATTACGTGAATCGCGAAATGGGAACGAATATACCTTGCGAATAGAGTCTGATAGGCAACATGCTGGTTATCATGAAAACACCGAAAATATTGCCTATAAATTTTCCTTAGAAAAGGCATTTTATCTTACCGGAAGTCGTATGGATTATTATAAAAAAAATAATGTTTTTTTCTACGATGTATTTTTACTTCACGACGACAACAATATTGTAGGACTTCGTACAAACATTCAGTTTTTTTATCCTGATGGAAAAATTCAAGCCAAAGGTGAAATTCATAATGGAAAAAAGGTCAATGAGTGGGTTTTTTATTACCCCGACGGAAAAGTCGAAAGCGAAGGAAGTTTTCTTTCAAAAGGAATCGAAATCGCATATAAAGTTGGAACTTGGAAATATTACACCGATAAAAGCATCTTAATAAAAGAAGAAAATTATTTCAACGGAACTCCCGATAAAAATTTTAAATACGGAAGTTTTGAAGGGATTTCAAAATATTATTTTCCTGACGGAAAATTGCAATATGTAATTCGTTATCCAATTGCTAAAGAAGTCGAATTATATACTGACACCATTGAAGCATACTATGCAAACGGAAATGTAAAATACAAATATACCGATGAAAATAAAGTTTCGATGAGCAACGGAATGCCTTATAATTATTCTGGAAAATGGGAAAGTTACTACGAAAATGGAGAGCACAAAGAATTGGGATATTTAGGCAAAAAACCTAGATTTAAAGTTGACGAACAAGAAACATCGGTAAATCCATGTATATTAACCGACGAGAAAAAAATTGGCGTTTGGTATTTCTTTAACGAAAAAGGAAATGTAGTAAAAATAACAGAATACACTTTGTGCGGAGAAGTAAAAACAGAATACTCGGAAAAAGAAGTCAGTTCGGTTAATAACAAATATAATCTTCAAGGTAAAGGATACGAATTCGATTTCAGTATAAAATTTTAAAGAGTATTTATCTCATAACTCTATTGTGCTATAAGTTACAATATATGGATATTTTATCGGTAGTAGAATCCTTATAAATCCATTCAAGTTTGCTCTTTTATACCAAATTCGATAGCGAATTAAAATTGACAAATCAATAAATTTATTTTATATTTACTATTCGTAAACATCTATAAAATTTATAGCAATGGCACAAAAAACAAGCAAAATGAAATCAATCAACACATTGGAATTTCATCTTAAAGAAGTTTTGTCGGGTAATCGTCGATTCGAAAATGTTTTTCAGTCGGTATCTCGAATGATTTTAGGAGACCCTAAAAAAATCGAAAAGGTTACTGTGAACGGTCGCATGACTTATGATTTTAAGGTTTTTCGCGAAGGTCGAAAACACATTATCGGAATGTATGACGAAATAAACAGTTTCGTTTCGTTTGTAAAAGACGCAGCCGATGGCGGATCTTCGTCCGAAATGGCTTTTGTGATAATTGGCGAACCCGGAAACGGAAAAACGTATTTTGTTGATTATTTAGGTAAAATATATCGTGATTTTATTGCTATTCCCGAAAATAGACGATATTCGTTTCGTTTTGCAAATCTCGACAAAATAGGCGGTTACGGCAAAATTACATCTATCGAATCGCAAACTTTCGAAGACCCAATGACATTGCTAATGAACATTTTCGAATCGAGAGATGAAAATGTTGAATATCTAAAAAAATTGGGAGTAAAAGATGCTCAAATAACTAAATTTTATAAAAATTATCGACCTCTAGGTGCATGCAGCTATTATATTTTCGAGCAAATTAAAGAGTTTGCTGGTGGCGACATCGCTAAAGCATTAGAATTTATCGAAGTTTTTCCTGTTCCAATCAGCGAATCTCGCGGAACATTAACTGGAAAATACGCAGCCAAAGATAAAATAACCTCATCAGCAGTCGATTTATTGGGAGACGAATCGATAACTCGATTATTACACATTACAAATACCGACAATCCGTATCGTTTCGATTTACGAAGAGGAGCATTGGCTCGTGTTGCTGGCGGAGGAATTCATTTTGCCGACGAAATTTTCAAAAACAAAAAAGATTTGGTGCAGGTATATTTGGGTGTTATTCAAAACCGCACCATCGAAATCGAAGGTTTTAAATGGCCTCTCGATACACTTATTGTTGCAACCAGTAATAATGCAGAGTTTTCTCGTTTCCTTGAGGAAAAAGAACAAGCTCCGATTGTTGACCGTTGTCGCTTAACATACATGTCGCACAATACAAATTTAAAACTTCAAAAAGAACTTACTGCTTTTTCAATTGGAAGCCTTGAAAAAACAACTTTTGTTGGAGAAAAATTACACATAGACCCAAATTTGAATTTTGCCATTTCGGCAACCATGGTTTTATCGAGAATGCCACTTTCTGATAAACTCAATCCGATTGAAATGATGAAACTTTCGGCAGGAGAAGTTGCTGGAGAAAAAAGCATTAAAACGCTGTCAGAAGTTATCAACGATTTGAACAATGCCCCAGATGTAACCAAACGATTCGGACAAAAAGGATTAGGACACAGAAACTTAGGTCGTGCTATTCAAATATTACTCGAACGCTCCGAAACACAAGAAGGTCAATGTATGTATGCTGGCGATACTTTTAAAGCTATTGAAACGGTCATATTGGATTATGTTCACGATTCAAACGACCGAACCAAATATATGAACGATTTGAAAATAGCCAAAGGTTTGCACCGCGAAAATGTGCTGACAACCATTTTTAATGCATATATGGACGAACCGAATGCTATCGAAAAAGATGTAATGAATTATGTGAACATGATTATCGGGATTGATGCCAAAAATTTGGGTCCGGATAAAATTTGGACATATCAAGATCCTCAAACAGGTAAACTTGTTCCGTTGAAAATTGACGAAACTTTTATCAATAGTGTAGAAGAACGACTTGGGCTGAAGAGTTCAGAGCAAAAACAAAGTTTCAGAACAACCATTACCAAAATCTACGGACAAAAAATGATAAAAGACCCAAATTACAACTTTATGGACAACAACGATTTAGTTAAAGCAGTAACCGATGTTCGTCTAAAATCGGATATAGCTGGAGCTGGAAGTCTTGTTGGTGCGTTATCGAACAGAACGAATGAAGAAAATCAAAAGCTTTACAATCGAATGATTACAACTATGATTTCTAAATTGGGGTATTGCAATACTTGTGCTCAAAAAACTATCGAGTATTTCTGTACGCAAGACGACCAAAATTAACAAGGCTTAAGTTCGTACAATGTCAATTTATATTCGTTCGATTCTTCTTTTCGTTTTTGTGTGTTGTGGAAGTTTAATTTCACAAAGTGTTAATGTTATTGATAGTCTCAAACTCGAACTCGAAAATTCGATAAGCGACACATCAAGAATTGACATTTTAAACCAACTCGCTCTCGAATATCAACGTGATAAAAATCTAGAAAATGCTGTTTTGTATTCCGACAGAGCTTTTATTCTTGCAAACGAGATTAATCATCGTGCAAGAATTCAACATACACATTATGTAGCAGGCTCGATTTTTTATAAAAATTACAATTATAGCAAATCTTTATCGCATCTATTTATAGCTTTGCGTATTGCCGAAGAATTAAAATCGAAAAATAAACAGTCGAATGCTTTATTTCTAATCGGAAATAACTACAAAGACATAGGAAAATACGAAAAAGCCTTACATTTTTATGAGAAAGGATTGCAAATCGATTTGGAGGTTAACAATATTAAAGATGTTGCTGCAACATACAACAATATCGGCTTGGTTTACTGGAAACAATCTTCATTTGAAAAAGCACTCGAATATTTCCATAAATCGTTGGAAATAAAAGAATCGCTTAATGATAAACAAGGAGTTGCCGGAGCTTACACAAACCTTGGCATTATATACTATTCGCTTAACAATAAAGGAGAAGCCTTAAAAATTTGGGAGAAATGTCTTACCCTTTGGCAAGAACTTGGCGATAAAGTTGGCACAGTCGAAATATTGAATAATATTGGAGCTTTATATAGCGAAATGAATCAATTCGAGAAGGCTCTCGACTATTTAAAAAAAGCACTTGAAGTAAAAGAAGAACTGGGGGACAAAACGGGAATTGCCATGACAAGCGGAAATATTGGAGAAGTTTATTTGAACCTAAAACAATACGAACAAGCTCACATTTACCTATTAAAGTCGTATAAAATTTCTAAAGAACTAGGCGACAATGAAGGAGTTATTCAATCAACCTTTAGTATTTCAAATTACTATAATAAAAAAGGAAATGCCGATTCGGCAATATATTATTGCGAACTTGCCTTGAGTCGTGCAAATGAAACAGGGAATTTAAAATTCAAGAAAGATGCCTACGAATTACTATCAGCGATTTATGAAAACGATAAAAAATTTGAAAAAGCACTTATAAATTATAAACAATATTATGCTTTTGCCGATTCAATATTTAATAAAAATAATTCGGATAAACTTGCCGAACTACAAGCTAAATACGAATCGGATAAAAAAGAAAAAGAAATCGAATTACTCAATAAAACTCAAATAATTAACGAAGCTGAACTAAAAAAGCGAATGGTTCTGAATTATGCATTTATTGTAAGTATAATTTTTATTGTCGTAATATTTTTAATTCTTTTCAATCGATATCGAATTAAGAAAAAAGCAAATGATAGTCTTACATATCAAAATTTAATAATCGAAAAACATAAAGAGGAACTTATTTCTCAAAAAGCATTGTTATCAAAGGTTAACGATGAGTTAAGGCATAAAAACAGTTTGATAACTGATAGTTTGAACTATGCTAAAAAAATTCAAGATGCTATTTTACCATCTAAAGAGTCGGTACAATGCATTTTCCCTAATTTCTTTATTCTGTATCGCCCCAAAGATATTGTGAGTGGTGATTTTTATTGGTATGCCTTTAAAAATAACACGGCTTACTTTGCGGTTGTTGATTGTACCGGACATGGAGTTCCGGGTGCATTTATGTCAATGATTGGCAACACGTTGTTAAACGATATTATAAACGAAAACACATTTAGCACTCCTGCCCAAATTCTTGAAATATTAAACACAAGAGTAATTAAAGCCTTGAGTCAATATTCCTCAACTCCAACTTATCAAAACGATGGAATGGATATCAGTTTATTTTCGTACAATAAAAAAATTAACGAAATTCAATTGGCATGTGTAAATCAAATGGCATATATTATTGAGGACGAAAAAATTACAGTTATTGACGGAGATGTTTATTCCATTGGCGGAGGAATCGGAAATCACCCCAACGCCGTATTTACAAATCACTTGATTCATTTAACCAAAAAAACCTGTTTATATATCTCTACCGATGGCTATTACGACCAATTTGGAGGAGCTGAAAATAAGAAATTTATGGTTTCGAAATTTAAAGAGCTTATTTTACAAAATCACTCTAAGCCCATGACAGAACAAGAAAAAATATTTGCACAAACGATTCAAGCTTGGAAAGGAAACAAGAAGCAAACCGACGATATTCTATTAGCGGGATTTGAACTATAAATTATTCTTCGATTAATTCAAACTTAACATTTATCAATTTCGAATATCGGGTACCGGAAGAATGAATATCGCGATCATCTTTATTGTAAAACCATTTTATAAGAACCTCGCTATCGTGAGAAAGCTTTTCTAATAAAAGCAATATTTTTGCAATTTGTTTAGCCGAGGATGTATTAAAATACTCAAGCCTAAATTCAAAAATGGTTTTTAGGTTGGGGTGCTTTGAATATTCCTCAATCCAATTTAGAATAGGCTGATAAAACTCAATTGAATTTTCGGGTAACGAACGTTCCGAAATACGAAATACATTATTGGTTAAATCTAATTCAACCTTAGGAGTATCTTCTGTTGCTTCAATAAGTAAATTATTCATATTCTAATATTTATACCATTACTTGAAGGGTGAAAAAAGTAGTGTCGTTGTCGGCATCGCTGAAAGAATAAATCAGTTTATTTTTACTTTTTAATCTCAAATCGATAATTCCTAAACCTGATTTTTTACTGTCAACAAGTTCAAAATCCAACAAACTTTTACTGTAATATTCTTCCAACTCTGGAATCGACATATTATTGATATGTTCAATTTTATCGGCTAAATCTTTAGCATTTTGCTTGTGAATATAATTTCCAGTTGTAAGTAAGTGAGATTCGCCCCTATTGCTAATGAAAAACATTCCAGGATTTCCGCCTTCAGTTTCGCCATTTGTAAGATTCGCTCCATGTTTTACAATGTTTTGCAATAATTCAACAATTATATAAAACAGTTGTTTTCTGATTGCTTCTGAACTTTGCATTTGTCCTTCGATAATCGAAAGTATCGACAACAAGCTTTCTTGCGAAAATATTCCGTTAAAAACCAATTGAATGTTTTCGGCATTTAACGAACTATGCAAGGGAATAATACTTTTTAACGAATCGCGAAGTTCTGATTCAATTTGCGAAAATTTATCATCTTGATATGAAAGTCCTGTGTGAAGGTAGAAATACGACAGCCCATCGGCAAGCTTCAAAAAATCGTAAATGAGTTTATTGTTCGATTTGCGAGCCATTTCAATTAAGCCAAGTCCCGCTCCTCCTTTATCAGAAAGTTGTCCTGATTCAAGAACTTCTTTATAATAATCTTTAAGCTCGTCTTCTTCTAACCCGTTTATTTTGTCGAGTAAAGTCTTTAAATTATCAATTTTATTGTCTTCAACAACATTCCCTGTTGTTATAAAATATTTCTTTTCTTTCTTTTGAATAACAAATATTCCCGATTTTTCCGAAGGACTTATTTCGGTTTCATCCTGATGACGTGTAATATTTTGCAAGCCTTCTACAAGAATTGTATATACACGTTTTTTTATTTTAGATGATTCTCCCGAATCGTTTAACGATGTTTCGGTTAACGAGAGAATATTATCGGTAATGTTTTGAGTAAAGTATCCACGGTAGATATAGTTCAGATTACCTGCCTGCATCTCGTTGAATAAACCAAAAGCAAAACCTAGTTCACGCTTAATTTCTGAATCACTCATGAAAAAATAATTTCCACTAAATTACAAAAAAAAAAACCTATTCTCCAAATTCAATGAATTATAAACAATAATTTTATAAATTTACCGTATAATTAGCCGTTTTGAATACGATTGAAAATATATTAAACCATTACGAATCGATTTCGTTAAATGACACCGATAAGGTTCGTTTGATGAATAGAATAGACACAAAATATATTTTTAATGCATCGACGCTTCCTTTGATTCTCGAAAGTATTAAGGATAGTTTTTTTGTTCTCGAAATAAAAAATAAACGAATTCAAGAATATATTACTTCGTATTTCGACACGAGTGATTTTAATATGTATATTTCGCATCACAACGGAAAACAAAACCGATATAAAATTCGTCATCGATTTTACAAAAATGATAATGTTGGCTTTCTTGAGGTAAAATTTAAATCAAACAAAGGTCGTACAATCAAAAAACGAATTCCACAAAACTCGGTTAACGAAATATATTCTGAAGCCGGAAAAGCCTTCATAAAAGAAAGAACTCCTTTTAATGCCGACGAATTAAAAGTTTCGGTTTCAAATGTATTCTCGCGAATTACATTGGTAAACAAAAAACTTGACCAGCGTTTAACAATTGACTCAAAAATTTCATTTTCGGGTTTCGATTTACAGCATGCGGGCTCGAATTTAGCTATTATCGAAATTAAACGAGATAAATTTTCGACCGAATCAAAAATCACCGAGATTTTAAAAAACTTACGAATATATCCGTCAGGCTTAAGTAAATACTGTTTAGGAATGGTATATTTAAATCCAGACATTAAGAAAAACAGTTTTAAACCAAGATTATTAACCATAAATAAAATAGAAAATGCTTAGTACTATTACGCCTTTATTCGCCAACTTCGACTTTTTCGGAATGGATTTAGTAAATTCAGAAGATTTTATCAAACTCGTTTTACGATTTTCGTTCAACTTTTTAGTAACATTTATCATTGTGCGTGTTTTATACTATTCGGTAGCAAAGCGAAAAGATTATTTGTTTACTTACATTTTAATAAGCACTACTGTATTTTTACTTTGCTTCTTGCTCGACAATGTTAAATTACAACTGGGCTTTGCCTTAGGATTGTTCGCTATTTTTGGTATTATTCGTTACCGAACCGACACCATGCCAATAAAAGAAATGACCTATTTATTCATAATAATTGGCGTTTCGGTAATTAATGCTCTTGCTAATAAAAAAATAAGCATTTCGGAAATCGTATTCACAAACGCAGCAATTATTGCTATTACTTGGATATTAGAAAAGGTTTGGTTATTAAACCATGAATCAAGCCGCGAAATAATATACGAAAAAATTGATTTGATTGTACCTGAAAAGCGGAACGAATTAATTGCCGATTTGGAAAAACGAATTGGTCAAAAAGTAAGCCGTATTCAAATTGGAAAAATCAACTTTTTGAAAGATACAGCAAAAATCAATGTGTTTTTTTACGAAAAAAATACGGTAATGAATTCTACCGATAGAGCTACGATTCAAGAAGACGACGATTAATTTTTGTGTTTGCGTAAAAAGACTGTTTTACAGAATCGAATTTTTATTATCTTTGACTCGCTCTTTTTAAGTTTGGGGAATTAGCTCAGTTGGCTAGAGCGTTTGACTGGCAGTCAAAAGGTCAGCGGTTCGATTCCGCTATTCTCCACAGATTATAAAAATGCAATATGTTATAAAAATACATGTTGCATTTTTTATTTTCATTTCATTTTTAAAGTTTCAAAAAATTTATGAGACATTCACACAAAAGTGTTTTTTTTAACATATGGATTAATACCTGTTCTACGTTTTACACGAGTTGATGGGAGTAAAAATACTACCAAAAAATAGATTATAAGAAACGATAATATATAAATTTTTATAGCCATAATGTTAATTATTTATATTGATTTAATTCAACCCAAGTTTTATTCATATCTTTTTCTAATTCAAGCAATTTTGTTAAACTTTCGTAATAATATGAAAGTTCAAAAATGTAATCAATCAACGAAATTTCACCAGCATCTAAAGCTTTTTTCAATAATTCCGAATTATCGAAAGTTTTAATGTTTGAACGAAAATCATTCACATTTTTTTGTAAAGCTATTGTTTTGGTATGCAATGCTTTAAGATGATTATAGAATTGAGTTTTATTGTCCAATTCAATACTTTCTAAAGCCAATATGTTTGCTTTTGCAAATTTCACTTTGTTTTTATTTTCCCACAAAGGAACTGTCAAACCAATTGTAACGCCATTAAATTGCTGACCAACAACATTTTCGCTCATATATCCTGTTTGAAATTTTGGAAAACTCATTGCTCGGTTCAATCCAACTTGTTTTTGACTAATTTCCATTTCTTTTTTCAACCAACTAAATGTTGGATTATTCTGTTCAGCCAAAACATACCATTGTTCAAAATCGGCAGGAATTTCGGCAGTTTGAAACTCTTTTTCAGAAAAATCAATTGCTTTTCCCCCATTAATTTGTGTTAATTCTGCAAGTAATGTATTTCGTTCAATTTCAATCGATTGAAGTTCTTTGTTTAGATTTAATAAATTCAATTGCGATTTGTTGAATTCTAAAATGTTTATTTCGCCTTTTTCAAACTTAATTTTGTATGAATTTGCAATGCTTTCGGCATTTTTCATTTGTTTTGAAAGTTCAAAATACAAAGCATTTGAGTAAATTAAATCGGCACAAATTAAACTTGCGTTCAGTTTTATTGACTTCAATTGTTTTTGATATTCGAGTTCGCTTTGCTCGTTTTTTAAATCCGAAATTTGATTTTTATATGCATAAACCGTTGGAAAATCAATAGTTTGAGTTATGTTTAAATCTTTTCTATTTCCAATATTCGACGGACTTCCCCACAAATAATTAAATGCAATTTGGGGATTTTGTAAATAAATATCGGTTTTATTTCCGATTTTTTCAGCATCTACGCTTTTTCTAAATGCTTGAAGCGAAGTGTTGTTTTGTTCAATTTCTGCCAAAACTTTATCAATATTGCTTTGTGAAAATAAACTTAAACTGAATGCTGTTATGCTGATTATTAATATTAAAGTTTTCATATTTTTTCTTTTTTAATTATTCCACGATTAAATAAAATGCTATAAACTATTGGAACAATGTAAATGTTTAACAATGTTGATGTTAGCAAACCTCCCAAAATTACTTTTGCCATCGGACTTTGAATTTCGTTTCCTGCCAAATCGCCTTTTAATGCCAATGGAATTAATGCGAGTGCAGCTGTTAAAGCGGTCATTAAAATTGCATTTAAACGGTCTGACGAACCTTTTGTAACGGTTTCATACAATGAAATTCCTGTCATTTGCAATCGTTGATAATTGGAAATTAGAAGTATTCCGTTTCGAGTTGCAATTCCAAAAAGTGTAATAAAACCAATGATTGCAGGAATGCTTAAAATACCCGATGTTACACAAATTGAAAAAACTCCTCCAATTAAAGCCAAAGGTAAATTCAACAAAATAATTCCTGCCAATTTGAAATCTTTAAATTCTTGAAACAACAATAAAAAGATGATTATCAACGCAATAATTGATGTTAACATCAATGTTTGAGATGCTTTTGCTTCGCTTTCAAATTGTCCGCCGTATTCAATTCTGTAACCTTCGGGCAAATTAATTTTTGTATTGATATTGTTCTGAATATCTTTTACAACGCTTCTCAAATCGCGTTCAGCAACGTTTGCCGAAATCACAATTTTACGTTGAACATTTTCTCTACTAATTGAACTTGGTCCCGAAACCGAAACAATATCGGCAACTTGTTCCAACGGAACTTTTTTTCCATCTTGCGTTTCAATTAAAGCCGAACGAATTCCATCCATAGTTTCAGTATAATCTTTGTTTAAACGCAAAACCAAATCGAAACTTCGTTGACCTTCGTAAATATCCGAAAGTTTTTCGCCACCAAACGAAATATCAACAAATTCGTTAAATTGTTCAATTGTAATTCCATATTGAGCCAACATATCACGATTTGCTCGAATTTGAATTTGCGGAATTTCAACTTGTTGGTCAACATTTACATCAACCAAACCTTCAATATCAACAATTGAACTTTTAATTTCGTTTCCAACCGAAAACATTTTGTTCAAATCGGTTCCAAAAAGTTTTATTGCAATATTTGCACGAGTTCCCGATAACATGTGGTCAATTCTGTGTCCAAGCGGTTGACCAACGGTAACTGCAATTCCTGGAATTCGAGCTAAATTTTCACGAACTTCTGCTAAAAATTCTTGTTGACTTCGTTCTTTTAATTGAAAATTCACATCAATTTCGGCACTATTTGTAGTTTGCGAATGTTCGTCAAGTTCGCCTCGTCCTGTTCTTCGAGCTGTGCTTGAAATTTCAGGAATTGATAAAAGTTCGGTTTCAACCAAATTTCCTAATCGATTGCTTTCTTCGAGCGAAGTTCCTGGTTTACAGATAACTGAAAGTGTTAATGCTCCTTCGTTAAATTCGGGCAAAAAACTTCTTCCAAAAGTTGAAAAGGCAATTAACGAAATTATAAATAATCCAAGAGTTGAAAATATTACTAATTTTTTGCGATTTAAAGTCCACTCAAGTGATTTTTCGTAGTAGAATGAAAGTTTGCGAACCAACCATTTTTCTTTTTCATTTTTTGCAAGATATTTTTCGTTTGAAAGTAACATTTTTGACAATAACGGAGTTAACGTCATCGCGACAATTAACGATACAAATAATGAAACTACGAATGAAATTCCAAGTGGTTGCAACATTCTACCTTCCATTCCCGAAAGGAAAAATAACGGTAAAAAAGCAACCATAATTATTAATGTTGCATTTAAAATGGATGCTCTAATTTCTTTTGATGCTTCAAAAACAACAGTAAACGATGTTTCTCTTTCATTTTCGGGTTTTAAACGATTTTGTCTCAATCGTTTATACACATTTTCAACATCAATAATTGCATCGTCAACCAAAGAACCAATTGCAATTGCCATTCCGCCTAAACTCATTGTGTTTATTGTCATTCCGAACATTTTCATAACCAAAATTGCTCCAAGCAACGAAAGTGGAATTGCTAAAAGAGAAATAATGGTTGTTCGAAAACTTCCAAGAAATACAAATAAAACTATGATTACAAAAATTCCGCCTTCCATTAGTGCTCCTTGCACATTATTAACCGATGTTTCTATAAAATCCGCTTGACGGAATATTTTTGTATCAACAACCACATCTTTTGGTAAAGTTTTTCTTAATTCTGTTAGATTTTTTTCTATTCTTTGCGTAACATCCAACGTGTTTGCATTTGGTTGTTTAGAAATTGAAACAATAATTGCAGGTTTTGCATTTTCGGAAGCGTAACCCATTTTTGGAGCACTTCCAATAATTACATCGGCAACATCATTAATTTTAATTGGTTTATTGTTGTTTGATGTTACGTAAGAATTTCCCAAAGCTTCTAAATCTGAAGTTCGTGCAATTCCTCGAACAACATATTCATTACCAAATTGACGAACAACTCCACCTGTTGAATTTTGACTAATTCCTTTACAAACTTCGGCTAATTGGCTCATAGAAACTTTGTAAAATTTCATTTTTTGAGGATTTGCCAAAACTTGATATTGTTTGTAATCGCCACCAATGATTGTAACTTGCGAAACTCCGCCTGTTGCGAGAATTAGCGGTTTCACATTCCATTCGGCAATTGTTCGAAAATCCATCATACTTGTGCTGTCAGCTTGCATTCCGATAAAGAAAATTTCGCCCATCACACTCGATTGTGGAGCAAGTGCAGGTTGACCAACACCCAAAGGCATTTGCGAGCTAACGCTGATAAGTTTTTCGCTTACAATTTGTCGAGCTTTGAAAATGTCGGTTCCCCAATCAAATTCAACCCAAACAAATGAAAAACCTTGTGAAGATGCTGAACGAACTCTACGAACATCGGTTGCTCCATTTACTGCAGTTTCAATTGGAAAAGTTACCAATTTTTCAACTTCTTCTGAAGCCATTCCGTGTGCATCTGTCATTACAACAACTGTTGGTGCAGTGAGGTCGGGAAACACATCAACGTCCATATTTGAGGCCGTTCTCATCCCGAAAACCACCAAAACCACCGAAGAAAGTAAAATGAAATACTTATTGTTCAGTGAAAATTTTATAATATTATTTAACATAAATGAAATTTTAAATTGTGAATTAATGAACGTGTCCCGAATGAGCGTCTAAAGTTCCTGTTGCTTGAGCAAGTTTTATGAGAATTGCTCCCATAGTTACAATTCTTTCGTTTTCTTTAATTCCATTTTTGATTTCAGTTCGTAAACCATCGTTTACGCCGATTTTAACTTCTCGTTTTTCAAAAAGTTCAGGTGTAATTTGAACATAAACAAAGTAAGTTCCTTGGTCTTCGAGCAATGAACTTGTTGGAACGGTTAAAGCTTCTGAATTGGTTAATGTTTTTAAATAAATTTCAACAAATCCGCCCGAAGTAAAACTTCCTTTATTGTCGATTTGCAATGTGATTGGAATTAAATAATTGTCAGCATTTGTTGATTTTCCGAAGGATAAAACTTTTCCGTTCAATTCTTCAAGAGAATAGGTTTTGTTATCTTCCAATGTGCGAATATTTGCTGAAATTACAGTACCCAATATTGACGAATATTTTTGTTGAACTTCGGCATTTAAAATTAGCGTTTTGTTTTGCGAAATGCTTACAATTGGTTGTCCTGCTTCAACATATGCTCCATTTTTTACAAATATTTGTTTCACAAAACCTGACATTGGACTTGAAATATTTTGTCCATTTGAACTGAAATTCTTATTCAAATTGTCATAAATTGCTTTTGAATTATCGAATTGATTTTTTGCCGAAATCAAATCTTTTTCTGACACAATTTTTTCTTTTGCAAGTTCTTTTGCTCGTTCGTATTCTGATTTTGCTTTTTCAAAATTATTTTTTGCTTCATTGTATCGAACCGAAATATTATTATCAGCTAAATCGCTACTCGAAATTGAAAATAAAACCGAACCATTTGAAACGTCTTTTCCTTCTAAAACCGAAGAGTTTGAAAACATTACAATTCCATTTGTTTTTGCCGAAAGAATAATTTCGTCGGCTTGTGATGATTGAATTTGTGCGGTAGTTTTAATAACTTGTCCGAATGCTTCTGTTTTAGGAAAATCAGTTGCAAAATCAATTTTCCACGATTGTTCTTTGGTAAAAACCGCAGTGTTTGTTTTTGAAATTACAACTTTTTTTGATGCTTCTTCGGCTTCTTCTTTTGAAGCATAAACAGTAACTTGAGGAACAATTACTTGAAATTTTCCAACTTCAGTTTGAATACTATAAATTATATTTCCTGTTCCAATGGTTTCGGGTTTTATATCAAAACTATAAATTCCTTTTCGTGTTGGTTTATCTAATGTTTGATTAACTTCTTTTCCATTAACAATTAAACGAATAGTCATACTTCCGTTTTCTAAAGCTTTGAAACTTGGTAAATGCGAAAAATGCGATAAAACATTTGATGTGTCTCCAACAACAAAAACATCGGCTTCGGCAAAAACCTCAAATTCTTCACTATATGCTGTAAATTGAACTTTTGCTTCTTCGTGTTCTTCGTGATTTTCTGTTTCTTGATTATTGTTGCAACTTGCTATAATTAAAGCAAATAAAACAACTAAAAATAAATTGTTTTTCATTGAGAATATTTTTTAATAAATTATTGATTGTTCAATGCATAGAAATTCAAAGCAATATTTTAACTATTGCTTTCATTCATATAAATGGAAAATTAAACTGTTGGGGGAGCTCGTAAACCAATTGCAGACTTTGAAGAAGTCTTGTAAGAAAAGGTTTCGGATGAAAATTGTGAATTTGAAATGTTTTTTGAAAGAATTGAATTCAATTCGTTTGAAACCAAAATTGCCTGAAAATCGTCTGTTGGAAAATAATTATTGCTACAATCCAAACATTTGCTTTCTTGTTTTGCAAGATTTGAAGTTATAAAAACGGTTTGTTTTAAAACACAATTTCCTGAATGATTTTTGCCATCGTGTTCGTGATTGTGTTCTTTTGAACATTCATCAGTTTCAATATGTGAAAATTCAAAAGAAACTTGAAAATTATCATGATGATGTGGAATAAATGAATGAGCAAATAAAATTATATTTGCAAAAAGTATAAAAAATATGCTTATATTCTTTTTATTCATCATTTTTTTGAATTAAACAACAAATATATAGTATAAAAAAGTAAAGGAGTGTTAAAAAAATGTTAAAAGGAATTTTTCGTTAAATCTTAAACAAAAATTGCTTTTTATTGCTTATTTTTTCGATAATTCAACAAAGTTTTTCGATTGATTTTCTAATATTTATATCCAAATTTTTGTATTCAGAAACAGTATAGTTTGTTATACTTTTAAATTGACTCGACAAGTGCTGAACGCTACTATAATCCATCATATACGCTATTTCGCTTAAGGTATATTCATCGCCCGCAATTAGTTCTTTTATTCGTTCAATTTTTTGAAGAATGATGTATTTTTCAAGTGTAATGGCTCCGTGTTTCGAAAATATTTTTGAAATGGTTTGATAACTATGTCCTAATTTTTCTACTAAATATTCTGATTTTCTGACAATCGAATCAATGTTATTCATATGGTGAATTAAATCGATAACAGCATGTTTTATTTCTTCTACAAATTGTTTCTCTTTGCTTGTGATTAAATCAAAACCTTCGGTCAATAAAATTTCTCTGATTTCGTTTTGTTTTAGAATATTTGAATCGTAAGTAATTTCAGCAAAACCTAATTCTATTTGTTGAACATGTATGTTATTTTTTTCGAAACTAGACTTGATAACTTTTTTACAGCTATCGCAGACCATATTTTTGATTTGAATTTTTTCAGTAATATATTTAATCTGCTCGTTCACGATGAAATTTTTTATAAAAATAAAAAAAGGGACTTAAAAAGTCCCTTCATTTCGATATTTTTTAATTTATTCATTCATCATGCCTCTTGGACCAGTTCCATCGTGTTTACCATGAAATTCTCCATTTTGTCCACCTTGACAACCTGCACCATGCCCGTTTTTCATACCTTTTCCGTGTCCCATTGCACCGTGACTATTTGCACCTTTATTGTGGTGTAAGTCGAAAAATAAACGTTGCTCAGGAGTTAAAATTTTGCGAACCGCTTGTTTGTGAGCTTCTACTTTTTTCATTTTGTCGATTTTCATTGCTCCCATTTCATCAATTGTTTTGTTTATTGAAGCCATATCTGCATTATCTGCCGATGTCAAGGTTTGCAAATGTGCTTTCTTTTCCTGAATCTGATTTCTTAACATCAACATTTCTTTTTGATGAGGAACCATTAATTCATCAATCTTTTTTTGTTGCTCTTCGCTTAAGTCGGGAATGTTGCACATACCTTTTCCTAATCCGGGTTGAGCTAATGAACTTAAACTAAATAATACAACTAACATAAAAGTTGCAAACGATGTGATTTTTGTTGTTTTCATAATATTAAATTTAAAATGATTTATAATTTGTTTTCATCGTTTAGAGTAACAAAAAAGAAAAAGGTTTAATCGACTTGAATATTTTTTTGCAATGGGGAAATTTAGAAAAATAAATTTGGAGGGGATTCCAACATTGGCAAAAAAATAGCTCGAACATTCTTGTCCGAGTTTTTGTGTAATATTTTTCCTTCATTCTCAACATTCCAATCAATTGTTATCATCTTCTTTGCTGTCATTAATTCTTAACATAAACTTAACATAAACTTAATATTTATATGCACAAAGTATGGTATGGAAATATTTACCTTAGCCTAAAATTTAAAACAAAAATTATATGAGTTTTTCATCTATTTTCAAGTTCCTTACTCCAAAGGACAAAACTTTTATCCCTCTCTTCGAGGAAAATGCAAAATTAATGGTTGAAGGTGCAGTTTTATTCAATAAATTGTTTCTAGTTACCGACCTTGCCGAAAAATCGTCTTTAATGATTAGAATTAAAGAAGTAGAGCAAAAGGGAGACGAAGTAACTCACAGAATATTTGAAGAGCTGAACAAATCTTTTATCACACCTTTCGATAGAGAAGATATTCACGAACTAGCCTCTTCGATGGACGATGTGCTTGATTTTATAAATAGTTCAAGCCAGCGCATTCGATACTACAAACCAAAACATTTAGGCGAGGAGTTTGTTGAACTTTCTGAATTGGTACTTCAAGCAAGTAGAGAAATTCACAAAGCAATTAGCGAATTAAGAGACTTGAAACATACTTTCAAAATCAAAGATGCTTGTGTACGAATAAATGAAATCGAAAATAATGCTGATGATATATTTTATCACTCGATTTCGAAAATGTACGAAAATGAGACCGATCCTATTGAAATTATAAAAAAGAAAGAAATTTTATTGTCAATGGAAGAAGCTACTGACAAAGCTGAAGATGTTGCCGATGTTTTGAAGTCTATAATAGTAAAAAATGCATAATTTATGACTTTACTTATAACGATAATAGTTTTAGCTCTGGCGTTCGACTTTATAAACGGATTTCACGATGCCGCAAACTCTATTGCTACCATTGTATCTACAAAGGTTTTATCGCCTTTTGTAGCTGTACTTTGGGCAGCTTTTTTTAACTTTGTTGCATATCTGATTTTTGATTTGAATATTGCCGATACCATTTCAAAGACCGTAGATTCGGATATGATTAATTTATGGGTCGTTTTTTCAGGTTTAATTGCTGCAATTCTTTGGAATTTATTGACTTGGTATTTCGGTATTCCATCTAGTTCATCACACACGCTGATAGGGGGATTTGCTGGAGCAGCAATCGCACATGGAGGTCTTAGTGTGGTTAATTTTCAAATCATTGCTAAAATCGCCGCTTTTATTCTTTTAGCTCCTATGATTGGTATGCTCATATCATATAGCATAACGTTGATTATTCTTTGGACTATGAAGAGAACAAACCCTCATAAAGCTGAAAAATGGTTTCGAAAAGGGCAGCTGGTTTCTTCGGCATTATTTAGCATTGGACACGGAGGTAACGACGCACAAAAAGTAATGGGTATTATTGGAGCAGCAGTATTGGTATATTTGAATACAAGTGGTTTAAATATGGAGGATGTTCCTGAATGGCTTAGAGTATCGATGACGGTGGTTGAAGGCAAAAAGCATTTATCAGTTCCTACTTGGGTTCCATTGGCTTGCTACACGGCTATTGCTTTGGGAACAATGTCGGGCGGTTGGAGAATCGTTAAAACGATGGGAACAAAAATCACAAAAATAACACCTCTAGAAGGTGTCGCCGCAGAAACTGGCGGTGCAATTACTTTATATTTGACCGAGTTTTTGAAAATTCCAGTTTCAACTACTCACACAATCACAGGTTCGATAATTGGCGTTGGTGTTACCAAAGGTACTGGAAGTGTGCGTTGGGGCGTTACGGTAAATTTAATGTGGGCTTGGATTCTGACTATTCCTATTTCAGCAGCAGTCGCTGCAATTATTTATTATGCCGTTAGTTTTTTACATAGTTAAGGAAGGTCTTCAAATTTATTAGAAGACTATGCGACAAAAATGACGGTTAGAAAGTTTTTAAATTATTACTAGGTAAACGATAAAAGGCAATGATGCAATTATAGACATATTGGGTTCGTTCTTATTATTTCTTATAATAATTCATTTCGTCGATGTATGAATACACCTTTTCGGGTAAAAAATATCGAAGGTCTTTCTTTTCGTGTATCGCTTTTCTAATAAATGATGAAGAAATTTCGATAATCGGAGCCGAAACAATTTTAATTTTATCGTTTTCAATCAAATCGCTTGATATTGAATTTAAGCGACGATAAACATAAATTTCGTATTTTTCGATGATTTGCTCCCAATTTTTCCACTTTTTAAAATGCTGAAGGTTGTCTTCTCCCATTATAATCGAAAATGTGTGATGCGGATATTTTTCCGATAAATATGTAAGTGTATTTATTGTGTACGAAGGAATAGGAAGATTAAACTCAATATCAGAAACTTTAAACCGGGTGTAATCGTTTCCTATTGCTCTGTTTATAAGTTCTATTCGCTGATAACCGTCGAGTAGCGAAGCTTTTTGTTTAAACGGACTTTGAGGACTAACAACAAACCATAATTGTTGTATTTCGGTAAACTCAATCATATAGTTTGCAATAACCATGTGACCAATATGAATTGGATTAAACGACCCGAAAAACAATCCTACTTGCATGTTATCCGATTAGAAATTCATTTAACATCGACTCAGCATTTACAAGGGCTTCGTCGAGTTTATCGTTTAAAAGTACTTTGTCGAATTTATTGATATAAGTAAGTTCTTCCTTCGCTTTATCAACACGTTTTTTTATATCAGTAGCATCATTTGTATGCCGATTAATAAGACGTTGTTCCAATGCTTCGATAGATGGTGGCTTAACAAAAATTGACAAAGAATTTTCGGGAAATAATCGTTTAATACTTACGCCTCCTTTTACATCAACATCAAACAAAACATTGCTTCCTTTTGCTGTAATTCGTTGAATTTCGCTTTTAAGTGTTCCGTAAAAATGGTCTTTGTACACTTCTTCCCACTCAATAAAGGCGCTCTCCGAAATTTTCTTTTTAAACTCATCAACCGATAAAAAATAATAATCTTTTCCATCGATTTCTTGTTCTCTCTTTTTTCGACTTGCAGCAGAAATCGAGAACTCGAGCTTGTATTCCTTTTTTTGCAATAAATGTTTAACTATTGTTGTTTTTCCGGCACCTGATGGAGCCGATACAATAATAAGTTTTCCGCTCATATTATAGTATATTCAATAATTGTTCTTTAATTTTTTCGAGTTCGTCCTTCATTTGAACCACTCGGTTTTGAATATCGTAATCGTTTGCTTTAGACCCAATTGTATTTATTTCGCGACCAATCTCCTGCGAAATAAATCCTAGTTTTTTCCCTGCTGCGTTTTCTTTTTTGGCTGTCTCGGTAAAATATTTACAATGATTTGTTAATCGGGTTTTTTCTTCTGTAATATCTATTTTTTCGATATAAAAAATAAGTTCTTGTTCCAAACGATTATTATCGATGCTTTCTTTCGATACCACGTCGAACAAATTACTTTCGATTCTCTTTTTAATCTTGTTTATTCGTTCTTTTTCGAAAGGTTCAATTTCTACCAAAAGATTATGTATCAAATTAATTCGGCTAATAATATCTGCTAGTAGCACTTCGCCTTCCTGAGTTCTGTATCTGTTTGTATCGTCGATGGTTTTTTGAATTGTTTTCAAAATTTTAGCCCATTCGGTTTCGTCTAATTCTTTGATTTCGGTTTTTAAGGTGTCGGGCAAGCGCATAATGGTGGATAAAATATCTGAATTTTGAATTTTGTGTTCATTAACAATTGTGTTCAACTGTTTGAAATAATCGCTTACCACTTCCTTGTTGATGATATTGCACTTATCTGTTCCTGTATGCTCTACATATATCGAAAAATCGATTTTTCCGCGTTCAAGTTTATTCAAAATTTCGTTTCGTAAACAAATTTCTTTTTCCTTGTATATTGACGGAATTCTAGTGTTTAAATCAAAGCCTTTGCTGTTTAGTGTACGAATTTCTACGGTGATTTTTTTGTTTTCTAATTCACAAATATTTTTACCGTAACCGGTCATTGATTTTTGCATATTTTCAATTTTAATAAAGCATTAAACAAACCTACATATTTTTCGTTAAAATTATTTAAGTTCGTTGATTATTTTTTGATTTAAAACAAACTCGATTTTATTTGAAATTGCTTCAAAATTTCAATTTTCGAAATGATGTGAAAAGAATATTATCTTGTCAAAACATACTTATCTCATATTTTTCCGACAATGTTTTTAATTCAGCTAAAACTTTATCGTTAACCTTTATTCCCTCTTTTCTAACTTTTATTTCACTTTCACGCTCTGGATCCCCTGGAATAACAACTTTCGGCATTCCCTTTATACTTTCAGCATTTCTGAAGGTTTCAATCCATTCGTCCATTTTCGCTTTAAATTCGTCGGCTTTTTGAAAAGCGTCAATTCGCATCGCACCAAAAAAATGACCTAAGCCTTTACCTACTGATTTATCTAATAGTGGTAAATACGGAACCTGAGGCGGGACAAATGGACCAAAATTGGCTCCCGAAAAAACTGCCGAAAAAATATCAACAATTGCTGCCATACAATAACCTTTGTGACTGCTATGCTCATAATCACCACCCAGTGGAAGAATAGCTCCGCCTTGAGTTATAATCGCAGGGTCAGTTGATGGATTTCCATATTTGTCTTGTACGAATCCAAGCGGAGCTTTTTCACCTTTTTTCTCCATTAAAGCTAGCTTTCCTCGAGCGATTGGGGTTGTAGCAAAATCGGCAATAAACGTAGGCTGGTTTTTGGTTGGAATTGCCACCGCAATCGGATTTGTTCCAAGCAATCGAGAGGTTGAAAACGTAGGAGCAATTAATGGATTTGCATTAGTCATAGCGATTCCAATCATATCCTCTTCAGTTGCCATTAGCGAATAAAATCCAGCTATTCCAAAATGATTCGAATTATTGGTTGCAACCCATCCAGTCCCGACATTTTTTGCCTTTTCGATGGCAATTTGCATTGATTTCTTTCCGGCAATCATTCCATAACAATTATCGCCATCAACTACGGCTGTGCTTGGTGTTTCGTGAATAATTTTCACCGAAGGATTAAGATTTATTCTGTTTTTTTCCCACATTCCCACGTAATCCATAATTCTGATGAGTCCGTGCGAAGGAATTCCTCTGAGTTCAGCAGCTAACAAAACTTCTGCTACTACATTTGCATCATTGCTTGAACAACCAATTTTTTCAAAAACTGATATTATAAATTTCGATACTTTTTCTACTTCGTACATTTTTGTTTCAATTTAAAATTCAAGGAAAAAAACTATTTTCTAATTGTATGAACCGTATTTGCTTGAATGGTTGGCGTTATTATCATATCGTTAATATTCACATGTGGCGGACGTGTTACCGAAAATACAACTGCGTCGGCAATATCGTTAGCATAAAGAGGAGTTAATCCTTCGTAAACTTTATCAGCGGCAGATTTATCTCCTGCAAAGCGAACAATCGAAAATTCTGTTTCAACCATACCCGGATGAATGGCTGTAACCTTAACTCCATATTGTAACATATCGATTCGCATTGCTTTTGAAAGAGCATCAACAGCATGTTTGGTTCCACAATATACATTTCCGTTGGCATACACTTCTTTTCCTGCAATAGAGCCAATGTTTATGATGTGTCCTGACTTACGTGAAACCATAATCGGGGAAACTTTTCTCGTTATGTATAGCAATCCTTTTAAGTTTGTATCAATCATTCGCTCCCAATCATCAATGCTTCCTGTTTGAAGCGGACCTAATCCTGCTGCCAGACCAGCATTATTAACCAAAACATCAATATTTTTCCATTCATTAGGTAATTTTTCAAATGCTTTTTCGACTTCAATTCGTTTACTAATATCAAAGTTTAGCGAAAGAGCCATTACCTTATATTCCGTTTTTATTTTATGCTCCAACTCCATCAATCGCTCGGTTCTTCTACCTGTAATTATAACGCTATAGCCGATTTCAGCCAATTTAAATGCAGTTGCTTTTCCTATTCCCGATGTTGCTCCAGTTATTAATGCAATTTTGTTCATTTTTTATCATTTTAAAAATCAAAAGTAAATAATGGCGGAAGTATTTGCAAATGAAAAGTCAATTAACGAACTTGGCGTACTAGAATAATTCAACTATGTCGAAAAAGAAAACAATTCTTGTAAAAATTCTCATATCAATCATCGCAACTTTTATATTGCTACATTTCGTTGGAGATACTACAGAGAAAAGCATTCGGCATTTTTACCGAGAAAAAATTTGCAATTGCGACACGCTTCGATTTAAAGAATTTAATGACTCGTTAGGAGTTCCGTTCATTAATTACTTTTCGATTACCGGAAAACACATTGGCGTTCAGCGGAACCCAACTTCGATTTGCTTTGCTGCCGATAAATATTTCAACGATATTGAAAAAAATGAAAACAAAACAAAATTTACCAACTGCGTAAATTGGCTCCTCAAAAATGGTATCAGAAAAGATTCCTGCTTATTTTACGAATATAATTTTGATTGGGTTTACCATACAAAAGCACCGTGGAGGTCGGCAATGGCTCAAGGACTTGCCATAAAAACATTTACCCAAGCATTTCAAATTTTCAGAGACTCTGTTTACCTTCAAAAAATCGATTCAATATTGAATTCCTTTTTATTGGAAGTTGATAGCGGAGGAATCACATATAAAGAATCGATAAACAAATGGTGGTACGAAGAATACTCATGCAAGAATAGTTCAAAGCCCCACGTATTAAATGGGATGATGTACGCTTTACATGGTCTGTATTACAATTATCAGCATACAAAAAACGAGTGTGCCTTAGAATTTTTTAATAAGGGAATTAATTCATTAAAATCAAATATTCCAATATACGACAATGTAAATGAACGTTCATTTTATGATTTAAAGGGGAAGGTTGCCGATGAATATTATCACCAAATTCATGTAGATTTTTTAAAAGAATTCTACAAAATTACCCATGAAAAAACATTTTTAAACTATTACAACAAATGGTCTAGTATTTCGCCCGAAAATTATCTATTTAAAACAATCTCAAATCCCAGTAAATCAGCTATATTAATTTTTATAATCATTTTCACAATCATATATTTGCTGATTTCGTTGACGAAACGTTTTTAAATTCTATAAAAAAACAATTACCTTTATGTAATGATGAGAATTCGCATAGAAGTCATATTTATTATATTTTCCCTTTTTTCTATTGTTGCAGAAGCACAACAACAAGGAATTCCCTTTATTCAGAATTATCCGCCCGAAAAATATAAAGGTTACTCACAAAATTGGACTGCGGAGCAAGATAATCGCGGAGTCATGTATTTTGGAAATGGGAAAGGAATTTTAGAATACAACGGGAAAACATGGCGACGTTTTTATACCGATAATGGTTCGACTATTTTGTCGCTGGGAAAAGATAATAAAGGACGAATTTATGTTGGAGGCGAAAACGAAATTGGATATATTGCAGCTGATTCGATGGGACTAACTCGTTTTTACGACCTTACTTATTTAATACCCGAAAAACACAAAGGATTTACCTATGTTTGGCATGTATATACAAGTTCCAATGGTATTTATTTTGTTACCCCTGAGAAAATAATTCGGATCAAAAATAAAACGGTTAGGGTTTATTATCCCAAATCAAGTTTTTTTACTGCATTTATGGTTGACAACCAATTTTTTGTTCAAGACTTCGACCTAGGGCTTCTAATTGAAGATAACGACACCTTAAATCTTCCACCTAAAGGAAATTCGTTTGGCGATTTACGTGGCATATTTCCATATGATAATAATCATTTGCTCTTTGTAACTCGAGAACGTGGTTGCTTTTTATTTGATCACAAAAATCCAGCTCAGCATTTTGAAACCCAAGCAGAATCACTATTACGAGATTTACAGTTTTACAAGGGGATTATGCTTAAAGATAGCACATATGCTTTTGCAACTCTTGCGGGAGGCATTATTTTAATTGATAAAAAAGGGAATATTAAAAATGTTGTAAGTGAGCAGTCGGGCTTGCTTGGAAACAATGTGTATGCATTGTTTGAAGACCAACAAGGAGGCGTTTGGAGTATGCTGGGTAATGGATTGAGCAGAGTTGATTTTTCCAGTCCCTTAACTCAATTCGATAAAAGAACCGGATTAGCCGGAATTGTCCAAGACATTGAATTAATCGATTCTGTACTTTATGCCGCAGTAATCGGGGGTGTTTATCGTTTTAAAAATGCTGAATTTAAAAATATGTCTTTCGAACCTGCAAAATTTGAACTTGTTACGGGTTTTAACGAACAGTATTATGGAATGACAAAAGTAAATAATGAAATATTAGTTGTTGGAGCCGGAGGCGTTTACTCTTGGGATGGGGATAAAAAAAATCATGTTTTTTATAACAAAAATGAAATGTGTGTTGAAGCTTCAGTTTTTCATAAAAACACGGCATTTGTAGGTGGCTCTGGCTTACTTTATGCAATTGTAAAAGAAAATGGAAAATGGAATTGGCATAAAATTTATGAAGGCGGAATTGAAGATGTGTATTACATTGCTGAACAAGATTCAAATACAATTTGGACAAGTACCGTAAATAGCGGAATCATGCGATTTGAAATTATTAATTCTAAAACTTTTGAGGCAACTTTAGCTTATTACGACTCAACAAAAGGAATTCCGACAGGGATAACTGAAATAACAAATATAAATGGAGAAATTATTGTCGGAACAAGAAAGGGCTTAAAAAAATACGATAATAAAACCGATTGTTTTATTCCTGCCACTGATTTTGCAAACACTCTTCATAATGGTCAAAAAAATACTTATGTAATTTCATTTGACAAACAACAAAGACTTTGGGCATTACAAGGGAAAACGGTAGGATACTCTTACCAAACATCAGATTCTGCAATCTGGTTCGATTATCCTTTTAGAAAAATGAATGTTAATGATATTTACAGAATATTTTCGACAGAAAATGCTTGCTGGATTGGAGGAACCGATGGAATTTTTCACTACGACGAAACTAAAAAAACCGTAGCACAAGATAGTTTATTTGCTATAATAACAAGCATTTCAGCGTTGAAAGATACCATCTTTTATGGAGCATATTACGACGATAGCATGTATGTTTCATATGCACAGCCACTAAAATTGATAAACGAATTTGAGTATTATCACAATGCATTTATTTTCGATTTTGCGTTAGCATCGTTCAACAACGAAGAACTCAATATGTTTAAGTTCTATTTATATGGATACGACAGCGAGTGGTCAGATTGGACGTATGAAAACAAAAAAGAATTCACAAACCTTCCTGAAGGGGAGTATATTTTTAAAGTAAAAGGTCTTGACGTGTATGGCAACGAAAGTAAAATTGCCGAGTATAAATTTACGATTCTTCCGCCATGGTATCGAACATATTGGGCTTATGCTCTTTATATTATTGGTTTTAGCTTAACACTTTATGTTGCAATGCGATTAAATTCGTATAGACTTAGAGTGGCAAACTTGAAACTAGAATCCATCGTTACACAAAGAACCAAAGAACTTCGTCAACGCAACGAGGAAATAATGCAACAAAAAGAAGAAATCTCTGCTCAACGAGACGAAATTGAAGCACAACGAGATCAAGTTTTACGTCAAAATGAGTCGATTTTACAACAAAATGAAGAAATCGAAGCTCAGCGAGATGAGATTGAAGCTCAACGAGATATGATTGTTGAACAAAAACAAGAAATTGTTGACAGCATCAATTATGCAAGTTTGATTCAACAAGCAATTTTGCCACCAGTGAGTATTATTTCAAAAGTTTATTCCGACAATTTTATATTATTTAAACCTAAAGACATCGTAAGTGGTGATTTTTATTGGTTTTTTGAAAAAGATAACAAAACCATTGTTGCCGCTGTAGATTGTACCGGACATGGTGTGCCCGGAGGTTTTATGAGCATGCTTGGAATTGCATTTTTAACCGAAATTGTTTCAAACAACAGTATTAGCAATGCTGCCAATTTGCTCAACGATTTAAGAAATCTGGTTATAAAATCGCTTCACCAAACCGATGCTTCAGGCTCATCGAAAGATGGAATGGATATAGCTTTGTGCGTTTATGATAAAGAACAAAAAGTGATTCATTTTGCAGGAGCAAACAACCCTATTTACATAGTGAAAAAAGAAAAGAGAAAAGTTAAAAATGAAGAAAATACTAAACTTGATGAACTTTCTACTTTTAACTTTCAGCTCCACGAAATCAAAGGAGATAAAATGCCAATTGGCATCCATTATTCAGAAAATGCAGAATTTACAAATCACATCATAAATGTAGAATCAGGAGATCGATTTTATGCGTTCTCCGATGGTTTTGCTGACCAATTTGGCGGAGAAAAAGGTAAAAAATTTAAGTATCACAACTTGAAAGAATTATTACTGAAATCATCGAATAAAACCATGACTGAGCAAAAAGAAATATTAGATAAAACGCTCGTTGATTGGATGTCGTATCACAACGATGCTGGCATGGTTCACGAACAAGTTGACGATGTGTTGATTGTTGGCTTTGAGATTTAATTTACTCCGTTTATTTCCAACTTTCGATAAAAATCCAAAACACCTTTATTTGAATTAAGCCCCTTTGTATCACATCCTTTAAGTTTTAACAATTCTATTGCAGAATTTGCAACAGCTTCGTGTTTAAGATGTTCTTGTGCCAAATAATTCATAAATTTCAACACTTTAAACATGTTAAACCAATTAAAAAATCGCTTTGTAAACGAAACCAAATCCGCTGAATTCGTATTGATTTCTTTTATATTTTCAAGAAATTGATTTAATATTAAAAAATCTCTTAATCCAACATGAAAAGTATTTAGAATCTTTTGTATTTCGATTTCCTCAATCCGATACAACTTATCGACACAATTAATTAATTTTTTTAATTCTAAAAACGATTGAAGATTGTAGGTAAAATAATTCGATTCAGACTCGTCTGTCCATTTCATAATGGCAGCACCGGTTCCAAAAGGGACTCTATCAGAAGGTCTTGGCGAAGGAATTACACATGTAGTATTTATTTCGACAACCCTACCCACTCCTACTACTTTTTGCAAAAAATAAAAATCCTCACCTGCTTTTTTCCGATTCATTCCTCCCAGTTTGCAATACGTTTCGGCATTTACGGCAAACGACGACCCAACCGTGTGAATAACATTTGGGTATCCAATGTATTTTAACGCCTGATAATAATATCTCAAATACAACTCGTATTGAATAATTTTTGAGTATGTAAATTCATCGAAATCATCGCCAGCAATTGGATGTTGAAAATATATTGCTCCAGCAATAACTTTTTTTTCGTCAAAAGCCTTTTCAATTTCAATCAAATAATTTTCAGCAACTAGAGCGTCTGCATCGAAAGAAACAATTATTCCATTGGGCTTATCTCGTTCATTAAAACGACGAACAGCCTCGTCCATTGCTATTTTTCGAGCTAAACCAACACCTGCATCTTTTAGTGGTAAATCATCGGTAAAAATCAAATGATATTTCAATAATTCGTCTTCGTGTTCCGAAATCCATTGCTGAGCATCATTAAAACTCTTGATATTCTGACGTTTAATATCAACACCTGAATGTTCCCCCGAATTTACATGAACGATAACCTCAACTGATGAAGTTATTCGAATGCAACAGAACAAAGAATCTAAACTGCGAAGTAAGTCTGCTTCGTTGAAGCACGGAATAATAACGATTATTTTTAAATCGTCATTCGGTTTGGATTTTATGTATTGAGGTTTCGTTGAATACCTTTCGAGGTAAAAATCAGCAAAACTCATGTGCTACTCCTGATTTTTTTTGTAGCGTTCGTTCAACATTGAAGAAACTGTATCGGTAATATTATCGGCTTGTGCTGCATACAATAGAGTTCCTCCATAGGTATTGTTTAAAATATATTTATACTTATTGTCGGCATTATAAATTTTTAAAAAATTTACCACAGAATCGTAAAGCTGCAAATTCATATTCTGCTCTAAAACAGCCAACTGCATTGTCATATTCTCTTTTAATGTCATCAATTCTTGCTGTTTGCGATATATCTCCTGTTCTTGCTGTTGAGCACTTTCTTGCGAAATAAAGCTATTCAACTGCACTTTACGTTGAAATTCAGCTACATCTTGTTCAAACTTTGAATTTTTCTTTTGCAATTCATTTTCAAGATTTTTTTGAACGCCTAAAATACTATCTTTCAGAAAATTGTAATAATTGTATTTCAATAGCAACGAATCGGTGTTAATATAAGCTATTTGCTCACTTGTATTTTCTGCATTCAACGTATTGTTAGGCTTCTCACTTGGTTTTCCACACGAATGCGAAGAAAAATGAAAATAAAACAATACTGCAACTGCAATTAACAAAACCACATTCAAAATAATTAAACCTTTTTTCATCTTATAAATTTTTTTAAACCTACTTCATTCAACTATTGTAATTTGCGAGTAAAGATAATTAAATATTAAAAAGAATAAAATTACGATATAACGAAAATTGGCAATGTCGAGTAGTTTGTAGACTTTATGTTATTTCGATTGTTTGAACAAATTAGGCGTTAACGTTAACTGTAAATAAGCAAATTGCGAAAATTTATCGTTAGTAACAGCTTGAATTGTTTTCAAACTTTCGCTTGGAATGTAAAATAAATATCCAACTTCAAAAACGCCCCAATCGTTGAATTTATATTTGCAAACCAAATCGTTTTCGTAACCCAAGAACTTCTCTGTTGGAGTGTTGGCATTGGTTTGAGCTAAGAGAAAATAATGAAATGTATTTTTCACACTTAGTTTTTTGTTCAATTTAAAATCTAAACCAATATACGAATTATCTAAACCACCTTGTTTGGTTTCAGATGCGAATTTTGTAAAATAATCCATTCCGCCAAAATATCCGTGACGAGATCGATACAACGGATCGAATAAATTATCGGATTTTAAATCTGTTCCTGCTTTTGTATTCCCCGAAAGGTAACTTAAACCAATTGATGGTGTGAAAAATTTAATTTTATATGCAAATTCTACATCAAACATAATTGCACTAACGGGCAAATCTTTTTGACTTTTTCCAAATTGATAATACGCATCAACAAAAGCTGTTATGTTATCTTTTTTGTAGCCAACATAAAATCCTGTGGTTTGACGGAATTTTATATTTTCAGTTGTATCTGTCTCGGTAACTCCCGATGCTGTATGAATGATGGATGCACTCAAATTATCGTTAAATTTTCGGTTTAACCAAAAGATATTTAAGGATTTATATTTTGTTGTGCTGTATAAATTATTTGCCGTAGTTAAAGTATTCCACGAACCAACAACTTGGATATTCCACCCTGCTGTGTCGAGTTTATAAATGATTGCGTCGGATGAATTTCCACTTTGATTCCAATTTGCGTTTGAAAACAAGCTTTGATTATCGAACACCAATTCTTGACGACCAACCGAAAGCCAAGAAAAATGATTCAATTTAATTTCAGCAAAAGCTTCGTAAAAATCTATCGAAGCATCATCGCCATTATTTCCCGAAAACGTATTTGTTTTTTCGTCGCCCCAAATTCTCACATCTTGTGGCGTGAATTTTAATTTCAAATTTTTAGTTTCATATGATAATGTTAATCGTGTGCGTTGAGTGTTGTAAATTACTGGTTTTGAATCTTCAACAGCCAATTTCTTGTATCCATCGTAAAATTCAGCTCGGTTTCTTAACTGTGCATCAATTTTAAATTGTGCTTTTAATGTATTGCTAATCAAAATAATAATTGAAAGTGCAATTATGTTTCTTATATTTTTATTCATTATTAATATTTTGAAAAGGTTATCATATATAAATGAAATTAGCGAAATTTATATACCCACAAAGAGTGGTAATTTTGAGTTTCACAATAAATCATTTTAACGATGACAAAAATATTTTATAAAAACATGATTCGTTTTAGTTTTTATACTAAAAATGCTAAGTATATGTACTTATTTTGAGGGTTTTTGAAAGTAGCTGAATATATTATTTAAGTTGTCAAAAGGGGAAATACAAATGTCAAAAATAAAATTATGGTAGTAAAAATTATTTGATGATGATTTATAACAACGAAAAACCTAAATCACTTATCTTTAGAACTTTAAACACGTTCAATATCAAATATTTCGTGTCGATCAAAATTGCACCAATATTTTATTGCTAAGACTTCAATATATTTCCAATATTCTTCGGTCATTCCGTATGTTTTCACACCAAATATTATATCTGCTTGCATTTGTTTTGAAATTTCAGATTTGAGTGAAATTTTTACTTTTTGATTGTTAAACTCAAAAATTACAGTCGGAATTTGAATTAAACTATCCGAAATTGTGATTAATCCTTGTCCGATTGTTGCACCTGTACTAATTTGAATTCCATCGTTTAAGCAACTTAAGGGAGGTTTATTTCCCGAAAAAGTTGTAACATTTAAATTATTAACTCCAACATTAAAATATTCGCAAGCACGAACGCCCATTTTTGCTCCAATAATTGAGTAAATTCCTGTGTGTCCGTGAATTTCGTTTGTCATTGTTATGGCTTTCCATTCAATTTCGCCAAATTTTTCAATTGTGGGTTTTAGCATTTCTGCGAATTCTTTTTTGTATAAAGTTGTATCAATTGGGAACGAACTAAAAATTCTATTATTTGTTGAAATTCCAGATGCTAAAAGTGTTGAAATGCTTTCGTAAATTAGAGTTTTGGGTATTGAATTATCCACAGTAACATAATGTAAATTACCACGTTGCTCTGTAATGAAAAATAAATTTACCGAAAGAGACAAGGGGATTAAATCGTCCCAAAGTGTTAAATGATTTTCATTAACTTTTTCTGAAACAGCGGTTTGATGGTGAACTTTATAAATTTGTTTTGCATAAATTGAGCTTGAATTTTTTAAATAATTCAAATATTCCGCATTGCAAATCAAATCGTTACGATTTTCGGAAACAATATCCATTTCAATATTCGATTTTACAATAAAATTGTAACTCGCAGTATCAATAATATAATTAAAACCTTTTTCTTTTTCGTGATTATTGTACCAAATTATATGATCAATTTTTTGCAAATTTTCAGGATTATTCTTAACCCAATCGGCATAAGTTTTCAACGAGCCTAAAGCAATTAAAGTAATTTTTGAAGGATAATTTTTTGAAATTCGATTTAATAAATCGGTTGAATTTTCAAAATTTTGCGAATTTTCAATTTCATTTCCCCAAATTATTTTTTCTGAAAATTTATTCCATTCAGGCAAAGGATAATTTGTTTTTTCGCCAATTCCTAAAGGAATTCCTTCGTTGTAAAATGCAGACAATAAGGATTTTACTTTATTCGCATTTGAAATTGGTTCTAAACTTCCTTGCGAACAAGTTATTGCCAAAACACGAATCTCGTCGCTAGCAAGCAACATTGAAATTGCTCTAAAATCGTCAATTGCTCCATCAGTATCAATAATTATATTATATTGAGGTTTTCCCGAATGTGCAAATGTTTGATTTTGAAATAATAAAACAATTACAATTAGAAGTAAAATAATTTTTCGCATAATTTAAAATTTAATATTGAAACCGCCTGCTAAGTTAAATCCAGCCATTGGATAGCCATAATTTATTTCATATTTTTGGTTCAATAAATTATTTCCAACAACAAAAACTTGAAAATCTTTCATTTTTTTCAATGGTTTTACATTAAATCTTGCATTTAATAATGTGTAATTTTGTGAAATTTCGGGACTTACTGAAGTGTAAAGTTTATCAATATGTTGAACCGAAACATTAATATTACAAATTTTATAAGTGTAATTTACGCTTAAATTTATTTGTTGTTTTGGAGCTGCAATTATAGGTTTTTCGGTATTTAGATATGAATAATTTGCATTTACATATAAATCTTTTGTAATTCTATATTTTGCCGAAAATTCAATTCCTTGATTTGTAAAACTTCCAACATTTTCTCTTTTTACGTTTGGATATTGACCCGCAACTTGAATTAAATTTTTGCCTTCGGCTCTATAAGCAGTTAATTCTAAACTCAATTTATAATCGAAAAATGTTTGCAAACAACTAATTTCGTAACTTATCATTTCTTCAGGTTTTAAGTCAGGATTTGGTGCATATAAATACATTTCCATAATTGTTGGACTTCTGAAACCTTTTGAAATTGAAGTTTTTAGAGTTGTGTTTTTTGTTGGATTGTATGAAATTCCAGCCAAAGGAATAAGTTCGTTTCCATAATTTGTATTATTTTCTAATCGCAAACCAGTACTAAAAGTTAGTTTTTTGAAAAATGTTTGTTGAGCATAAGCATAAAATGCTAATTCATTAATAGTTAACAAAGTATCTTTTGCTTTTCCTCCATTTGCAATTCCTCCATATTGTTTAAAATCTGAACCAATTGTGATGTTATTATTTTTAAATAATTTGTAAGTTTGATAAAGCATTAAACCGCTATTTCTGTCGGTAGAATGCCAACCATCTGACAAATCGTGAGTTCCAAAATTGTGATAAAATTTAAACGAACCTTCCGATTTTTCGAATTTATTATCAAGTGAAAATGAGGTTTTTCCTCGAGTAATATCAATATTAAAAGAAGCGGGTTTAAATTCCGGACCATTGTCGTTTGCGTTGAATTTTGCAATGCTAAAATCTGCAAAAACATCAAAATGTTTATTTATTTCGTAACCAACTTTTGTGTAAGCATTTGAAATTTCAAAATCGGTGCTATCACGAATTCCATCGGTATAATCGTGATTTACTGAAGCAAAAATGCTGAACTTATTTTTTTTGTAACCAATTGTTCCATAATATTTTTGCGTGTTATACGAACCATAAGAAGCTCCTAAATTCACATTCAAACCATCTTCCTTTTGTTTTTTAGTAATAATATTTATTACGCCAGCCATTGCATTTGAACCATAAAGAATTGATGCCGGACCGCGAATAATTTCAACTTTTTCGACATCGGAAGCAACATAAGCATCAGGAAGCGGATGACCAAAAATTCCTTGATATTGTGGATGACCATCAATTAAAACCAAAACATCGGTGTTTGGCGAACCGCCAACTCCACGAATACTAATTGAGCCAGAACCACCAGTTGAAACTCCAAAACCAAGCAAATTTCTTTCGGTTACGAAAATTCCAGGAGCGTAAGAATTCAATGCAGGTAAAATATTTATTTGTCCGCTATTTTCAATATTTTGACGTGAAATTTGTGAAACAGATATTGGTACAAGCTTTCGCGAAGTTTCAATTTTTGAACCTGTAACTATTACTTCTTGAAGTTTAATTGTATCACTCAAATTTGTTTGTGAAAATGTATTGTTTACAGTTAAAAACTGAATAAATAAAACAATAAAAGCAAATTTTCTGAATAGTTTTTTCATTTTCGTATCGTGTTAAATTTAAAATATAGTAACACCACACACAGTAATTCGTGCTACTATATTTAATATCGTAGCACAAATGTAAGTCTATTTATGAAATAAAAAAATAAATAATAATTCTAAATTGCAAGAAAACGGACAATTTTTGTAAATAGATTTCAGCGTTTTATGCCAAAGAATAAATTTTGATACAGAAATAAAAATTAGTTTTAACGATTGTTCTGAGATTGTTTTTAAATTTTGAGCAAAAAAAAGCCCTCCATAGAGGGCTTTTTTTTCTATCCTAAATACGATTTTAAGAGTTTACTTCTTGAAGTATGCCTCAATCTTCTTATTGCTTTTTCTTTTATTTGTCGCACACGTTCTCGAGTCAATCCAAATTTATCGCCAATTTCTTCGAGGGTCATTTCTTGAAGTCCAATGCCAAAGAATAACTTTATAATATCTCTTTCTCTTGACGTTAAGGTTGCTAATGCTCTATCTATTTCGCGACTTAGAGATTCGCTCATAAGTTTTCCGTCAGCAATTGGTGAATCAGGATTTTCGATAACATCAAGCAAGCTGTTGTCTTCTCCTTCAACAAAAGGAGCATCAACCGATACGTGTCGTCCAGAAACTCTGAGTGTATCAACAACTTTTTCTTTTGGTAATTCTAACAAATCAGCTAACTCTTCTGGCGAAGGAGTTCTTTCGTTTTCTTGTTCAAATTTCGAAAATGCTTTATTAATTTTATTTAGTGAACCAACTTGATTCAGCGGTAATCGAACTATTCTTGATTGTTCAGCTAAGGCTTGTAAAATTGATTGTCGAATCCACCATACCGCATACGAAATAAATTTAAATCCACGTGTTTCATCAAATTTTTCAGCTGCTTTTATTAATCCAAGATTACCTTCATTGATTAAGTCTGGTAGACTTAATCCTTGATTTTGGTACTGTTTAGCTACCGACACCACGAAACGCAAATTTGCCCGCGTTAATTTCTCTAAAGCAAGTCTATCGCCTTTTCGAATTCGCTGTGCCAAATCTACTTCTTCTTCAACCGTAATTAATTCTTCTTTACCAATTTCTTGTAAGTACTTATCAAGAGAAGCACTCTCTCGATTTGTAATCGACTTGGTAATTTTTAATTGCCTCATATATATTTTTAAATTTATGCAAAATTAGACTATTTATAATTTAAAGTCAATATAAATAAGCTAAATCTTTGTTTACATTCCAAAAGCGTAATACGCAACCATTCCGTTTGGATAAATTCCTTCAACGAGTACCGCTCCTTCAATGTTACTTAGTATATCATAAATTTCCTCAACAGAGTTAATCTGTTTTCGATTAACGCTTGTTACAATAAATCCTTCTTTAATTCCTGATGTTTTCAATTTTCCGTCGCCTAAACTTCTAATTTTTACACCATTTGATATTCTAAGCATACTCTTTTCTTCAGAACTCAAATCTTCAAAAGTTCCTCCCAAAACTGAATTTGTCTCATTCTTAACTAATTCCGTATTTCCGAGCTTATTACGCAAGGTTATATCAAATGGTTTCAATTTTCCATTTCTTTTTACAAGAATAATTATTTTATCGCCTGGACGATATTTGCTTATTTGTTCGTGTAACTCTGATACAGCGTTGATATTCATGTTTTCAATTTTAACTATAATATCTCCTTTTTCAAATCCAGCATCAGCGGCAGCTCCATCGTTTGTAACTCCGGCAACATAAACGCCTTCTATTTTATCCAATTTAAGCTCTGCTGCCAACGAAGCATCAATGTTCGCAATCGAAACGCCTAAATATGCTCGTTGAACTTCGCCAAACTCAACTAAGTCGGATACTATTTTTTTTACAATGTTAACAGGTACAGCAAAAGAATATCCGGTATATGCTCCAGTATTTGAAGCAATAGCCGTATTAATTCCCACCAGCTCGCCTTTCGTGTTTACCAAAGCTCCCCCACTATTTCCTGGGTTAACTGCGGCATCGGTTTGAATAAACGATTCGATGGCAAATTGATTTGCTGAAACATTTATGTTTCTTGCTTTGGCACTAACAATTCCGACCGTTACGGTTGAAGTCAAATTAAACGGATTGCCAACCGCCAGCACCCACTCGCCAACAAGTAAATCGTCAGAGTTTCCATATTCGATGCGAGTTAATCCCGACTCTTCAATTTTCAATAAGGCAATGTCAGTATATGGGTCGGCTCCAACTAACTTTGCTGTATAAGTACGTTTGTCGTTTAAAACAACTTCGATATTATTTGCATTGCTTATTACATGATTATTGGTAACAATGTAGCCATCATCGGAAATAATAACACCCGAGCCCGAACCCACAATAGGTTGCATTCTATTATAACTTTGTCCGAAAAAGAAATCATAAACAGTAGCTTGCTGCTGATATTGCTGAGTTTTGACATGAACAACCGAATGAACGGTTTGGTTAGCAGCTACAATAAAATTCATACTTTCAGATGAAGTCGCAGAGAGTAAACTTGCAAGTTTAATTTGCGGTTCGTCCAAGGAATTTAAATTTCCAACCAAGCGTGATTGAATAATATTTGAATAAAGGGCGACTGATACAATTCCACTTAATATCGCAATAAACGAGGCTAAAAGGATTTGTTTTGTTTTCATAGCTTTATTTTTTTACAATTTAACAAAATTATTTTTATCGTTTAAATATTTATTATTTTTACCGTAATTATAACGCAAAATTACAATGCGTCTTCTGTCATTTTCAAATATTTAACAGTATTTAACATGCTTATAAAATTTTATAAATATCATGGTGCCGGAAACGATTTTATTATTTTAGATAATAGAAAAAATACATATAATGGTTTAAACCAACAAAGCATTGAGTTTTTATGTCATCGACATTTTGGAGTTGGTGCCGACGGGTTAATGCTATTAAATTCTTCTGATTCGTACGATTTTGGAATGAAATATTTTAATTCCGACGGACGTGAAAGTACGATGTGTGGAAATGGTGGGCGTTGTATTGTTGCTTTTGCAAAATCGCTTCAAATAATTGGCGACACAACAACTTTTGAGGCTATTGACGGAATTCATATTGCTGAAATAATTGATGCGAAAACGGTAAAGCTAAAAATGAACGACGTATTTGAAATAAAAGAACAAAATGGTGATTTTATTCTAAATACAGGTTCTCCACACATTGTTAAATTTGTTGAAAACGCAAATGACTTGAATGTTTTTGAACTCGGAAAACAAATTCGGTACAGTAAACAATTTTCTCCAAATGGAATAAACGTGAATTTTGTTCAAAAACTAAGTGAACGTAAAATTTATGTAAGGACCTACGAACGCGGAGTTGAAAACGAAACCTTATCTTGTGGAACAGGTGTTACTGCCGCTTCAATTGCATATTCGTGTTTAAACTCTTGTGAAGATTTTGAAATCGAAACCAAAGGAGGAATCTTAAAAACAAGTTTTACCAAAACCAATTCAACATTTACAAACGTTTGGTTGCAAGGCTCTGTAAGTTTTGTGTTTGAGGGATTTGTGAGATTTAAAATGGGTTAAGATTGTTTTGTGTTTCTTTTCTCGGACAAGAATGTACGAGTTACGTTATAAATATGGTGAAAAATTATAATTGTTGGACAGGATTCCAACAACGGCGGAAAAACTTCATTGAAGTTCAAATTTGAAATGCAAATCAAAATTCCCCTCAATGGAGGGGTGGCAGTCGCAAGACTGACGGGGTGGTTGTGAAACAATTATTCGGTGATTTGAATTTTGTTGAGGAAACAACAACTGAAAAAAACTATTTCTTCTTTTTTTTGTTATCTTCCTTTAGCATTTTTTTATAGCCTTCTTTTAATTCTTTTTTTACATTTGGAAGTTCTTTTTCTTGTGGTAAATTTTCAGGTGTTTTTCCAGAATTTTCCACTATAATATTTCTTACTTCACGACCAACTTGGAAATGAGTTTGTTCTAAAGCATTCTGACCTGTTACTCCCTTATTTTTTATTCTTTCTTCGGTTTGAGTTATTCTAAATAAATTTGCAGCAAGTTCAGTTCTTCCCATACTGTCCATTAGCTTCTCTTTATTAACATTTCGTTTTTGTGCTAATTTCCAATTTTCCATATTATACATCCCTAAATAACCAGCATTTGTAAACTTTGCATAATCAGTAATACCTGCTTTTTTTATAGTCGAAAATAATGATTTATTTCCTTCGGTTAGTTCTTCACGTATTAAAAGCCTATCTATTTCGTTATTGTTTTCTATATATAATTCAAATTTTCTTGTTTGTTGTGCAAAATATGCTTGAGCTTCAGCAACTTCTGATTTTTTAGGGTCGCCATTCATTACAGTTATATAACAAGCAAATCTAGTTAGTTTAAAGTCTTGAACGCTTTGACCATCAATAATTCTATTTGTTATTACAATATTTTCATAATGAGAAATATTTAAAGAAACAAAAGCTTTTGTTGCTCTATCTATAACTTTTTGAAATGACTTCATGTTTGGGTATCCAAGCATTTGCATTAAATCTGAAGCCCACCAATAAGTTATCCCATTCTCATTTTTGAAATCTTCAAAAGTTAACTTTTCTCCTTCTGATTTTATTATTTCACTCATTTTTTGAATTATTATTATCTATTTACAAAGGTACAATTATTTGATATTAAAACTCAAAGATTTTTTTAAGATCAATCAATTTATTTAATTTAATTTTCAACAAAATTTATTTATTAATCAAATCAATGGTTCAGACTTTTCTAATGAGCTTCCATCCAATTCTCCCCATTATTCATTTCAACCAATAAAGGAACTTTTTCGCCCTTGTTGCTGTTATCACAAACAAGCATTCTATACAAATTTAATCAAAATTTACAACATCTTCAAGATTATAAAATGTGGCTTATTGATGTTTCGAAAATGGAATCGGGCATTTACTTTTTAAGGGTTCAGACAGATAAAGGGACAGCATTAAAAAGATTATTATAGCAAATTAGTTTCGATTTTATATACTCATTTTAGTATTCAAAAACCGATTAATTAATCAAACTATTTACTCTACCGTGACCGATTTAGCCAAATTTCTTGGTTGATCAACATTACAACCTCTCATTACTGCAATATAATACGACAATAATTGCAACGGAATTACTGCAAGCAATGGACCTAAAGCTTCGTGAGTATAAGGAATTTCCAACACATGGTCTGCCATTTCTTTAATTATGGTATCGCCTTCGGTTACAATGGCAATTACGATTCCTTTTCTTGCTTTAACTTCTTGAATATTGCTTACAACTTTTTCGTACGATTTGTCCTTTGCTGCAATAACAACGATTGGCATTTTTTCGTCAATCAATGCAATTGGACCATGTTTCATTTCGGCTGCAGGATAACCTTCGGCATGAATGTATGAAATTTCTTTAAGCTTCAATGCTCCTTCTAAAGCCACAGGAAAAAAATATCCACGACCTAAATAAAGAAAATTATTGGCATTTTTGTAAAGAGCTGCTATTTTTTCAAAAACCGCACTATACGTTAATATTTTTTCGATTTTCTCAGGAATCGAAACAAGTTCTAGAATCAGTTTTTTATAATTTTCGTCCGAAATAATGTTTCGTTCTCTGCCTAGCAAAATCGCCATCATAGTTAAAACTGTAACTTGAGCGGTAAATGCTTTGGTCGAAGCAACTCCTATTTCAGGACCTGCATGAGTATAAACGCCACCATCGGTTAAACGAGGAATACTAGAGCCAACAACATTACAAATTCCGAGAACCATTGCTCCATTTTCTTTGGCAAGTTGAATTGCAGCTAATGTATCGGCGGTTTCTCCGCTTTGACTTATCGCAATAATAACATCGTCTTTGTTTATGATTGGATTTCGATATCTGAATTCAGACGCATACTCGACCTCAACTGGAATTCTGGCCAAATCTTCAAGTAAATATTCGCCAACAAGCCCAGCGTGCCATGATGTTCCGCAACCAATTATAATAATTCTTTTGGCTTCTTTCAAGCGAGGAAGTACCTCTAAAAGTCCGCCTAAATGAATAGCCGACATATCGGGCACTACGCGTCCACGAAAAGTATCTAAAATTGAGCGAGGTTGTTCAAATATTTCCTTGAGCATGTAATGCTCGTAGCCACCTTTTTCAATTTCATCAACATCTAAGTCCAATGTATGAATTTCGGGCGTCAACTTTTCGTTTGTAAGCGATTTTAAACTTAATTCATCTTTTTTGATTATCGCAATATCATTTTCGTTCAAATAAATTACGCTTTTTGTGTATTCAACAATCGGTGTTGCATCAGAAGCTAAATAATATTCTTCCTTTCCAATTCCAATTACCAATGGGCTTCCTTTTCGAGCTGCAATGAGTTTATCGGGTTCGTCTTTACACATAATAACCAATCCGTACGCTCCTATAACCTTTGTTAATGCAAGTCGAACAGCTATCTCGGCAGAAACGTTTCCTTTGAGATAAATATATTCGATAAGATTTGATAAAACTTCGGTATCGGTTTCGCTTTGAAATTTGTAACCACGGTCTTCAAGTCGCTTTTTTAGTCTTCCATAATTTTCGATTATACCATTGTGAATAATCACAAAATGTCCGTGTTGTGAAACGTGTGGGTGTGCGTTAACATCGTTTGGAGCTCCGTGTGTAGCCCAGCGTGTATGACCAATTCCAATAAAGCCATTTGTGTTTTTATCTTCAACAAAAGCCTCTAAATCAGAAACTTTTCCTTTTCTTTTATATGTGCTGATATTTTTGTCGAGCAAAGCAATTCCGGCTGAGTCATAGCCTCTATATTCGAGTCGTTTTAATCCATTTATTAAAATTGGGTAAGCTGGTTTGCTTCCAATATAAGCAACTATTCCACACATAAAATATTATAATTTTAGGTAATACAATTTTAATTTAATTCGATTTGTAGCAGAATTTCCCGAATTTACAACGACTCGATTGGCACTAATTGTATTTGCAAAAGCACTGACAATAAGTTTAGAATTATCGTACACATCACTGGTAATAAGACCTTGAGTGTAAGCAGTCATATTAAAAACATACGAATTATTAATGTATTCGCTATTAAAATGTTCTGACCCTAATATATCGTAGTCGGGAGCGTTTAGGTATTCCAAACTATCGTTCAAAACAATAATGTTTAACTTTTCACAAGCCTGATAATCGCTCGAAACATAATCTTCGCTTTCAGTAATTACAAGTTCGGCTTTCATAATAGCAATTTTTTGGTCTTGCACTATGCTTTTCAAATCAGGAAACTCAATAATGGTGTTAACACCTCGCATTGCTTGTATATAATTTACTTCGTTTATGCTATTTTCGCCAAGTGTTATTTCTGATGATATTTCGGTTCCTTCGTAATTATGGGTAAAAATATTTTGCCTTTCGCAAGCACTATTAATCAAATACAAAAAATTAGTGGTAACCGAGTCTTCTCCATCAAAATAAGTATATTCTAAATCCAAATTCGATTTAGAAGAAACTAGATCAATGTATAATATTGATTCGCTTGTCTCATTTTCGTTGATTGTAACATACAATCCTTTTGCGTTATCGATAAATTCTTGGTCGCTATACCCCAAAAATCTATTTGCAAATTCAATTGGTAAATTAATTTTAATTAAGGTATCCTGTCCATTTTGCGATGGCGTAAACGTAAACGATGTGATTAGAGAATCTTCGGTAACGTACTGGTTTTTATCAAATTCTGTAAATTCGGTTTCTGTATTAATTTCACGCGAAATATTATAAACATTAATGGTCATTGGAGTTGAAATGTCGCCATAATAATCATCAACAACCATATTTAATGTAAAACTATTTACATAACTTGTTTCGTCAAACTCAACATCGGTTGACGACAAGCGAAATTCAGTCAAAAATCCTGCGGCTGTTTTTCCAAAAATAGGGTCATGATAACTTCCAACTAAACTTAAGGTTTTGTTTTTAGTAGAAAATGTATCGTTGTAAACGGTATAAGATTTTAACAACAGGGTATCGCAAAATTCAAGATTTAACATTTCTTTTTGCGGAATCAAATCTAAACCAATTTCATCTTCCTTGTTGCACGAAAAAATTGTAAAAACGAAGAATGCGAATAAGGCTAGTTTGTAAATCGAACTAAAATTCGGCGTACGTTTCTGATAGAATTTTGTCATAAAAATCTGAATATGCATCAATATAGTTTTCTGCTTGAAATCCTAAGACAGGTTTTTCAATTGTATTTAAGTAACTCGAAATATCAGAATTTATTGCTTCGCTTCCGACAATAACTGCATCGGATAAATTGATTGCCATTTTCGATAAATTAACAAAGTCGGGAATATTTTTAACTACATCAACATCTTTATCTCTAATGCCTTCCAATCGTAATTTTTCGCTAAAATTTGGGTCAAATACATTGCTAAATCCGTCGTTGTAAACTGAATAAACAATTTTTGCATCGGAAAACATCGGATCGTCTTTATATGCTCGTTTTACATATAAGGGAATAAGACTTGTAATCCAGCCATGGCAATGAATAACATCGGGCGACCAACGTAATTTCTTTATTGTTTCCAACACGCCTCTTGCAAAAAAAATAGCTCTTTCGTCATTATCTTCGAAATATTTCTTTTTGGCGTCGTGTAAAATGTGTTTGCGTTGAAAAAAATCTTCGTTATCGATAAAATATACCTGCATTCTTGCAGCTTGAATCGATGCAACTTTTATAATAAGCGGATGATCGGTATCGTTGATAATCAAGTTCATTCCAGACAAGCGAATTACTTCGTGAAGTTGATTTCTGCGTTCGTTTATACAGCCGTATCGAGGCATGAAGGTTCGTATTTCTTTTCCTTTTTCTTGTATTCCTTGTGGAAGTTGCCTTCCGATTATCGACATTTTTGATTCTGGTAAATAGGGTGTAATTTCTTGAGAGATATATAAAACCTTTGTCTTTTCCATGTAAAATTTTTCCTTTACAGATTATTATACAAAAATAAATAAAAAAATCGGTATATTTCAAAATATGTTTTCGACTTCTTTTACCAATGTGCTAAAAATCTAGTTATTTTAACGAAATAAATTGTTAATTATTTTGCCTCCGCCAGCCGTTTTCTTACTATACAGATAGCTCTTAACCCCACTATGTTTTTTAAATTATATCCGTTGAAAACGCATGAAATAGAAATAAACACGCTAGTTGACAATTATAGTTTTTGAATATACTGATTTGTTGCATTGCACCTTAAGCACATAAACACCCTCGCTGTAAGCCGATAAATCGAAAGAATTGTGATTGCCCGTAATGTTATATGTATTCATTTTTTGACCACTCATGTTATACAAATCAATTATGCAATCGGGCGATAGATTTACTATATTTAGTGTTTTATTTGTAATGTAAATATTGTTGTCGGTTATTTCAATATTGTCTATTCCTACTGTTCCTTCTCCTGCTTTAATGGGCAACTGAGGAATCGTATTATACGCATATTCTTTAATTGTTAATCCCCGATTATATGTAACAACTAATTTAACAAGCACCCAACCATAGTAATATTGATTGTCTTTAAATAATCTTAAACCCATATAATATTCATCGTTATTAATCCATGAGTTAAATGTGGAGCCTGTTTGCCAAAAATAATCTGGTCCTATTTCATCACCATAATTCATTTTACTCCAACCCGTACGGTTAGGGCTTAAGGGTGCCATTATCTCAATCCTTAAATCGTAAGCATCATACCAATTGCCTTCTTCAAATTGATAAATCTGTGCAACTAGCCTAAAGTCAAGTATATTGTCATGATTTAAGCCTAAATAAAAAATTTGCGAGCTATCGCAACCCGTACAAGGTACTTGAGCAGGGCAAATAATAGTAGTGTCGGGGTCAACATCGGTATAAATAATTTGAGCATTAGCACTCATAGCAAGCATTGCTATGATAACTGAGGAGAAAATTAGTTTTTTCAATTTTTGTGTTTAAATATAATTTTACAAATTACAAAAAATTAAGATTCAAAACAAACATTTTTTTGTTACAATTGGAGATAAGCAGAAGCGAGAGGGCTGATTTTCGATGAAACAATTGTAAATTATTTTGCTGTTTATCGCATTCCGATTCCATAATTTTATACTTTTGTGCCTCGAAATTATTAGAAATGAAGATATTTTCAACAACAGCTGAACTTCAAACAGAATTGAGTTTTTTGAAAGCGAAAAAGCTAAAGCTTGGTTTTGTTCCAACCATGGGAGCTCTTCACAAAGGGCATATTTCTTTAATCGAAGAATCGAAAAAACATTCAGACATAACGATTGTAAGCATTTTTGTAAATCCTACTCAGTTTAACAACAGCGACGATTACAAAAAATATCCCCGCACGATTGACTCCGACACAATTATGCTCGACAAGGCAGGCGTTGATATTCTTTTTTGTCCCAGCGAAAAAGAAATTTACAATAACACGACTACAAATAATTTCGATTTTGGATTGTTAGAAACCGTAATGGAAGGACAATTTCGTCCCGGGCATTTTAAAGGAGTTGCACAAATTGTAAGCATTTTGTTCGATATTGTAACACCCGACCTTGCTTTTTTTGGCGAAAAAGATTTTCAACAACTCGCCGTGATAAAAAAACTAGTGAAAGATTATAATTATCACATCATTATTAAGGCATGCCCAACAATTCGTGAATCCGACGGATTAGCAATGAGTTCGAGAAATGTTCGCTTACAGCCCGACGAAAGAATTCAAGTGGCAAATATTTCACGCATATTGTTTCTATCTAAAGAATATCTCAAAAATCATTCTGTTACAGAAACTATAAATTGGGCAACAAACCATCTAAATAGTTTTAATAAAATGAAAGTTGAATATCTTAACATTATAAACGAAGATACATTTGAAGATATTTCAGAAATCATTCATTCGCAAAATATCAGGGCTTGCATAGCCGTTTTTGTTGGCGAAGTAAGATTAATAGATAATATTAGATATATTTATTAAATTTGCATCATGAATATTGAAGTTTTAAAGTCAAAAATACATAAGGTTACAATCACACAAGCTGACCTTCATTATGTAGGAAGCATCACTATTGATGAAGACTTGATGGTGGCTGCAAATATTATTGAAAACGAAAAAGTTCAAGTTGTGAACCTAAATAATGGCGAGCGTCTTGAGACCTATGTTATAAAAGGCGAACGTGGTTCGGGCAATATTTGCCTTAACGGACCAGCAGCTAGAAAAGTGGTAGTTGGCGATGTAGTTATTATTATGTCGTATGCAACAATGGATTTTGAAAAAGCAAAAACATTCAAACCAACGCTTATTTTTCCCGATACTTCAACCAATAAACTTGTAAAATAAATCTCTATGCAAAGTCAAATGAGCTTGATTACAAAGAAAATTTCGAATCAAGAAAATGATTTTTTGCAACAAATCGCTCATTGGAAATCAGAAGGTAAAAAGATTGTTTTTACAAACGGATGTTTCGACATAATACATCGTGGACACATTGAATATCTAGCACAAGCCGCCGATTTGGGTGATATTTTAGTGATTGGTGTAAACTCCGATTTATCGGTAAAAAAATTAAAAGGAGAAACAAGACCTATTCAAGATCAACACTCAAGAACTTTAATTTTAGCCTCCCTACAATTTGTAAGTTTAGTCGTAATTTTTAACGAAGAAACTCCTATTAATTTAATTCAGAAGGTCTCTCCGTCAGTTTTGGTAAAAGGTGGAGATTATGAACTAAAAAACATTGTTGGAGCTGAATTTGTGACAAACAATGGGGGAAAAGTAATTACAATTCCTTTTGTTGATGGATTTTCTTCCTCAAAAATTATTGATTCTTTGTAGAATTTGTTTTTCACATTTGCTTTTTAAATTCATCTTAACTATTTTTGAATGAATTATGAAACATAAATCACTATATATTTTAGTTTTTTTCGTGCTGATGTTTGTTTTCTCTTGTACCAAAATCAGAGAAAGTAGAATAGAAGGAACTTGGGAATACATTCCTCTGACTTACGATGCATCGGTTGATGAATTTTGGACATTTACCGAGAATGATGAGTTAATTGTTAAAAGAATATATAATTCAAGTATAACAACAACTCACGATACCGGCACTTTTCACATAAAAGCCGAAGGCTTATCGGGATATGTTGAAGTTTTTGATATTGATAAATATACCAATGGAAAGTATCGAATTAAAAAAGTTACCAATAAACAATTGAAGATTCTAAGAATTTTAGATGGGGAAGGAAATAGCGAGTATGTTCTTCGAGAATTCATTAAATCATCTGAATAAGTCATTTTATGAAAAAATACATTTTATATATTTTATTCCTTGCTTTCGTAATTTCTTTTGCTTCGTGTAGAAAAAAGACTGAAAACAAATTAGTTGGAAAATGGGAATTGGCATGGCTTGAGAAAAATGAAAATCCCGAGATTAAAAAAATTTGGACAATAACCGACGGCTCTGCCATTATTGAAACAAATACTGGTGATGATGGCTCTATTACAGAAGAAAAAGGATACTATTTTGTTGAAAAAAATGGATTTGATGTTTTTTACATCAATATCTATGAATTATTTAATAAAACGTCTTTGACGTATAATGGGAAATATCGAATTATTGAACTAAACGATGAAATTTTAGCCATACAACAAGTTTTCGATACTCATGGAAACTATGCTTTCAGAAGATTAGAGTTTACTAGAATCGAATAATCGAAGTGGCAAAATCCAAAACTATTTACATTTGTCAAAATTGCGGAACCCAGTCACCTAAGTGGGTTGGTCGTTGTACTGCATGCAACGAATGGAATACATTTGTTGAAGAAATAGTATCAACCCAACCCAAATCGACACAATTAAGAGTTAGCGTTGCAAAACCGGTTTTGTTTTCTGAAATATCGGCGAGTGAAGCTATGCGGATTGATTTAAAAAATGATGAGCTAAATAGAGTGCTCGGAGGAGGCTTGGTTCAAGGCTCAATCGTTTTAGTTGGCGGCGAACCCGGAATTGGGAAGTCAACACTGATGCTTCAAATATCTCTTTTGCTCGAAAATAATATTTTATACATTTCGGGAGAAGAAAGTTTGCAACAGATTAAATTAAGAGCCGAACGAATCTCTACCAAACAAAACAAAAACACCTTGGTTTTAAACGAAACTTCGCTCGAATCAATAATTCAACATATTAAAGAAATAAAACCGGAAATTGTTATCATCGATTCTATCCAAACGGTTCAAACCGAGATGATTGAATCTTCTCCTGGAAGCGTTTCGCAAGTCAGAGAATGCACATCTCAAATAATGAAACTTGCAAAAGAATCTAATACGTCAATATTCATTGTTGGACACATCAATAAAGACGGAAATCTTGCCGGGCCGAAAGTGATGGAACACATGGTTGATACAGTACTTCAGTTTGAAGGAGACAATAATTATAACTATAGAATTCTTCGAACCCTTAAAAATAGGTTTGGCTCAACCTCAGAACTTGGAATTTTCGAAATGCAAAATAATGGTTTACGAGAAGTTTCAAATCCTTCGGAATTGATGCTTTCTGATAACAACAGCTCCGTGAGCGGAACAGCAGTTGCAGCAACCATTGAGGGCTTGCGTCCATTGTTAATCGAAATTCAGGCACTCGTAAGCCATTCAGCTTATGGAAATCCCCAACGCTCAGCTACAGGTTACGACTTGCGACGATTATCGATGTTGTTAGCAGTATTGGAAAAAATAGGTGGGCTAAAATTATCCATCAAAGATGTATTTTTGAATGTTGTTGGTGGCATAAAAATAAACGACCCCGCCATTGATCTAGCTGTAGTTTGTTCTATTGTTTCTTCAACCCTTAACCTCCCCATAGATAGGCAAACTTGTGTTGCAGGCGAAGTTGGATTAACTGGAGAAATTCGACCCGTAAATAAAATTGAACAACGAATAATTGAAGCCGAAAAACTTGGATTTACCAGAATTTTTGTATCCTCTCAAAATAAAAAAAGCCTGAACTTAAAAAAAGTTAATATCAATGTTGTCTTTGTAAGCAAGATAACAGAAATCCTACAACTGCTCTTTAAATAAGAGAAAAAGCTTTCCTAAAATTAAATTTATTTTTCGCTTTAAAACATATTAACTTATTGGTTATAAAATCGATAATGATAAAAAAAATGTGTAAGTTTGTTTTTAATAAATAGACAACCTTTTCTATTTAAATAAGTCTTGAAGAAAGAATATAAATTATTGAGAATCAAAATACCTTAAAATGAAAACAAATTATTTTATTATTTTATTAATTGCAACCTTGTTGCCTTATTTTTCAATTTCTCAAACTTGGCAACAAACCTATGGAGGAGCTTCTGTCGAAAGAGCAACTAATATACTTAATGCAGGAGTTGCGAACCCTATGGCAAAACAATCTTTTTTGAGTCAAAATATCATTTGTGGCTATACCGAAAGTTTTGGAAACGGAGGCTCCGATATGTATTTGATAAATATTGACGAATTTGGTGATACTGTTTGGACTTCTGTTTTTGGAACAAGCGAAAACGATTTTGCAAACTCAATTTACGCTTACAATATGGGCTATAATTTCAATGGTTATTCAGGCATTGTTGCGGGAAGTTCGTTCAACGGAACTGATAAAGATGGAAATTTTTATTATGTTGACGAAAACGGAGGAGCTTATCCGGGAATTATTTTCGACAATGGTTTTGGAGACGATGAGATTTTTAAGATGAAAACTGTTGATGGAGATAGCTACAATATGTTCGCCGTTGGTTATCAAACCAATGAATTTAACAACAAGGATTTACTTTTACTCAAATATTCAGAAGTATATATGTCTGATTTAGAATACTCTGATTCATATGTATTGAGTGGCTCAGGTGATGATGTTGCAAAAACATTCGATGGAGATTATAACAAACTTTGTATCGTTGGATATACTACATCGAATACTGGTGGCGACAAAGATATTTTTATAACATATTTCGATTTGATGCAATATCAGTTTACTGATTCAATTTTTATTGGCGGTGAAGGCGACGATGAAGCAAATGTTATTAGTGCTATACCATACTCTGGCGAATACATTGTTGCAGGATACACAACAGCTTTAGGATTAGTAGGAAAACAAGCTTTTATTGCAAAAATTGACGGATATGGCGACACTCTTTGGACTAAAACTTTTGGCTGGGATGGCGACGACGAAATATTATCGATTAGTTTAGGAGGAGATATGTACGATGTTAAATATATTATTTCTGGCTATACATACCGATATGGAGACAAAGATATTCTAATTGCAGAAATTAACGGAAATACTGGAGACACTTTATGGACTGATATTGTAGGCGAAATTGGGGTTGATGAAGAAGCAACTGGAGTCATTCACTATGGCTGTTCATATACACTAACAGGAACAAAAGGAAACGATATATTTGCAATGAATCGAAATGTTCCTGCATTTCCATTAGATATTATTGTTTCTGAACCATATTGTTATGGAGAAGAAAATGGCGAAATGATTCCTGGAGCACAAATACCAGGTAACTTTTGGACAAGTCTTGATTATGATTTGTTGGACTCAACATTATCTAGTCCATATGTATATGGTACCACAACAAATAGTTATGGGGCAAATACCGATATATATGGAAATATTTCAGCCGGAACTTATTATCTAACCATAACAAATAGCGATACATATTGCGAAGTGTATGATACAATTATTGTTGGTCAACCAGATTCATTGTCTTATGTTAAAGACCTCAGACTTGGTTGTTATGGAGAATCAAATAAAACATTAAATGTATCTATTTCAGGAGGAATTCATCCTTATTATATTGATTTTTATCCAAATGTTAGAGAAAACATAAATTCATCAAGAACTTCTGACACACTATTTACCGGATTAAGTGCAATGCCATATTTTTTAACTATTAACGACAATAATGGATGTGGAATAAACGGCGGCGAAGGAGAAGAAATAATTATCGGAGAACCCGAACAATTCTACATTTCGGTTTATTCCGAAAATACAATTTGCTACGGAGCTAATGATGGAAAATTATTTGTAGAACCAACTGGAGGAAATGCCCCATACTCCTATATTTGGGACGATGAATTAACTCAAATAGGCGATACTGCATTTAATTTATCTGCCGGATACTATTCTGTTACAGCAACCGACTACAATGGTTGTGTAAGAGAAAATGTGGGTGAAATTTCCGAATATGGCGAATTTATTATTTATGAAAGTGTTTCCGATGCAACTTGTTTCGGAGAAAGCAACGGAAGCGCATATTTGTCAGTAGAAGGAAGTACCGGTGAGGGATATTCATATCTTTGGTCAACATCAGATGTTTATGATTATATCGAAAATGTTCCAGCAGGAAACTATTCGGTCGTCATATCTGACTACGCCGGCTGCGATACAACTTATTCTCTAACCATCAATCAACCCGACGATATTTCTATTACAGAAACGTTATCCAATGTAAGTTGTTCTGGAATGACTGATGGAAGTATTTATATTTCAACTGTCGGAGGAACTGCTCCATACACATATTCTTGGTCGAATGGAGCAACAACACAAAACATCTCTGCCCTAACACATGGAACTTATGGCTTAACTTTAACAGACTCTCAATCTTGTCAAAAAATATTGTCATACACAATTTTGCAGCCTTCAAAAATTAATGTATTATCGACTGTAATTGATGAAATATGTTCAAACTCATTTGGCTCGATTTCTACTTCAATTTTTGGTGGCACAAGTCCATATTCATATGCGTGGAGTAATGGAGAAACAACAAATGATATTAATAGCTTAGTTGCCGGAACATATGGATTTACTGTTACAGATGCAAACAATTGTAACGAAGATACAATAATAACATTATCATCTATTCAAACAACGATTAATTTGGTTTCAACAGTAACAAATGAAACTTGTAATAATTCGTTAGGAGAAATTTCTCTTTCAGTATTTGGTGGCTCGTTACCGTATGTTTACAATTGGACAAATAGTCAAACAACAGCAACAAACTCGGGATTGAATGCAGGAGTATACGGTGTTACAGTAAGCGATGCAAATAATTGTACCGTAGATACATTTTTTTCAATTACAAATTATCCAACTCCCTCCTTGTCTTTAATAAATTCTTTTGACATACTCTGCTATGGAAATAATACAGGAAGTATTTCTGTAATTGGAACTGGAGGAACTGGATCGTTAAATTATTTTTGGTCAAATGGAGGTGTTGGAACAAATCAAAGTTCATTAGCAGCAGGAGATTATAATATTACAGTTATTGATGCAATGGGATGTAGAGATACCTTTAACACGACTTTAACTCAACCCTCCAATCTTGTAATTAATCCACTTACAATTAGCAATGCATCTTGTTTTGGAGGAAATAATGGTTCAATTTCAGCTTCTGCAATTGGAGGCGTTTCTCCATATTCATTCGAATGGTCAAATGGAGCAAGTACAAATTCAATAAATAGTTTATCAGCAGGCAGTTATTCAGTTATAGTAAGCGATGCAAACAATTGTACTAAAACAACCTCAGGAAATGTTAGCGAACCAACTGCAATAATATTGTCTAATTCAATCATAAATACCTCTTGCGGATTATCAAATGGCTCTGCAATTGTAACTGCAACTGGAGGAACAAGCCCATATACTTATTTGTGGACAGACGGACAAACAACGGCTTCAGCTTCAAACTTAGCTTCAGGAAATTACTCTGTAACAGTGATTGATGCAATGGGTTGTACTGAAAATCAAACTATTACTATTGGTGATGATGGTTTCCCAATTCTATCCTTAGCATCAAGTTCTTTAACCAGCTGTTTTGGAGTGGCTGATGGTTCTGCATCGGTTTCTGCAACAGGAGGAATATCTCCATATTCATATTTATGGCCAAATTCGACAACAACGTCATCGGTATCTGGATTAGCAGCAGGAGATTATATAGCAACTGTTACCGATGAAAATGGCTGTATTGACGAATTAACAATTACGATTTCGGACCCTGAGATTTTACAGTCAACAATAGAATCAAGCATCGCTTCTTGTATTGGAGGCGAAGGCTCGGCAATTGTAACTACAATGGGCGGAACATCTCCATATAGCTATACATGGTCGAATGGACAAACGACAGAATTATTAGAAGATGTTTCAGGGGGAACATACTTTGTAAGCATTTTTGATGCAAATAATTGCCAAATTATAGATACTGTACTTGTTGAAAGCAAAGCATTAGCAATAATTCAGGGAGTATTATCTGATGGAAATGGAGCATTAAATGCGAATGCAACAGAAGTTAAGTTATATAAGCATTCGGCAAACTCAATAATTGATTTTGAACTCGTTACATCGGCAATAAATACAGAAAATGGAGCTTTTGAGCTTTTAAATATTCCAGTAGGTATTTATTATTTGAAAGCACAAATAATTGACGACGTTACATATCCAAATCTACTATCAACTTATTACGAATCAGCATACAAATGGTTCAATGCCGAACAAATTCATGTTGGCTGCGACACAACTGCAATAATAACTCTTTCGATGTTAGAAATCACACCTCCGGCAATAGGAACTGGTACAATTTCAGGGATTATAACTTGGGCTTCGTTAAACAAATCAATTTTAGGCGAACCTGTTCCGGGAGCAGAAATTACACTTGAACAAGAACCTGACGATGAGCCTATGGCAGAAGTTCTTACCGATGTAAGCGGACAATACGAATTTGACGAAGTTCCTGATGGAATATATTCTTTATCGGTTGATGTTCCTGGCTTACCTCAATTTGAAACTCACACTATTAGCGTATCTAGTGTTGACACTTTGTTTTCAGGGATGAACTTTATTGTTGATACTACAATTATGCTATCAGGTATTTATATCGATGAAAGTAGTTCTTTAACTATTTACGAAAATGATAATGTGTCGTTAAATGTATATCCAAATCCTTTTGCTCAAGAGATTAACATTGAATATAATCTCACAAAATCGGCAGACGTAACAATTAATTTATTTGATGTTAGCGGAAGATTAATTGAAAGACTTGTCAATAATCAAACTCAAAACATGGGGAAACATGTTATTGAAATCGAAAAAGCAGGAACAGAACTAAAACAAGGAATATATTTTATCGAGTTTAATATTGATAATTTAATTTATCTGAAAAAAATAATAAAATCATCATAAATTAAATATAGAAATAGCTCTGAATCATGATTCAGAGCTATTCTTTTATATAGTAAATAATTATGTTTGTATATCGTTACGTGTAAATCATCAAAAAAACAAAAATATGATAATCAAAAACTTAAACGGCATGAAAAGCTTAAATTCTATGATTAAGTTAATAAAACCGTTAATAAAAATTATCATAGACACGATTTGGAAAAATCAATTGACGTATATTTATAGCTAGTTTAGAAATAAAAAGAGAAAAATTAAGTTTTAGATTTAATTTATCAATTAAAACAATGGAAACAAAAAAAACGAAACCAATCATAGTCCCTTGGGGCTTAACCCTAATGTCTGAAATTGCATTTCAACATGCAGTTGGTATTGCAAAAGCAGCTAATACAGGAATTGCATTGGTTCGTTTAGCGACCAATCAAAATTTAATAAAAGAAATAGAGGAAGATTTGGGGCAAGTTGCCGTTGACCTCGAAAAAAAATATGGAATTAAACCAGAGGTTATTGTTACTGAAGGTAGTGTTTATAAACGATTTACACAATTAGCCGAGGAACATGGCAGTAATTTAATTATTAAACACATCAATCGAGATATCAGCGGAATGGAAAAAATTACAGGCAGTAAATCTTTAAAAATTATTGCTGGTTCTATGGTTCCATATATTGTTGTTCAAAATCCGCCTAAACGAGATACCATTGAACGAATTGTTTTACCAATTGATCATACTGTTGAAACTAAGGAAAAATTATTGTGGTTAGTTTATTTTGCAAGGTTTTGTCAACCTTTTGTTCATATTATTACCCCAAAAACCATTGATGGCAAGAAATTAAAATACATTAAAAACAATGTATCCTTCGCTCGAAATCTTCTCGAAGAAAAAGGTGTAAAATACGATATCAGTATTTCTCAAAACGACGATTTTGGGAAAACATTTATTGATTTTGCTCATAAAAAAGATGCCGATTTAATCATTATGATGTTGCCAAAAGATTTAGGTTTTGGAAGTTTGCTTTTCGGATCAAAAGAACAAGACATGATTACGAACGAATATGGGATTCCAATCATGTGTGTAAACCCTCGAACCGATTTAAAAAACGTAAATTGGAAATAGCGTTCTTAGAATTTAATCCTGATTTGAGCTTTCACTTCCGATTTGTGATTTCCTAAAATCTCATCTAAGCCACTCCCTAATGTTTCTTTATCGTCGTAGGTTGTGCGTGCATAACGCAACCACAAATCAATACGTCCAGTTAACGAGTATTTCAGCGTTAGATAATATCGTGTTCCTTTTGAATAATGAGCAGGAACAGAGAATGCATAAAGCACATCATTTTCATAAGCATATATTTTTGAATCGTACGATTCTGTATCAAAAATAGCATATCGAAACGATAGAGTCATCGGAATTTTGTTAGGACGATAATTTATGTCCTGATATATCAAATAACCATTCGATTTTTCAGCTCCTTTTTCGTAAAATGCATATTCGACTCTATTTTTAAACGACAAATTTTTAGAAACGTCATATGAAATATGGTAACGTAACTTAAAATTATCGACATCAATCAATGGGTCGATTGATGTAACTTCTGAGCTTCCATTCTCAGGTTTGATTTCTTGCTTTACTTTGAAATACATATTTACATACCGCGATAAGCTATAATCAACTTGCACCAAATAATCGTAACCATAAGAAGGAGCATCAACTCCAAACTTCAACCAAGGAAAAGTATAGGTATCGAAATATGTTGATATTTTCCATTTGCGATAGGGTAAAATTTCGGCTCCTATATAAAAACCTTGTTCATTCGATATTTTAGACGATTCGCCAAAAGCTCCACCATAATACGATTGATAATCGCGTTGATAATTTCGATGAACGATTGCTATCGAAACTTGGGGTGCTATTGGCATAATTGCCCCATTAATAAAAGCCATTCCCATATTTTGACTCAAGGCCGCTTCTCCAAAGAAATTAATGTCGTGCAGCGTGAATTGATAATCAAACCCGAAATTTGAATTTTGAGAACTATTAAATTCAAATTGGTTGTAAGGCGACACATTTTTTTCCAAATCAGCCCCAAACAAGTAATTCACGGCGGTCATTCCCACTTTGAATTTTTGATGGTTATACGTAATATTTCCGCCCATTACACTCTCGCTAATCGCATGTTTGTTCTCAATGTCTGACGGAGTTGCATGCAAGCCTGTAATTTGAAGAGCCGAAACCGCAACAACTTCTTCATCAAGCGAATCTATTTCGGCTATATTTGCATCAACATTTTTTCGAGAGTAAAAAGCCGAAACATCAAAATTCTTATATCTAAGTGTTGTTCCTACTCCTCGCATAAATTTATTTTCATCGGTTGATGAGAATTTTTTTATTCCGGGCGACTGTTTTTTAACTGTCAAAACATATGGCGACTTTCCATATCCCAATCCAGACCAAATTACCAAGCCTTGTCCGAATTGAACCTGATAATCTCCCAAGCACAAATTTTTCACAACACCAAAATCATTAATTTGCAAGTGTGCCGAATAAAAATCAAATCCATTGTGCAATTTGTCATAAAAAGGCTCATCTTTCAGCGAATCATGAATGCTACTTTTTAAGAAAGCTTCTCCTGCGTCTTTTTCTGCGGTAATGCCAAATGCTAGAAAATTTTTATAATTGTATTTATACTTTGCATAAATTTTTTGATTCGATCCTAAATATCTTGAATCGGGCTTAGCATTTATTAACGAATCGGAAATTTCTGAATACCCGGTTTGTTCTTCCGTTACAACCTGAGTTCTGATAAATAATTGATGATTCCCATATTTAAGAGCTTTGGCAAGTGAAAATTTATTATCGGCCTCTCCTACTGCAACTGTTATAAAAGGAAACAATTTTTGAATATCGTCAACCGAATAACCATAAACCAATTGCAATTCGTAAACGCTTAAAAGCTGACCGTTTTTTTCGATATAAGCCTTTAAACTATTCATTTGAAAATCATTTAAAATATGAAGTTTTTCAAGTTGGTCCTTTGTTGCAGTATTCAAATTCAAGGGATTAGTAATGAAATAATTCAAATCGTCAAACAAAGTTGTATAATCGAGTTCCTCGTCAGTACTACTTGCAATCTCTTCAATAATATCTTCGATTGTTTCTCTGTCGGTTTTTGTCGATTGTGAAAAAACGAATGACCAACATAAAACAAAAACGAAGGATAATATGTAATGTTTGTAATTCATTAATGATTATTTAGAATAAAAAATTAATGGAAATTTGAGACGATAATCCTAGCGTTGCATGAGTAACAAATGCCAAATCCGCTACAATTCGTTTGTGTTTGTATCCTATTCCAAAAGAATTCATCGTTGGGTTTGTCGAAATACCTGTTCGCAAGAAAAAACCTTCAACCAATTGATATTCAATCCCAACTTTGAATATTGGACTGTATTTTAAATCTTTTTCTACTTCTGTTGTAACCAAAACTTTTTCAGAAAAAGTATAGCCAATTCCTATTCTAAAAATTGTAGGTATGGTTTCGTTCGTGTAATCAGCTATTTTGGTGCGTGAAATATTGTATAAATGAGCTGCTACAAACATATTTTCAGTTGGTTTTGCTAATATTCCCGCTTCGGCAACTGCACGACCTATTTTGCCATAATCTTCTGCTAATTTTGTTTGTACATAATTAACCTTCAAGCCAAACGAAAAATTCTCGCTTAGTTTTTTTCCATATGCTAATCCAACTTGACTTTCATTGTATTGCGAATATCCAAAATACGAAACATTTAATCCAAATGCCCCAGTATTTTTAATAGGCATTGCCATTGTTAGTGCTTGATAACCAAGCGTATTTACCATAAAACTATTTCGATAGTTTAATCCAACACTCGGGTTTTCGAGAAAAGCAAGCCCTGCTTGATTGTTTGATACCGACCATACATCGGAAAGCATAACCGACGAAAAACCCATTCCTGCCGAACGAGCTCCATTAAGATTAATATCATTTCCTGCAAAAATATTTGCCGAAAACAATGTCATAACAAGAGCAAAAAATATTTTATTCATTCTTAATTCGTTTTAAAATCAAATTTTATTTTCGAGAATTCATCGTTTGCCTTCTCAATTTTACTTTTAAGATTTTCTTTGTATTCTTTTGTTTTTTTCATGATTTTCTCGTCTGTTGCGGAAAGAATCTGAGCAGCTAAAATCCCAGCATTCTCAGCGGCATTAATTCCAACTGTTGCGACCGGAATTCCTGGAGGCATTTGTACAATTGCCAACAAAGCATCTAGACCACTTAGCGAGGCATTAATTGGAACTCCTATAACTGGAATCGAAGTCATTGAAGCAATTACCCCTGGTAGATGAGCGGCCATTCCAGCAGCAGCAATAATAACTTTTATTCCATTGGTCTCGGCATTTTTTGCAAATTTTTCGACTGCTTCAGGCGTTCTATGAGCTGACAATGCATTAACTTCAAAAGGAATTTGAAAGTCGTTCAACAATTTAGCGGCCTTTTCCATTACCGCCCAATCTGATGTACTTCCCATTATTATGCTTACTTTTGGCTTCATTAAAATTAAAAATATTTAGTAAAACACTAAAATTAGTTCTATTATTTGTACTTTCGTAAAAGATATTTAAAAATAAATAATTTAATGGAACAAACATCACTTTATTTTATTTTATTTCAAAAAATATTGAATAGCATTATCTCATTAAAATATAATTAAAAATGAAAAAGGTTAAGATTTTAGACAAAGAGTTCGAAGTATCAATTCCATCAGATGAAATTCAAGATGCAATTCAAAAAATTGCTGATAGAATGAATGTTGATTTTGCAGGAAAAGAGATTATTTTTCTAGGAATTTTAAATGGAGCATTTATGTTTGCTTCCGATTTGTTTAAAAAAATTAACGTAGATTGCCGTATTACGTTTTTAAAATTAGCATCTTATGAAGGAACTCGCTCAACGGGGACACTCAAAAGATTAATTGGATTAAACGAAGACGTTTCGGGAGCGACAGTTGTAATTTTAGAAGATATTGTTGACACCGGACACACCATTGTTGACATCGTAAAACAATTAAAAGGATACGAACCTAAGGAAATTAAAGTAGCTACCATGTTTTTAAAACCTGACGTTTACGATAAAGATGTAAAAATTGACTATATTGGAATGGAAATTCCTAACGATTTTATTGTTGGTTATGGATTAGATTACGACGGTTATGGCAGAAATTTAGCCGATATTTATACTCTTATTAAATAATTAAAAAAAAACATATGCTTAACATAATCTTATTTGGCCCCCCCGGGGCAGGAAAAGGAACACAGTCAGACCGATTGATAAAAAAATATAATTTGGTTCACTTCTCTACTGGAGACATTTTGAGAGGTGAGATTAAAAAACAATCGAAACTTGGATTGGAAGCAAAAAAGAACATTGATAAAGGCGAACTTGTTCCAGATAGCGTGGTAATAAGTATGATTAGCGAAAAAATCGATGAAAATAAAACTGCAAAAGGGTTCATTTTCGACGGTTTTCCAAGAACCACTCCACAAGCTGAAGCTCTCGACAAATTGCTTGCCGAAAAAGGTACTGAAATTAACGTAATGCTTGCTCTTGAAGTCGAAAAGGACGAGTTGGTAAAAAGATTGCTAAACAGAGGAAAAGACTCTGGAAGAACCGACGACCAAGACATTTCAATAATCGAAAATCGAATAAAAGTTTATCTCAGCGAAACAGCTCCTTTAACAGAGTACTACGCCAGACAAGGTAAATTTTATGGAGTAGAGGGAATTGGAACCGTTGACGAAATATTCGAAAAATTAACTTTTGTTACTGATAAATTTTAATAATGGCTGGAACTAGTTTTGTTGATTATGTTAAGATACATTGTCATTCGGGTAATGGTGGAGGCGGCTCAGCTCATTTAAGAAGAGAAAAATTTATTCAAAAAGGTGGTCCTGATGGTGGAGACGGAGGACGAGGCGGTCACGTTATTTTGGTTGGGAATGAACAATTGTGGACATTGCTGCATTTAAAATATCGAAAACATATTACTGCCCAAGACGGAAAAAATGGAACATCTGCTAAAAGTACAGGAGCATGTGGCGAAGATGTGTATGTCGAAGTTCCTTTGGGAACAATTGCAAAAGATGCAGAAACTGGCGAACAATTGTTTGAAATAACCAAACATGGCGAAGAAAAAATTATTGCAAAAGGCGGTAGAGGCGGATTAGGCAATGTAAATTTTAAATCGGCAACATTTCAAACTCCTCGATATGCACAACCTGGCGAAGAGGGCGAAGAAGGATGGAAAATTTTAGAACTGAAAATTTTAGCCGACGTTGGATTGGTTGGATTTCCAAATGCAGGAAAATCGACATTGTTATCGGTAGTTTCAGCTGCAAAACCTAAAATAGCCGATTACGCTTTCACAACCTTAGTCCCGAATTTGGGAATTGTTAGTTATCGCGACGATAAATCATTTATAATGGCCGATATTCCTGGAATTATAGAAGGAGCCAGCGAAGGAAAAGGTTTGGGATTACGTTTTTTGAGACACATCGAACGAAATTCGATTTTACTATTTATGGTTCCAGCTGATAGCAAGGATATTTTAGGCGAATACAATATTTTATTAGAAGAACTTCGAAAATATAATCCCGAACTGATTGATAAAAGCAGAATTCTTGCTATTTCAAAATCCGATATGCTTGACGATGAATTGAAACGAGAAATAAAGAAAACCATTAAAAATATTCCATTTGTTTTTATTTCGTCGATTACGAATCAAGGACTGACCGATTTAAAAGATTATATCTGGAAAGAGCTAAACCCTTAAGATAATGTTCTAATGTGATAATATGCTAATGTGCTAATTGAGGAATTTGGAAGTTAAAACCATAAATTTATCGACATGTTAGAATTTCTTAAACAAATTGACACCGAACTATTTTTGTTTCTAAATTCGCCGCATTCTGATTTTTCAGATTTTGTAATGTGGTGGATTTCCAACAAATATATTTGGATTCCGCTGTATTTATTTGTGCTTATTTTGATTATTCGGAAGTATAAAGTAAAATCGTTAATCGTTGTTTTCTTTTTAATATTGATGGTTGTGGCTACCGACCAACTTTCGGTTCATTTATTCAAAAATATTTTTCAACGATACCGCCCTTGCCACAATGCCGAAATTCAACATCTTGTTCACACAGTTGATGGATACTGCGGCGGAAAATTCGGATTTATTTCTTCGCATGCAGCAAACACGTTTGGATTTGCAGTTATGAGCCTGCTTTTTATTCGAAACAAATGGTTTTCGATTTCAATATTGGCGTGGGCAAGCATTGTTTCGTACAGCCGTATTGCGTTGGGAGTTCATTATCCATCTGATATTTTTGTGGGAGCAATGCTGGGAACATTAATTGCGGTTGGCTTGTATAAATTGGCTGAAAAAGTTAAGGGTTTATCAAGTTCGTAAAAGTGGTTAAATTTTATAACGCCCCGCCGGCAGCCGCAGTGCGGGGTTTACTTGTTCTTATCTTTGCTTACCTCTATCATTAATAAGTTTGGTGAATGCCTGCCTCCGGAAACTAACCGCATTGCTCGGCTGACGGCTCGTTAGCCTCAGAAACAATAATTATTTAATTATCAAAATAGATTATTTTAGTTTCCTGGCCATTCAACCCAACTTGGCCATCAATTCCATTTAAATTAGGCATATCACTATGCATATTTCGTATAGTCCTTGCATCGTCGGATTCTTTTCCAAGGAAATAATTGATCCCTCTGGCTCCCATTTTTCCTTGATTACCCCGATGCCCTTCTTTACCTCCATTTTCTATTACAGTTATTCTATCAAGTATTGAGCTAGTTTCTCTATTGAAATATAAAATAGCTTGTCCTCCATTCCCTCCGTTCCCTCCATTTCCTCCTCTTCCTCCAAATGCTCCAAATTGACCATAACTGGGCGTATAGTGCCGATCCCCATCCGATCCATTACCACCATCTCCTCCATTTCCTCCATTACCACCATTTCCTCCATTTAATACAATGAACAACTGGGAACTATTTGCATCCATTTTCATGCTGTCAATAGCAATATTATGCTTATCATGCACAATTATTTTAATTAACTGTTTTTGATCATTATCCAGTGAAGCGAAAGCTGAAAAATAAAAATGATATTGAGAAGCGCTGCCACCATCTTGTCCATTTTCTCCATCACCACCTCTTCCTGGTTCTATTGATCTACTCCCAGAAATAATTCCTGGTTTACCATTTTCTCCATGATTTCCGTTTAATCCGTTTTTACCTGAATAATTCAATATCAAATTCCCTTTATAATTTATTGGAATAGCAAATATTTTTGAGATTGATAAGTCTCCTGCAAACTGAAATGTGATAAAAGCTGTATCCTTTTTGATTAATTGTCGATTTAATAGCATTACTTTTCCTGCTGGAGTTACTTTTACATCATTTGATATAAAGTACTTTGCTAATAAATCAGCAGGGATTATAATTTGCTGATCTTTTTGAGATTTCAAGATTCCAATTATAGAGACATTTAAATTGTTTGGAATTGAATCTTTGGAATAAAGAAGATCAAAAGTTATTACTTTCTTTTTTTTAATAAAATTATCTATTTGTTTTACATCTTGTCCGGTCAGATTGACATTAAAAATAATCAGAGTAAGTAGAATTAATAAATGCTTAGGATTTACGAGTACTCTTTCCATAATTATTGTTATTGAGGCTAACGTTTTTAATATGGTGCGTTTGGCATTTCAACGCTCCAATCTTTCAATTTAATAGTGTGTTTATTTATTACCATCATCTTCATATATAGCACTATCTGCCAAATGCACTATATTTTTTGTTAGGCTTTTTTATTTATCCCATTCTTTAAGGGGTTTGCTTTCATCAATATTAAACAATTCTTCTTTTAATTCTGAATAATCAATATTTGTTGCAGTATAATTTATTTTAGCCATACCTATATCCATAGAATATTTAAGTGGGAGTGATTTAGTTTCTCTTATTAAATAATCATATCTACCATCCTTAAATTTTTTAAATCTATTTGTATTGAGAATTATATCATTATTTGTCCAAAACTCCATTTTATAGTTCATATAAACAATTGTGTCATTGCTTATTTTAAAAGTATTGTAATCACATTTTAAATCAAGAATAGTTGTTTCGTCTTTCTTTGATTTTATTGTTTCAATTTTACAGTTTTCAATACCTGCTGTTTGAAAAGTTATTGTATCATTATTTAAACCAAAGTGATAATTGTTATTAGCATTCTCTTTGTAGATAGTTGTTCTAATTAAATTATTATCCACAGAATAGAACTCTCTTCTAAAATCACCATTTTTGTAATAGAAAACTACCTTTGAGCCAAAAGTGTTTTTATAATAGGCTAATGCTTCTTTATTGTCACACTGAATGTCAATTTTATAAGTTATCACTCCTTCAAATTCTTTTTCAGCTTCACCTTTACATGAAAGCAGCAATATTGCAGTAATAAGAATTGTCAATTGTTTAATCATAATTTCTTCTTTTTAATTGTATACCCGCAAATTGCGGGTATTTTCAATATATCCATTTGTTTATTTTATTCAAATGTATTTATTTTATTTTTATTTATCGTCAAAACCTGAATTTATATTTTGCACCTCTTTTAAGTTTAAAGTTCGTAAAGTTTATCATGTTCGTAAAGTTTATAAAGCAAAATGGTTGTAAAGGTTTCCCCCTTTCCACCTTTGTTGGTGTTGTCACCAACAAATGAAAATTACTGATTTATTCAAAATTTCGATAATCTTCAAAAAAATAAAAATTATACCGATTAAACATCAAAATGTCGCATACTTTCACTTCGTTCTGTATGCTTGTTTTGCTTTAATATCGGCATTAACCATTGTTGTTCCAAAATTTCTTTAACAATCATTTTGAAACACAATCTATCTAACTCAAGTATAAATGACTGATAATTAATTGATTGCGATTTTGTATTTTCGGCATATTTACTGCTAAACAAAGTTAGAGGCTTATTTCTAATCTTTATACTATTGGCAATTGGTATTAGTGTGTTTTATCAAATTTTACCAAAAGCGGAATTCTACAAAATGATGGAATTTACCTATATTTGTGTCCTTCATTTACGATATGGAAAAAACGATCGTCATTTTTGTTTTAATTCTAAATTTTTGTTTTAATTCTAAATTTTTGTTTTAATTCTAAATTTTTGTTTTAATTCTAAATTTTTGTTTTGCAAAAGCTCAAGACTTAATTATCTTAAAAGATAATTCGGATACGATTAAATGTAAGATTATTGAAGATAAAATTACTTATTTAAGTTATAGATTGTTTGAATCTGTGGATACTTCATTATATACGATTAATCAAGCTGATTATGATTTTTATACCTTAACTACAAGTGTAAAAAAATCTGAAGAAAATATGATAGTCGATATTATTTACTTAAGAGATAAAACCGACTCGATTTTATGTAAAATTATTGAAGATAAGGTTGTCTTTCTCAAATATAACTCACTAAATCCATTTGATACTGCAACACATTTAATTGAAAAAAAAGATTACGATTATTACACCTTAAATTATGAAAAAAACATTGTAAAAGAGAAACAAATAGAATATCCTATTAATCTTGAAAAACCCCAAATTGGTGCGTACAAAAATTTTGAAGAATTTATAAATAATGAGCCATCATTTCAATGTGATTTTATTGTTAAAAAAAGAAGTTCTTTTGATATTTCCATGAATGGAGGCAACGACTATAAAGTAAAACCTAATGATTCAATTGCAACGTATTATAAAATAAAAAAAGAATTTTGGGGCGTTTGCGATGGGGAAAATATTTATATAAATTGTTATAAAATTGGAAAAGGTGTTCATTATAGTAAATTGTCGATAAAAGGAACTGTTGCTATTTTCTATGCTTTTGCAGGGAAAATTACCAATGAAGCATTTATGTTTGGTCCGATTGTAGGAGCAATGGCAGGAGCTTCTGCTGCCCACGAAAGAGATTTGTTTATCCTTGAACTTAAAAACGGATTGATAAAAAGATTTGGAGATTAATTATTCTTTAACACTTCAATCATTTCCTCAACCGACAACGTTTTTTGCTCACCAGTAGTCATATTTTTAAGCGAAACTTTATTTACCTGCATTTCGTTTTCGCCCACAATCGCAACAAATTTTATTTCTTTGCTGTCGGCGTACGAAAACTGCTTTTTCATTTTTGCAGCGTCGGGATAGAGTTCGGCATTTATTCCGGCTTTTCGAACTTTTTCGAGCATTTTCATACAATAGACCGTTTCGAGTTCGCCGAAATTTGCAAACATTAATTTTACATTATTCAGATTTTGCGATTGAAATCGATTTAATTGCTGCAAAACATCATAAATTCGGTCTGCTCCAAACGAAATTCCAACACCCGAAACATCTTTTAATCCGAAAATTCCGGTAAGATCGTCGTAACGTCCGCCGCCACAGATGCTTCCCATTTCAACATGGTTGGCTTTAACCTCGAAAATTGCACCTGTATAGTAATTTAATCCGCGAGCCAATGTCAAATCGAGTTCTATTTTCGATTGAATGTTTAAATTCGAGCTAAGTTTAAAAACTTGTTCAAGCTCCGCTATTCCTTTTTGTCCTATAGTACTTGAAGATAAAATACTTTTTAAATCCGCAATTTTTTCAACATTTGTTCCCGATAAATTAATAATGGGTTGCAATTGTGCTATTGCTTTTTCGCTTATGCCTTTTGCGGAAAGTTCTTCGTTTACTTTTTCGAGCCCGATTTTGTCTAATTTGTCGATAGCAACGGTAATGTCGATTATTTTATCGGCTTCGCCTATTATTTCGGCAATTCCCGACAATATTTTTCGATTGTTTATTTTAATCGTAACCTCAACATTCAGTTTTTCAAAAACATTATCGACAATTTGAATCAACTCAACTTCGTTGATTAGCGAGTCGCTTCCAACTACATCAACATCGCATTGATAAAACTCACGATAACGACCTTTTTGGGGTCTATCGGCTCGCCAAACGGGTTGAATTTGGTAGCGTTTAAACGGAAATGTAATTTCGTTTTGATGCTGAACCACAAAGCGTGCAAACGGAACGGTTAAATCGTAACGGAGACCTTTTTCGGAAATATTTAATGTAATATTTTTTGAATTATTAAAAAGTTCAATTCCTTTAACTGCAAATTCCGTTAATTTTTCAAGTTTATTTTTATCTTCAGTTATATCACCATTCTTATTACTAAGAATTTCATTTTGAAGCTTATCTCTTGTAAAATTAATTTCATTCAGAAGCACATTTATTATTTCATCAATTGTATTTTTTTTCAAATAATCCCCACTATCCAAAATCTTAAACAAAAGTTTATCGCCTTCTTCGCCATATTTTCCCATCAGCGTTGAAAGATTTTCCATTGCAGGGGTTTCGATTGGCAAAAATCCATATTGTTGAAAAACCGATTTTATGGTATCAAAAATATAGTTTCGACGAATCATTTCTTGCGGAATAAAATCTCTTGTTCCTTTTGGTATAGCTGGTTTTTGCGACATAGCTTTGGATTAAATATCTGTGTGCAAAGATACTTATATTATCTAAAACCTAAAATGAATTTTTGTTGAGATGCAATAAAGATTCAAATATATATAAGAAGCAAACAAAAATAAAAATGGCACAATGATTTACTTTTCAACTGTAGATTAAAACAATAATATAATTTGTAATTTTGTTTTTTGTAAAAAGAGGTCTATGTTGTTCGATAAATTCTTTTTTGATGCTACACAAGTTGTCTTATTAGTCCTAACCGCTATTTTTTTCTTTTCAAGTCTTTATTTTCAACTAATCAAAAAAGAAAGTCATTCTTTATTATTCGTAGGCTTAATGGCATTCAGCATTTTTAGTTTTGGTGCTCTTTTAGATCCCTTTCTAAACCTATGGGATGAACGATTTCACGCATTAGTTGCAAAAAACATGATGAATCACCCATTAATGCCGACGTTGTATGAGAATCCAATTGTGAATATGGCTTACGATAGATGGGATAGAAGTTTTATATGGATTCATAAACAGCCTTTATTTTTGTGGCAAATATCCTTAAGTTTTAAATTGTTTGGAATATCTGAATTTACGTTGAGGTTACCAAGCGTTATCCTTGCAACAATTCTAGCTTTAATAACATACCGCTCTGGAAAATTGTTGGTTAATGGACGCGTGGGATACATTTCAAGTATATTAATGGTTTCAACAATCTATATTACCGAACTGGTTGCTGGAAGACAAGAACTTGATCACAACGATATTTCTTTTCTTACATATATTTCGTTGAGTATTTGGTCGTTTTTGGAATATTGTTTTACTAAAAACAAGATTTGGATATATTTAATTGGTCTATTTTCAGGAATGGCGATTTTATGTAAATGGTTGGTTGGTTTATTGATATATTTAGGCTGGTTGGTTCTAAAAATATTAGAGAGAAATTTTAAATTTTCTGAAAGCAAGGATTTTATTATTTCCTTTTTGATTACGCTTCTTGTCGCCGTCCCTTGGCAAATACTTACGTTTATTTGGTATCCCATAGAGGCTGAGCAGATTCAAAAATTTAACGCAATACATTTTACTGTGGTAACCGAAGGGCATGGTGGAACCTTTTGGTTTCATTTCGAAAAGTTTAAATATATATACGGGTTAACAATGTACCTCTTAATAATTCCAGCCTTCATTGTTTTGTATAAGCGAATCAAGGATAAAAAATTGTTTTTTTCATTGTTTAGTATGGTCTTTTTTGTTTACTTATTTTTCACATTGGCAGCATCTAAAATGCCCTCTTTTACCATTATCGTTTCAATGATTATTTTTATAGTTTTTGCATCTTTGATTGATGAAATTTTAAATCAGATTGAGAAACGAATCAGAATTAAGAATATCAATATTCTAATCTTCGTTGCTTTAATGTTGATAATTGTTTTTTCAAGATTCGATCTTCGAATTTTACAAGAAAAACATACTGTTTCAGATAAAGAAAATTTATACGTCGAAATGCTATCACATAACAAAAAAATATTTAAAACTATTAATTTTAATGACAATTATGTTTTGTTCAATGTTAAGGGAAGGCATTATATTGAAGCTATGTTTTATACTGGGCTTTCGTCATATAATTTTGTGCCTTCTATTGAACAATATAAAGATTTAAAGGAAAAAGGAAAAAATATTGCAATTTTTAATTCTATGAATCTTGTGATTCCTGATTATTTGAGCAATGATTCAACAACAATTCTAATAGATGAAGAAATATTAGGATACGAATGAAAAATTAAGTTCTAAAATATCAAATGATTTCAAATCTTTAAAACTCACAACAAAAACAACTGGAAAACCCCAGTATCATTTGATTTGTCCAATCGTTTAACGGTTTATTGTCATTTCGCATGTTGCACAGTCGAAGGATAAACGATATTTCCGTTTGTTGTTTACAATGTAAAGCGGTTCGACAAATTTATAAGCAGCGACATTTTTAAATTTTGGACAAACTCCCATTTCAAATTTTAAGCAATACCGACTTGTAAGAATAGGAACCGAATGCTGTGGTTTTAGTTTTTCAAATGCAAGCTCTATTTTGCCAACTCCGTGATTTTGGTAAAAAGCTATTGCGTTTTTATTTGCAACATTTTCACTGTACGATATTTCGGTTTTTATGTATTTTTCCTTGTTTTTTGAAATCGTTTTTGTTTCGAAAACATGCAATTCAATCCTTACTCGATTGTGATTTTCAAAAGCTTGTCGCCGAATTTCGTTCAATTTGCTAATCGGGAAAAAATACGATTTTGCTGTTTTTATTTCTACATTGTTGACTGAATAAATCGAATCGCCTTCTTTCGAGAATTGATTTATGATTGTTTCAATCGCTTTTTCTTTATTGTTGGCTTCTTGAAGATTTTCGATAATATAAAGAATAGACTCTATTTGGTCTTCATCTACAATCACAACCGCAAGTGCATCTATTGAATCAATAAGTTGAACCGAAATATTTATTTTACGTATCGCACTGTCTTCTCGCTCAACCTCTTGCGTAAGCTTGTGGTTGTAGTTTCGGTAAAGTTCGGCATTCACAAAAAGTTCATCGGCATTATCCACCGTAATTTTGTTTTCAGTTGCTTTATTGACTTTTACGCCCAACAATTCGGTATTTTTAAAAAAACACAAACCATCGTTATTGTTAATGATTTTATCGGTTTTAACAACTATGGTATTTTCAACAATTTTCTGCACTTTTCCGATATATTCTCCCAACGATTTTTGTGTGTCAAACGAAGCCAAATTCGATTGTCGCCCATCGACGAAATACGTCGAAAAACCTCGATTAAAAACCGATTCGATATTCGGCGTAAAACGCAAGATTGTTTTTCCCGATGAGGCTCTGCTGTATTGTTGAGGATTGGAAAGTATCAATTGGTCAATTAGGTTTCGATAATAGGCGGTTACATTTTTTACGTACGATATGTTTTTTAATCGACCTTCGATTTTAAACGAGCTAATTCCGGCATTTGCTAAAGCCGATATTTTTTCTGAAAGGTTTAAATCTTTTAGCGAAAACAAATGTTTGTTTTTTAAAATTACGGTTCCTTCTGAATCGATTAAATCGTACGCCGAACGACATGGTTGTGCACACTCGCCACGATTGGCACTTCTGCCTGTGATTTCTTGACTAAAATAGCATTGTAATTGGAATTTTTTATTCAAAGCACCATGAATAAAAAATTCCAATTCAATATTTGTTGCTGCTTTTATTTCGTTGATTTCTGTAATCGACAATTCGCGAGCAAGTATCACACGGCTGAATCCAATGTTTTCGAGAAACTTAATTTTTTCGACCGTTCTGTTATTCGTTTGCGTACTTGCAATTATATTGATGTTGGGTAAGTCGAACTCTAAAATTCCCATATCTTGAATAATAAGCCCATCGACTCCAATGTTGTAGAGTTTTTGTATCAAACTTTCAACATTCGGCAATTCGTTATCGTACAAAATCGTGTTTAATGTTACATAAATTTTTACGTGAAATAAATGACTGTATTCAACCAGTTTCCCAATATCGTCAACAGAGTTTCCGGCGGCAGCTCTTGCTCCAAATTGTTCGGCTCCAATATACACAGCGTCGGCGCCTGCGTTAATGGCAGCAATTCCCGATTCGAGATTTTTGGCGGGAGCTAATAATTCGAGTTTTTTCATCGTAATTCAAAATGCAAATATCGGAAAAAGACTCGATTTGGATTAAAAATATTTAGCTATGGTTGAATTTTATTTAAAAACGCATATCTGATTATGTTGTTCCTATGTAAGGCAACTTTGTTTGGAATTGTAACGATGGTGGGCGATTCCATATCAAGTTACATAAAGGTTGAAGTGGGTTGCAACCCTTGATAAACCTTCTGTACAGGTAATTTTTATACCGCATGTTTTGGTGCGTTTTTTCTTAAGTTGTTGGAATTTATTTGTATTTGCCCACCGATTGCTCTTAATACTTTCATAATTGTCTTAAATTGAGGCTTTGCACCATCAGATAAAGCTTTGTATAAACTTGGTCTGCTTAATCCAGTTTCTTGAGCAATTTTTGTCATTCCAATTGATTTTGCAATATGTCCGATTGCTGTAATTACATCGGAATCATTTCCTTCTGCCAAAACAACATTAAGATATTCTGCAATCATTTCGTTACTATCTAAATAGTCCGCTATATCAAATTTTGAAGTTTCCATATCTCTATTTTTTAATTTTTTTTAAAATCTCTTTTGCCTTTTCAATGTCTTTGTGTTGAGATGATTTATCTCCACCAATGAGTAGAATAATGATTTTCCCATCTGATTCTTTAAAATATACTCTGTAACCTTTAGCGTAGTCAATTTTTAATTCCCGAATCCCATTGCCAACAGGTTCGCAGTCTCCAAAGTGTTCATCATTCTCAATTTTTTGAATGCGAAACAATATTTTGGCTTTGGCTCTTAAATCTTTTAATTTTCGTAGCCATTTGTCAAACTCGTCTGTTTTCTCAATTATGTACATTTATTTCACTGTATTCATTCGGATACAAATTTATGCAATTTTTTCAATTCACGAAAGGATTAATTCAAAATTCTACAGGAAAACTCATGACTTCTAAAATGCTCTGGCTGTGTTTCTTTAAATGATCCACAACTCACGAACAAAAACATCTTGTGCTTTTGAATGATAAACAAAAGCCGTAGTTAAAATAACTACGGCTAATATTTTATTAAACAGTCTCATTTTATTTCTCTCAAAATTTATTTATTATCAGTTTCTTGACCTCTTCTGTTCCTGATTTTGAATGCAATTTACAATAATAAACTCCATTATTCAAATCAAGATGTAGATTGGCAGATTTTGAAGCTTTATAATCTTTATTGTAAACTTTCTGTCCTAATGAATTGAATATTTCTATACTAAATTCATCTTCTGCTGTATTTTCTATTATTATATTGCCAGTGCTTGGATTTGGATAAACTCTCAACTTTTCACTTTCATCTTTTAACTTTTCACTTATTCCTACTGTTGTGTCCAATTCTACCGAAACATCTTCAAGAAAAACTGAAACATAATTTTTCACTCCTCCAACAAAAACAGTATCCGTTTTGCTATCTTCTCGAAAGTTGCCGATGGTAATAAACTTTTCGCCACCTTGGGCAATATATGAACCTTGAATTAATGTCCAATCGGTTTTGTTTAATGGATTTTCAACAGGATTCTCAAACTGCGGTTCGTAAGGCAAAGCCGTATTATAATTTTCATAAAATGCCGTATTCGAAAAATACATTCCTATATGTGAAACTAAGTATTTAGAAGAGTCTCCTATACTGGCATACATTTTTATTTTATAGGTTTTTTCAGCTATAAGCGTATCGGTTAATTCAACTTGAATATATTCGCGGTATTCATATGTGGTTTGAAACACACTAAAATGCACATACCCCACTCCCGATAATGCCTCTTGATAACCAAATACATTGGAGGGGACTTGTGTATATACACTATAGCCACATTCATTCATATAATCGGGAGAACCTGTAGTCGGTTTATACCAGTTATTCAGATAGCTAAAAGCCCCTGGACACCCAGTATTTTCTTCAAAACTACCATTTGGCACAAGATTTTCTTGGGCAAACAAATTTATGCACCCAAACAAAATGAATACTATTATTAATTTTTTCATCATTTAAATGTATAAATATATATCAAAAATCCAATGCCTAAAAGGTATTGGATTTTTTTCATTTTTTAATGTATAATGTTAAACTTATGATTTTCATTATTTATTCTAATAATATAAATTCCATTAGGCAAATCGCTAATATCAACAATAATCGTTTTAACGTCAATATTAGTATTTAAATGTTTTACCTTTTGTCCTGTAACATTATAAATTATTAATGGTTGATTATTAATTGTTAATTGGCTATTATTAATTGTAATTTGATTATTTGCAGGATTTGGATAAACTCTCAACTTTTCACTTTCATCTTTTAACTTTTCACTTATTCCTACTGTTGTGTCTAAGATTACTGAAACATCTTCAAGAAACATAAAACAGTTTTCATAAAGCCCTCCTTCAATAAAAGTTGTATCAGTTTTACTGTCTTCACGAAAGTTGCCAATGGTAATAAATTTTTCGCCACCTTGGGCAATATATGAACCTTGAATTAATGTCCAATCGGTTTTACTGATTGGATTTTCATTTGTGTTTTCAAATTGTGGTTCGTAAGGCAAAGCCGTATTATAATTTTCATAAAAAGCTGTATTCGAAAAATACATTCCTATCTGATTAACCAAATACATTGACGAATCTCCTAAACTTGCATACATTTTTATTTTATATGTTTTTTCGGCTATAAGCGTATCGGTTAATTCTACTTGAATATATTCGCGATATTCATAACTCGTTTTAAACACACTAAAATGCACATACCCCACTCCCGATAATGCCTCTTGATAACCAAATACATTGGAGGGGACTTGTGTATATACACTATAGCCACATTCATTCATATAATCGGGAGAACCTGTAGTCGGTTTATACCAGTTATTCAGATAGCTAAAAGCCCCTGGACACCCAGTATTTTCTTCAAAACTACCATTTGGCACAAGATTTTCTTGGGCAAACAAATTTATGCACCCAAACAAAATGAATACTATTATTAATTTTTTCATCATTTAAATGTATAAATATATATCAAAAATCCAATGCCTAAAAGGTATTGGATTTTTTTCATTTTTTAATGTATAATGTTAAACTTATGATTTTCATTATTTATTCTAATAATATAAATTCCATTAGGCAAATCGCTAATATCAACAATAATCGTTTTAACGTCAATATTAGTATTTAAATGTTTTACCTTTTGTCCTGTAACATTATAAATTATTAATGGTTGATTATTAATTGTTAATTGGCTATTATTAATTGTAATTTGAGTATTTGCAGGATTTGGATAAACTCTCAACTTTTCACTTTTCACTTTTAACTTTTCACTTATTCCTACTGTTGTATCTAATTCTACGGAAACATCTTCAAGAAAAACTGAAACATAATTTTTCACTCCTCCAACAAAAACAGTATCTGTTTTGCTGTCTTCTAGAAAGTTGCCAATGGTAATAAATTTTTCGCCACCTTGGGCAATATATGAACCTTGAATTAATGTCCAATCGGTTTTGTTTAATGGATTTTCAACAGGATTCTCAAACTGCGGTTCGTAAGGCAAAGCCGTATTATAATTTTCATAAAATGCCGTATTCGAAAAATACATTCCTATATGTGAAACTAAGTATTTAGAAGAGTCTCCTATACTGGCATACATTTTTATTTTATAGGTTTTTTCAGCTATAAGCGTATCGGTTAATTCAACTTGAATATATTCGCGGTATTCATATGTGGTTTGAAACACACTAAAATGCACATACCCCACTCCCGATAATGCCTCTTGATAACCAAATACATTGGAGGGGACAGAATGATATTGATTATAAATTTGACATTCATTCATATAGTCCGGAGAGCCAATCGCAGGAGAATACCACGACACGATATCCGTAAATGCACCAGGACAGTCTGTTTTTTCCTCAAAGTTCCCATTAGGCACCAGATTTTCTTGGGCAAAACCAGTTAAAAGTAAGAAGTTAAAAGCAACGAGTATTAAAAATTTTTTTTTCATTTAAAAAGTATTAATCAAATACAACATTTTATTATTAAAACAACCGATATCCAAAAAGATATCGGTTGTTTATTTACTTAATGCATAATACTAAATTTAAAGCTTTTATTGTTAATTCTAATAACATAAACGCCTTTTGGTAAGTCACTAATGTCAACAATTATTGTTTTTACACTTTCTCCAACATTAAGTTCCCTTACATTTTGACCTGTAAGGTTATATATTTGAATGCTTCTATAATCGCTATACTCCAATCCTTCGATATAAAGTTGTTTATTTGCAGGATTTGGATAAATATTTAATGCAGAATTATTATTGTTTAATGATAAATTGTCGCCTATTTGTTTTGAATTTAAAGTTTCTGGTTCATTAAACATCAGGCTTTTTTCGCTTTTATCTTCGTTCATTTCACAATCGCTCATATAATCTTGTTCGGGATAAAAGAAACTTAAAATTACCCTTGCACGATATACGGCTTCGCCATATATATAAGGGCAAAGCATGGCAATGTTGTAAAGTGTTTCGTATTGTACCGAGTCCAAGCTAATTGAGTCGCCGGTAAAAACATCTAAATAAATTTCGGAAACAATTTTATGATTATTTTCGATTTCGTTGTTAATCACAAGTGCATTGTTTAGCTGTACAAGTCTTTGTACGTAATTGCTATCGACTAGAGTATCGGAAGCAACTTTGAAATATTCGTGCAACTTTGCGGTTGTTGTTTGCTCAAGGCTGTCGTAAGCGGTTACAAAAACACTATCAAGGCTAAGCATTACCGGTTCGTGTTTGATACGAGAATGTAGATATTTTTTAGCAAACCATTTGTTTTCGTCAACATTTACGCTAAAACTTATTTCGTTGGCTGCAATTTTGCGTTCCTGACCATAGGGCACACGGTTGGGGTCTTCGGAAAATCCATTATCGTCGGGGCAAGACAAAGGCGACGCAAGCGGTGTAGCATTTAAAACTGTTATTACTGAAGCTTCATTCTCGTTATTATCTGGGTAACAAGCCAAATTTGTAGGTTTGTAAGGGCTGTCGTTTCGGACATTAAACTCATAAATATCAGCTAAAGTGTACCACGCATAAGAGTCTAAGGTGTTGCTAATCCATTTGTTGTCGTTGGGGTAGTTTTTCGTTCCTTGGTCTCCAAAACCTTCGTTTACATTAAAATGTAAGCCAATGTTGCATTGTTTCATAGTGTTGCTTACAAACGCAGTATTGTAGGTGTGCCCGCCAAACCACAAACCATAACCAAGTTTGCTAATCATGTTGCACTGATATTGATTTCGGTCGCTGTTGTCGGTACGGATACCGGTAGTCCACAATTGGGACTGGCTCGATGGCAATAAACTAATCGTGTTTTCTCTCACATCAAGCATGTTACAAGATTGTATGTTTATACCGCTATTTTCCGATGTGTGGGATGAAGTCGAAGCTATCGTGATTTCGTTTTGGACAATGCTAAACTCATTTAAAAATGCACATTTAATTCCTTGTCGGGCATTGTTTATATAGTTATTGCTAATTACCGATTGAATATCGTTGATAATATTAACATTTTGTACAAGAATTCCATTTCCGCTAACTTTAAAAAAATTATTTTCTGAAATAAGGAATTTTTTAGCTTCGTAAACATCGATTCCTGCACGAGAAATAATTCTAAAGTTTGAATTTTGAATTGATACATCTTTTCTGACATTAAAAGTTTTAATGCCATAATCGTTTTTCATAAATGTACAATTATTAACTGTAAGTTTTGTATTGGAAATGTACGAAATAGATGTGGCGTTTGTATAATATATACCATATTTACATGATGTGAAATCGTTGTATTGTGCAACATTTAATCCTAAAATATTCCTTGCCAATATACCATTTTCGAGCGATTTGAATTTGTTGTTATTACCTATGTTAAAATCGCATTGATATGTATTATCCAAATAAATACCTGTTTGAGCCAATGTACCATCAACTAGTGTTCCTCCCATAAAGTTTGATGCACTTACTTCGAAAACTTCATAATCTTCCTTTAATCTTTTTGCATAAACTGCAACTTTATTTTTAGAAAATGTTGAACTCTCAATTTCACAAACATTATGTTCTGTATATCCGTCGAAATAAACCGCAGTTTTAGCATCTTTTAGTAAACTTCCGTTTTTTATAAATAATCTAGAATCAGCACCAGAAACATATATCCGATTCCATAAATTTGTACCACAAGCTTGAACGGTTGTTTTGTTTAATGTTAGTCCAGTTTTTGTAATAATTATTTGAGCATTTGTGCCCATGTTAATAACACAATTTGTTAAAGAAATATCACCATGTGATAAAGTCATTGTACCATTAATGCAAAATTCTTCGTTTTCAATATCATAGGTGCCAAAAGCATTGAATAAGTCCTCTTGTGTTGCACCATCGTAAAACACAAAACCACGGCAACTTTCGCAACAGTCGTATATTACTTTTGCAGAACTTACTGTTTCACAACCAGCCTCATCGTTTATTGTAACAGTATATGTTCCTGCCGGAATATTTGAAATAGTTTGCGTAGTTGCTCCGTTGCTCCAGATATATGAATATGGCGGTAATCCTAATTCAGGATGAACAGTTATACTACCGGCAATATCACAATCTTCATTATGAATATCGAAATGATGTATGGTAATAGGCTTAACAACCGTAACTTTTACGCTTTCGTTGGCTCTACAACCATATTCGTTATAAGCTATGAGGTTGTATGATGTCGTTTCGGAAGGGTTTACTGTAATGGTTTGGGTAGTTTCTCCGGTTTCTTCCCAATAAAACGATTCGCCTTGCATAGCTGTTAACAAAAGAGTACTTCCACTACAAATAGTAGGAGTTTCGGGTGAGATTTGCAAGCCTACAAAGTAGTGAACATTCACATCAATTTGCTCAACTTCAATACAACCGTCTGCATTTGTAACTGTTACGGTGTACCATCCTGTAATAGTCGGCGTGGCATTAATACTTGACGTTGTTTGACCTCCTAACCAAGAATAAGTTACAGCCGATGAAGAATTTACAATGGGGGAGATTGTAATACCTTCTCCTCTGCATACATCATAATCAACCGATGATACTACCAAATTAGACCTTTTAACAATTATCGAGGCTGTTGAAACGCAACCGTATATATTATCGGTAACGGTAACACTATATGTAGTTGCCACCATAGGGTAAACCGTAATTTCTTGCGTTGTAGCTCCGGTACTCCAATGAAATTCCGCTTGTTCTACAGGTAATATTGTATTAGCACTTATAGTCGCCCCATTACCGTTGCAAGAAGCTACATCGCCATCTATGGTAACATTGAATTGTTGCCCAACATTAACCGTTACCTCAGCGGTTGCAGTACAACCATTTTCATTATCAATAACATCTACAGAATAAGTAGTTGTGACAGTAGTTGATGTTGTTGGATTTAAAATATCTGAATCGTCTAAATCCACTGATGGATGCCACGCATATGAATAATTTCCAGTACCACCACTTACGACTAAGTTATTGGCGATTTGTGCACTAGTCCCATTGCAAATATTAATAATAGGGTCAGTAGTTATATTTGGACCTGTGTAAACAGTTACTTCTTCATTGTGTTCACAATGATATCCATCGGTAACTGTAACTGTATATGTAGTTGTTTCAGATGGTTCAACATAAATATTCTGAGTGGTTTCCCCTTGATTACTCCATAGATATGAAATCCCATCAGATGCTGAAAGCGTAGCTCCTTGTTCAGAACAAATAGTTTGATTATCAAGATACTTTGTAGTTGCAACAATGCTAATATCATCAATATATAACCATGTTTGATAAGTTTCACTTGAAGATTCTACATATGCAGGATATATACATAATTGAGACCATTCATTATTAGGAGTAATGGGAATTGACACTGTTGTCCATTCTCTCGAATCTGACTGATTTGAAATAAGTTGACTATTGTCATTAGTAAAATTAGGGAGCGATTCTCCTGCTTCAAATGAAGGTGAAAAATTCATGCTAGTCAAACGTATCTCCCAATTAGAACATATTGCCCCACTATTATAATACCTTATATTTAATTGATAATTATTAGAAGGCAATAATGGAAGATATAACCATGTGTATAGACCTTCGCCAGTTATTGTGCCATCTAGATTTTTTAACCACATTTTTGCCCAATGATTTTCACTTGAAATAGTGTTTGCAGGGGTTAATTGCGGACTACCCCAAGCAGTATGCCATCCACATACATCTGTAGTCTGTTCTTCTAGACTCGAAAATGAAAAAGTATCATCAACAACACCGTCTGAATCATACACTTCATCGAAATTTCCGTTTGAAACATAATTTGCGCAAGTAGGTTCGCAGGCATAATCATTACTAAATCCTCTTATATTATTTTCTAGTTGAACTACCATACTAAAATTAGAATAATTTGTAATTTGGCGTTTAACTTTTATAAAATATGTTTCTCCATTAATTAGCTCGTTTGTTAATAAATATAAACTGTCATTTAAACTGCTAAATCCAATATTTATCATATCATCATTGGAATACAAAAAGATTTCTTCAATATTTGCACAAGTTATTTGCGACTGCGGTTTTGCCGAAATAATATAATTATTATTTTCGGCAATAAATTTAAACCAAAACTCTGATTGGTTAGGTTCCATATTATAATCTACATAACTAAAATCCTGAGTAGGTACTATTAATAATGCATTTTCCTTATTAGAGCCTATTGTTTGTATTTTAACAAATGCTATAGATAATTTACTAGTATTCCCACTTTCATCAGTAGCCGTAGCCACAATTCCATTCCATGTTGTATTTTCTAATGTTGTTGTCCAGTTTCCTGTTTCATCGGCAGTTATACTTGTTAAATACTCATTTGCAGTCTCCTCTCCAGAACTCCCAAAAATTTCGATAATGTCGTTAGGTTCAGAAGTTCCTGTTACTACGCCTGCTTCGTCGTAAGAACTGATTGTCGGGGCTTGTTTTGCTTCGTTTGCTCCATTTAGTAAGGAAATGGCTGTAGGATTGTTGTAAATTTTGTTTGCAGAAATGGTAATTCCGTAAATTTCTTGTGCGTAGAGTCTAATCCCTGCTATTCCTGTATTTGTAATAATATTTGATTGATTTTCGCCGACACCACCAATAGTGAAATTATTTGAAGCAAACATAAAAGAAATTCCATTATCTTTTATGTTTGTAGTTTCGGTTAAATTCCCAATGTGGTTTCCGAATATGCTCCCGTTTGAACAATAAAAAAGGGTTATTGCCGAAGACGCTTGTGTGGTTATTTCATAATTGTAAATATCCGATATAACATTCTGTTCAATAATTATATTGTTACATTTATTAAATGAAATTCCATAGGTTTTAAAATTCCTTATATCAAGTCCTTTGACAATAGAGTTGTCGGTAAGATAAAACTGAATAGCTGTGTAATGTTTGTTTTGTCCGTCAATAATAATTGCCGGCATAGCAATTTGATAATCGGCTTGGCTTGTTCCATCAATGATAAGCGATTGTCTGATGATAGGTAGTTCGTAGTCTAATGCAATTATGTGTGGTGCTGTTCCTTGTATTGCAAAATTAATAATACAACCCGATTCCGAATCGTTTGCTTTACGAACTGCCCATTGCAATGTACCTTGAATATCAGGATTATCAGGGTTTTCTGAGTATAAAAATGGGTCAGGGTCGCTTGTTTTAGTTACTGTAAAAACATTTTGTGCCTGTGTATTAATCAGTAATACGCTTAAAATTACTGCAAATATTATTTGTTTCATGACTCTAATTTTTAAATTATTTGTTCCAATATAAAATATTACTTTGTTCGCCGTCTTGTCCAGCAGCAACAAGAGTAAGTATTTGATAATCGTCATATTGCTGATTGCTCAAACGAATTATGCAGGTTGTTGTGTAATTCTCAATCTTGTTTGTTTGATTTGCATAGTTCAAGTAATATGAATCGTTTTCAAAAACGATATTTCCCGTAACGTTCAAAATGTTTCCTTCATTTTGTGTAGTTCCGAACATAAAATTTACTTGTGTAGCCAAATCGAATTCTTTAAGTTTAAAACTTACAATAAGGTCTAAGGAATCGTTGGTTAAATCGGTTTCGTCGGCATAAACAGCGGTCAATGCCGATAAGTCGATAATGTGGATATTTTGCGAGTATCCAATGTTAAATAAGCATGTTAACATCAAGAAAGTCAGTAAGTTTTTTTTCATAATAATTGAGATTAGTTTTTTTATATACAAAACACTGTTATAACTACATTTATAAATGTACTACAATTTGAAAAGAAAAAAAAAGAAAATCCAAATCTTTTTATGTGTTATTGAGCAGGAGGAGCAACGCTTTTTAAAAAAGCGTTGCTCCTATCAATTTTATAATTGAAGCCTTTTTATTGTGTAGTAAATTTTAGATAAATAAATTCGTAATATAAACCGTAACAATGTATCGGAGCAATTTGCCGATAAAAGTAAAAAGCAATACACTTTTAAAATTTACTCGCAAAAATCCCAAGGCAACCGAAATTAAATCCCCAACTATCGGAAGCCAAGTAAATAAAGCAATTATGCTTCCTCGTTTTTCGATTTTAGCATGAAATTTTTCGATTTTTTCTCGTTTTATGCCAACATATTTTTCAAGAATCGACCATTTTCCTAAATATCCCAACCAATAACTTGTAATGCTACCTAATGTGTTGCCAAAAGTTGCAACCGAAATACACAAAAAAGCATCGTATTTGTAATATATCATGGTTCCGAGCAAAGCTTCGGAGCTAAACGGAATAACCGTTGACGCTAAAAAACTTGCCAAAAACAAACCGAAATATCCTAATTCAAAAAAATCCATATATTTTTTTTCAAAAATAGTCATTTAAACTTTATAAAAGTTTTCCTAAAGAAATGATTAACTTTGTTGAGAAGTTTAATTAAGTTATTTTGTCGATTTATTATTTCGTCTTTTAACTTTATAAACTTGTAAACTTTATAAACTTAAGTATGAGTAGTGTTCGACAAAGCAAAATTTCGAGATTGTTACAAAAAGAGCTTAGTGAAATTTTTCAGCAAAAAGCATTGTTATTTCTCCCTGGCGGAATGATTACAGTTACCATTGTTCGAGTAGCTCCCGATTTGTCGGTTGCAAAAATTTTCTTAAGTATTTTCCCTACAAAACAACATCAAGAAGTAATGAATAATATTATCGAAGCAAAAAAAATGATTCGACACGAACTTGGTTTGCGAATAAAAAAACAAATCCGAATTGTTCCTGAATTGGCTTTTTATCTCGACGACTCGTGCGATTATCTCGAAAATATCGAACGATTATTAAAATCATAAACAGTAAATGAATTTTCCGCTTTACATAGCAAAGCGATATTTGTTCAGTAAAAAATCGACAAATGTAATTAACCTTATTTCTATCATTTCGGTTATTGGAGTTACTGTTGGAACAACTGCTTTAATTGTAATTCTTTCAGTTTTTAACGGTTTCGATAGTTTAATTACTTCGCTTTTCAATTCGTTTAATCCCGACTTGCAAATCACTGTAAAAGAAGGCAAAACTTTTGTCCCAGACGAAGCTATATTTAATCAAATAAAAACGCACAAGGCTGTTCATTTTTACTCCGAAACTATTGAAGATAATGCTCTTCTTAAGCATAAAGATAAACAATACATTGCAACTATAAAAGGAGTTTCAGATAATTATGTCAACATGAGTGGCATCGATAGCATGATAGTAGATGGAGAATTTTTGCTTCGCGACCAAAACAGAGATTATGCTCTTATAGGTCAGGGTGTTGCATACTATTTATCCATCGGACTAAACTATGTATTTCCAACCATCAGTATTTATGTTCCTAAACGAAAAGGAAGCGTAAGTTTAAGCCCCGAAAATGCGTTTAACCGAAATAGCATTATGCCTTCGGGAATTTTTTCGATTCAACAAGATTTTGATTCAAAATACGTGATTGTTCCCTTGGATTTTGCACGCAAATTATACGATTACACAAACGAAGTTAGTGCTATTGAACTCAAAATCAACGATTATAAAAATGTAAGTAAGGTACAAAAAGAAATATCGCAAATATTGGGCGATAAATACAAGGTAAAAAACCGGTATGAACAAAACGAACTTTTGTTTAAAATTATGGAGTCGGAAAAATGGGCAATATTTTTAATTCTTTCGTTTATTTTAATCATTGCATCGTTTAATGTGATTGGCTCGTTAACCATGTTGATTATCGACAAAAAAAACGATATTTTTATTTTGCGTAGTCTAGGTGCCGATTATCAACTTATTCGCCGAATATTTTTGTTCGAAGGTTGGATGATTTCATTTTTGGGTGCAGTTGTTGGATTATTATTGGGCTTATTTATTTGCTTTTTGCAAGAAAAAGTCGGGTTGATAAAACTACAAGGAAGCGGCTCATTTGTGATTGAAAACTATCCAGTTGAAGTTCATTATCTCGATTTATTTTATGTATTTGCAACTGTTATGCTAATAGGTTTTCTTGCATCGTGGTATCCAGTTCGATACATTACCAAAAAATTTGTAGCCCTAAGTTGAATTCTTTAAAAATGTAGCTTTTAAAATTATTTTTGGTTTACGAAGTTAGCAATGTAATCCCCGACAAATCAGCTTTTCCGTTTTTCAGAAACTCATAAGTCATGCGATCTGCTTTACAATCGACAAACCGAATTCGTTTCAAGCTCTTGCACTTAAAAAACGTATTTATTAGCCTTAAATTTTGAAATGTTACCCTAGTAAATTTGCAGTTTTCAAAATAACAGTCCTCAATAGTACCATCGAAAACAATATCAGCGAGCAATGTATCAATAAAAGAGGTGTGATTTAAAATAGCGTTTGTCATACTATTTTTCTCGAATCCACCCGATTTAGCAACTGCTTTTGTAAAATCGGCATTAGAAAAATCGCAATCGCTAACATAACTCTTTAAAAATTCAACGTCTTTCAGCGAACAATCTTTAAATATATTTTTGTTTAAGAAAGAATTCTGAATATGACTACCACTAAAGTTGGAACTTGTAAAATCGCAGTTGTCAACATTATTGCTTTTTAAATGAAGCCCCGACATTTCAGACCCGATAAATTTACAATTCTGCATATTAGACGAACTGAATTTATCTTGCAAATTTTTCAATCCAGAAAAGTCTGCATTAACCCAATTGCCATGCGACATATCCCAGCTAAGTTTATTCCTTTGCTTTTTCGATGTCAATTCATTCGATTGATTAACAAACGTATCGTCAATCGCCTTTTCGTTAAACATAGATTGGAAACTTTCTGAAAAATAGTTAAGATCAACTCCTAGAATTTCGGCTAAACGAGTCAATGTAATAATATCCGGCATTGATTCTCCTCGCTCCCATTTTCCAACAGCTTGTGGACTAATGAATAAATTTTGTGCAAGCTGTGCTTGAGAAATATTAAGCCTTTTTCGTGCGGCGGCAATTTTATTGCCAATCATCTTATTCGTTTTTAACATATCTATGGTTTTGTTTTAGTTAAGGATACTGCAAAGATATTTGGATTCATTCCCGAAATCAAAAAAAACACAGATACTTTTGGTTGTGATTACGCTATTATTAGTTGTTTTGTAACAACTATTGGTTGTATTTGTCATGTTTTACAATAAATTGGCAATCGGAATAAAAACAACAAAACCCGATTCTAAAAAAAATCGGGCTTTGTAGAGTTATTATTTTAACCTTATTCCATTGTCATCTCGCTCATTGGCTTTACTTCAACAACTTCGTAGTCGGCAGGAAGTTCAAAAACCGATGAAGGAATCGAAGCATTTTCTTCAAATTTTGATGCAATCATTTTAATTTGTCCCATATCAACTTTTAGTGGCACATTTTTGTATGCAACTCCATATATTCGTTGAGGAGCGTCTTGTCCCAATTTCAAGGAATATTTTTTACCTGTAAAACCTAATACTTCTTCTGTACCTTCTTCCTTGTAATCAAAATTTTTCTTGATTTCCTCTGTCATTTTCGACAAATCCATTTGTGCAAACGGATTAAGACTTAAATCCATTTTCGAAACTTTTTTTTCCAAATCGCTTTTTCCATTAGTAATATTTTCGGTATCGAAAGTGTACGACCAAGTGCCGTCCATAATATTAACTGTGCGTTTTTTGGTTTTTATGCCCATCATTTCGCCTTCAACTTCGTCAATACGAGCTTCCTTTGCTCCATAATCGTCAAAATATAATATTTGAGTCGTTTGAATACCCATAATATTCATCGGTTCGTAATAAACGATTCCCGATTTTACGCCATAACGTTGATTTGGATTAAGCGATGTACTTTCGGTTGCAGTAGAATCGATTTCACCACTTTCGTTTGTATTTTTTGCACCTTCTTGGCACGCAAAAAGTGTTACAGCTAAGGCTGCAAGTGAGATGTAAGAAAATAATTTCATTTGTTTATTTTTATTAATTTATTTGTAGCAAAATTAGTTATTTTTTCTAAAGGTTAACGGTTTGCTGTATGTTTTTGTTGCCGATTTAGAAGCACATCACTGTCAAGAAGTACAAATGTTTATTAGAGAACTACCACTGAAACGGCAATAAAATATTCAGCCTATTATAGTGCTTATTTCATTAAATGTCAAATAATTCTGCTGGATTAATTTTAAATTGTAACATTTTTGCTGTATCTCTTCCGCCATCGCCACCTTTTCTTTGCATTGTAATTCTACCAATCTTGAAGTTTCCCCTTGTTGTTATTTCAATTTCTCCATTACCAAAATAATTCATGCAAAAATTCATTGGCTTCAATATCCAACGAGCATTTTTAATTTCTTTTTGAGCAACCAACATCCATTCTGCCACAAACTTTCCTCGTCCTTTTAAAATGTCAGAAACAATTAATGATTGATTTTTCTTTAACCACTTTAATATAGATGTTTGTTCATCTTCAGTAAATTCATTAGCAAACATTCTTCGTACGTCTTTCGGACTTTTAACCGTTGGTTTTTCTTCTCCAGTATATCTTTTAAGAATTGAAATAATATTCTTTGGAATATCCCACATTACGTTATGGTTAACCATGCTTTGGCATCATGGTCTTTTTAAATTGCTTTTGGATTTACAAAAATATTTATAGCATTTTGGATTTCAAAAGTTAGTTTATAAAAAGATATTGCATTTTTAGCATTTATATCTGCAATTCTTTTTGAGCTAACAATCCTGCTATTTTTAAATACAAAAAGCAAATTTGAACAATCTGGCATATTTACAAATAACAAATTATTGATTTCTGCAATTCTCATATAATTGTGGTATAATTTGTTTGAATAATTTCTCTTTTTATTTCTTTGAAAACCAACCTAGAATTTAAAGGGTCAAATACAATATCATGAATAGGTTTTTCCTTGAAATTCTTCACAATAAATAAACAATAATTAGACTTCATATTTTGAGCTACATAATACTCTTTTTCTGTAAATTGAATACTGCCTTTCATTTCATTCAACCCTTTAACTTCAACACAGTAAAAATCTGAATTGTATGAAAGTTTATAATCAAAACCACAAGCCATATTTGTAGTGTCTGTTAAGTCAAACAGATTAAATTTTTGAATTTTAACATATTCCTTTTTAAAATATTCCTCAGCTGCCTTTCCTGTCAATAATCTTTTTGCAACGCTTTCTGAAAAATCTTTTCTCTCAATTTTACTGACAAATTCTTCTAATTCATAATTTTCAATAAAAAAGGATTTAATTAATATTGAAAACTCTACAAAAGTTATATTAAAATATTCGTCATAAAAGTATTTACAATAATCTCTGATTGGTCTTTTATGCCATCCCTTTCTATTGTTGGGGAATAATGGGTCAAACTCATCTCTATAGTTTTTAATTGAGCTTGGCTTACTACCCAAAGAAAAACCTAATATATTAAACGCCTCCTGAAATGAACTAAATCCTAATTCCTTTAGTCCAACTTCACTATATTTAGATAAATATAATCCTGTAATGATAGCCTTATCTCTAATACTCATTTAAGCAACATTTAATTTGTTTTCATACCCTTGAACTCTCGCACATTCTCTTGGCGATAATTTTCTGATTTCACCATCAACTAAATACAACCCAGTTTTAGAACCAACCCCACCACAATACGCAGATAATGGAAGCATGTATATCCCATTCAGAAGCAAAAACACATTGTGCTCCAATTGATGATAATGCATAGTGAAATCCACCAATGCCGGCGAATAAGTCAATAAACGTATAATTACTTAGCTTTTTATCTTCAATTTTTATCATTCTGTTTTTTCAGCATTTAATATTACAAAGTTAGCATTTTTATTATTTTGTCGAACCCTATGCTTGCTGACTAAAAAAATAAATTTTACTTTTTAAAATCTTATTATCATAAAAATTGATACGTTTGTATTCATTATATATTTCGCAATAAAATGAAAAAAAAGTTTGCTGTTATAGGTATCGGTCAGTTTGGTAAAGCTATTGCAACCACCTTAACAAAGCATGGTGCTGAAGTAATGGTTATCGACCGTAACGAAGAAGTAATAAATAATATTGCCGACGAAGTTGCTTTGGCGGTTGCGATTGACGCAATTGATAAGAAGGCTCTATTGGCTCATAATATTACTGATTTTGATGCTGTTGTTGTTGCTATTGGGCAAGATTTTGAACAACGCATTTTATGTGCAACATTATTGTTGGACCTTGGTGTTAAACGAATTATAACTCGTTCGATTGGAAAAAATCAACGGATTATCCTTCAAAAAATTGGGATTAAAGAAATATTATCGCCCGAAGATGAGGTTGGATATATTGTTGCCGAAAAGCTATTGAATCCGAATATTATTTCATACTTACAATTGCCTGACGATTATAGAATAGCAGAGATTATCCCACCCGAAAATTTGTTAAATCGAACGCTTATCGACATTGATTTGCGAAATAAGTATAAAATAAATTTAATCACAATTAAGAAACAGATTGAAATCAAAAAAAATAATTCAATCGAAATTGAGCAACACATCATTGGTGTTCCCAGTTCAGAAACTATCATAAAAGAGAACGATTGTTTAGTTGTTTTTGGAACTTCTCACGATATCGAAAAACTAATCGAAATCAATAAATAATTGCATCGATAATGGATCGTTTGTTTCGACTTAAGGAAAGCTTTCATTTAAAAACGCATGGTTCAAAAGAGAAAATTTTGAACTTTATGCGTGTATTAAGCTCTTTTATATCCATTTTAGCTATATCAAGCATTTTTTATTATCACGGATTTCCTAAAACAGAACATTCGATTTTTTTAACCAACTTAATCATTAATTTCAGCTTTGGTTTCTATTTAACTAAGTTTTTTATAAAATTGATTCTTGATGTTGAGCCTTTAAATTTTATTAAAAAAAATTGGTTCGAAGCATTGTTGATGCTAATAATTGTAGTAAATGGTTTTGGATATTTTTTATTTAAAACCCATTTCATTTCAGATTTTTTCAAATTATTTGGATTTGATAATTTCGACACCTTGTCGAATGTTTTCATTCAATTCTATTTTTTAATTATTATTGCTATCGAAACTGGAAAAGCGAGTCACAAACTTCTTAATGCAAAGCTAAGCCCATATTTATTACTAACATTGTCGTTTGTTGCATTAATTGTAATTGGGTCTGTATTGCTTATGTTACCTGAAATGACTGTCCAGCATTATATTCGCCCAATTGATTCAGTCTTTACAATTACAAGTGCTTGTTGCGTAACAGGCTTAACTTGCGTTGACACAGCTACATTTTTCACATTAAAAGGTCAAATTATAATCATGATTTGGATTAAATTGGGAGGCTTAAATATATTGTCTTTTGCCGCATTTTTTGCAACTTTCTACAAAGATACTGCAGGAATAAAATATCAATCCTTAATCAAAGATTTGTTCAATTCAGATCAACTTTCCGACACAAAAATTATACTACGAAATATCTTATTTTATAGTATTGCAATCGAAATTATCGGAAGTATTTTAATCTTTATTGGATGGAGCGATTCGGTTCATTTTTCAAGCCTTTCACAAAAAATTTATTATTCAGTGTTTCATTCTATTTCGGCTTTTAATAATGCGGGCTTTTCGCTATATACTAATAATTTGTACGAAGGAGTTATTCAAACATCATATTTTGTTCACATTACCATTGCATTTCTAATTATTTTCGGAGGAATTGGGTTTTCAACAATTCACGATATTTTCAGTTGGAAAAAAATTAAAGAACGTAGGCTTAAAAAATGGAAGAAATTTGATGTAAATACTCGAGTAATTATTTGGACTACAACTGTATTAATCGTTGTTGGAACAATTTTATTTTACCTATTGGAACGAAACAACACGTTGAAGAACGAAGGTATAATTGGAACGATTATTCATTCATTTTTTCAGTCGGTAACAACTCGTACTGCCGGATTTAATACCTTAGATATTGCACAACTCACACAACCGATTTTACTAATCATGATTTTTTTGATGTTTGTTGGAGCCTCACCGGGCTCGACCGGAGGCGGTATAAAAACAACAACTTTTTTTGTAATCTATAAATCGGTTATTGCAACCATTCGAGGCAAAAAAAACATAGAAATTTATCAGCGAAACATCTCATTTTCGATAGTTGATCGAGCATACTCAATAGTTATATTTGCACTTACCGTAATCTTTATTTCTTCCATTTTACTTACCATTACAGAACCCAATATCGACTATTTGCGATTGTTGTTTGAAGAGGTTTCTGCCTTTGGCACCGTAGGGCTATCAACAGGAATCACAGCTATGCTATCGGATGCAGGAAAAATAATAATTATTTTATCGATGTTTATCGGGAGAATTGGACCGCTGACTCTTGCCTTAGCATTAAGTACGAGGGTAAAATATACTAAATATAAATACGCCGAGGCAAATATAATGATTGGGTAATTTCCATCTTGAAATGGAATTGTGACAAAAATAAAACTCTATTTAACGAACTTGCAATTATTTCAATCTAATTGCAAACGTAAATTCATGAGATGTTTTGATACCAATATAGTTTCTATGATTTAAGGCATAGCCAAAGCTATATTTTTCTTTCAAATCAAATCCCAACATTAATCCAAAAGTATTATCATTACTATACGACAAACCTCCAATAAACTTCTTTTTGTAAATCGATGATACGCTTAAATTATACTCAGTATAATTCATAAAATCGGATTGCATAATTACGGAAGGAACGATTTCAAAATTTGAATTCAAACCTATGTTATACGATGCAAACATATTATAATCGCGTCTGTGTTTAATTTCTAAATATTCTGATTTTGTTTGCAAAACAGTTGTTGATGCAATTCCCAAATACATTTTTGGAGTTTTGTACATTATGCCCATATTCATATCGAACATATTTCCACTTCGCTTAATGTATGGAATAACTGATGGATTAATATTTATTTCGTTATAATCATAAGCTAAATGACTAAGTCCTGCCGAAACGCCAAAACTTAAATATCGTTCATTTTTTAATCTTACTTGATACGAATAATTTAAATTCATTGAATGGTTTTTAAGAAATTCTGCGTCAGCATAAGAATAACTCAATCCTAATCCGCTATTCATTTTTGTCAATTTATAATCATACACAGACGTAATCGTATTATAATGAAACAACGATTGTGGCGAATAAAAATTACTTAATGAAAAAAATTGTTTGTTAAAAAGTCCCGTTGCGGCAGGATTATAAATTGTTGCATTGTTTTGATGCAATGTATGCACATCATTTTGCGAATACATATTAAAGAAACTCAAAAAAAGAAGTGCAAATATTATGTTTTTCATCTGACAAGTTTTTAATGTTACTACCAAAAGTAAAACTTATTCTACTCATCTGCAAAAAAAACTACTCATTATCATCGACTTAATCTTCGTAAGGTTTATAAAAAACATCGATGCTTCCATACTGAAGACCGAGTAATTTTTGTGTCAGAATTTTTATTTTATAGGTATTTGAGCCTATTCTAATATAGTTGTCGTTATACAAAAAAGTCCAACTTGTAGTATCTTGAGTATTATAAACCAGTTCCTTGATAATTAAGCTCCCGTCTTCATTAAAATCGTAAATCGACGACGAAAATACCATGTTTTGATTTGTCTCGGTATCAATCATAGAGCTAATTTTCCACGATGTGCCAGTTAAGCGTTTGGTTTTGGATAAAAAACTAAAATGTTCATCTTTGCAACTTGTTGGAACAATTGCAAACAAAACCAGCATTATGACTAAAACTTTATTCAACATCGAAAATTTAGCACGAAATACAGAAAAGTTTTTTAATCTTACAAATAAGCGAGTATATTTAACGTGTAATTCAATTTAATATTTTTAACATTTAACAATGAGAGTTCATTTTATAGCAATTGGAGGAAGTGCAATGCACAATTTAGCCATCGCTCTTCACAAAAAAGGATTTCAGGTAAGTGGTTCGGACGATGAAATTTTTGAACCATCGAAAAGTCGATTAGATGAATGCGGGCTTCTGCCAAAATCACAAGGCTGGGACAAAAATAATATTACAACTGATATCGAAGCTGTAATTCTTGGAATGCATGCTCGAGAAGATAATCCAGAATTAATTGCCGCTAAAGAACTTGGGCTGAAAATATATTCGTATCCCGAATATATGTACGAACAAACTAAAGATAAAACACGCATTGTAATTGGAGGAAGTCACGGAAAAACATCAATCACTTCCATGATAATGCACGTGTTAAAATACAATAATGTTGATTTTGATTACATGGTTGGAGCTCAAATCGAAGGTTTCGACACAATGGTAAAACTTACCAAAGAAGCAAAATTTGCTATTTTCGAAGGCGACGAATATTTATCATCTCCGATTGATTTACGCCCAAAATTTCATTTATATCGCCCTAACATTGCCCTATTGAGCGGAATAGCTTGGGATCATATCAATGTTTTTAAAACTTTCGAGATTTATGTAGAACAATTCAAAATGTTTGTCGATTTAATCGAACCCGATGGAAGTTTAACATATTTTTCAGGCGACGAACATTTGGTAAAAATCGCCAGCGAAGCACGACCTGACATAAAAAAAGCCCCATATTCATGTCATAAATACAAAAATGAAGATGGAAAAACATTTTTGCTTACCAATTTTGGAGATGTTGAGTTGAAAATTTTTGGAGAACACAATTTACAAAACATTAGCGGAGCAAAAAATATATGTCATAAAATAGGACTTTCTGATAAAGAATTTTATAAAGCTATTGCCTCATTTAAAGGAGCAGCAAAGCGTTTGCAACTGTTGGTGAAAAACAAAAACACAAATGTGTACTTAGATTTTGCACACTCACCATCGAAATTAAAAGCCACGACTCAGGCAGTAAAAAAACAATTTCCCGAACGAAAACTGATTGCTTGTATGGAATTACATACGTTCAGTAGCCTTTCAGCCGATTTTTTAAAAGAATATAAAGATTCTATGGCGGAAGCCAACAAAGCAATAATTTATTTTAATCCTGAAACCATTAAGCATAAACGACTCGACGAAATAACCCCCAAGCAAGTAAAAGATGCTTTCGGCGGAAACAATGTTGAGGTATTCACCGATTCTGTTTTGCTACAAAATCGTTTGCTGGATAATAATTGGGATGATTCAAACTTATTGTTGATGAGCTCAGGAAATTTCTCGGGAATAAACTTTAAAGAATTTGCTAAGAAAATTGTGGGATAGTTTGTAAGTTGGGCTTTTATGACCGACTTACAAAAATTTAGTATCCCTAACTGTATTTATACCAATTACGATTCAATGTGACCGACACAATTTAAAAATAAGATACCGCTTTTGCGGGTATGTGGTAATTTTTTGAGGCACATTCCCTTGAAAAAGGGAATCTAAAAAATCACATATGTGTCATGTGGAAATAAAATTGGTATTACAACAAGAAACTAAAATCGTCGCCCGAGCTTAATTCTTTTGGAGTTGTTCCTTTTTTGAAAATCCGAGCCTTTCTTTTTCCAATTAAATTTATTTTATTTCCTTCGATTTGAAACATGGTACCTTCGCGTAATCCCACAACATAAATGTTTGGATTTACCTCAAGAAATTCTTCGAGTCTTTGTTCGCGGGTTTCTCCAGCGTGTCCATCGGGATTGGCATCAAGATAATGTGGATTTATTTGAAATTTTATTAAATTAAATACGTTGAAACTTTCGGGTTGAACAATTGGCATATCGTTAGTTGTGCGAATAGTCGGGCAAGCTAGGTTTGAGCCAGCACTCCAACCTACATATGGAGTTCCTTGCAATACTTTTTCACGAATCGCATCAATCAATTTGAATTCCTGAATATTTTTAGCCAAATGGAATGTGTTTCCACCACCAACAACTATTGCTTCTGCATTTTTTACGGCTGCGATTTTATCCGAAAAAGAATGAATCCCTTCTACGTTGTAGCCTATTTCGCTGAAACGAGACTGCACTTTTTCAACATATTCGTCGTACGAAAAAGTTACGGCAGCATAAGGTACGAATAATACTTTTTTAATTTTTTCGCCCAAAAAATCTTTGATATTTTGTTTGGGATATTCGAGATAAGATTCCCCTGCATTTGTTGAGTTGCTGATTAGTAAAAGTTTCATGTTGTATGTGTTTTTTTAATTTTTACAAATAATTGATTAATCGTTCATTTCAATTCGAACTACTGAATCAACACCTTTAATTTTTTTTAGATTTTTTATCAAATTATTCAAATCGTCGGTATCATGAATGTACAATTCGATGAACCCGAAAAAAATCCCATCGTTACTTTCAAATGAAACGGCTCGCATGTTTACGGCAAGTTCTTCCGAAATCACTTTAGTTACATTGTTTACCAAGCCCATTCGGTCGATTCCTTTAAGTTGAATTCTTGCTAACGAAGCCATTAGCTTGTGTTTTGTCCATTCAGCCGTAACAATTTTATCGCCATAGTTTGCCATTATTTCAATAGCTTTTGGGCAGGTTTTTTTGTGAACAATAACACTGTTGTTTGGAGTAATGTATCCCATAACATCATCTCCGGGAATAGGACTGCAACATTTGGCGATTATGTATTGATCTTCGTTTATATTTTCAGCAAGAATTAATGGTATTTTCTTATTAATTTTTTGTTCAGCATCTTTTTTGGGCGAGATTCGCTTGCCAAAACGGAATGTTGTTTTTGATACCCGAAGTTGCCAATATCGAACAAACTTACTTTGCGAACGCTTTAAAACTATTTTTTTGATATCGTCGGCTGTAATTGTTCCCATTCCTATTTGAATGTATAATTCCGATTTTGTTGTAATACCGTATGCACCAAATAGTTTTCGATATATTGGAGCTGCTGGTTTTCTGTTCAATTCTGCCAATTTATCGATAAAAATCATTTGACCTTTTTCAATACTTTCTCGTCGTTCTGCTTTAAACGAAGTTTTTAATGCCGATTTTGCTTTTGCTGTAGTAACAATATTTAACCACTCCTTTTGTGGTGTTTGCTTTTCAGATGTTATTATTTCAACTTGGTCTCCACTTTGAAGTTGGTAACTCAATCCTACTAATTTGTGATTAACTTTTGCACCAACGGCTCGATTGCCTATTGCCGAGTGAATATCGAAAGCAAAATCGAGAATTGTTGCTCCTTTTGGTAAGCGTTTTATTTGTCCTTTTGGTGTAAATACATATATCTCAGATGAAAACAAATTCATTTTAAATTCATCTAAAAACTCTAATGCACTTGATTCTTTGTTTGTGAGCAGCTCTCTAATTTTCTTAATCCACTTATCGAGTTCTCCTTCGTCGGCACCATCTCCTTTATATTTCCAATGAGCTGCATAGCCTTTTTCGGCAATTTCGTCCATTCGTTTTGAGCGAATTTGAACTTCAACCCACTTTCCTTCTGGTCCCATAACGGTTGTGTGAAGAGCTTCGTATCCGTTTGCTTTTGGAGTGCTTACCCAATCGCGTAGTCTATCGGGTTTCGGACTAAAAATGTCTGTTACCAATGAGTAAATCATCCAACATTGTGTCTTTTCAGGATTAGAGTTAATGGGATTAAAAACAACTCTAATGGCAAAAATATCGTAAACTTCCTCGAAAGGAACATTTTTGTTTTGCATTTTTTTCCATATCGAATATACCGATTTAGGTCTTCCGGTAATTGTGTAGTCGATATTGGCTTCGTTTAATTTATCAATTATCGGTTGGCTAAATTTATTGATATATTCAACTCGTTTATTTTCAGTTTCTTTAAGTTTTTGAAGTATGTCGTTGTAAACTGCCTCTTGCTCGTATTTGAAACTTAAATCTTCGAGCTCTGTTTTAACCGTGTACAATCCAAGTCTGTGTGCCAAAGGGGCGTACAAAAATAGGGTTTCTCCTGCGATTTTAATTTGTTTGTAGGCCGGCATCGATTCAAGCGTTCTCATGTTGTGAAGTCGGTCGGCTAACTTTATTAAAATTACACGAACATCGTCGGAAAGAGTTAATAACATTTTTCTAAAGTTCTCGGCTTGTAAGGATGATTCTTTGTCGAAAACATGAGATATTTTGGTAAGTCCGTCAATAATCGAAGCAATCTTAGGTCCGAATTGTTGCTCCATATCTTCAATTGTGTAGTCGGTATCTTCGACCACATCGTGAAGCAATGCACAAATAACTGATTTTGTTCCTAGCCCGATTTCTTCGGCAACAATTTTTGCAACTTCAATTGGATGCCAAATATATGGTTCACCTGATTTTCGTCGCATTTCTTTATGAGCCTCGCACGCCAAGTCAAAAGCTTTTCTAATCAAAGCTTTATTTTCGTCGGATTGGCATCGCGGACATACACGAATGATTTCGTCGTATTGTTTTTCTATTTCTTGTATTTCAGCCTCAGAGAGTACTTTATTGGAACCCATAAATGCGTATCAATTGTTTTTTATACAAAAATAGCATAATTTGCTAAAATATCGGTCTTTAAAATTTTACTTTACTGTTTTTCCTTTTGTAATCAGTATCTGAATTACATTAAGAAATTTAATTTAAAAACGGGTTAACTTAATTTGCTCGATTTGAGGGGGATTTATTCGCAGTATTTGGTGTAACACTAACAACGGCAACACCCACCCCGTCTTACGGACACCACTCAATGAGGGGAATTTTTGAACAGAAATATTTGCATATTTTTTCATTTACGAAGAAATAAAAAAGTCAACCTCTGTTCCTTACAAATCGTTTAAAGCGAATACGAAAATCCAGCTATAAAATTGAATCGTTGCGATGGGTATAAATTCCAAATCTGGTATTTCGACGAAGTTAAATTGTTAAAGTTCACAAAAGCCGATAATATTTTCGAATATCGATATTCGATTCCTAAGTTAATGTCCACTATTTCACCAAGCTCGTAAAACTCAACAGCGGGATTGTTCGATTTGGCAAAACGTTTTCCGATAGCAAAAACATCGGCACGAACTATAATTTTACTCTGTAAGTTATATCGAGTACTCAACGTAACATCGTATTGAGGCTTGTGCCATGGCTTAAGCTCATTTTCCAAATAAACGTAGTTGTAATAATTTCCTTTTAACAGAAAACTAAATTTTTCTGATGGTTTGCTTAAAATTTCACCATAAACGTTTAATAAATCGATATTATCGTAAGCTACATCGAAAGTGTTTTCATATATAGAATCAACACCTAATGAATTTACATAAAAATGTTCGTTATCAATTTCTGAATACGAACCTCTGATATTAAAACTTGTCGTAGAACTCAAGCCTCCTTTCAATCCTAGATAAAAATTCTTTTTAAGATTTGAATTTGCAACATATACATCGGCTTTTAAAAACGGATTTTCGAAAACCGATTTTTTATAATCGTTTGCCAATACACCGCCATTAAAACCTGCATAAGGAATAATTATGTTGTTGGCAATACTATATTGCAATTCAATTTTTGGATATATATGATAATCGGCTATTCCTGACAAAACATTTCCGGTAAAATTAATTCCTCCAGTAGCTTTCCAATCTTTCCCAAACATGCTTATCCAAGGTTGAATATTTACAATCGTATTGTTATATAAAACAGCAATATTGTCTCTGATATAATGTGCTGCATCGAAATCAACACCTATAAGTTTATCGATAAAAAACTGGTTAAAGGATGTATTTAACGCAAATGACTTTTGTGAAAATGCATTAATATCTTGCAAATAATCAAGATTTAGGCGAACATCAAAATTCATATGCGACGAATCGGCGTGAGTTGAATTGTAATGAATATTTCCGCCTGCATTCAAAAATCGTTGTTTAAAACCATCTTCAGGAAATGTTTCAAGCGAATCGTTTTCGACATTGTATCCATAATAATAAACCACATTTCGTTTAACGTATATATCGGCAGCAAGGGTTTGATTATCGAAAAATTGTTTTCCGAAAATGCTGATATAGTTGTTACTGTAATCTGCAATTGATTTAACATCGTCGGTTAATTTAAGTTTTGCGTTTGACGACAAATGTCCCAGATTAACTCCCAACATTTTTGTTTTTGAACGCAAAGTGCTGTAATTAAAATCGAATAGTGGTGTTAGATAGTTCCCAAATCCGAACTTAAAATTGCTTCGATACAATTTCGAAAGAGGTTCTCCAAGCATGGTGGCCGCCGAAATTGGCTCGAGGTCGAAATTTGTTTTTACCTGTTTCGACTCAATTCCATAATCAAACAACTGTTTAACTTCAGCAGTATCGTTAATCACTGGTAAGAAATTCACTTTATAAGCGTCCGAAATTGTTGGTTGATAAGGAGCAACAACTTGTACATCGTTTGAAATTTGTTGAGCAAAAAAAGAGTTTGCCAACAATATTAAACTTAGACTAAATAAATATTTACGCATTTTCATCTGTTTCTTTTTTACTCGTTAGGAATTGAATCTGTTTTTGTGTCAGTCGCCGATTCGATAACTTGTTCTTTTATTTCCTTTGTTTCGAGAGGCTCATCCATAAACAACTCATCGTATTGTCCGTCGGTATTGTCGTCGAATTTAATTTGAATATCGAGAACCTCTTTCAGTTGTTGTTTTTCTTGTTCAGCATCAAGAATTTTTGCCAATTTTTCTTCAGCTATTGTAATAATTCCGTCTTCTTTATTTCCATAATTGTCGATTATGCTTTGAAGCGTATGTTTTGCCTGAAAATTATCGTTTTTCTCGATATAAATGTCAGCCAAAATAATAAACGACTTTGCTAACCAAACTTGATGCGGGGTATTTTTAGCAACAAAATCGAAAATTTCTTTTTCAGCTTTTTCTTTCTCGTTTTGCTTTTTATAAATTTCAATCACTCGATATTTTGCTTCAGCTCCTTCGGTATTTTTACAATCGTTTGCTAACAATTGGAACTCATCCATTGCTGAATTATCGTCGTTTTTAGCATAATACGATTGTGCTAAAACGTAGTGAGCTCTTCTGAAATTTTCATCAGGAAGTTTGTCGGCAAGCAAAACAGTGATTGCCGATTTTATCGCTTCGTCGTAGTTGCTTAGTAAAAAATACGAATTCATTTTCCCAATCATCGCCTCAAGTCGATTCTCTCTCAACTCGGCAGTGCTTTCGAGTTTTGTATATTGGGGCAATGCTTCGGTATAATTTTTAAGTTGATAGTTGATGCGAGCAGCTTTCAACAAGGCATGTTCGGTAAATTTATTTTTAGGTTTTGATGCCACAAAATTGTACGCAATCAAAGCTTCATTCAATTCGTTTTGTTTGCTGTTGCATTCAGCCTTATAGTATTGTGCGTTTATAATAAAATTTCCATTACTGAATCGACGAACGTAATTAGCAAATTTTACGGCAGCCTCTTCGCAATTTCCTGCCATGTATAAATTTTCGGCTGATATATAAATTAATGAATCTTGCTCTGCCTCAGAAACAGTAGCATATTCGCCTAGTTCTTTTGTGTATGCCAAATATCCGTCAACATCGTTTTTTTCAACGTAAATTCTTTCAATTCCAGACAATGCTTCATGCGATTCTTTACTTCCTTTTGTACTTTCTGCAACTTGTTTATACGCTTTTAGAGCCTCGTCTAATTGGTCGTTGTTGTAATGAATTAAACCCATTTGCAAAAGGGCTTTATCGCCGTAACTACTCAATGGATATTCGTCCAAAATTCGTTGAAAGGTTGAAATTGCCATTACATTTTCGTTGGTTTCGGCATAGCTTCTTCCAAGTTCAAAAAGTGCATCGTCGCAATAATTCGATTTCGGATAATCGTTTAAAAGTTGAACCATTACTAAAATTTTACTTTCGTGATCTTTGACCAATCCCAGCGAAAATCCTTTTTGAAACATAGCATAATCAACGTCGTAAGTGTTTATACTGATGGCTTTATCATAAAATTCAATAGCGTCGCTGTATTTGCGTGTTGCAAAATAGCAATCCCCTACTCTCACGTATGAATCGCCAACAACTTTTGTTTTTTCGTCTTTTACAAAATTGGTATATTTTCGATACCATGTAATGGCTTCGTCGTATTTTTTTTGTTTGAAATACGAATACCCAATATTGTAATGTGCAATATTGTACTCGTCCATTGTTATTGCTCCTGAAGTCAATAAAAACTGTTTGTAACTTTCGGCGGCATCGTTATATCTATTAATACGATAGTAGGCTTCGGCTTTCCAATAATAACACTGTGCTTTGTAGGCTGCGTTGTATCGAGCGTTGTTAAGCGATTTATCAAAATTTATAATTGCCGAATTAAAATCTAAATCGTTAAACAATTCTAATGCTCTGAAAAAAGTTACTCGTTGATATGCCATTTCGATTTGATCGTTCACTTTTGCTACATTTTCGAAAGACTCAATAGCTCCTTGATAGTTTTTGGTTGTCATAAAAACTTGACCAAGGTAACTGTAAACATCATCAACTTTCTCAGAGGTCGGATAGCGTTTTAAATATGCATTCAAAGCTTTTATGGCTTCGTTGAAAGGCGAGTCGGCCAACTCGTAGCTGAGTTTTGCATAGTTGAACAACGCATCTTCGGTAATTGCATCGTCGAACTCAAGTTTTGCAGCATTTAAAAACGCTATTCGAGCATTTTTTTTGTCTTTGATTTTCAAAAAACAATCGCCCAAATGATACAAGGCATTTTGAGCAACTTCGTTTTTGTTGCTCATCAATTCTTTTAATTGAATTATTGCTTTATCGAATTGGTGAGTTCTGTAATACGCATATCCTAACTCATAAATATCTTGCTCGGTATGGCTAGTCGATTTTTCTTTATAAATTTCTAAATACGGAACTGCTTTTTTGAAATCGTTGGTTCTGTAGTACGATTCGCCTATTATTCGGGCTATTTCGGGTTGTCGCTTTGTGGTGGCAACTTCGAGCAACGACGGAGCGTATTCAATAACTTTATCGTATTTGTTTTGTAAATAATAAATCTGTGTAATGTAATATGGAACAACCGGAGCAAAGGTTTCGTTTTTGCTTAGTTTTTCGAATCCTTGCAATGCGGTTTGATAATTTTTATCTAAATAGGAAATATGTGAGTAGTAATATAGTGCAGGAACGGTGTATTTTGTATCCACATCTTTAATTTCGTAAAAAGCAATGCTTGCTTTTTTGTAGTCTTTTTTGACAAAATAACTGTATCCGAGTTTAAAATAATACTCGGCTAAATCTTCGTTGTTAAGAGTATATGGATCTATCAAACTAAAATATTCGATTACGCTGGTATATTTTTTCTTGCTGTACTGATACTTTCCCATTTGAAAGTACGATTCTTCAATATCAGGACTTTCGGGATTGCTTGAAATAAAAGAACTAACTAAATATTCGGCATCTTTGTTAAAAAGTTCGACAGCACAAATGGCAATGTAGTATTCGGCTTGAGCTTTTAATATGCTTGAAAGATTTGTTGAGTTTTCCAATAAATCTTGAAAATGTTTTTGAGCTGAACCGTATTTTTCTTTATCGAATAAATCGACTCCTTTGTTAAATTTTGAATCAAATTCGTTGAATGCTAATGTTTTTTGGGCATAAACAGCACCGTTGAACAACACCGCAAGAAACAAACTCATAAGTATTAAAAAATTATTCTTTTTCATACACTACACCTAATATAAAATATTTTTAAAATTAAATATTATAAAGCATGACTTTAACCGACTTGTAAGGTTTTAATTAACAATCTCTTGTTTATTTCGTAATTGATATTTTAAAGCAAAGTCGAAAAGTGTTTTAAACAGAAATTATACCGATTAAACATCAAAATGTCGCATACTTTCACTTCGTTTTGCATGCTTGTTTTGCTTTAATATCGGCATTAACCATTGTTGTTTCAAAATTTCTTTATCAATCATTTTGAAACACAATCTATCTAACTCAAGCATAACCGACTGATAATTAATTGATTGCAATCTTGTATTTTAGGCTTATTTACTGCTAAACAAAGTTAGAGGCTTATTTCTAATCTTTATACTATTGGCAATTGGTATTATTGGTGTTTAGTATCAAAAGTGGGATTGTTTTCGCCAATATTTTTTACAAAAAAAAATTGTAGCATTAATGAAACGAATTTAATTATGGAAAGAAAATATTACAAGAGTGCGGGAGGCATTAATTTTCCGTTATTGTCCCAGCGTTGTTGTTTAGAGAGCTCGCTTTTTCCCATTTCGTATATTATTTCTGACCTTTTTTGTCCATTTTTATACCATGTAGTGCTCACTCCATGCAACTTTCCTGCTTTAAAATTCGACTCTCGTTTTTTCTGACCAGTTTCGTAATACCAATACCAAATCCCTTCCTTTTTCCCATCTTTAAACGAACCGTCTATGCCTTTTGAGTTATTTGAATGATTCTCGAAACAAGTGCCTGTATATGGAGTCCCTTTGAAAAAAACAATTCCGTTTTCATTTTCGGTTAGTTGATTAAGGTCAATTGTGCCGATTTGTGCAAATGTGCTGATAACAGAAAAAAATAATATTAAAATCGTTAAAACAGCAACTTTCTTTTTCATGGTATTGTATGATATTCGTTAAATTATTTGAAACATAAATTTAAGTTAAATTTTGAATGAAAATAAGCATAGAATACCTAAATTAAAAATTTACCTGCGAATATTTTATAAACATAATACTTCGGACAACTCATATATAACTCCCCTGTTTCAATATGAGCATAAAATACCCCATCCCTTATTTTAGGGCAAATTATGCGGCAAGAAATATTTATGTGCAAGAAGTTTTAGCAAATAGCTA
>Ga0209417_1000339_pt1 | contig 119107 bp, 85 predicted proteins | sample RifGroF2_FD_184002 | JGI IMG/M metagenome (GOLD analysis project Ga0209417, IMG submission 184002) | Groundwater microbial communities from Rifle, Colorado, USA - Groundwater F2 (SPAdes) (version 2) | ecosystem: Environmental > Aquatic > Deep subsurface > Groundwater | place: Rifle, Colorado... | reverse complement strand
CCGATATTCCGGCAGCGATATGGCTGGGCACCTGGGCAGAGTTATACTTTGCCTGGTGGCAAGCCTTGCATTCCGATGAAGTACCGGCATAACCAGCAGTATGGCAACTGGCACATTCTGCAGAAACATGTGACCCTGTTAACGGGAAACTGGTCAGTGAATGGTTGAAATTTGGATTTGACCAACTGCTCGAACTGTGACACATGGTACAATTGGTCGGGAACTTAGAAGCCAGGTGATCTTTTGCACCATTGTACTGTGCCTGGTGGCATGAGAAACAATCCGGGGAGGCCGAAGTAGTATTTCCTAAATGACAGCTTGAACACTGAACAACGGTAGAATGTCCGCCGGTGAGCGCAAAACCTGTGGTAGTATGATTGAAGGATGAAGGTTTCCAGTCGGTTGTGGTGTGGCAGGTTTTACAATCCACCGATATTCCGGCAGCGATATGGCTGGGCACCTGGGCAGAGTTATACTTTGCCTGGTGGCAAGCCTTGCATTCCGATGAAGTTCCAGCATAACCAGCAGTATGGCAACTGGCACATTCCGCAGAAACATGTGACCCGGTTAACGGGAAGCTGGTCAGCGAATGGTTGAAATTTGGATTTGACCAACTGCTCGAACTGTGACACATGGTACAATTGGTCGGGAACTTGGAAGCTACATGGTCTTTGGCGCCATTGTACTGAGCCTGGTGGCATGAGAAACAATCCGAAGATGCAGAAGTTGTATTTCCCTTGTGGCACGACGAACACTGAACAACGGTAGAATGTCCTCCGGTCAGTGCAAATCCAGTAGTAGTATGATTGAAAGATGAAGGTTTCCAGTCGGTGGTGGTGTGGCAGGTTTTACAATCCACCGATATTCCCGCAGCAGTATGGTTAGGTATCTGGGCTGAGTTATATTTTGTCTGGTGGCAAGTTTTACATTCAGTTGAAGTGCCTACATAACCTGCAGTGTGGCAACTGGCACATTCTGCAGAAACATGTGACCCGGTTAACGGGAAGCTGGTCAGCGAATGGTTGAAATTTGGATTTGACCAACTGCTCGAACTGTGGCACATGGTACAATTGGTTGGAAATTTGGATGCCACATGCCCTTTGGCATTGTTGTACTGAACCTGGTGGCACGAAACACATGCGGAACTTGTGGTACTTGTTGAACCCAAATGGCAGCTTGAACACTGAACAACAGTAGCATGTCCTCCGGTCAATTCAAAACCGGTGGTGCTGTGTTTAAACGAGGAGGGTTGCCAGGCTGCACTGTTGTGGCAGGTTTTACAATCAACCGGAAGACCGGCTTTGCTATGATTGGGGGTTTGTGCTGCGGTAAAATTCTCTTGATGACAGGAATTACAATCAGTAGAAGTTCCTGAAAAGCTGCTCGTGTGGCAACTGATGCACTCCGTTTTTGTATGCGCACCAGTTAAAGGAAAATTGGTTGTGTTGTGGTTAAACACACCTGATTTGTTTCCTTGAGGATGGCAACCGTAACATGAATTGTTTTTATAGGAGTAGCCACTTAAACCTTTATGCTCATCATCCATTTTTGACTGTGAATGTTCATGACAAGTGGTACAACTAAATGAGGAATACGAATTGGTTGTATGACAATCGGTGCATTTATTCCATTCTCCTTTATGCTCTCCGGAGTAGATCGGGAAATACTGGGCATCGTGCTGTTTAAAACTGGACGGTCTCCACCCGGGGCTGGTAGTGTGACATTCAGCACATGAAGTTGAAAAGCCAGTTTGCTGGTGGTTGGGTTTGGTGGTTGAATTGTAATCTTTTTGGTGACAGGAAAGACATTCATTGGAAATCTTCTGATAGCTTCCGGTTTTATGGCATTCGATACAATTAATCTTGTGCCCGTCAGTGAGTGGAAAAAATCCATGTTCAAAATTGTTAGTGATCCAGCCAGTTGCTTTTACTCCGTGGCATTCAATGCAATTGGTGGAGTATCCGGATTGCTGATGGTTAGGCGCTTTAGTAGCCAGATAATCATTCCTGTGGCAATTGACACACTCCACTCCCAAAGGTTCAAATTTCAGGTTGGATGATGATTTGTGGCAGGCGGCACAATCCACAACAGCATGATTTCCCTGTAAGGGGAACCGGCTCATTTGGTGCATGGTGAGGGTGTTTGCAATTAACCAGCTTTTGGTATCATGACATCGGGCGCAATCAGGTCCCACGGTATTTTGGTGCATATCAGTGTGACAGGCAGCACATTCGTTTTTTGCTTCCTGAAATTTAAGTGTTTGGTGACAGCTTTTGCAATCAACTGCCTGATGCTGCCCGGTAAGCTTAAATTGGGTAGTATTGTGGTCAAATTTCATCTCAGTTCGCGTCAACTTCCAACTTTTGGAATTGTGGCATGACGCGCAGTCAGTTTTGAACTCGATGCCGTGTGGCGATTGAGCGAAACTGCTGAGTGTGAAAAAGATCAATACTATTTTAAATGGCAACTTAAGCATTCCATTTTTGTATTTTTGTATTGAATGAACGGAACTGATCCGGATTTATTCTCTAAATGACATTTTTTGCATTCAACTTTCTCGTGACCTCCATCCAGTTTAAAGCGCGTAGTATTATGATTGAACCGGTCTGCTTTCCAGTTTTCAAATCCTCCGTGACAGGTAGTACATTCAATCCTGCCATTCACATTAAATTGTTCTTGGTGCACATCTGTATGGCATTCTTCACAATTGGGCTTCAGTTGGGTAAATAGTTGCACGATTTGATTGTCAGGATTTTTCCTGAAATGACAATCCCGACAGGATCTTTCTGCATGTTTTCCACGTAATTCAAAATTAGTGATTTTGTGATCAAATGTGATTGTGTCCCAGCTAATTACCGAATGACATTTGTCACATTGTTCTTCAGGATTATATTTTTCCGCGATAAATCCCTGATGAATATTTTTATGACAGGCAACACAGCGTTTGTCCATTACTCCAAATTGCCAATCCTTTTCTTTCTTATGACAGGCAATACAGGGTGTTGCTGCGTGTGCGCCTTCGATTTTGAAACTGGTTTTGTTGTGACGTTCCAAAGTGAAGGAAGATCCGGCAAATCCCTTTGTACTGTGGCAATCCTTGCAATCGGACAGGGCGGCCTTTTTGGTGATTTGTCCTTTGTGATAATCGGCATGGCAATCGGAACAACGGTTATGCGGCAGCGATGCAGTTAAACTTCCCTTGTGGCATTTTTTACAGTCAACATTGATATGCTTATCTTCAAGCTTGAAGTTTGTTTTGTTATGGTCGAATTTGCCGACACTTTTAAGTATCTTAAATGATTCTTCGGAATGACACTCCATACAATTCTGACCAAACTTGTTTTCATGTATATCTTTGTGGCAACTGACGCAACCCTTTCCAAACGCGAGGCCTTTAAACTTCTGGAATTCCTTGCCATTTAAAACGCTAACTTCATGGCATTTTTTGCAGTCAACGCTGATATGCTTTCCCTTCAACAAAAACTTTGACTTTGCATGGTCAAATCTGGAGGCTGGTTTAAATGCGTCTTGTGTATGGCATTCAGTACAATTTGCCGAAAGTGTTTTCTGGTGTTTGTCTTCATGGCAGGTCAGGCAGGTGGTGTTCAGCCCGAGGTAGGTAAACTTTTTCTTTTTTAAAACCTGATCGGTAATATGCTCTGTTTTATGACAATCCTGACATTTCTTTTCCTTGTGTTTACCTTCCAAAGCCCATCCGGTTTCCTGATGGTCAAATTTATCTTTATCCAAATGAACGATGTCATATTTCCGGCTAAGATGTTCGCTATGACAAGTAATGCAACCCTTATTGCCGACTTTTGATGAAAAATGAAATCCCTTTTTCTGATCGATTCTGGTTTTTAATTCCTTGTGGCAGGCCAGGCATTTTTGGTCTGATACATTTTTCCCTAAATCGTGGCATTGAGTACAGTTCGACATTCCTTCAAGGTGGGCGTGAGGGTCTGAAAGCTCGCCGGGGGAGATTTGTCCAAAAGCAGAAAGGCTGATGAGAAATAAGAAAAAAGGAAAAAGGAATGCAGAAAAAATCCTCATTGTGATGATGTTAATTATGCTTTAAAATGGCGTCGCCAAATTTTTTCGTAATTTTTATGCCAATTTTTTCAAGGAATTGGGTCGGGAGTTCGCCGCCGGCAAAAATATAAACTAAATCGTTCGCTAGATCAGTAACTTCTCCTGAAGGTAAATCAACAATTTTGACATGATCTTCTTCAATTGATTTTAAGTTGGTACTAAACCTGACATCAATCTGGTTCTGAGCCATTGCCTCTTTTATTTTCAAATTGTTCCCGGGTTTGATTCTTCCAAATGATTCACCGCGGTATGAAAGGATAACCTGATTCTGGTCGGTTAAAAGTAATGCAGTTTCAATGGCAGAATCGCCACCGCCAACGACAACGATCTTTTTGTTGCCGATTAATTCAGGTTCGAGCAATCGGTAAGCTACTTTCTCAGTCATTTCACCAGGGATATTCAGTTTTCTTGGGGTTCCTCTTCGCCCGATCGACAGAAGTACTTTTCGGGCAGTATACCGCTCCTTCGCCACGGTTTCAAGTACAAATCGTTTATCCTCAAAAACGATACTTTCCACTTTAGCCTGTTCTTTAATCGCAATTCCATTTTTATCCAAAACTTCATTCCATAGATTTAATAATTCCGATTTAGAGGTTTCATAGAGTTTAACCTTACCGTAAAGCGGGATGTCCATGGGTGCAGTCATTACAATTTTTTTTCTGGGGAAGGTATAAACCGTTCCGCCGAGCGAATCTTGTTCCAAAGTTAATGCCGAAAGATTGTGCTTTTTTGCCGCGAGTGAGGCCGAAATACCAGCTGGGCCAGCGCCAATTATAATTAGATCGTATTCTGCCAGAATGTTCCTGTCAATTTTTTTTGCCAGGTTTTCAACAGCCTGCTTACCTTGTTCAACGGCATTCCTGATTAATCCCATCCCGCCCATTTCACCTGCGATATATATTCCAGGCACATTGGTTTCGAACGTTTGGTCAACATGAGGAATATCTACCCCACGCTTTTCGGTTCCAATGCAAAGGGTAATGGCCTGGGTAGGACAGGCATGAAAACAGGCACCATGGCCGACACAATGAGAAGCGTTAATCGTGGTAGCTTTCCCGTTAAGAATACCCAATATGTCATGCTCAGGACAGGCTGCAATGCAAGCCCCTGTTTGGATACATGAATTAACATCCACCACAGGGTGCAGTGAGACTGGCTCGTGCAGGCCCTCTTCTTTTGCTACTTTAATTTTTTCTTCAACTATTTTAGAATTAATTTTTTGCTTGCGCAGATAAAAATAGATGAATGTGATGAACAGAAGTGCAACACCAGAATAGATGATGATATTTTCAATTAAAACTTCCATATTTAGAATTTAAAAAATCCAGTGGGCGCCAAAAGTGATGGTCACCACAACATGAATTATCATGATAACCAGCATAAGCAGTGCAAATGGAAGGTGAGCAACATGCCAATAGCCAAATAGGTTTTTCATCGTAATAAGGCGGTCAATTTTCCGGTTTAAACTAATTTCATCTCGTATCAATCCAATTACCTGATGAAAACCTTTTCCTGAAATATTTTGCTGCCTGAGGATAGCTCTGACCTCACGTAATGTTTTGCGCTCAAAACTGAACTTGGCAAAACTTCTTTTTAACATGGTACTGCCCGACCTGTCTGGCCGCTTTTTTACAGCCTGTAAAATTTCATCAAGAACACCTTCATCCAATTGATAAATCCTGATCAACTTTTGATTTAACTCATCTTTGACCTGATTTATTTCATTCAGGTTCATTTCACGGCCCTCAATGGTGTGCGGAATTTGTAAATAAATATATCGTCCGATAACCCCGCTTATTACAACTGCAACCATGCTCCAGAAACTTACAGCAACCAGTCCACCGAATTTGAAGGCCGTATGGTAAAGCACCAGCATGGGCCCCAGCGAACACAAAAAAATATGAAACTCGAGCCAATATTTCAAAAGTCCAAAGCGCGATAGTTTTTGGATGCGTTTGCGAAGCATGTAGGAAGAAACTCCCGCTAACATCATTAGTGAACCAACAATTCCAAAACCATGGCCTAAAATTCCACTTGGTTTAAGCGACTGGTGGTCGGGATGGAAAAAACGATTTTCAACACCTAACGAATAATAAGCATATCCTTCGTAGGCCAGATATGCTGAGGTAAGAACAGCAATTGTGATAAGAATACCAATATAAATAGTATGAATTCTATTGACTCCCATGAATGAAATTTTAATCGTTACTAACTATCTCTCACACATTTCATTTAACGAAAGTATGAAAAAATATTAATTCTTTTCAGAACGTTAAATTTGGCTGGACATTGCGCAACATTAATAGTGCCATTCAGCCTTTGAATGCTGGTGGAATGAGTAAGATTCAGATAAACTGCCTAAAAGTGAAATAATTAGCACGAAAAAAAATATGAAAATAATTGCCCGATAACTTCCAGATAATTAATGAGCATTAAATCGCATCGTTAAATAGTGCGAAAATAAGGGAATTTTCAGATGTTTCAGGTAATTGAATTTGCTTATACAGGGCAAAAAGAATTGATCTTAAATGTTATAGGAGATTGTGGTTTTACTATCGGATTTGTAATGCATAAAGCTCACAATTATATAGCCACTTAAATACATCAACTTTTTAAAAATCTGATGGATAGTATGCTAAGAAAAGGTGAAAGATAAAGGGCAAATTTCATCTATTCCAACAGGATAATTGGCTTTGTCTGGAGTTATTTTTACATTTGTTTCAAACATACCCGCCTTTTTATGAAAAAACCCTTCGAATTGGAAATCGTTTTGCTCCAATTAGCAGAGGACAATCCCTCTGCAATCGAAGAACTTTATAATTTTTATTATCCACGTTTATACCATTTTTCCAAAACATTTTTGAAACTGGAAGAAGGAATTGATGATATTCTGCAGGAAGTTTTTATCAAAATCTGGGAAAACCGAATCAAGATTAAAACAAGTTCCACGTTTAATGCTTTCATTTTCACCATCACCCGAAATCTTTTATTAAACGAACTCCGAAGTCGCCTGAACAATCAAAAAATAAAGGAAGAAGTGGGTAAAATGGCGATTCCAATCGAATACTCATTCATTGAACAATCTGAATACCTCGATTTGAAAGAAAAAGTTGACAAGGCAATTGATGGATTGCCCGTTCGACAAAAAGAAATTTTTACATTAAGCCGAATTTACGGGTACTCGCATAAAGAGATTGCCGAAAAACTGAATATTACAACAAAAGCTGTTGAGTTCCACATCTCCAAAGCTATCGTATTACTAAAGAAAAAGTTGTTGTCCTTCGAATTGGTGTCATTTTTATTTTTGTTTTCATCAACAAATTTATTGAGTTTCTACTAGGGATTAGTCCGGTTGTTGTGTATTAACTATACAAAACAACAAGATGGATCAATTATTCAGGAAATATTTAAATTCGGTATTAAACCCGGATGAGTATTCAAAAGTGGCGGATTTTCTCGTCGATGAAAAAAACGAAGCTGAAATTTATAGTCTGTTAAAACCATTCTGGGATAAGAACCTTCAGGAAGACAGCGAAGTCCAGAAACCCAATCCCGAATTAAGAACCAAAATATTGGAAGCCATACTAATGTCTGACCGCAAAACGGTACAACGGAAATTAGTAATTTTCAGGTTTGTGTTGCGAATTGCTGCAATCCTTGTCATAGGCTTGATCATCAGCACTGCTTTCTTTTTCCACAAAACCACACAAGTCAATTATGTTGCTGAATTGCAAACTATCAGTACCCCATTTGGTGCAAAAACTAATTTTACATTGCCCGATGGATCGGTAGTTTGGTTAAATTCCGGGTCTTCTGTTTCATTTATTTCCCACTTTGATAAAACCAGGATGGTAAGCCTGAAAGGTGAAGCTTTTTTTGAGGTTGTGAAAAATGGGAAACCATTTCATGTTTTAACATCCTCAGGCAATATTGAGGTTTTAGGAACTACATTCAATGTTTCAGCATTTGAAGGGGAAAACTTCCAAACGACTTTGCTTACAGGCGTAGTAAAAGTCAAAGAAAAACAAACAGGAAGTGAAGTTTCACTGCAACCCGGTCAACAGGCCGGAATCTATGGCCGTGAAATAAAAGTAGAAAATGTGGAAACTGATATGTTTTCATCGTGGAAAGACGGAAAACTGATTTTCAGGAATGAATACCTGCCAACTGTTATCAAAAGATTAGAGCGATGGTATAACGTGAAGATTGAATTAGCCAATGATAAACGCCTTTCAGAAATCTCCTATACTGGTGTACTTGAAATGGAATCCTTTAGCGAAGTGCTACAGTTGCTAAAAGTTACAGCACCTATTGATTTTTTATACGACGAAAAAACAAGAACAATCCGAATAGATTATAAGAAAAACAATTAACATAACTAATCAATCAGCCTATGAAATAATAAAGTTATTAAAAAAAAGAGGTAGAAACCAATCCAGTCGCTCAAACTTAGCTGGCTTCCAACCTCTCTTCAACATTGATTAATCAACTATTAAGTAATTAACCAAAAAAACAAAACTATGAAAAAAAATTGGTTCCATCAGGGCTATATGCCGTTGGTGGGTGAAATTCTGAAAAAAATGAAAATAACAATCTTCCTGATTTGTATTTCTGTGCTTAGCAGTTTTGCTATTGAGAATTACGCACAATCGACGAAACTAACCCTTTCATTGGAAAACACTTCGATTCGGGAAATTTTAAGTAACATTGAAAACCAGAGTGAATTTAAATTCTTTTACAGCAGTAAGATTGACGTTGAACGAAAGGCGACAGTCAATCAAAAAAACAAAAAAGTATTCGACATCCTTGACGAACTTCTTGAAGGAACTGGAATTAAATATGAAGTTTACGGACGGCAAATAGCTTTGCTTGCCGGTGGTGAGAGCTTCAAAAATCCGGAACAGCTTGTAGCTGAACAACAAAAAACTGTTTCAGGCACGGTAACTGATGCAACTACAGGAGAAGCTCTGATTGGAGTTACCGTTTATATTCCCAATACAAATACTGGTGTGATTAGTGATGCGAATGGGAAATACAGTCTCAATGCCCCTGGCATAAATACATCCATAGTATTTTCGTTTGTTGGATACGTCAGGGCAACAATAGTGTATACCGGGCAGGCCAATATTGACGTCAAATTAGTTCCTGATGTGGAAGCGCTTGACGAAGTTGTTGTAACTGCCTTGGGTATTAAGAAATCGAGTAAAAGCTTAGGGTACGCAACTGCAAATATAAATTCAGACCAACTTACTGTTAACCGCACACCCAATTTAATGAATTCCTTGTCAGGCAAAATGGCAGGTGTAAGTATTTCCAGTTTAGGTACAGGGCCGGCAGGAACTTCAAAAATACGTATCCGTGGCCAATCGTCTATTTCAGGCCAGAATAACCCACTAATTGTTGTAAACGGCGTTCCGATTGATAATACCAACTTTGGAACTAATCCTGGAAATGCCGCATCTGACAATTCTATTGGTGTTAGAGGAGGAGGAAATACATCAGACGGAGGTGATGGGCTTTCAAGTATAAATCCTGATGATATCGAAAGTATGTCGGTTTTAAAGGGAGCTGCAGCATCTGCATTGTATGGATCGCGCGCTAAGGATGGTGTTATCATGATTACTACCAAATCAAGAGGAACCCATAAGGGAATTGGTGTAACTTATAATATGAATTACACGAATGACACTCCTTTGGATTATACCGATTATCAATATGAATATGGTCAGGGTGAATATGGAGTTCGTCCAACAACGCCGAACCCAACTTCAGGCCAATGGTCATTTGGAGAGAAATTTCAACCGGGGATGACTCAGGTACTCTACAATAACCTGACTGTTCCGTATGAACCACAGCGCGACATCATCAAGAAATTCTACAGGAATGGACAAAATCTTACCAATACCATTTCACTATCTTCAAGTGGCGATAAAGGTGGAATGAATCTTTCCATTGCAAACATGACCAGCGATGGTATTGTTCCGAATAACAACTATAAAAGAAATACCATTAACCTGGGGTTCAGTTATGATTTGTCGGATAAGTTAAGTTTTCAGGGAAACATGAATTACTCCTCGGAGTTAAATGAAAACCCACCAAACATTGCGAATCAGGACAACTCAATACCAACGGCCCTTCTTGCTATGGCGAATTCAATGCCATTGGATGTACTAAAAGCTAACAGTCACGATGCTCTCGGTAATGAGTATGTGTATTCGCGATTTAAAAATCGTACAAATCCCTATTTTACGTTATCCGATCAATTTCAGACCATCCGTAGGGATCGTATGTTCGGAAATATTTCTGCAAAATATGAAATCACAAAATGGCTTTTTGTACAGGGGCGTATAGGACAGGATTATTGGTCAAGGGATCAGGAATATAACAATTTCCCCACAGGACAGGCTTCGTTGTCGCCAGCGCCTGCAGGTTTTGTGAATGGTGTTTTCACTCAGGAATCTCGTAGATTCAGAGAAACAAATGCAGACTTTTTAGTATCCGGAACAAAAGACTTTGGTGATTTTGGTGTCAATGCGACACTTGGAGGAAACCAGATGAAAAGGCGTTCTGACAATAATAGTGTTCAGGTTACCGACTTTGTTGTTCGGGATTTGTATACCGTACAAAACGGAAGGGCAAAAGATCCACTCTATGATCTTTCTGAAAGGGCAGTTAACTCTGTTTACGGCTCGGCAGAAGTATCGTACAAAGATTTTCTATACCTAAATGGTACATTGCGAAACGACTGGTTTTCAACTCTTTCTCCTGAAAATCGTAGTATTATGTACCCATCTGTTTCTGCGAGTTATATCTTTTCAGAAACTTTTGGAACCCTTCCTAAATGGTTAACGTTTGGTAAATTCAGAGCAGCCTATGCTCAGGTTGGTAGTGATACCGATGTGCCACCATATTCAAATCTACTGTTTTATAGTGTAAATTCAAATTTAGCATCTAATCCTTCTGGGGCATTGCAACCTGTTGGAGGTGCCTCCGGAAGCACAGTTCCAAATCCTAACCTGAGACCCATGAGTACTGCAGAAACAGAATTAGGTCTTGAAATGAGAATGTTCGACAACCGGGTTGGCGTAGATGTTTCAGTCTACCGGAAAATAACGACCGATCAAATCGTACAAGCTCAGATTTCGGATGCTTCCAGTTTTGTAGATACCCGTATTAATAGTGGAAAAAGTGAGAATAAGGGCATTGAAATGATGATTAATCTGGTGCCTGTAAGAAACAAAGATTTCGAATGGGACTTCACTTTCGCAGGAGCATATAATATTACCAAAGTTTTAAGTCTGTTAACCGATAAGGCGGGAGAACGGATAACGGTTGGTACGCACGTATTCAATGGTGAATTAAGACAAATCGTAGGCGAAGAGATGGGGCAGATTGCAGGTTTTGGGTACAAAAGAGATGCTGAAGGCAACCAGATTTTTGGATCGAATGGTATTCCACTCAGAACTCCTGATATGATAACTTATGGAAGTGCATTACCGAAATGGACTGGTGGTTTTACAAACTCATTCAATTATAAGGGAGTTATGTTCTCCTTCCTGATTGATTTTAAATTGGGAAACATGATGCTTTCGGGTACCAACTTCAATGCATACCGTCACGGACTTCACAAGGCAAGTTTGCAAGGCAGGGAAGAAGGTGGAATGGTAGGCGTTGGTGTTAACGAAAAAGGAGAAGTGAATACAGTAAAGGCACCGGTACAGGATTTTTGGTCAGTAGTTAGATCTCAGGGTATTATTGAACCCGTCGTTTATAACGGTGGTTATTGGAAATTGCGTCAAATCACATTAGGATATGATTTTTCGAAGTTCTTGCCTTCCAATTTTGTGGTTAAAGGAGTGACATTGAATCTGACAGCAAATAATGTGCTGATGTTAAAAAAATGGGTTGACAATCTCGATCCGGAAAGTTTTGGATACAGCTCGGATAATCTTATCGGAATGGAATCTCCCGGACTTCCTACCACAAGGAGTTTAGGTTTCAATTTTAATGTTAAATTTTAATACGACTGAAACATGAAAAAAATATTTAGCTTTTGTGTGTTGGCACTGTTGCTTACAATGATCACTTCTTGCGAAAAAGGATTTGATGAATTGAATAAGAGTAAAACTGCTGCCACTGAAATAGATCCTGCATTCATATTAAACAATGCGGTCATTAACTCTTCAGTAGTTACGCTTGTTTTTGAGATTGGAATTGTCCAGCAAATTATTTCGCCAAATTCCGGTGTATTGACCGGGGCTAATTTCAATCAGGAAAATCGCACCACATTCGATGTTAATTGGGTAAGTTATTACAGGAATGTAATTAAACATACCAAAGATATCATTGCCCGCACTAAGGATGATCCAGCCAGAGCTAACTTAATGAACATGGCCAGGATAATTCAGGCTTATGCATTTATGATACTAACTGATTCTTATGGATCAATTCCGTATGAAGAAGGAGGCGAAGGCTATAATTCTCAGATATTCTTCCCCAAGTATGAAACTCAGCAGGAAATCTATCCGAAAATAATTAAGGAATTGACTGAAGCATCCGCGGCCCTTAGCGCTTCAGGCAAGATAGAAACCGCAGATATTTTATATGGTGGAGATGTGGCTAAATGGAAAAAGTTTGGCAATTCGTTACTGCTTCGGGCAGGTATGCGATTAAGCGCTGTTGATCCAACACAGGCGCAGGCTGCGGTTAAGACTGCTTTTGACGGTGGAGTAATTACACTGAATATTGACAATGCATTTGTACGACATGACGCCAACTATAGAAATCCAATCAGCAACACGCTTAATTCAACTGAAGCTGCCAATTTCTATTTGACAAAACCTTTTGTTGACGCATTGAAAAGCACAAATGATCCAAGACTTGTTGCCATCGCGATTCGATATAAAGGCGCCACTTCTGGAACAGCTCAGGTTCCTGAAGTTGGATCTATACTGGCTGCTGACCAGATAGGAATACCAATGGGAAATGATAATATAACCGCCGGAGTTGCAGCCAAAGCTGATGGCCTGGCCAGCTTTTATGAGTACAGTCAGGTTGACCGGAGGCGTATGACCAAGTTAACCGCGCCAATGTTCATGGTTACAGCCAGCCAAACAAACCTTTTGCTTGCAGAAGCTCGATTCAGGGGTTGGATAACCACTGGCACCGCAGCACAATATTTTTCGGATGGAATTAAAGCCAACATGGATCAAATGGCCTCATTCGATGCAAAATGTGCAGTTCTTGCTACTGACAGGGATACCTATGTTGCTGCTAATCCGCTCCAATCCGGAAGCGAATTGAATCAAATTAACACTCAATATTGGATTTCCTCATTTTTGAACGGGCAGGAAGCATTTGCAAATTTCAGGCGGAGTAATTATCCACAACTGGCGCCTAATCCATATCCGGGTAAGGAAGTTACATGGATAAACCGACTCACCTATCCAAATTCTGAAATTTCGGTGAATAGTGAAAATGTTAAAGCAGCTATTGCTGCGCAAGGACCTGATAAATTAGACACCAAAGTATGGTGGGATAAATAGAAAAATTGAGCGTTATTTAAATTAATAAACCAACTAAACCGGCAACCCCATCCTGGGCAATCAGGATGGGGGTTTGCTCCCAATTTGGTTAATTCCTGAATTCCGGACTGACTAGTGTGTCGGATTCATATACAAAATGACCTGGACAGAGACTTCTGATACTGCATCGTTTATTTTGAATATTATATTTTGCTAACTAATCCTAACTATACTTTTATGAAAATGAAAATTCTTCCGCCGATATTCCTTTTCTTTTTTTTATCGACTTTTTATAGTCTTGCTCAGCAAATCTCCAAGGAAGAACTACTATTCCTGACCCCGGAATGGAAAGGCGAGCGCTTTCCTGATGGCCGTCCGAAAGTGTCGGATGAAATTCTGAAACGGATGAAATTAGTCACTCTTGAAGAGGCATGGGCAGTATTGAAAGGTGCAAATTATAAACATGCTTATGACGATGGCTGGATGTGCATCAATCCTGACAGTGTGCTTGTTGGAAGAGCGCTCACAGCTACATTTATGCCTGGCCGGCCTGATGTGCAAAGGGCAATCGATAAAAAAGGGCATGAGAAAGACGGACGTATAAAATCCCAGAATTCGTGGCCCATCGATATGTTGGTGAAGGGCGATGTATATGTGGTGGATCAATTCGGCGCTCATGAAGATGGCCCTACAATTGGTGATAATCTGGGCAATTCGATCTTTGCAAAAACAGGGAACGGAATTGTGTACGATGGGGCTGTGCGCGATATCAATGGACTAAAAGAATTGGGTTCGTTCACATCCTTTGTTCGCAGTTATCATCCGTCGCATCATTTAAATGATGCGAATGGAGAATTGAATACTACACTGATTGGCATCAACACACCTACCCGCATCGGGAAAGCCATGGTTATTCCTGGAGATGTTGTGTTGGGCAGAGACGGTGGAGTAATTTTTATCCCTCCTCATTTAGCGGAGCAGGTAGTAAAAACATCAGAGGTCGTCAGGCTTCGCGATATGTTTGGGCATCAGCGTCTGCGTGAACAAAAATATACTCCCGGTCAGATTGACTCACGGTGGTCGGATGAAATTGAAAAGGATTTTTCAGTCTGGCTGAATGATCACATCAACGAATTGCCAGTGCCGAAAGCACAAATACAAGAATTACTTAAAACCCGTACCTGGTAAATTAACCTAAACCAATTCAACCAAATGACAAATTCAAGACGAGATTTCATTACTAAAAGTGCAGTAACTGCTGCCCTGGGTTTTGCTTCAATTTCCACCTTCGGAAAAGGATTGGAAACCGCGATAGAAAATACTCCATTATCTTCAAGTCCAAGTGATTTGAAAATAACTGAGATCAAATGTGGATATATCCGGAATGGGCATAGCCTTTTCGTAAAAATACATACCAATCAGGGAATTTGGGGCTGCGGCGAAGGAGTTGACGCGACTCCGGGCACTTATCATTTAGTAAAAATGTTCGGTGAACGAATCAAAGGCAAAAGCCCGCTAAATGTTCACCGGCTCTTTGAAGATATACGTAAATCAGGCTTCTTCGAAGGCGCTCAATCGGGTATGTATGTGGCTGTCCTTTCAGCGGTGGAAACTGCTTTATGGGATTTAACCGGAAAGGCTCTGGGCTTACCGGTTTACCAACTTTTAGGTGGAAAATTCAGGGATAAAATCCGTGTATATTGCGATACTGCTCTTTACCGGGCAAATTCACCAACACCTGAAAAGTTTGCTGAATCAGCAATGAAAGCGGTCAATATGGGATTCACTGCTGTCAAGTTTGATGTTGATGAAGCGAATGACCCAAACAAGTATGATGCGTACAATTGGACAGCAAGTCCTGCCGAGTTGGATCGGATGTACAATCAGATTGCAGCTGTCAGGCAGGCAGTTGGCCCCAAAATCGACATTTGTGTGGATATGCATGGACGTTACGATGCGGTAACTGGACATCAGGCAGCCAAACGGTTTGAACCATTAAGCCTGATGTGGTTGGAAGAGCCAATACCTGCAGAAAATGTTGAGGCATATCTCGATATAAAAACCTCCACAAGTACACCAATTTGTGCCGGCGAAAATGTATATCTTACACACGGATTCAGACGAATGCTTGAGATTGGCGCAGTTGATATTATTATGCCCGATTTACAAAAGGCCGGCGGATTAGGAGAAGGTCAACGAATGGCTAACCTTGCCAATTTGTACTATGTTCCATTCGCACCTCACATGGTCGCATCTTTTCTGGGAGCAATGGCTTCCTGTCATGTTTGTGCTTCGGTTCCAAATTTCATGATTCTGGAATGGCAGATTTATTTTCATACTGATCCGATGTTCAAAGAGATTGTCACGTTCGATGGACCGATGGTAACTGATGGATTCATACCACTTTCTGAAAAACCAGGTATTGGCGTTGAAATTAATGAAGAGGGAATGCGCAAGTACGCCACTCCCGGAGTTCCATTCTTTGAATAAACCGATGATGAAGAATAAATTAGCAGGCATATTTGCTCCAATAAATATTCCTTTTACTCGGGAGGAAGAGGTTGATTATGCAGGGTTATCAAAAAACCTGTACTATTACCTTGGCACCGAGTTGAACGGAATCCTGTTGCTGGGATCCAATGGTGAGAACAAAAGCCTGAGTGAGGAAGAAAAAATACAGATTATTGAAACCTCGACCCAACTGGTTGCCGGAAGGAAAACCATCATCGTGGGATTAATGGTAGAAAGTCTCTATTTGGCGAAAGCATTTATTGAAAAAATACGTCCTTTCAGGATAGATTATTTATTGGTTCAGCCGCCCTTCTATTTCAGGGGAAAATTCACCGAAGAGGATTATTATCAGTATTACTTTGAACTGACAAAAATTTCTCCGTTCCCAATTTTGATCTACAATGCTCCCGGTTTTACCGGTGTTGATTTTTCAGCACAGTTGATTAACCGGCTTGCAGAACTCGATCAAATAGTTGGGATTAAAGACAGCAGCAAAGCGGAAAAAGAGTTGAGTGCAAAGTTATCGGTGTTAACAGGAACTGTAAATACACTCTATGATATGCTTGAGAAAAATGCTACCGGTGGCGTAGTTTCTTTAGCAAATTTTCTTCCTGAACTACCGGTACAAATTTACAAGCAATACATCGCCGGGAACAAGGAAAAGGCGAAATCTCTTCAGGAAACAGCTATTCAATTGAATAGTTTGATTTCTGGGAAAAGTGGTGTTGCCGGAGTAAAAGCAGGTATGGATGCGATGGGCCTTGTTGGAGGAGAATCGCGAAGGCCGCTACAAAGGCTTTCCGCCCCGGAAGTGGAAAAAATCAGAAATTCGATTAAAGAGATCTATCCCGATGCCATATAAAATCCTCGCCATAGATGTTGGTACCACTAATTTTAAAATGGGAATTTTTAACGAATCCCTGAAGATGGGAGAGGTGTATCAGCAAAACTATGAGGTAGATATATTCAATGGGGAGAAAGCCGAGATTGATCCTGAAATATGGTGGCAACAGGTGGTTAAAGGTTGCAAGTCGTTCGGAAAAAAACTGGAAGAGATTGATTTTGTTTCATTTTCTGTTACCACTCCGGGACTGATTGCCATGGATGAGAATGGGTATGCGCTTACAAAAGCAATACTTTTTCTTGATCAGAGATCGCACAGTCAGGCATTGGCCATTCGAACCAAAATTGGTGAAGAGAAGCTTCTCGAAAAAGCCTGCAATCTTCCGGTTTCCGGAGGTTCATCGCTGAGTTCCATTCTTTGGATTAAAGAAAATCTGCCTGAAGTGTATAACCAAACCTTTAAGTTTGGTCACACCAATACTTTTCTGATACACAAACTAACCGGAAAATGGGCCATCGATCCATCAACAACATCGATCACAGGACTGTACAATACAAGAGACAATGATCTGAGCTGGAATTCAGAATTTCTGAAGGAACTTGACCTTTCTGAAGATCAATTGCCTGAACTGTATCAATCGTTTCAGTCGGTTGGCCAAATTGACCCTGAAGTTGCTGATTTAGTTGGATTGCCATCAACCTGCAAGGTTTTATGCGGGGGAAACGATGCGGTGTTATCCGCTTTTTCAGCCGGCATCAATAAGCCGGGTGATATTTTGCATATTTCAGGAACCTGTGATATCATGATGGTTTGTTTGGACAAACCGGTTGGCTCTGCCGGATATAACATCCGTTCGCACATTTTACCGGGCTTGTGGATGACTTTGTTTGTTCTGAATACCGGTGGAAAATCGCTCGAATGGTTTCAATCCGTGTTTTGCAGCGAAATGACTGATGAGCAGTTTTACAATGAGTACATTCCAAAAGTGATTGAAAATAAAGCCGGAAAGGATGTTCCTTTCTATGAACCGTACCTTCAGGGTTCCAGATACAGTGTCCGGGCTCTGAAAGCAAGTTTTTCAGGAATTGATGTTAATACAACACGTGATGATTTCCTGATATCTGTTTTGAAAGGCAACAATTTGTACATGTCTTCCCATCTCTCAGAAGTTTCTGAGGTGGTAAAACTTAGCAGCAAAATAAAACTGACCGGTGGCGCTCATAATATCCGAAATATGGACGTCGTTAAACGAAAATGGATCGGAGATTATCAGTTTGAATACATCGATCAGAGCTCATTACTGGGAGCTGCAGGATTAGCAAAAATCTATTTTGAAAATTGTAATACTTAAAAAGATGACTATAGTTTCAGCAAAAAAAATGCTCGTAAAAGCAAGCGAGGAAAAGTATGCAGTTGGTGCTTTCAATATTACGAGTGTGGTTCAAATGGTGGCAGTTATAGAGGCTGCTGCTGAGAGGAATGCCCCTGTAATCGTTCAGACCTCAGTTACGCCTGCCAAATTTTTAAAACCCGAAGTTGTGGTTGCCGTGTTCAGGGCTTTGGCTCAATCGGTTTCCATCCCGGTTTGTTTGCACCTCGACCATTGCACCGACGTTGATTTTTGCAAAAAATGCGCCGACCTTGGATATACCAACATCATGTATGACGGTTCTCATCTCGATTTCGAGGAAAATATTAAACGCACCCGTGAAGTGAGCGATTACTGTCACGCCATCGGGGACATAACCGTAGAAGGCGAATTGGGAACGGTTTCCGGAGTCGAAGACCAGATTAAAGTGGCCTCTGACGATGCACAACTTTGTGATCCCGAAAAGTCGCTTGAGTTTATGGAGCGTTCAGGAATTGATCTTTTTGGCCCTGCCATCGGTACAGCTCACGGAATCTATCAGACCGAGAATCCGGTTATTGATTTTGTTCGTCTGGGCGAAATTTATCAGAAGCTGAATACTCCTGAAGTAAGAACTCCTTTGGTTATTCACGGAGGCACAGGGTTGAGTGAAACCACAGTGCGCAAATTGATCGAAAATGGAGGTTCAAAATACAATGTGTCCACCAACCTGAAATATATACTGATGGACAGTACGCTTGAATATATGTCAGCCCACCCGAAAGAATATGAGCCCGGGAAATTGGATAAACATGTAAAAATGACAACCAAGCAACGAATAGAATACTGGATCGATTTATTGGGCAGCGCAGGAAAAGCAATTTAGAAAATCATTATGCAAGAGCTTAAGGCAATATTTTTTGATATGGACGGAACCATTGTTGACACCGAGAAGGATGGTCACCGGGTAGCATTTAACGAGGCATTTTCCAGGTCCGGAATCAAGGCAGAATGGAGCGTTGAAGAATATCATCAACTCCTGCAAATTGCCGGGGGAAAAGAGCGGATGAAATTCTATTTTCAGGAAAAAGGACGGAAATATATTTCGCAGGAAAAGTCCATTGACGAACTTGTCCAGCAACTTCATCTGCTTAAAACTGAACTATTTATTTCGCTCATAGAAAATGGCAAGCTGCCTTTACGTCCTGGCATTAAACGGATCATGAAAGAAGCCAATGAAAAGGGGATTCTGGTAGGTATTTGTTCAACCTCAAATGAAAAAGCAGTAAAAGCGATTGCAAATTCTTTGCTTCCTGAAATCAAAATTGATCTCATTCTGGCAGGAGATGTGGTTACCAAAAAGAAACCTGATCCTGAAATTTATTTACTGGCATTAAAAAAAACTGGCATTTCTGCGAATGAAGCGCTTGTCGTTGAAGACTCGGAGAATGGCGTTATTGCAGGTAAAGAGGCACATATTAAAGTGCTGGCAACCGTAAATGAGTACACAAAAAATGAAGATTTATCGTGTGCTGATGCGGTTGTTACCAGCTTGGGCAATGAAAATGAGAAAGCTATGGTATTGGCAGGCTACTTAGAGTTGAGTGATCCTCAAATGGTACATATTGACGACCTGTGTAAATTATAGGTTGAAGAATGAAATAATGTCGCATTTATTTTTGGTCATAAATTTTGACTCACCCCATCGCATCTGCGATGCTTTTCCCCTCTCTACGAGTAGAGAGGGGGGAAGACCGAGACTTCGGTCTTCGGGGTGAGTGAATTGAAAACACGACATTAAATTGTTTCAATTACTTAGGTTGAAGGTAAATGAGGAAATTTGAATTAAAATAGATTTATCGTTATGTAACGAGCATGTTCGTTACAAACATGAATTGAAACGAAGTGAAATCCGCAAAGCGAATATTCACATGCGAGTTCCAACCGGCGGTTATGCCGCAAAAGGAGTTGATTTATAACCTAATGATATTAAACCAATTAAAAATTTGTACGGATGAAAAAACAAGTCATTTTGATCGTGGTTCTTGTGTTGGGCAGTTTCATTGGCAACGCGCAACGTGTTGGTTCTTCGCCCGAATACATTAAAGCATTAACTTCAGAATGGAAAGGAGAACGTTTTGCTGACGGAAGGCCAAAAGTGCCGGATGCAATTCTGGAAAGATTAAAAAATATCTCCATTGAAGAAGCATGGGGCGTATTGCGCAACAAGGGTTTCCAGAACCAGTTCGAGGGCGACTGGACAATTGTCGATCCTGAAGTGCCAATGACTGGCCGGGTAGTTACTGCTCAGTACATGCCACTTCGGCCAGATATGGAAAAGCTGATAAAAGAACAAGGTAAAATTGAGGAACGGGCACAAAAGGGCGGAACCAATTCGTGGCCAATTGATGTTCTTACAACCGGAGATGTGTATGTGGCAGACAGCTACGGCAAAATAGCCGATGGAACACTAATCGGTGATAATCTTGGAAATTCAATTTATGCCAAATCACAGCGGGGTGTTGTTTTTTATGGTGCGGTCAGGGATTTGGAAGGTATTTCCGAAATCAAAGGTTTCAACGGATGGGTTAAAGGAGTTGATCCTTCCTATATTCAGCAGATGATGCTTACTTCCATTAATGCTCCGATACGTGTTGGACGAGCCACTGTTTTGCCCGGCGATGTTGTTTTGGCAAAAAAATACGGAGTTATTTTCATTCCTGCCTATTTGGTCGAAGATCTGGTTTTAACCTCTGAAGTAACCGCACTTCGCGATGAATTTGGCCACCAACGCCTGAGAGAAAAAAAATATCTGGCAGGCGAGATAGATAGTGAATGGAGTGAAGAAATAAAAAAAGATTTCCTGAACTGGCTGAATAATTACCCCGGGAAATTACCTATGACTAAGGCAGAACTGGATAATTATCTGAAAGAAAGGAATTACTAAGATTTTAGTCAATAGGAAAAAGTCATTAGGAAATATGAATACAACTTTTCCTCTTTTCTTATTCCTTTTTCCAAATGACTAATGACTTTTTCCTATTGACTTTATAAAATTCAAACCAACTAAACTAAATCAATCATGAAAAGTATAATTCAACAAATTGCTGATCAAAATAAAGAGCGTGAGAACGTTCAAAAAGAAGCTGCAAAAGCTGAAATCGAGAATCCTACAACAAGTAATAACCGTCGGGATTTCCTCAGGAAAACTGCACTTGGAGGCATTGCTTTGGGCGGACTGATGCACTTATCCGTCGAGGACACCATCGCGCAAACTACTCAAACGGTATCCCGGGCTTCAAGTCCTTCAGAATTAAAAATAACCGACATGCGTTATGCGCTGACTGGTGTTCTGGGCCAAACAGCCATTATCAGGATTGATACCAATCAGGGGATTTCCGGACTGGGTGAGGTTAGAGATGGCGCTGATGTTCGTTATGCGCTGATGCTAAAAAGCCGCATATTGGGGCTCAATCCATGTAATGTGGAAATGATTTTTAAAATCATCAAGCAGTTTGGCGGACAGGCCCGTCAGGCTGGTGGAGTATGTGCTGTTGAAATGGCATTGTGGGATATTGTCGGCAAAGCTTATGGAGTTCCTGCCTGGCAATTGTTAGGTGGAAGATACCGTGACAGTATCCGGTTATACGCAGATACTCCCGAAGGTAAATCGCATGATGATCAAACGGCAAAAATTAAGTATCGCATCGAGGATCAGGGATACACCTGGCTGAAGATGGATCTTTCCATCAACGAACTGAAGAATATTCCGGGCGCTTTGGTGAATCATGAATTCTGGGATGGTGCTTCAGGACAATACGACCTTCGCCAGTATATGGGCTATGGAAACACTAAACACCCGTTTACCCAAATACAAATTACAGATAAAGGATTGGAGGAACTGGCTAAAATTGCAGAACATACACGTGAGCATATTGGTTGGGATATACCAATCTCGACCGACCATTACGGACATTTCGATTTAAATAACGGAATTCGTTTAGGAAAAGCCGTTGAGAAGTATAGGCTGGCCTGGTTAGAAGATATTGTCTCGTGGGAATACACTGAACAATGGAAAACAATGACTGATGCGCTGGAAACACCTACTACAACAGGAGAAGATATTTACCTGTTGCAAAATTTCAAACCGTTGATTGATGTCCATGCTGTTGATATCATTCATCCTGATTTAGCATCTTCTGGCGGACTTTTAGAGACCAAACGGATTGGCGATTATGCCGAAGAACACGGCATAGCTATGGCCATGCACCAGGCCGGAACACCGGTATCGTTTATGGCCAGTGTTCATTGTGCGGCAGCTACCCAAAATTTTTTGGCGCTCGAACATCATTCTGTCGATCTACCCTGGTGGGAAAGTCTGGTAAAAATGACTGACGGCAACCCAATTATTAAAAAAGGCTTTGCACCTGTACCGAATTCTCCGGGATTGGGGATTGAATTGAATGAAGATGTCGTAAAAGAGCATTTGCATGCAAAAGATAAAAGCTTTTTTGCTCCAACTGACGAATGGAACGAAAAGCGTTCGCATGACCGGACCTGGAGTTAAATGGCATAATAAATAAAGAAAAGTTGCCGGTATATTTGTGATATCCGGTAGCTTTTCAATTGATTTGATTAACTCTTTTGGAATTTGAATAAAAACCCGTTAGCCAACTAAGCTTGACTTTTCATGAAAAAAATTAATACTTATCAAATAGCCCTGGGTTTCGCAGTAATTTTGCTGATTATTGCACTAGCCCAGATATTTACCGGAAATATTGCCAGTTCAGGTCCTGTTCTCATCGCCTTTTTTATTTCTTTGGCTATTGGCGTCAGGGGATTTCCAACATTTAAAGGGTTTTCCTATACCATTTGGATATTTACCGCCGTTACCGCGGCCATGTTTTACCCACAATATTTTACTACTATTGGCAATTTTCAGTTTAAAACACTGATTGTTCCGCTTTTGCAGATTATCATGTTCGGGATGGGATCTCAAATGAGTCTGGACGACTTTACGGGGGTAATCAAAATGCCTAAAGGTGTAATCATTGGGGTTGGATCACATTATCTGATCATGCCATTGGTTGCATTTGCCATTTCCCGGATTTTTAATTTTCCTCCTGAAATTGCGGCAGGAATTATCCTGATCGGATGCGTTCCAAGCGGATTGGCCTCCAATGTGATGTCGTACATTGCACATGCCAACCTTGCTTTGGCGGTTACAATAGGGGCCATTTCAACGCTCATCTCCCCGTTTGTAACACCCTTATTGATGAAGTTGCTTGGAGGACAATATATTGAAGTCAATTTCTGGAGCATGATGCTGGACATTTTAAACATGATTATCCTGCCAATTGTGGCAGGTTTTATTTTCAACCTGTTCAATGAAGGAAAAGAAAAGCTGCGTTCAAGAATCATTCAGCTAAGCATTTTCTTTGTGATTATCCTGCTCACCAATCTGGTTTTCATGAAAGCAAAACATGCTGATATTAATGGATTCCTTGTCGCATTGGGACAATCATTAGCTTGGTTCTTCATTTTACCAATGATTCTGGCATTGGTGCTTCGCCATTTTCTCAAAGGTGACAAAAAATTAATGGGGCAGATCCTATCCTTCATATCTATGGCTGGAATTGCCTTTATCATTACCATCATTACAGCCACGGGTCGCGACAGTTTACTTAAAGTCGGCGCTCTGCTACTGATAACAAGTTTTTTGCATAATATATCAGGCTATACGCTGGGATATGGTGTTTCATGGCTGTTTGGAATGCCTGAAAAAGATCGCCGGACTGTTGCTTTTGAAGTGGGCATGCAAAACGGTGGATTGGCTTCAGGATTAGCACTTCAAATGGGAAAAATAGCAACCGTTGGACTTGCTCCTGCCATATTTGGTCCTTTGATGAATGTGACCGGATCTGCTTTGGCGAGCTGGTGGCGGAGTAAACCGCCTAAAGAATAGAATAAAAATTAAATAAGCCACTTCAGGAAATTGAGGTGGCTTTTTTATTTTAGTTTGCTAATCCCTTCTTTCAAATCAATTATCTTTACCGAACCAGACAAACTGTTCATGAAGAAGGTATTGATTATTACATATTATTGGCCACCATCGGGTGGCGCAGGGGTACAGCGGTGGCTGAAGTTTGCCAAATTCCTGCCAGAATATGGCTGGCAACCGATAATCCTGACAGTCGATCCGGAGTTTGCCAGTTACCCGCAGCTTGATGAAAGTTTATTGGACGAGGTTGATCCGGCTTGTATGGTTTTTACTACCAAAAGCTTCGAACTTTACAATTTTTACAAATTAATCTCCGGGAAAAAGGAAGTTCCATACGGTGGTTTTGCCAACGAATCGAAAGAAGGATTACTTCAAAAAACATCAAAATTTTTACGGGGGAATTTTTTATTGCCTGATCCACGCAAAGGTTGGAATAAATATGCCCTGAAAAAAGCCGTTGAGCTGATACAAAAGTTCAATATCGAAACGGTAGTAACTACCAGTCCGCCGCATTCAACCCAGTTGATCGGACTAAAACTTAAACAAAAATTCAAGATTCGGTGGATTGCTGACCTGCGCGACCCCTGGACAGACATTTATTACTATAATCAATTCAAACATACCGCCCTGGCTCGAAAAATAGATTTGAACTATGAAAGGGAAGTGGTTGAAAATGCCGATCTTCTGATCACAGTTAGTGAAGATGTGAAACGTATTTTTGCTGAAAAATCAAAACTACCAATTGCAAATAAAACGATCGTTATTCCGAACGGATATGATGAGGATGACTTCAGGATAAACAACATTCCGCTTGAATCGAAAAAAGTAATTACATACTCCGGAACTATTTCCGAAGCATACGACGTGGACGGCTTTCTAAAAGCGCTTTCACTGATTAATGGCTCAATGAGATCGGAAATGCTGATCAGGTTTGTGGGAAAAGTACCACATTCCATTGTGCAGAAATTTCGGTCAGCCGGATTTGAAATTGAATTGACAGGCTATGTCGATCATCCCAAATCAATCGAATTTTTATTACGGTCTGATTTGCTTTTACTGGTAATTCCAAAGGTTAAAAACAATCGGGGAATCCTGACCGGCAAATTTTTTGAATACCTGGCTTCCCAAAAACGCGTTCTGGCCATTGGCCCGACGGATGGCGATCTGGCTAAAATCATTCGGGATACCAAATGCGGAGAGCTTTTTGATTATGAAGATTCAGAAGGAATGGTTGATTTTATTCAGCAAAACCTGGCAAGCCGAAACTCGGCTTCCGATACTGAAATGGCGGCCTTATATTCCCGTAAAAAGTTGACCCAAAAGCTGGCCCAATTTCTTGAAAAGCAAGAATCATGAATAAAACGATCATCATTAACCGAATTCTTTCCCTGGCCGAACACGCAGAGATTAAACAATTGAGCGAAAATGGAGAGAAGGTTTTTTTCTTTTCCGGCGCAAATGCAGAAGTTTTTGGCCAACGGATTTCACTTACTCCTGGAGAAAAGAAACAGGTTAATTACGAGATGATGGATGAGGTTCTTCGATTTGGCGATTTGCCAGTTGGAGATCAGACTTTGGCCGATTTGTTCCGTATTGATACTGCCAGTGTGTGGCATTACCACAAATTCAGGATTTACTTCGCCGTTCGAAACCTGATGTATTTTCTGAAACCTATCCAACAGCAATTCAGCACTTTTGAAAATCATATCTGGTTTGTTTCTCCGGATACAAAACCGCTTTTTAACTTGTTTCCTGAAGTTCAATTCAGGTTTCCGGCAACAAAAGTCAAAGCCAGGTTCAATTTCAGAAATCTTTTCAGTTATTTGGTTTTGGTCAAATATCGTTTTCTCTGCTATTTGTTTTCCGGCAAAAAACATCCCGAGTATTTTTTGTATTTACCGGAAAAGTATTCCAATGTGTTGGACAAGAATACACTTAAAACCATATCCGGACATCACATTCTTGAATACCTGATTGATGGGCTCGACAACCGGTTTGCTTTATTAACTGAAGTTTTAATGCCCAAACCAAAAGGAAAGTCGGATTATTCATTCTCGTGGAAGCAGTTTCAAACTTCGTGGAACCACCATCCCAAGATTTTTCTCGAAGGAATTCTGATTTCAGGATTAAGGAAAAAAAGTACACGGAAATTGGCCCAAAAAGCGCTGGAAAAGATTCACATGAATTATAAAACAGTTCATAAACTGGAGCTGTCGATGGTTCAAAAGATTACGCTGGAAATCTTTCAATCGCTCGACAAGTCTACTGGATTCTTCCTCTATCGTTATTTTTCTGTCCGGAATTACTTTATAAATTCCGGAATTAAAGCGGTGATTGCTGCAGACGAAAATAGCCCGCTTACCAAATCAATACTGGATGCGGCAAAATATTGCGGAATTAAAATCATTGGATTGCAGCACGGAACCATGCACGATTTACATCCGGCCTATCTCTATTCTTCTGGCGATTCAAAAAATAAGGTGATGCCCGATCTAACGCTGACCTGGGGAAAATACTGGGAGGAATTTCTGATTGAACGTGGAAATTACCCTGTAGAATCAGTGGTGTCTGTTGGGCAGATACGTACCGACATTATTCCGGCTTTGCTTCAGACAGAAAGACAGAAGAAAGCTGTGCCGGAAGATATTATTGTATTTGCTTCTCAACCCCAACGCGATCCGGAGTTGAGGTTTCAGGCTGCTTTTGATGTGTTTCAGGCCGCAAGGGAATTGCCCAAATCTAAACTCATTGTAAAACTGCATCCGCGCGAATCTGAGGATATGGAGTATTATGATGAAATCGCAAAAAAGGCCGGATGTACTAACTATGTTCTTGATGCAACTTCCGATTTGTATCAGCTTATTGCCAGTTGCAATGTGTTGATTACCTGCTTTTCGACCGTTGGCACCGAAACGGTTTATTTCCATAAACCACTCGTTATACTGGACCATCTTAATCAGGATATCATGGGTTACGCCGCTGAAGGGGTAGCTTTTCAGGCAACTGATTCCGATAGCCTGACCAGAATCCTCACTGGAATTTTACTTGGAAGCCTGAAAATTAATCGTGCAAAATACGATACCTTCATTCAGAAATATGCATTTCGGATTGACGGAAAAGTGGCTGAAAGGTGCATTGAGGCAATTACAAAGGCTGAACTTTGATTTTTCTTGATAGGAATAATATTCAATCGTTCGTTTATATCTCAGGAGAACTAACGGCAGGAATTGTGAACATAAACCGGCTCCCGGAATTTACTTCACTCGTGACCCAGATCACTCCTTTATTGAGCTCAATAAATTCTTTGCATAGAATCAGGCCTAATCCGGTTCCTTTTTCACGGTTCGTTCCTTCTGTCGAAAACGATTGGTCAATCCTGAAAAGTTTTTTGATATTCTCCTCTTTGATCCCAACACCATTATCTTCAATTTCGATCTGAACAGAATTGTTATCAAATTCACGGCAATGAACGGTAATCGTTCCCGATGGTCGGGTAAACTTAATCGCGTTATTGATGAGGTTTCGCACCACAATATCAATTAGCGATTGGTCGGCAAAAACCTCGGTTTTTTTGCAGTGAAGTTCTGTACGGATTGTAATTTGTTTTTTTTCTGCAACAGTCTGCAATAAGTCGATGTTGTTATTTATTACCGGTAATAAGTCAAAAACGAGGGGGGTATAAATGATTGATCCACGCTGGGTCATTGCCCAATAAAGCAGGTTTTCAAGAAGATCATGGGCTTTGGTAGCACTGTCAAGCAGAAGTTTCGAATATTCCCGAACCTCCTCTTTCGATGAATTTTCAGCATTTGAATATAACAGTTCTGAGAACCCAAGCAGGGCATTAAACGGACTTTTTAAATCGTGGGCTACGATTGAAAATAGCTTATCTTTTGTTGCATTAAGTTCGCTCAGTTTAAGGTTGGCATTTTCAAGATCTTCTTTTTTTCTTACCAACTCTTCGGCTTGATGCATGAGTTTTTTGTTACTTTCATTATCAAGTCTATTGGCCTCATCAAGTTCTAAAGTGATGCGAGTAAGTTTTTCATTGGCATCTTCCAATTCGGTGGTTCTATCTTTTACATTTTGTTCAAGTATTAGCTTTACCTTTTTAATATTTGCAATTCGAAGCCTAACCCCGATTATAACAGTATAACTAATGGTCGCGATAACCAAAAGTATAAACCAGATGGACAAATACCATGGAGGTAATACTTTAATATGCAGAATTCTTTCTTCAGGAGTGTATAAATTTCTACTATTTATCCCTGTTAACCTGAAAATGTAATCGCCGGGATTGAGGTTGGTAAAGGTTGCCTTATTGGTTGGACCGGCATCAATCCAATCGGCATTAAATCCTTCCAGTTTATATTTATAGGTATTAAACTGAGGGTTGGAGAAATTCAATGAAGCGAATTCAATTTCAACAACCGACTGGGCATATTTTAGGACAATCAAATCGGTGAAGTTTAAAACCGACTTTAGTATTTTATTGTGGCTGTCTGGCCTGATTTCCTTGTTGAATATCTTTAGGTTGGTAAATACAATTTCGTAAGGCTTATTGAATTGTTTAATACTGTCGGGATAAAACCGGTTAAAGCCACTGGTGCCGCCAAAAAGAAATATCCCTGATTTTGTTTTTTCAAATGCCCCAAGATTATATTGACTTCCTTGTAATCCTTCATCGAACAAATAGTTTTCGACGGCATTACTTTTCACGTCAAAAACAGAGATTCCAGAGTTAGTACTCATCCAAACCCTGTTTCTATTGTCTAACAAAATCCCATCGATCACGTTGCTCATCAGGCCTTTTTCTTTGTCGACATAGGCATATTCATAATTTTTGGTATTGAATTTAATCAAACCACTACCATATGTTCCCAACCATAAATTACCTGAATTATCTCCGTTAAGTGCTGAGATCCAAAGCGCATTTTTACCCTTCTGAAATCCAGCGCTAAAAAAATGACTGGCTTCCATGGTTTCAGTGTCAATTCTTGATAATCCACTATGTGAACCGGCCCATAAAAAGCCGTTATAGTCCTGAAAAAGGCACCATACCTGATTGTTTAAAACAAGCGGTCTTTGTGAGTCATCGTTATTATTCACATAGTGTTTAAATACTCCGGTGGTCGAATTGTAAAAATTAAGGCCTCCTCCCATGGTGGCGATCCAAATGTTCCCATTCCGATCTTCCAGCAAGTCCCATACATAAAGACTATTAATTGAATTATGCCGCAATTTGTTGGGTAAATAATGAGAGGTTGCCCCCGACCTTCGGTTCCAGCGGTAAAGGCCATCGTTACCGGTTCCAATCCAAACGTTATTTTTGGAGTCAAATAAGATGGTTAGCGGAACGGCAATTTTCCTGATTTGTTCCGGCAGTTTTCTTTTCTTATAAGGCAACATTACATTTTTCTCCGGATCAAAAATATCCAACCCCTTTCCATCGGTACCAATCCAAACGGTATGATCAACCGGATCATCGGCAAACGATACAACTGCATTGGATTTCAACGGATTTAAATCGGAATCGTGATCACGAAATAATCCAAAATTATTTTTTGCAGTTTGAAAAAAATTGATTCCACGCCTGTAAGTTCCTATCCATATAATTCCGGAATCATCAAACTTGATACAATTAATTGTTCCATCATTCAGCAAGCCTGGCATAAATTCACCAACACGAAAAGTGTATACTGTTTTTCTGGTTTTCGGATCGAAAATAAAAAGCCCGTTGCCAGTTCCAACCCAGAGCTGATTATTAATTTCTGTAATTGCCGATATAGCTAAGTTATTTAATCCGATGATGTCGCCGTTTTCTACAGGTTCAAATTGATTATTGGCTGCATTCAATACAAATAGCCCTTTCTGAGACCCGGCCCAAACAGAGCCACCAGAATCTTCAACTAAAGAAATAAAGGGTATTTTGATTTTATCATTCGTTTGAACCTGATAAACAACCAGCCTTTCATCCGAAAGGTTAAAAAACCCAATGCCCTGGTCGCATAACACCCAAAACCCATTGTTTTTACTTTTTACCAGCTTGTGAATAAAGTTATTTTTGAGGGTATCAATGAAATTTCCAATTTTTACAAAACGGACAACCTGATTAGTTTTGGTATCGAATTTATTGAGAAATTCATGGGATGCGATCCATAGAAATCCATCATTTCCCATAACAAGATCTTTGGTAGAATTATGTTTTGAGGTATTCAGATCTTTCGGATTAGACAAAAAGGAAGTAAAACGATCTTTCTTATAATCATATTTATTAAGTCCGTTTTCAGTGGCAATCCATAAGGATTGATCCCGACCTTGTTCAATGGCCCAGATTATGCCGCTTGAAATGCTTGTACTATCGCTGGCCAGATTGTTGTACACCACCATATTTGAACCATCATAACGGTGTAACCCATCTTTGGTTCCAAACCAGATATATCCTATTTTATCTTTATGGATGGTTAAAACATTTGAATTGGTCATGCCATTATCGGTTGTGATATGGTCAAACCAGATGCTGTTATTTTGACTAAAAGCAGAAATGGCAAAGAAAACAATCAGGGATAATACAATTAACCGCTTCATTACTTCCTTTATTTTGCTTAAATGTAGCTAAATGTATGCTGGAAAGGAATTAATTTGAAAATAAAAAGGCGATTCAAAGAAGAAACTGTTTAAATTTTATATTTTTTGATTTTTCGGCTTACCCCAAACTCCCGATCTTCATCGGGACAGGCTCTGAAGGATGTCCGAAAAATCCCAGACTGACGTCTGGCAGGAAAAATCACCCTTTAGAGCCGGGGTAAATTTTTTAATTTTGGTTACCACTTCAATTTTTAAACAGTTAAAAAAAAAGACTACTGAATTTATTGTTGCATCCAAAAATTGGATCAATAGTTACTTGCCGAGTGCATATTGGCTGAATGTTTTTGAGAAAAATTACTTCTGCAAAGTAGCTTTCAGGTATTTCTGAATAGCAGTGTCAAGCATGTTTTCTTTCTCGAGCAGCATCTCTACAAATTCGCGGAAGGCTCCTTCGCCGCCTTTTCGTTTTAGCCTGACTTTGGCATATTTTTCCATATAGGTGCATGCGTTGGCAGGTATTGCACTGAAACCTACAGCTTTCAGCAGCATGGCATCATTAAGGTCGTCACCTACATAAGCTACTTCCTGAAGAGAAATATGCAATTCGGCGCAAAGCTTTTCAGCAACTTCAAGCTTGTTTTTGACCCCGATAAACAAATGGTTTATTTTCAGTTTTTCGGCCCGTCGCCAAACTATCCGGGTATTTTCTCCGGTAATAATCCCGAATGGAATTTCGAGCAGTTGAAGAAAGATAACCCCGGCGCTATCTGCTGTATTGAATTTCTTTAGTTCGTTCCCAGTCTGATCGTAATACATTCCTCCGTCAGTCCAAACCCCGTCGATATCAGATAAAACCAGTTTAATTTTCATTTCAGATTATTTGCTATTAAATTATTTACTATTTACCATTGTGATGTAAGGTAACTCATTGATAAAATGAGTTTTTAAAGTCTCCCCCTTGGGGGAGATTTAGAGGGGGCTCAGCATTTCAGGATAAATAATTTCATTGGCCGGAATTGTTGTCAATGCTTTTTTACCGATTATGATGTTTTTCTCAGTCCATTTAAAACCATCACCCGGGCTGAGTAGGTGCAAATCGTTTTCAGTAATGATTTCACCGGCGCCAATACTACGCAAAGTAGCGATGGAACGTTCCAGTTTAATGCGTGTACCTTCAACTTTTTCGTTGACAAAAATACCATATTCCCCAATGGCAAATTCAGTATTGCGAATGTCGCGCATCATACGCCAGATTCCTTCCGGTTCCAGCGATCCGCGATGGTCGGTGCCTTTCATGTTGCGGTCGAGTGTGATGTGCTTCTCGATGATTTCGGCGCCCATTCCAACAGCTACAGCCGGCATCAAAATTCCAATGGAATGATCGGAATAACCAATCGTATATTGTGGATAATTCTCTTTTAGGAATTGAATACTTAAAAGATTGATGTTTTGATATTCAGACGGATATTGCGACAAACAATGCAAAATGCTGATATTCGAATGGTATTTAGTGATGATTTCGAGTGCATCATCGAGCTCTTTTTTGCCAGTCATTCCCGTCGAAAGAATCATCGGAATTTTGGTCTCAGCCATGACTTCCAAAAGTGGCAGGTTGGTCAAATCGCGCGATGCCACTTTAAGCCGGTCAGGAATAAATAGCTTTAACATCGACAGGCAACCTTTGGCGCAAAGGGTTTCAACCACTTCCAGTCCTTTCGATTTGGCATATTGGTAAACTTCAAAATGCTGTTCATCGTTCAATTCCAGAAAAGCGCGATGTTCGCCGTATGTTTTTCCGAAGGAATTGGCATTTTCATAGGGTCGGAGCATTTCAGAAGCAGACAGCTCCTCATTCAAATCACGGCGAGTCATTTTTACCGCGTTCATCGGCATCAGTTTTTGCCCGAAAAGATGATCAATGACCGGTTCGGTAACCACGTCGATCAGCTTTTTGGCAATCTCCACTTCGCCATTGTGGTTTTGTCCTATTTCGCCGATAATATAGGTTGATTTTGTCATGTCAAATATTTACTATTTTTCAATTTACTATTTACAATTTGGTAAATCGCCGACTACAAGTATTTTACCAGAAGGTGAATGTGGCGCTTATTTCTGATTTCTCAGGATTTCCTTTTTCATCAATTCCAGTATTTCCGGATGCCGGTCGAGCCAGTTGACAATTTCCGGAATGCCAAAATTAGGGTTTTCCTTGTTGATAGTCGCAAATATCTTTTGCTGAATTTCAAAATCTTCAGGAGTATCCAGAGTCATCCGGATATCGGTTCGCGAAAACACCAGCGGATCAGCCGGAATAAACTGAACATTGAACAACGCCGGGTTGCCATAAATGAAATTAGTAACATGTTCGTGGTACAACTTTTCCGCAGTCAGTTTCTGTGCTTTTTCAAGAGCTTCAAGACGAACGGCCTCAGTCCAAAAGCCAAAGTGGGTGAGGATGGAAGGTTTATTCCCGGCGAGTTGAAAACTCAGGTAATCAGCATCCGAACTATTGAATTTTGTTATCAGGGTTTTCATTCCGACTAAATCTAGAAACGGGTTATCGGCACAAACCCGAATAATCTTGTTGAATCCAATTCGCTTAGCTGCCTGAATAAAACGGTCGAGTACATCGTTTTCCGAACCTCTGAAAACGGGAACTTCATGCTTTTCTGCCAAGGCACAGATTCGGTCGTCGGAAGGATTTATTGTGGTTGCCAGTATTGCCGGAACTCCAAGTTTTTTCACTTTTTGGAGCAGCAAATCCAAAATAGATTGCTCCTGATAAAAAGGCAGGATGACCTTTTCGGGCATTCGGGTTGAACCGGTTCGGGCTTGCAGAATGATTCCTGTTTGGCTCATTTCTCCTTTATTTTAGCCAATAATTTTGGAGTAATATAGTATTTACCTGTTTTGGAAGCTCCTTTAAATTCAATAAAATTGATTGTTCTAAGAATCTGAAGGTAACGCTTAACCTGCGCGTTTGACTTGCCAATTTTGCTCATTATTTCATTTATCGATACTCCATCGTCATTAGCTGCTATTGCTTTTACAGCATCACTTACAGCATCACTTGCAGCATCACTTATAGCATCAATAGTACCTCTTTTTACAGCATCATTTACAGCATCATTTACAGCATCATTTACAGCATCATCTGTTGATGAAGTCACGGTTACATCTTTAAACGTAAGAGTAGTAGTACCTGAATTACTTTGCCAGGCAGGCTTTGGATATCCTTTACTTTCACAATCTTCAATCATCTTAATTGTTCCCCGGCCAATTTTTTCTATCAATTGTCTTAAGAGAATCACCTTTTCGGATATTTTGGCTGAGCCGATACTAGGTTGTAAAATTAATTCAGATTTAGACATGGTTATTTTATTCTATTTCAATTTATTGCATCATTAATTAACCTATTTATTTCTTCCTTTTTAATTTTTATTTTTTTGTCAAATTCTCTCTGTTTCTTTGTTTCTGATTTAATGGTGTTAACAATCTTCTCTTGCTCTGCTAAAGAGATTTCAGGAATTGGTAATTCCCTTACCTGACTAGGAAAAATATTTGTATTGTTGCCCAATCCTTTCTTGTGGGTGTAAACTAAATATTGAAAATAATCTGTTCGGAAATAGTAATAAGCAAAGGTTGGGTTGTAATCTTTCAATCGAATTCGCATCGTGAAATCTGCATAAACAGCTTCGTTTTCCTCACTATCTATGATGGCCACTTTCCCGATGGTGCCTTCGCCACTTCTTGCCATTATTATGTCATTTAGGGCAATTCTTTTATTGGGGTTTCCATCAAAATAGGATTGAGAAACAGCCTTTGCATCTTCAGTTTCAAAGCACCAATTCTTTATATCTGCCATTGAAAGATAACATTGCTCCCCGTTCTCATCATAGTCAAATGGCGAAATACTTTTTCCCAGAGTAATGTCTTCAGCAAGGTAATCTTTGATGCGTTTTGAAGTTTGCGCCTTCAAAATGTTAGAAACATATTCACCAGCCTTATTGTGAAATTTGAAACTAAGACGATTGTCGATATTATTTGAGAATGCACTGAAGGTGCTATTCATCAAATGAATGCCTTTTATCTCGTTAAATTCTATTGTATTCCACCCAAATTTTTCAGTAAATATTTCATTGATGATTCCGGCATCAGGTTTGATTTGAGATTTTAGTTGCTGAATTTCAATGTCAATGGGTGAAATTTTTTCAATAATTCTTCTTTGATTTTCAATTGAAAGATTGGGAATTGGGATACTTAGTATTTCTGGTTGAGCAATGTTCTTCTGCGATTTGCCAACACCAAAAACGCTAAAGTATTTTTTTATTAACTCAGTGCTAAAGTAATGTTTCACAAACTGTGGGAGCAGCCGATCTTTATCAATCTGAACAACTATTAAATAGCCGGAAGGTACTGCTGTAATGTTACGGTTGAAAATTCGGTTTATTTCATCTTCATTCCAAACGAAGGTGATTCCAACCGTTCCCGAACGGCTTATAATGACATCATCAGTTGCAAGGGTTGAGCTATTCACTTCAAGCCAATCATCATCAATGAATGTTACTGAATTCAAGACCAGTTCACCATTTTTGAAATTATTGACTGTGGGATATATTATGTCGCTTTCATTAAAACTCACATAGTTTTCTTTACTAACATCTTTGCCATTGTTGAGTTTGATGATAAATTTTCTGAATGGAGTTGTATCCATTGGAAGCTTATTTTTAGCAAACTCTAAAAAGCGGTAATCCAATCGCAGATTCCTGTTGGATGCAATTGATTGTAGTGATGTAGTTAAATGCTTTAAGCCCATTTTACTGTCTGTCTGAAGTGGTCAAGTATTTTTAATTTCTCAGTTTTGCGAAGCAAAACATCTTCACTTTTCCAAAAGGATAAAATGCCGGTTGTGAATAAATCGGTCAATGTCTTATCGGTTCTTTCGTAATATTTTTCTTTGATTGAATTTTCTTCGTAGTATTTATTCAGAGCCGATTTTACAACGTCCAAATATTCTTGTGCAGTGGCATATTCCACTTTCAGTTTCGCTAATTTAATTTCCTCCTTTTCCAATTCTTTGTCTGCTTTATCTGCATTATTCCCTTTGCCATTTTGGGCAGTAACTTTTTTCTGTTTTGTCGTCACTAGTTTTTCAATTTCTTCAATACCTATTTTCAATTCAGCAACAATCTCAGAAAAATGATTTTCTACTTTTACAGTGTTAAGCATCAACGGAGCAGCCTCAATGTCAAACAAATCATTTGGCATCGGCTTTGGCCCTCTTTTGGTTCTCTTGTACCCGACGTTTTCAGCTTCGCCCATAAAAATATTGTAGTCAATTTCCTTACTTACCTCACCAAATACCCACCACGTGTTGCAATGGCCGAATAAATCAATCGTGTCTTTATCTATGTTGCTCACTTCCTCGATTTCTGCTTTGTATTTTGCTAAAAGTTCTTTTACCGGAAGAACAGCATCTTTGGGTTCCAAATAATCTTTCAGGAAGTAGTGAATATTTATTAGTGCGTCCAGGTCACTATCGCTTTTAATAGAAGGATATTTTTCCTTTTTCTCTCCCTTTATATAGACTGAAATGTAGTTTGCGACTCTTGTGTTTAATTTACTCCATTCGCTTTGATATTTATCCCATCGCGTATTCCATTCCACTACTTCACTTTCTGTTTTCTTTTGGGCAAATAACAAACTTGTTTTAGTTGATGTGAATGGTTCAAATGTTACCTGTGGTAAACTAACCACTGCTTTTATCTTGAAATATTTGAATAAAAAAAGCCTGATATATTTATTCTCTGAAGTATCGAATACACTTTCAGGTAATACGATTCCCATTCTACCATTTTCTTTCAGTAACTGGTAGTAGCGTTCTATGAAAAGATTCTCGGAATTTTTCTTTTTATGAAAGAGGAAAGTTCGTTCAACTTTCTGTTTGGTTACCGTATCTAAATCAACACTGAACGGTGGATTACTTATCACAATATCAAATTGTCCGTTGGTATGTTTATTTCCATACACAACTTCAGGCTCTTGAAGTATCAGAACATTGGTTCCACCTGAACTTTTGGCATAAAAAGTAAAAGGCAGTAACCCATCCTGAACAAATAAATTAGCAGAACCATCACCATGCAAAATCATATTAACTTTGGCTGCTGTGCCTAAATCAAAATTGCTGTCTGCCCCATACAAAAAGGTTCTTGCCCAGTTATTCTCGTGAACAGAAGGAAAATATGTCTGAAACCATCTTTGCACTTCGCTACTTGATGCCACTTCATCATTTCGCTTGTGTTTTAATTCTTTTGTGACGGTTTTCATTGCTTCAATAAGGAAAGTGCCACTACCAGATGATGGGTCAATGATGTAAGGTAAATCTTGCTTTTCATTTAAACGATAAATAGCCACATTGTCTAATTCCATGGCATAAAGAATGAAACGAACTACATTTATTGGAGTAAAAAATTGCCCTTTTGTTTGCTTAAAACCATCTCGGGTAATATTCTCAAAGAAATCTCCTAAAATGTCCGTTCCGTCAACTGAATTTCTACCTTCAATCAATGAAATGTCTTCTAATTCCTGAACAGTGTAAATAAGTTTAGATAGAGGGAATTTTTCTTCATTAATTACATAGGTTTTTGCCAGTTTTACGGGATCTGTTAAGTTCAATTTCTTTTCTAAAGCCCTTCGGTATAAAGCGTTTATTCTCTCAAATACTTTTTCTGGTTTTTCTATCTCGGTATTTCCTTTGCCATCATCGAAGCCTTTGACTTGAAATTCATATTCCTGTCCCTTTTTCTTTTCATCTTCGTCTTGAATTTTGGCAAGAATTATATTGACCAAAGAATTGAAAACTTCTGTATCGGTTGTCCCACCTCCGCCCCAAAGAACATTGTGCAAATTTCTATTAAGGCTTATGACTTCGTCGCGGGTAAAATTTGTTCTTAAGTCACGTTTCTTATCACCTTTCACAAAAAGAGGTTTTCTTGGTTTGCCATACCCAGCCGAAAGTTCGGTTGATATCGATGGTCTACCTGCCAGATCCCAATTTTCAAACTCCTTGTGTTGCAAGTAATCTACAATTATCGCTTGATCTAACAATTCACCTCCTTTGAAATCTAAAGTATAATAAACGAGGTATTTGCTATCAGCTTGCATTTTAGCCAACTTGAAAAGTTGTCCTTCAATAAACTCTTTATCCGCTTCCCACTTGTCAGGTGCCTTGACTTCAACAAAAAAGAAAACTTCGCCCTTACTATCTCTTACCAAAACATCAACTCTTGCTTTCTTTACTGATGGTCTGCCGATTTCATACTCTACCTCAATATCAATTAAATCTGGACTATAATCCAGTTCATTTACTAAATGATTTACAAGGAAAGCTCGGACAATCTCCTCATCACCGGTAATAAACTTTATCCCTCTTGGATTATGGATCTTATTGTAGGTAATAATTTTCTTATCAAAGTCGATATCAACAATCTTATCCTTTGCTTTCTTAAGTGTTTGAATTACTTTTTCCTTCCAGGTCATTTCTTATTTTCTTTTAAATATTTTATTCTTTCCTCCGCAACTTTTAAAGCTTTTTCGCCAAATTCTTCATCTTGAATTTCATAGATGATTTTATCGCTCAGATATAAGATTAAAAGGTCCTCTGTGTTGTGTTTATAAATTTCAGCAAGTTTAAGGACAACTTCTTTGGTTAGTTTTCTTTCGCCACGTTCCATTTTGCTTAAAATCGCTACATCAATGTCAATTAATGCAGCAACTTTCCTTAGTGGCAATTCATTTTGCTCTCGTAGTTGTCTAAGCTTTTCTCCTAACATTTCTTGTTGACAATTTTCTTGTTGACAATATTTGTCAAATGTATTGATTTATTTTTCAGGCTCCAACTATTATGGGAGAAAAAATTTGGTATTATAGAAGATTTTATCTGCTTTATTTTATGATTTTTAAACTGCAAAAGCTAGCAGGTTGGAAATCGAACATTTGAACTTTCAGGGTTGAATTAATTGTCAATTTGCTTTATATTGCAACTTGCAAAATCATAGCATCAAAAGCTTAATCTTCATTCACCTGATATGAATAACCTTAAAATTTCAACTGCCCAATTTGAAAACAAAAGTGGAGATAAAGCCTACAACCTGAGTATTATTGAAAAACTTTCCAGAAAGGCATCCGGTGAAGGTTCGCAGGTAATTGCCTTTCATGAATGCTCGGTTACCGGCTATACTTTTGCCAGGCACCTTTCAAAAGAACAGATGCTTGATCTGGCAGAATTCATTCCCGGAGGAGAAAGCATTTTAAAACTTACCCAAATCGCAAAGGACAATAATATTGCTGTGTTGGCAGGGCTTTTCGAAAAAGATGAAAATGATCATCTGTTCAAAGCCTATGTTTGCGTCGATAAAAACGGGCTGGTGGCAAAATTCAGGAAACTGCATCCGTTTATCAATCCTTACTTAACACCGGGTGACAGTTATTGCGTTTTCGATTTGTTGGGTTGGAAATGTGGAATATTGATTTGCTATGACAATAATGTCATCGAAAATGTGCGGGCGACGAAATTGCTTGGGGCTGATATTATTTTTATGCCCCACGTTACCATGTGTACGCCTTCTACCAGACCCGGTGCGGGTTTTGTCAATCCTCAACTCTGGGAGAATCGAGAGGCTGATCCTACTTCGCTGCGATTGGAGTTTGACGGGATGAAAGGACGGGCATGGTTGATGAAATGGCTTCCAGCCAGAGCATATGACAATGCGGTTTATGCAGTTTTTTCAAATCCAATCGGCATGGACGACGACCAGCTAAAAAATGGTTGTTCCATGATTATCGATCCTTTTGGAGATGTTATTGCCGAGTGCCGTTCGTTTAACAACACATTTGTAACTGCAATCATAACTCCTGAAAAACTTACTCAGGCAGGAGGGTTTCGTTATATCCAGGCCAGAAGACCTGAATTATACCGGGACATTATTGGACAGGAACACCAATCGGAACAAAAGGTAGTTTGGATGAATCAGGCAACGGAATAATACAACAAAGATAGTTCGTCATTGCGAGGAACGAAGCAATCTTTAAATCAATGGATTGCTTCACCTCGTTCGCAATGACGACACTAACTAAACGACATTGAGTTGTAAATTCAGCGAATTGGTTTGATTATCGAATAATCCGAAGGTACTTCAGGAATTTGTTAGACATCAGATTTAAATCATCAGAAATGCGGAATGCGTAACTTAAACCTACAAATACTACTCCGATAGCCGAACAGCGAATGAATAGGTCGATGATATAATGATCGAAAACCGGAATGATATAACCAATGGTAAACGCCAGTATCCCGATGGCCACGCATTTCAGGTGATTGAGGCGATATGGAAACAGCTTCATTTCCCAGTTGAGATAAAATACACGCATGCCTGAGGCCAAAGCCATTGACAACAAAGAAGCCATAGCAGCGCCATTCATTCCCCATAGTGGAATCAGCAGCCAGTAAAAAGCGACGGTCAGCAAAATAAGCACTCCCAGTGAATAGGTTTGGATTTTATATTTATGCGAAGTACTGATGATTTGAACACTCACTCCAGTTGAAGCTACCAGCAAGTTGGAAAGCGAAATCAAGGTGATTACCCATTCTCCGCCACTGTATTCAGGAGGCAAAATTTTGAAGATATTGTGCAGGTTGGCAACCAGCAGAATGAAAAGCAACAATCCCGCAAACAACTGATTAATGCTGCTCTTATAATAAATGTCGTCGATTTTTTTCAGGTCGTTATCTTTCCAGGCATCGGCAATAATGGTTGACGAAATTTTTCCCAGAGCGCGGTTCGGAATCAAGATAATGGATCCAAAGAAGAAACTGATGGAATAAGCGCCGGTAAGTGAAAGATTATAAAACTCATTCAGCATGATTTTGTCGATGCTGGTCAGGGCCACGCTGCTTAGTCCGCCAATAATCCCGTAAATCGCAAGCGAAATCATTTCCTTCCTCAAAGGAGCTTGGATGAAATCCAGTTTCGGCTGAAGATTAAATTGTTTCCGGTAAATAAGCAAACCTGCAAGATATACTGCCGGAAAACTCAGAATAACCACATAGCCGAAAACGTATTGGGTAAAGTCAATCCAGTGAAAGAAATAGGCAATCAACAAAACAAGGTTCCCGAGACGGTAAAGCAAATCGCTGAGGAAAGTTCCGGTTGTGGCATCAAAAAGCATTTTGTTGTAGGTATCCAGCAGCAGGAAAAACATCCGGAAGAAAATCAGCGGAATGAGGTAATAAATATACTGAACAAGCAATGGCGATTTGTCAATGTTGCTTTCAACAATGTAGGGTTTCAGAACAAAAAAGCTGACCAGCGAAATCACAAAACCAATCATCCCAACCGCTACCGCCAGAAACACGAACCCATTGTTATTTTTATCCTTATCCCTGAAATATGAAAATAATCGTGCGGTGACGTTGGTAAATCCGAGAGTTGAGAATTGCGAGTACAAAGCAGAAATAGCAACCAGAACATTGATCAGCCCAATTTGTTCCTGCGACATCAGCTTGGGCATAATCAAAGCTGTGGTAAAGAAACCGACGACTACACCGAGGTACGAATACACCGAACCCCTGATTGTTTGCCTTTTAATTACGCCCATTTATTTTAGTTATTGACTTAAAAAGGTTTATTTTTGCTTCGCACGAAAATACAAATTATAAAATTACACCAATCAATAATATGGATACAAAAAACCTCCTTCGCAAAACGGGACCTTATATCCTGGCTGTCGTTCTGTTTCTGGTTATAAGCGTCATTTATTTCTCGCCTGTTTTGGAAGGAAAGAAGCTACAGAGTTCTGATGGTCAGTTTATGGGCATGTCAAAAGAAATTGTGGATTACCGCAATGCGACCGGGAAAGAAGCGCTTTGGTCGAACAACATGTTCTCCGGAATGCCTGCATATCTGACCTCAACACTCTATTCGGGCGAGATCTTTTCAAAGATTCAGAAATCGGTTACCACTATTTCAACCCCGGTAATGGTCCTTTCGTTCAGTTTTCTGTTCTTTTTCTTTTTGTGTACCCTGCTTGATATTGGTGTCTGGACTGCGTTCGCTGCCAGTTTAGCTTATGGACTTATGACGTTCAATTTTGCGGTGATGGCTACCGGGCATTTTACCAAAGCCCACGCGCTAACTTATACCGCGCTGGTTGTGGCTGGTATTCTGGTGGCTTTCAAGAAAAACAAAATCGGAGGAAGCCTGATAGCAGCTATTGGTTTGTCGCTGATGTTGAGCGCCAATCACCTGCAAATGACTTATTATGCCGCAATCCTTATCTTAATTCTTGGTATTACCTATTTGGTTTATGCGGTTAAGGAAAAGACTCTTCCCGATTTTACCAAAACCGTTGGATTTTTATTAATCGCGGTTTTATTTGCGGTTGGAACGAACTTTTCACGATTATCTACGACTTACGAATACGGAAAATATTCGATGCGTGGGCAATCGGATTTAAGCATTAATAATGAAAACAAATCCAGCGGACTGGATAAAGAGTATATCCTGGACTACAGCTACGATTTAGGCGAAGCCATGACTGCTTTTATCCCACGTTTCAAAGGTGGTGGCATGAACGAACCTTTAACCACCAGTTCGGAAACCTATAAACTTCTGGAAAAGGCTCAAGGTGCAGGACCGGCAAAAAAAATGGTTAAAGGCGGTCAGCCCATGTACTGGGGAAGTCAACCCATTTCAGGAGCTCCGTTTTACTTTGGCGCTGTTCTCTGTTTCCTTTTTGTACTTGGCTTGTTTCTGGTAAAAGGGAAAGACAAATGGTGGCTGGCGGCGGTTTTCGCTGTTTCATTGCTTTTGTCTCTTGGAAAAAATTTCTCATTGCTAACCAACCTGATGCTCGACTTTTTCCCGGGATACAACAAATTCAGGGATGTTAAAAACATCATCGTCATTCAGCAATTTGCGATGGCCCTGCTTGGGGTATTGGCCATTAAAGAAGTTTACCAGCGTAAAATCAGTTCTGCCGAATTCATGAAGGGACTGAAATATGCTTTCGGAATTACCGGTGGACTTGCACTTATTTTTGTAATAATTCCAGGATTAGCCGGGAGTTTCACGGGAGATACCGATCTTCAGTTACAGTTTCAGTTACAGCAATATAAATGGCCGCAGGATTTAATTAATGAATACGTCAACGCATTAATTGCCGACCGGAAAACTGCACTTCGAACCGATTCGTTTTATGCCTTTATTTATATTGCCTTTGCATCTGCGGGTTTGTGGGCCTATTGGAATAAAAAAATTAAAGGGCAATATGCACTTGTGTTGTGGGTTGTATTGATTATTGGCGATATGTGGCCGGTAAACAAAAAGTACTTCAACAACGATAACTTTAGTTCGAAGAAAGAAGCATCTGCCCCTTTTCAGGAAATGCCGGTTGACAAGGAAATAAAGAAAGACAAAGATATCTATTACAGGGTATTGAACTTGCAAAATCCTTTCAATGACGCACGTACTTCTTATTTTCATAAATCCGTGGGTGGCTATCATGGAGCAAAAATGAAACGCTATAACGAATTGTACAGTTACGCCATTGAACCTGAAATACAATTGTTTAAGACAAAAGCACAAAATAGCACATCGCTTGATTCGTTGATGTATTTGATGCCGGTAATAAACATGCTCAACGCCAAATATCTCATTTACGATCTGAATAGCCCGCCACTACCCAATGCTCATGCTCTTGGAAATGCATGGCTGGTGAAAGAAACTAAAATCGTTTCAAATGCAAACGAGGAGATTTCATCGCTTGATAAATTTGATCCGAAATCGACAGCTATTGTGAATAAAAACTCAGAAAAAGCACTGAATGGGTTTAAATCAGGCTCGGGTGAAGGCGAAATTAAATTAACCGAATACAAACCTAATTACCTGAAATATGAAGCAACCGTGAACAGTGGTTCACAGTTGGCTGTTTTCTCAGAGATTTATTATCCGAAAGGATGGACGAGTTTCATCGACGGTAAAGAAACAGAGCATATTCAGGTCAATTATGTTTTGCGTGCCATGGTTATACCAGCAGGGAAACATCAGATTGAATTTAAGTTTGAGCCAGCATCCTATTTCGTTGGAAATAAGGTTTCAATGGCTAGTTCCATTTTGTTACTTCTGGCTATCGGCGGATATCTGATCTACCTTATAAAATTTAAAAAATAAAATCAATGGCCGGCAAAGCACAGCCTCAGAAGCTAAATAAACGAATTCTCAAATCATATCTGACTTCAACCATCAGCATTTCAATGATTCTGTTTCTCATAGGATTGTTGGGTGTAGTTTTGCTTAATGCCGAACGGTTGGCCAAATATGTACGTGAAAATATAGGGGTAACTCTTGTTTTGAACGATGATGTTCAGGAAAAGGATGTGGCAGACCTCGAAAAATCCTTGAAAGCAACAGGTTTTGTCAAGTCGGTAGAATATATTGACAAGGAAACTGCAGCTGAAAGGCTAAAAAAGGATTTAGGTGAAGATTTTACAGGCTTTTTGGGATACAATCCACTGCTTGCTTCGATGGATGTGAAGCTCAATGCTGCATTTACCAATCCTGAAAGTTTGAAATTATTGGAAGCGAAATTCCTAGAATTTCCACAAATAAAGGAAATCTCTTTCCAAAAGGATTTGGTGAGTACTATCAACGAAAATGTAAAAAAAATTGGATTGATCCTGATGTTTTTTTCCGGATTGTTGTTGTTTATTTTTTCCGCCCTCATCAACAATACCATTCGCATTTCAATTTATTCGCAACGGTTTATTATTAATACCATGTTGCTGGTTGGGGCCACCGATCGTTTCATTCGTGCTCCATTTATCAGAAGGAGCATTTGGTACGGAATTATTGGGGCACTGGCGGCCAATGTGCTGTTGTTTGTTTTGATGCTTTCTTATTCATCTGAACTCACAGGGATTATTAATATGGATGATTTTAAAATTTTTGGCGTGGTTTTTTTAGCCGATCTGGTTTTAGGCGTTTTGATATCCTGGGGGTCAACTTATTTGGCTGTCAATAAATTCATCCGGCTAAAGTTCGACGAATTATTCTATTAACTTGCAACTTGCAACTTTTCATGTAACTTTGCGCAAAAATTGAATAACATGGCAAAGAAGTATCTTGAAAATATGGAAGGATTTGCTTTGGGCAAAGAAAACTTAAAACTAATGGTTATTGGTTTTGTGATCATTGTCGTTGGCTTTCTTCTAATGACAGGCGGAAAGAGCAGCGACCCGTCGGTTTTTAATCCTGAAATATTTAATTTCCAGAGAATTACATTGGCTCCAATGGTTGTTCTTTTTGGTTTTATGTTCGAGATTTACGCCATAATGAAAAAAACAAAATCAGACAAATAACATTCTGATTTCACATCACTTAATTTTATAGTTTTTCAGGATGGGAAAATCCATGGATGAGTTTGATTTTCAAAAAGGTGAAATTCTCCTTTTTGATAAGGAATTGGATTGGACATCTTTTGATCTGGTCAGAAAATTGCGGAATTATTTAACCCGGATAGCGGGAGTTAAAAAGTTAAAAGTTGGACATGCCGGAACCCTGGATCCGAAAGCCACAGGCTTAATGATTGTTTGTACCGGAAAAGAGACAAAAAATATTGATCTGCTACAGGCAAAGGAAAAGGAATATGTGGCCACTATCAAATTAGGGGCAACAACACCTTCGTATGATCTTGAGACTGCTGAAAATGAACAATTCCCGACAGAGCATCTGACTCTGGAATTAGTGAAGGAGAAGTTATCAGGATTTATTGGAGAAATTGACCAGGTTCCGCCAATATTTAGTGCTGTAAAAATTGATGGCAAACGGGCTTATGAACATGCGCGTAAAGGCAATGATATTGTGATTCAACCTAAGCGAATTACAATTTCAGCACTGGAGGTACTTGAATTTTCGCCAACTGAAATTAAACTCCGGATTGTTTGCAGCAAAGGAACTTATATTCGAAGTTTAGCCAGAGATTTAGGTATAGCGTTGAAAAGCGGAGCTTATCTGGTTGGATTGCGCCGCACAAGAATCGGAGACATGAGGTTGGAGGATGCGTGGGATTTGAAAGAATTTCTTGAAAAACTTCAGACGAATGAAACTAATTGAAATTTGATCCGTTAAACGGGGTTCTGCTAAGGAAGTCAGAGTGATGAATATTCGAAGATAATAATTTAAATAAATACAGATACATAATGAAATTATCAAAGTTTAAATACGATTTACCCGAAGAGTTGATTGCGCTAAATCCTGCTCCAAACCGTGACGAATCAAAATTATTGGTTTTAAATCGAACTACCGGCACAATTGAACACAAAATTTTTAAAGATATAGTTGATTATTTTGGAGATAAGGACGTATTTATCTTTAACGACACCAAGGTTTTTCCTGCCCGTTTGTATGGAAATAAAGAAAAAACAGGTGCTGAGATTGAGGTTTTTTTACTTCGGGAATTGAACCGTGAACAGCGACTTTGGGATGTTTTGGTTGACCCTGCCCGTAAAATCCGAATTGGCAACAAACTTTATTTTGGCGAGGATGATCTTTTGGTTGCTGAAGTAATTGATAACACGACATCGCGTGGCCGGACATTGAGGTTTTTATTTGATGGTCCATACGACGAATTTAAGAAAACACTATATGGTCTGGGTGAAACTCCGCTGCCCAAATTCATCAAACGTGCAGTAACTCCTGAAGATAAAGATCGTTACCAAACCATTTTTGCCAAACATGAAGGTGCAGTTGCTGCGCCTACTGCAGGACTACACTTTAGCCGCGAATTGTTAAAACGTTTGGAAATTAATGGTTGCAATTTCAGCTACGTGACCCTTCACGTTGGATTGGGCAATTTCAGGAGTGTTGATGTTGAAGATTTGACTAAACACAAAATGGATTCGGAACAAATCTGGATTTCGGAAGAAGCCTGTCAAATTGTGAATGACGCCAGGGATGCCAAAAGAAATATATGCGCAGTTGGTACTACGGTTATGCGCACCATAGAAAGCTCTGTTTCGACTCAGGGACATTTAAAACCATATGAAGGATGGACCAACAAATTCATTTTTCCTCCATACGAATTTAGCGTGGCGAACCGGATGATTACTAATTTCCATTTGCCACTTTCAACTCTCCTTATGATGGTTGCCGGTTTTGCCGGATACGATAACCTGATGAGAGCCTACAAGGAAGCTATCAAAGAAAAATATCGCTTCGGAACTTATGGCGATGCCATGTTGATTCTGTAAAACAAAATACTTCAATAAGAGATCCCCGTTGGCCGGAAAGTTAACGGGGATTTTTGTTTCTCCGAACGACTAAACTTCGTACCTTAGTAAAGCTTTTAGAAATTCATCATTAAATCTTGAAAAAAATGGACCCCATTGTCTTAACCGACCCAAATATTCAGCCAACCGAGGAACTGATCTTTTCAATTATCGGAGAAAAAAGTATTTACTGGACCCAGATTATCAATTATCTGTATGACCATCATTATGAGATTTCAGAGCAATGGCGGTTTTATAACGATGGCAAAAGCTGGCTGTACCGTACCCTCCGGAAGAAAAAAACGATTTATTGGATTGGAGTTATTAAAGATACTTTTCGGATCAGTTTTTGGTTTGGCGATAAAGCTGAAGCAGCTATTTTAGCAAGCACCCTGCCGGAACGAATAAAAGAAGAATTTCGGAATGCAAAACGATATGCTCATAGCAGGGCAATTTCCATTGAAATGCATACGTCGGAAGATTATGAAAATGTAATTAAATTAATTGAGCTGAATTTGAAACTGAAATAAGACTTAAAGGTTACAATAATTGGTTTTGATCACTCGTTTCAGATGAAAAAAATCAGATGAGAACACAAACGCTTGGCAACAAAAGCGAAACTGCAAAATTTATTCTTCCGTTGCTTAATGCCTTGGTGGTAACCTTATTCCTTTTTTATATCGACGAGGGCTTTTACGATTTTCGATGGATGCTGAATGTAGGAAACTGGCTTGTATTTTTGGTTTATGTGGCAGTAATTTACGGAATGGAGTTACTTTTAATTTTACCCTTTTTTCGGTTCGCTCCGAAGTTCATGTTGACTGTAACAAAATTTGTACTGATTATCCTTTTCGTATTTCTCCTATCGTTTATTGTTTTCCGCTAAGATTAAATTCTCATTTTTGCTATTTGCCTTTTTGAAGCAGAAAAAAACATCTTTATTTCAATTTCTGAATCATTGACCAAAAAAGTGAAAATTTTAGTAGATTTTTGTTTTTTCCAAAAATATTGCATTTTTATCCAATCCACTGATTTAGAATCGCTAAAAGTTGAAGGAATGATTTATATTAGTATAGTTTAACTTAAAAACTTACTGACATGGACATGAAAATTTTAAAAGGAACTATTTTTGGAGGTGTTGTTTACTTTCTTCTCGGATGGTTGGTTTATGGAATTTTGCTGGCAGATTTTAGCTTGACCAATTACAATCAATGCTCTATGCGTCCACAAACCGATATGATTTGGTGGGCAATGATTCTATCAAACCTTGTTTATGCACTGTTTTTAACATTAATGTTAAAATGGTCTGGAGCTTCCGGATGGCTGGATGGATTAAAAACGGGCGCTTTGTTTGGATTACTATTTGGAGTTGCGATCGACCTTTCTTTCTATTCAATGACAACCCTGTTTAATAGTATTAGTGCCATGTTGGTTGACATTGTTGTTACTACAGCTATGGCAGCAGTATTGGGGACGGTGATTGTTTTGGTTTGGGGTAAAGGCAAAACGGCATAATCAGAAAGTTTAATACTACAAGACAGAATATCAAAGCCTTCGTTTTTTTTAACGGGGCTTTTTTTATCCCCCAATGCTGGCCCGAATTCCGTATTTCTGAAAGATCGCGATTGCCAGCATTTGGGCTTCTTTGCTAGGTTCTTCCAGAAGCTGAAATTCGTCCGGTCGTCCCAGTTTCTGGTATTTCGTCTGGGCAATTTTGTGGTAAGGTAACAGGTTCACTTCTTTTTTTTCTCCTGAAAGTGAAGCAACAAAACGAGCGGTTGCCTCCATATTTTCTGCATCATCATTAACTCCGCCAACCAATGGAATCCTGATAATTATTTTAACTCCGGTTTCGGCAAGTACCTTCAGGTTCTCCAGAATTTTTTCGTTGGGTATGCCTATCCATTTTCGGTGTTTCTCCGAATCCATCATTTTCAGGTCGTAAAGAAAAAGGTCGGTTCGTTTGGCCACTTCCAGAATGATTTCAGAATGGATCAATCCTGCTGTATCAACCGCCCGGTGGATTCCGCTCTTGCCGCATTCATCAAGCAGTTCGATCAGAAATTTAGATTGCAGCAAAGGTTCTCCTCCTGAAAATGTTACTCCGCCACCCGACTGATCGAAGAAAACCCGCTCTTTCTCAATCTCATTCATGATTTCAGCGACCGACATTGAATGACCTGAAATTTCGATGGCTTTGGTCGGACAGACTTCGGCACAGCGGCCATTCATGTTGCATCGTTCAGCATCGGTAATAATTCCATCCGGAGTTAACGTAATTGCTTTTTCGGGACAAGCCATCACACAGGTTCCGCACTGGATGCACTTCGCCGGGGCATACATTCGTTCGGTTTCAGCAGAGATGCTTTCAGGGTTGTGGCACCAGGCGCAGTTCAGGTTACAGCCTTTCAGGAAAATGACAATCCGGATGCCGGGACCGTCGTTAATGGCGTAACGCTTGATATCGAAGATAAATGGTTGATTCATGTTTTGGTTGTCATACCCCTGACAGGGTTTCAAACCCTGTCAGGGGTAATTGGTATATTAAAACCCATCGTTTTCGGTGCGTTCAATCACTTCCTGCTGAAGGTCGGCATTCATGTCGTTGAAATAGTCGCTGTAACCAGCCATTCGAACCATCAGGTCTTTGTAATCCGACGGACAAGCCTGCGCTGCCAGCAAAGTAGCCGTATCCACAATATTAAACTGTATGTGGTGACCTCCCAAAGTAAAATAACTCCGAATGAGATGCCCGAGCTTTTTAACGTCTTCCTCTTTTTTCAGCAAACTAGGTAAAAAGCGTTGGTTCAGCAAGGTGCCGCCCGATTTAATGTGATCGAATTTAGTCAATGACTTGATGACCGCTGAAGGTCCATGTGTGTCGGCCCCATGCGATGGTGAAGTTCCGTCGGAAATGGATTTGCCGGCCATTCGTCCGTTTGGTGTGGCGCCCATCACTTTACCAAAATACACATGACAAGTGGTCGAGAGCATGTTCAGGTGATATTTCCCTCCGGGCTTGATGTTTGGTTTGCCATCGATGGCTGCAACCAGATCGTCGTAAACTTTTACTGCAATGGAATCGGCATAGTCGTCGTCGTTTCCGAAGAAAGGCGTGCGATTCATGATCGTTTGTCGCAAAACTTCTTCGCCTTTAAAATCGTTCAGAACAGCTTTCAAAACCCGATCCATGCTGAAGGTGCGGTCTTCGAACACATGTTTTTTGAGGGCAGCCAAACTGTCTGTCACGGTTCCCAATCCGCAACATTGAATATAGCTGGTGTTGTAGCGCGGGCCGCCATCGTAATAGTCTTTTCCACGGCTCACGCAATCTTCGGTGACAATCGAAAGGAATGGAGCCGGGGCATATTTGGCAAACATGCGGTCGATGTAATTGCTCACGCGCATTTTCAGATCGACCACATAATTAAGTTGTTTCAGGAAGGCAGCATAAAGTTCGTCGTAACATTTAAATGTGCGTGGATCGCCGGTTTCGGGGCCAACCCGAATTCCGGATACCGGATTGATGCCGTTATTTAAAGTGACTTCGATGATTTTCGGAACGTTGAGATACCCGGTAAGTAAATAAGCTTCCTTGCCAAATGCGCCGACCTCGATACAGCCGCTGCATCCACCTTCGCGGGCATCGGTAAGCGATTTCCCTTGGCGCATTAATTCCTGAACATACACATCAGGATTAAAAACCGACGGATAACCATGTCCCTGGCGGATGACGCGCGTTGCGGCATGCAAAAATTTATCCGGAGTTTTGGCGCTGATGTGCACCGAGCTTCCGGGCTGAAGGATGTGCAGTTCTTCTACCACTTCGAGCATGATGTACGAAACTTCGCTGGTTCCATCGCTGCCATCGTTTTTGATACCGCCAATGTTGATGTTGGTAAAATCGTTGTAGGTTCCGCTTTCGCGGGCTGTGATTCCCACTTTGGGTGGTGCCGGATGGTTGTTTACCTTAATCCAGAAGCAGCAAATCAGTTCTTTGGCCTGTTCGCGGGTGAGGATTCCATCGGCCAATCCTTTGTTGTAAAACAGAGTCAGATGCTGGTCGAAATGTCCCGGATTCATAGCATCCCATCCGTTCAACTCGGTGATGGTTCCCAGATGCACGAACCAGTACATCTGGATGGCTTCCCACAGGTTGCGCGGTGCATTGGCCGGAACCCAACGGCAAACTTCAGCGATTTTCAGGAGTTCGGTTTTTCGGGTTGGATTGATTTCGGAGGTTGCCATTTCTTCCGCAAGTGCGGCATGGCGTTCAGCAAAAAGGATCACCGCATCGCACGAAATGTCCATGGCTTTCCATTCTTCCGATTTGTCGGTAGCCTCCGGATCGTTGAGGTAATCGAGTGAAGCCAGGTGGGCGGCTATTTCACGCTTGTAATCCAACATTCCTTTGTGGTAAATTTTACCGTCGAGGGCAGTGTGGCCTGGTGCGCGCTGTTCCATAAATTCGGTAAACATGCCGGCTTCGTAGGCCAACCGCCATTCTTGGGGAACATGACTGAAGATGCGTTCACGCTGGGTTTTTCCGGCCCAGTATGGAATTACTTCCCGGGCGTATGTGTCAATATCTTCCTGGCTGATGGTATAACGCTGCAATTCGCGGGTGTTGAGCACATTTAAGTCTTCAACGCTGTGGCAAGTCAATTCAGGAAAAGTAGGTACGCATTTGGGTTTTGGCCCGCGTTCGCCCACAATGAGTTCGCCTTCGCCAATGTAGATGGCTTTCTTTTGGCAATAATCCAGAAAGTTAGCTGCCCGCAGCACCGGAACAGAAAGTTTTCCGAAGTTTTCCTTATAAAAGGCGGTTTCGCACAGGGCGCGCTCAATGGTTAAAGAAGGCTCGGCCTCAACGCTCAGTTTCCGGAGTTTCTGAATGCGCTCGTTCATTCCAGGACCGATGGAATTTGGTTTGGGTTGATAAAAGTTGCTTTCGGAGGCAGCGGTCCGCAACGGGGCTGCAGTATGTTGGGTTATCTTTTCAAACATGGGAATAGAAATTATGAATTATAAATGATAAGTTATGAATGAAAATCAAAACTTCTTTCGCAAAAAAAAGAATATAGAAAAGAAAAGGTTTGTGCATTTAATGCAAAAACCAAAGGGCGCGTTAATTATAAAACATTAAGCAATTGAATAGTCGCCGGTAGGTTTTAACAAGGGTTGTGTTGTACACAAGTTGATCCATAACGCACGAAATAAAATAGTTGATTTTGGTGTAACAAAAATAGTGATAAAAGGATGCGATGGTATATGTTTATTAATAATTTCTGCACACTTTTTTTCGAGCATTTTATTTGTAAATTAGAGCTTTCAGGAAGAATAAGTTAGCAATTGCATTTACCATATATTGACGACAGACAATGACCAGTTCGATTGAAACCTATCTGAACTTTTTTCAAACTAGATATTTCCTTGATCTTTCGGTTTATGATGATGCTTTTCTTCAGAATATCATCAACGACAGGAGACGTGAATTGGCTTTGGTAACTGATGGGGAATACCTGAATTATCTGGAAAGTAGCGTGGAGGAAACTGCCGTTTTTAAGAGCCGGTTAACTAATTCGTACAGTGAATTTTTCAGGAACCCAATTACGTTTGCCTATCTGGAGCAGGTTATTTTGCCACAGTTGATCGAAAAAAAGAAAATCAGAAAGGAAAAAGAAATCAGGATTTGGTCGGCAGCATGTGCCTCGGGGCAGGAAGCATACAGCTTGGCAATTCTTTGCGATGAGTTGATTAAATACACTTCGGCTGACTTAACCTGCCGGATTTTTGCTACCGACATCAGTCAGGAAGCATTAGATTTGGCACAAAGCGGCAACTACCAATCACTTTCTTTGAGCAAAGTAACACTGAAAAGGGTTAAAACGTATTTTAGTCTTAAGGGCGAAAACTACTGTATTATCCCGGAAATAAAAAGCAACGTCGATTTTTCAGTTTTTGACCTGCTTTCCGACTTGGGATCTTGCCCGCCGGCGAGTATCTATGGAAATTTCGATTTGGTCCTTTGTAGTAACCTGCTGTTTTATTATAAACCTGATTACCGAAAATCAATTATTGAAAAGATAGGGAACTGTCTTGCCAAAGGCGGTTATATCATTACAGGTGAAACTGAACGTGAAATTTTAAGTGAAAATTACTATCGTGAAATTTTTGTAAATTCAGCAATATTTCAAAAAAGAAGATAAATAAAAACTAAGCTATGAACTTTTCTAACCTTAAAATTGGGACTCAACTTAAAATCGCATTTGGGATAATCGTATTTCTTATAGTTATCCTTGGTGCTATTTCCTTTCGGCAGTCAGAAGAACTCGCCACGCAAACGAGCGACTTATATGAGCATCCACACACCGTGCGCCGTGCACTTGGGGAATTGAAAGTCGATGTACTTTCGATGCATCGGTGTATGAAGGACCTTGCGCTTGAAGAAAATAGCGGGGAAATTACTCCGATACTTCAGGATCTGGAAAAATATCAGGCTGACGGCCTTAAACAATTCGAAATTTTATACGACAGATACCTGGGTCCACCGACTGATATTGATCATGCTTATGATGATTTTGTAAAGTGGAAAGTTATACGTGAAGAAAGTATTTTATTGGTACGCCAGGGAAACGTGAAGGAAGCCCTGGCCCGTACCAAACCTAACAAAGTTGGCGGTCACCATGTGAATCTACTATTAGGCCATATTCAGGTAATCGACAATTTTGCCCGGAATAAGGCCAGCCAGTTTCTTGCCGATTCAATTGAACTGAAAAATACGCTCAGGAGACAATTGATTTTGCTGGTTGTAGGCATTTTAGGACTTACTATTTTAATTACCTATGTACTGAATCGAAACATCAGGAATCCAATAGAGGAATTGGCCGGTGTCACCAAGCTCTTCAGGGAAGGTAAAATGGACGTCAGGAGCACGTACAACTCAACTAACGAGTATGGATTGCTTTCTGCTTCTTTTAACGATTTGGCCGATACTATTGAAACAGAAATGACACTGAATATTCAGGCAGCCAAACTAGCCGGGGTAATGCTAAGCGAAGACGACGCCCATCAATTTTGTCATGTTCTTTTAAGTAGTCTTATTGAACATACCGGTTCGCAAATGGGCGCCGTTTATTTTCTGAACGATGAAAAAAACGAGTTTGAGCGTTTCGAATGTATTGGAATGGACGCGGAGGGGTGCAAACCTTTTTCAGCCGTTCATTTCGAGGGCGAGTTTGGTGCAGCATTGTCAACCCAAAAGTTACAGCACATAACCAATATTCCTGAAAATACCCGCTTTTCATTCCATACAGTTAGCGGAACATTTAAACCCAGCGAAATTATAACCATCCCGATTGTTTCCGGAAACGAAACAGTAGTCGTTATTTCACTGGTGAGCATCAAAAGCTTCAGTAAAAACAGCATTCGTTTGCTAAATACCATTTTGAGTACACTTAGTGCTCGTATGGGAGGAATTTTGGCTTACCGGAAAATGATAGATTTCTCTCGGCTATTGGAACTACGGAATACTGAATTAGAGGCCCGGAGGGAAGAACTGTATATTCTGAATAAAGAATTGACTCACCGGTCGGAACGACTTTCGTTTGCCAATAACGAACTTGAAGCACAAAAGAGGGAACTTTCTGCGCAGGCCAACGAATTGAATGAGCAAAATGTTGAACTGGAAATGCAGAAGAAACAACTGGATGAATCGAACCGGCTAAAGACAAGTTTTCTGTCGAATATGAGCCACGAGTTGCGCACTCCGCTTAATTCGGTGATTGCTCTTTCGGGTGTGCTCAACCGTCGCCTTTCAGGGAAACTACCCGAAGAAGAGTATGGTTATCTGAATGTGATTGAACGCAATGGCAAGCAATTGCTTGCTCTTATCAACGATATTCTGGATCTCTCGCGCATTGAGTCCGGACGTGAAGAAGTCGAAATCAACCGGTTTAATGTCAGGGAATTGATCAATGAAGTTGTTGAACTAATCGATCCACAGGCCAACCAAAAAAACATCAGCCTACGCTATTTGCCGCAAAACGAACTCTCGCCAATTCAGAGCGATTACGTAAAATGCCGGCATATTCTTCAAAATATAGTGGCTAACGCGGTTAAATTTACTGAAGAGGGTGGGGTAGAGATTATTGCAGAGGAAACTCCTGAATCTGTTCGAATTTCGGTGAGCGATACCGGCATTGGCATTGATCGGGAGCATATCTCTCACATCTTTGATGAATTCAGGCAGGCCGACGGAAGTAATTCCAGAAAATATGGCGGTACTGGTCTTGGTTTGGCCATTGCTAAAAAATATGCTGAAATGTTGGGCGGAAGCATCGATGTTGAAAGCACCCCTGGTAAAGGCTCGAAATTTACGCTCAACCTGCCGCTTCAATATACTTCCATTCAGGAAAACATTGAAAACTATGTTGATCAGTCGAAAGCGGCAAGAGCAGTCATTGTTAGCGAGGTAAATGCAGCCGGAAAAACCATTCTTTTGGTCGAAGATACCGAGGCGGTCATTATTCAAATGAAAGATATTCTCGTTCAGCAGGGATATAACATTATGGTGGCTCGCAACGGAAACGAAGCCCTTGCGCAAATTGAACATCAAATTCCGGATGCCATGATACTGGATCTGATGATGCCTGAAGTTGACGGTTTTGAGGTGCTGAAACGAATTCGGAACGAAGAAAAAACAGAAAAACTGCCAGTTATTATCCTTACGGCAAAATATGTAACGAAAGAGGAGCTTGCATTCCTGAAACACAACGGCATTTATCAGTTGATTCAGAAAGGCGATATCAATAAGGAACAGTTGCTAGATGCAGTTGCCAGGATGATGTTTCCAAAAGCAATTGAAGCGAATCGGCCCAAAATAAAACCGAAACGTATTCCAGCAACCGGAATTCCGCTGGTATTGGTGGTTGAAGACAATCCGGACAACATGATTAGTATAAAAGCGCTTCTGGAAGGGAAGTGCTGGATTATTGAAGCTGAAGATGGCCTAACCGGGGTTGAACTGGCAAAAAAGCATCAACCGCATTTAATCCTGATGGATATTGCACTTCCCGGAATGAATGGTATTGAAGCTTTGAACGAAATTAGAAAAGAGCCAGCGATTGAGTTTGTTCCGGTTATTGCTGTTTCGGCAAGCGCCATGAAAGGCGACCGGGAAGATTTTATTGCACTGGGATTCGACGACTATGTTTCTAAACCCATTGACAACAGAGCCTTCCAGAAAATTATAACGGATTATCTGGCTTAAAACTCAGAGACCCTCTGTGATCAAACTCTGTGGTTCTCTGTGTAATAAAAAAAATTGAATCAAAATTTACGCCCCATGCTAAAGATTCTTGCAATAGACGACAATAACGATAACCTGATCAGCTTAAAAGCTATCATCAACGATACATTTCCCGGTGCAGTCGTGTTAACTGCATTAAATGGTCGAAAAGGAATAGAGCTCGCTATAGCCAACAATCCGGATGTGATCTTGCTGGATATTATTATGCCGGGCATGGATGGGTTTGAAGTTTGTCGACTTTTAAAATTGGATGAACGGGTAAACGATATTCCGGTGGTTTTTCTGACTGCCTTAAAAGGAGATAAAGAAAATCGGATAAAAGCCCTTGAATGTGGCGCCGACGGGTTTTTGTCTAAACCCATCGACGAAACAGAGCTCATTGCTCAGATCAGGGCCATGATCAAAATAAAGGCGGCCAACGAACAAAAGCGCGATGAAAAAGAACGGCTGGAACGGATGGTTGAAGAACGAACAATTGCCCTTCAGGATGAATTGAATGAAAAGATCAAGGCTAAAAAGTTGTTACAGGAAAGCGAATACTTTTTCAAGGAATCGCAACATGCTGCCTTTATCGGATCATACAAGTTCGATCTTAATGTCGATTATTGGACCTCATCTGAAGTTTTGGAGCAGATTTTTGGAATTGACAAAACATTCACACGAAGCATTACTGGATGGCTCGATATCGTTCATCCGGATGACCGTGAGATGATGGCGAAGTACTTTGTCGAAGAAGTTGTCGGGAAACGAAAACCGTTCGATAAAGAATATCGGATTATTCGTAAATCAGACGGCGAAACCAGATGGGTGCTCGGTTTGGGCAAGCTCAATTTTGACCATCAGGATCAGGTGGTTTCGATGGTGGGAACCATTCAGGATATTACCGAACGCAAGCGGGCACTGGAAGAACAGCAAAAAAGCTACGATATGCTTAATAAACTCACAGCGCAGGTTCCCGGCGTGGTTTATCAGTACAGGTTATACCCCGACGGGCATTCGGCCTTCCCATTTGCAAGCCCTGGAATGTACGAAATTTACGAAGTCACACCTGAAGAGGTTCGTGAAGATGCCTCGACTGTATTTTCACGTATCCATCCCGATGATTACAATTACATTGTTGATACCATCACTGAGTCGGCGCAGAAACAGACCCTGTATCATAGCGAATTTCGTGTAATACTTCCGAAACAGGGCCGGCGCTGGAGGATGTGTGATGCAAAACCGGAACTTATGGATGATGGAAGCACATTATGGTATGGAATTATCACCGACATCACCGAACGCAAGCTGGCAGAACAAAGATTGAAAGAAAGTCAACAGTTATTTCAGGAATTGTTCAATGCCTCGCCCGATTCCATATTATTAATCGATCCACACGATCCGGTAATTCCCTGGTCGATTATAGACTGCAATGAAGCAGCCTGCAAAATGAATGGTTACCCGCGGGAAGAAATGATCGGTCAATCCATTGATTTGCTCAATACAGAAGTTGTAACAAGTGAAGCCAGTAACTCCTATCTGAAGAGCGTTAAGGAAAAGGGTATTCTGCACACTGAATCTTTGCACAGACATAAAACGGGATATATCTTTCCCCTCGAGGTTTCCACATCGGTTGTCAATATTGGCGGGCGTGAACTGGTGCTGGGAATTGACCGCGATATTTCCGATCGTAAACAGGCAGAGGTAGAACTTCGCGAAAAAGAAGTTCAGTACCGGAATCTGGCCGATTCAGGTACTGCCTTAATTTGGACTTCAGGTAAAGATAAATTGTGTAATTATTTCAACAAACCCTGGCTAAACTTTACGGGAAGAACCCTCGAACAGGAATTAGGCAATGGTTGGGTAGAAGGAGTTCATCCCGATGATCTGGAAATGTGCATCCAAACACACGTTTCATCATTCAACAAACGCATACCTTTTGATATGGAATACCGCCTGCGGCATGCAAGTGGCGAATACAGGTGGTTACAGGACATGGGTAAGCCAAACTATAACCATGACGGCGAATTTATTGGTTACATTGGTCATTGTTTCGACATTAGCGACCACAAAAAAATTGAAATCGAACTCACTAAGGCAAAGGAAAAAGCTGAGGAAAGTGACCGGTTAAAATCAGCTTTTCTGGCCAATATGAGCCACGAAATCCGAACTCCGCTGAATAGCATCATTGGATTTTCAGAATTAATGACCGATCCTGATTTTAATTCCGGACAACAAGCTGAGTTTGCAGGAATGATCCATTCAAGTGGTACTAACTTGCTTTCAATTATCAGCGACATTATGGATCTTTCCAAAATTGAATCAGGACAAATTCAGGTAAATAAATCCAGGTTTATGGTGAATCTGTTAATCAGCGACATTCAGAGAGAATACTCCTATAAAGCACACGAAAAAGGGATTGAGTTAAACCTTGACCCTGACAATCCTTCAGTTGAAACTTTTCTGGATAGTGATAAAAATCGGATTAAGCAAGTGCTTATAAATTTTGTTGGAAATTCAATTAAATTTACTTCCAAAGGATATATTGAAATTGGATTTGCCATCTTTGATGGCTTCCTTCAGTTCCATGTTATTGACACAGGAATTGGAATCCCAAAGGATTTTCATGAGTATATTTTTGAACGATTCGGACAGGTTGACTCGTCCTCTACCCGAAAATATGGTGGGAATGGGCTGGGTTTAGCGATTTCTAAAAGTTTGGTTGAAATGCTTGGCGGTAGAATTTGGATGGAATCAGAGCCCGGGAAAGGATCAGCTTTCTATTTCGCAATACCTGTATAGACTCAGGGAGCTATTGATTAGAAAAGTATAAAATAGGATAAATAGAATACCAATTATGGCAAAAATCCTCGCAATCGACGATAATGAGGACAACCTGGTTGTTTTAAAAGCATTATTAACAGAGGCTTTCCCTGAGGCGGAATTTATTAGTGCATTATCAGGAAAAAAAGGTGTTCGAATGTGCCTGACTGAAAAACCTGATGTTGTAATGCTCGATATTGTAATGCCCGATATGGATGGCTACGAAGTTTGCCAAAAACTGAAAGCAAACAAGGCGACTAAAACCATTCCAGTCATCATGATAACTGCTGCCCGAACTGATAAGGAAAGCAGGATTAAGGCGCTGGAGCTGGGCGCTGATGCATTTTTGGCAAAGCCTGTTGATGAGTCGGAACTGGTGGTGCAAATACGTGCAATGCTACGGATCAAAGAAGCAGAGGACCTTAGACTGGGTGAAAACGAAAGGCTGAAAAGGATAGTGGGGGAACGCACTGAAGCTTTGCAAAAAGAGCTGAATGAAAGGATGCGTGCTGAAAAAGCTCTTAAGGAAAGTGAAGAAAAATACCGGATCATGGTTGACCATTTGCCTGAAGCTGTCGTTATCCATGAAGGCGGGAAGATCGTATATGCAAATGCGGCAACTTTACGGACCATGGGTGCCGATTCACTCGACCAACTGACCGAAAAACCAGTGATTGAATTTGTGCATCCTGATTATAGGCCGATGGCCCTAAAAAGGATACAACGTATTCATGCAACAGGCCTGGCTTCAGAATTCTCAGAAGAAAAATTTGTCACACTTAGGAATGAAGTTATAGATGTTGAAGTAATAGGGATACCCATTCAATTTATGGGTAGGTCAGCTATTCAAACAATTATCCGCGATATCACTGAACGAAAGCTGGCAGAGGAAGCCATCATCACAAGCGAAGAACGTTTTCGGCATATTTCATCCAGTATTTCAGATATTAGTTATTCCTGTGTCAAAGATTCAGACGGAAACACCACCATTAACTGGCTCTACGGGGCAACCGAAAAAATAACCGGATACACCTCAGACGAATTATTTGCAATGAAGTGTTGGGGAAAATTGGTGATTGATGAAGATTTCCCGATTTTCGATAAACACATTCTTAAAGCATTGCCCCGAAAATCACAAGTTTGTCAGCTTCGGTTAAAAAAGAAAGATGGCAGTATTATTTGGGTTCAGGCAACCGCAGAAAGTGTGAAGGAACGAACAACCGATACGAATTCCTCCGTAATATATGGGAGTTTGGTCGATATCACCGAAGGTAAATATGCAGAAGAGGAACTAAAAAAATCACTTTCATTGATGGAAGCAACCCTCGAATCAATTCACAACGGAATACTTGTTGTCAATAATGAAGGGGCTGTGATCAAGGCCAGCAAAAGATTTGCCGAGATGTGGAAAATACCTGAAGATATTCTTACTTCGGGTGATGACAACACACTATTGAACTATATTCTGGAACAGTTGGCAGATCCTGAGGGATTTATTGCCCAGGTTACTGAAGTATATAATAATCCCGATGCTGAGACTCTCGATTTGATTCACTTTAAAGATGGCCGAATCTTTGAACGTATATCGAAGCCTGTGTTTCTGGCAGGCAAACCAAAAGCAAGGGTCTGGTCGTTCCTCGACATCACTGAACGTAAAAAGGCTGAAGCACTACTACTTGAAAGCGAATATTTTTTCAGGGAATCGCAGCGGGCCGCATTTGTTGGTTCGTACAAGTTTGATATCCGAAACGATTTTTGGACCTCATCCCTGGTTCTTGATCAGATTTTTGGAATTGACAAAAACTACCACCGTAATCTTAAGGGCTGGCTCGAAATCATTCATCCTGACGACCGGGAGATGATGTCACGATACTTCCGTGAAGAAGTAATAGCAAATCGTCAGCCATTAAATAGGGAATACCGGATCATCAGTCAATTTGAAGGCGAAATCAGATGGGTACTCGGTTTGGGCAAATTAAATTTCGATGATGAAGGTAACATCATTGAAATGATTGGAACAATACAGGATATTACCGAACGAAAACTGTCGGAAGTTGCCTTGCAGGAGAGTGAAGAAAAATACAGTATATTGTTTAAGGATTCTCCTGATGCTTACCTTATTTTAACAGATGCTGTTTTTACCGATTGTAACCGGGCAACAGAAGTGATGTTACGTGGCGACCGAAAGCAGATTATTGGTAAATCACCTGATGTGATATCTCCTGAATTCCAACCCGATGGAAGGAAGTCTTCAGATTCAGCCGCAGAAAAAATAGCCTGGGCCTTAAAAAATGGAAAGAATACTTTTGAATGGATACATCGAAGGTTTGATGGTTCTGATTTTTATGCTGAGGTTATCATTGCGCCCATGATATTCCTAGGTAAATCTGCTTTATTTGCCACTTTGCGTGAAATAACAGAACGCAAGCTGGCAGAAAAAAAACTAAAGGAAAGTAAGCAGTTATTTCAGGAATTGTTTAATGCCTCGCCTGATGCCATTGTGTTAATTGACCCTCATCATCCATCTATTTCCTGGCCGATTGTCGATTGCAATGAAGCTGCCTGCCATATGAATGGTTTTACCCGTGAAGAAATGATTGGAAAGTCGATTGATTTGCTAAATCTGACCAAAGGTACACCCGATGAGCGCTTGGATTATTTAAACAAGCTCAGGAAAAAAGCTGTGCTTCAAGCGGAGTCCGTTCACCATCATAAAGATGGACATGTCTTTCCTGTCGAGATTTCTACCTCTGTTATTACTATTGAAGGGAGGGAGATGGTACTTGGCATTGATCGTGACATTACTGAAAGAAAGCAGGCTGAAGAAGCTGCACATTTGAGCGAACTTAGGTTGAAACGTGCTGAACTTACTTCAAAATCGGGTAACTGGGAGTTTTATCTTGCTTCTAAAATTCTTAATGCATCTGAAGGGGCCGAAAAAGTATTTGGGGTAAAAGGTCAACAATATAGTTATGAAATGATTAGAGAAATTTCATTACCCGAATACCGCCCGATTCTTGATGCTGCCTTAAAAAATCTGATTAAGAATGATATTCCATATGATGTTGAATTCAAAATACGTAAAGTTGATACCGATGAAATTAAAGATATTCATTCAGTAGCTTTCTTCAATAAGGAAGATAGAATAATTTTTGGCATCATACAGGACATCACTGACCGAAAGCAGACTGAAGTTGAACTTATAAAAAGTGAAGAACGTTACCGCAGTTTTTTTTCTCAGGTTTCGGAAGGGGTTTACAGGTTTGAAAGTGATGAACCTATGGATATCAGCCTACCGGTCGAAGAACAAATTGATTTCATTTATGACCACATGTTTATAGCCGAATGTAATCAGTCTTTCCAGAAAATGTATGGGATTGCTGATGAAAAAGAAATAATCGGCAAAAGTCACATCGATTTTCATGGAGGGCGTAACAATCCAGTAAACCGAAATACTTTGCGCGAGTTTATCAGTAATGGTTACCGCTTAGAGAATGCCATGACCGAAAAAATTAACCAAAATGGCCAATTGATGTTCTTTAGCAACAACTCATTGGGAATTATTGAAAATAACCATTTGGTCAGAATTTGGGGAACACAGACTGATATTACCGAAAAAACGAAATCAGATCAGGTACAGCAAGTGCTTTATACCATTTCCAATGCAGCTATTTCTACTACCGACTTGGTCGAATTGGTTGAAATAATCAGTATCCAACTCAGTAAACTGCTCGATGCATCCAATTTTTATTTCGCCTTTTATGATGAAGCCAGTGGAATGTTATCAACCCTGTACAATAAAGATGAGGTTGACCAGATTGATTCCTGGCCAGCAGAAAAGTCGCTAACCGGCTATATTATTAAAAATCAGAAGTCGTTGCTAGCCAGTAAAACAGATATGCTAAAATTTATAGAAGTAGGTGAAATTGAACTCATTGGCGCCCTCTCCGAAATTTGGCTTGGTGTACCGCTTATTCTTGGCAAAAAGGCGATAGGAGCCATCGTTGTTCAAAGTTACGATAACCCGTTTGCCTATACCGAAAAAGACCAGCTGATGCTCGAATTTATTTCGGACCAGATCTGTATATCGCTCGAACGTAAAAAAGCCGAACAGGAAATAAAAGAAGCATTGTCCAAAGCACAGGAATCTGATCGGTTAAAATCTGCTTTCCTTGCCAACATGAGTCACGAAATCCGAACCCCGCTTAACGCCATCATTGGTTTTTCCGAGTTGATCCGTGACCCGGCTTTTGAACCTGAACAACAGGATGAATTTGCACAGTTAATCAACGACAGTGGGAATAATTTGCTTTCCATTCTCAGTGACATCATGGATATTTCCAAAATTGAAGCAGGACAAGTGAACGTCATAAAACATAAGGTTCTGGTAAATAAACTAATCACATCGATACAAAAAGAATTTGCCCGAAAAGCTGAAAAGAAGGGAATTGAATTAAGGCTAAATCATTCAAATCCGCTTGATAAAGTCGAAATTGATACTGATGAAACCAAAATAAGGCAGATTATGGGCAACTTTTTAAGTAATGCCCTCAAATTTACAGAGGAAGGTTTTATTGAGTTAGGAATCGAAGCGGAGGAAAAATTTGTCAGGCTTTACGTAAAAGATACTGGAATAGGAATTCCTGTAACCTATCATGATAAAATATTTGAACGTTTCAGGCAGGTTGAAACTTCTCATACCCGGAAGTATGGTGGCAATGGATTAGGCTTATGTATTTCTAAAAGCCTGGTCGAATTGCTTGGAGGGACGATTGGAATGGAATCGGAAGAAGGGAAAGGTTCCATATTTTATATTACAATTCCGAGAAAATAGAGACTTCAGTTCAGAATTTTTCGAGTTTCTTGTTGAAATTCAGGAGTGTTATTCTCAGTTTCTTAAGTGTAAATTTTGAGATTTAAACAGGAATAAATTGACTTATTGGCAATTAGTTAGTTTATTGTCATCTCATCGATTTAATTGTGCATAATGTTTAGATAATAGTACTGTGCATTCAACGATTTTTAATAGTTTTGTAACACCTGATTTCTACCATAGAAAACTACTTTATGGAATATAATTTTCTCGGCAAAACAATATTGATTGTGGAAGACGAAGTCGTCAATCAGTTCTTTTTTGAAAAATCATTAAAGAAAACGAGGGCGAACCTGTTTTTCGTTCGAAATGGGCACGATGCGATTGAGATGTTCAAGGAAAACAGTGAAATTGATTTGGTTTTGATGGATGTCAGGCTTCCCGGTATGGATGGTATTGATACTATGGCACAGATAAAGCAGTTAAATCCCGAGATTCCAATCATCATTCAAACGGCCAGTGTTCTCCCTTCAATTTATGAAAGTGCTTTTGAAAACGGGTGCAACGAGTTTGTCACCAAGCCCATCAACATGGATACTTTGCTGATCATCCTGAAAAAATATCTGATTTACTAACTGCCGATACTATCCAACTGGTGGATAAAAAGCATTTTTGAAGTGTTCCAATTCGAAACCATTCCTGGTAAAAATTATTGAAATGACATCAAACCGGGTATCGCAGGTTATGTTGTGCTCAAAAATGTAAGCTTCGGCAGCATTCACTAAAAACCTGATTTTTTTGTTTGAAACAGCCTCAGAAGGGTGTTCATAAGAATCACTTCCACGCGCTTTTACTTCAACAATCACCAGTTCATTGCCATCCTTTGCAACAATATCCAGTTCAAGATGTTGCGAAAACCAGTTGATCTGCACTATTTCGTAGCCAATCTCTTTGAGGTGGGCAACAGCAAGTTCTTCGCCCCTTCGCCCTAATTCGAATGCTTTGCTCATGGTTCTAACCGGATTAACCGCACCTTTTCGGCCACCTCAAGCTGGTAGCGACCGCCAAGCATTACCGCCAGATTTTTTGGAATATGCCCAATAGGAAAGTCAAAGCAAACCGGAAAATTGTAACCCGAAACGGCTTCCAAAATAATTTCACTTGCTGTTTTTCCAAACGGACTTTCATTGTCTTTCATTTCAGTGAATCCGCCAACCACCATCCCTGCCAGGTTCCGGAGCTGACCGGTCATTTTTAGGTTTTGCATCATCCGGTCGAGATGGTACAGGTATTCTCCTACGTCTTCAATAATCAGAATCTTGCCTGAAGTGTCGAGTTGCCAAGGTGTTCCCTGTAAGCAATAAAGGAGAGAAAGATTCCCACCCACCAGTTCACCGGAGCTGATGCCTTTGCGGTTCATTTGATGACTGGCAACTTCGCATTGAGATCTTCCTGAGGAAAGTACTTCAATCAGGCTCAGAAAACTCCGTGTAGTTTTTTTAGCCTCGAGGAAAAAACCGGGCATGCTTCCATGAATACTGGCCAATCCAAGCTTATTCAGCACTGCATGAAGTACAGTCACATCGCTGAAGCCGATCAACCATTTGGGATTTTTCAGTAATTCTGAAAAATCCAGTTTTTCGATGATTCGAACGGTACCATACCCACCACGGGCACAAAGAATGGCTTTGGTTACCGGATCGTTTATGGCTTCCTGCAAGTCAGTCGCACGTTGCTGGTCGGTTCCTGCATATTGAAAATGTTTGTCGAAAACATGTTTTCCTATCAAAACTTCGTAACCTTCATCCTGCAAAAGTTGAATTCCCGGAAGAATTTTATCTTTCTGTACTTTTCCGGCAGGAGAAATAATCCGGATTCGGTCGCCTGGTTTAAGATAAGGAGGAATGATCATTTAGTTTTCAGTAAATCTCTGATTTCAGCTAATAATACTTCTTCATTGGATGGAGGTGGTGGAGCTGGCGCTTCAGCCGGAGCTTCCTCTTTCTTTTTCAACTTGTTCATACCTTTAATCATCATAAAAATCGCAAATGCGATGATCAGAAAATCGACAGTAGATTGGATGAAATTTCCATAATTAATGGCAACTGCCTGAGTGGTGATATTATGCGCAGCATCCATTACCGGATCTTTTAGAGTAATTTTCAAATCTGTAAATTTTACACCACCCAAAAGAAGACCAATTGGCGGCATAATGACATCGGAAACTACCGAACTGACGATTTTCCCGAAAGCGCCTCCAATGATGATACCAACTGCCATGTCGACAACATTTCCGCGCATAGCAAAAGCCTTAAATTCATCGACTAATTTCATACCTGTAGTTTTTTGGTTTAACATTTTGAACTATATAAAATTTGATATCGGTCAAAAGAAAGCAATTATCCAAATTTCAAATACTTTTCAGGGTTGTATATCACATCTAATTTCTGAAAAATTAATTCTATTTCAAATTTATTATGGCCTAATATTTCGCCATCAGCTTCACCTGCAATGTTATGAGCCGAACTGATTAAAATATGACATGCTTTATGGGTTGAAACACGGGGATCTTTAATAAACTCGCCGGAATAAAGTCCTGCAAGATTCCGGAGTATTCCAAATATACCTATTTTGCGAATGATTGTAACTTCAAATTGTCCATTGTTGGGTATTGCCCCCGGGGCTTGCATCATACCACCGCCGTTGTATTTCCCAATACCAATGCTGGCCGAAAAAATTAACTCATTAATTTCCTTTCCATCAATAACGATGCGGGTTTTAGCAGTCTGATAATTCCAGAAACTTGAGCCAAGAGCCTGTAAGTAAAGCGAAATTCCTTTCTTCCCCTTGTCTTTTAATTGATTTGTTTTTTCAGCAACCATGGCATCGAAGCCAAATCCGGCCATATTGGCAAAACAACAAGTTTGCATGGTTTCACTCTCAGGAAAAGTGATTCGTCCCACATCCTGACGCATGGTATCTCCCTGAAGAATGATATTTATTGCAGTCTGATAATCATTTGGAACGCCAAAGGTTTTAATCCAGTCGTTACCGGTTCCAACCGGAATCATACCAATGATTATTTCGTCAGGGGGGCAGGCTGTTTGTTTAAAAATGCCATTTACAGCTTCGTTCAAAGTACCGTCTCCGCCGGCAACAATCAGGTTCCGGTAACCATTTTCAACGGCTTGAATCGTTAATTGAATGGTATGTTTCGGAAATTCTGAAATTGCCAGTTCGTATAAAAAATCTGATTTATTAAGTAAGTTGGCTATTACTGTCTGATCTCTTTTCCCGCGACCCGATCCTGCATGTGGGTTCAGAATAACAAACCACTTTTTTTTCTGGAAATTACCCATAGTGAAAAATGAAAAATCAAGCCATCAAGATAAAGAAAAAAGCATTCAGAAAAAAGTGATCAGTCTCAGTGATCAGTGTTCAAGAAGTCGGAAGATGGAAGACCGGAGACGCGCACCGTTCCCTGAGCGCGAAGCAGTCAAAGGGAGTGGTCAGTCGCAGTCAACAGTCTTCAGGAAAGAGGAAAGGGTCATTAATCCCTCAGTATATTGGCAAGCAGCCCATAAACAAATAACTGAGTAAAATTGAGCCGTTGGGGTTTAGCCCAGAATGGGCGAAATAGATTAGCCCAGGGCAAACAACGAAGGAGTGTCGCCCTGGGTCGGAAAAGACACGAATGAAACCGTCCGCGTGAAAGTGTTTTCAATGCAAAAACCTGCTTTCGGACGGAATGGAAAGGTGTAAAAAAGTAGTTACATTAGAGAATTACTTATCCCAGAATCAGTTCAGCCAGTTCATCGACCGAACCAACTATAAAATCGGGATTGCAACTTCTTAAAGTGTCCGGCGTTCCAAAACCGTAACTTACAGCAACAGCGCTGATTTTATTCTCCCTGGCTCCTATCAGGTCGTAATGAGTATCGCCAACCATGACTACCGATGAAGATGGGAGAATTTGGTGTCGCTCAATCAGCCTGGCAATGAGTTGACCTTTTCCCGAGTGTTTTCCGGTGGCTTCTGCACCTTGCAGATCGGTGATGTATCGATCGAATTCGAAATAACTGATGATTTTCCTGGCATACTTTTCCAATTTCGAGGTAACCACATAAACCTGTTTTCCTGAACGGTGTAATGAGTGGAGCAATTCAGCAATTCCGGAATACGGCTCATTCTCGTATAGCCCCTTTTCGCCAAAATATACCCTGAAATGTTCTACCGCCAGATTGACATCCTGCTCATTTAGTCCAAACAGGTTTTTAAACCCATCCTGAAGCGGTGGCCCGACAAAGCGTTCCAGGATTTCATCACTGTAGCTATCAATCTGCATTTGCTTCAGCGCATATTTCAGCGAATTACCAATTCCCAGGCGTGGGTTGGTCAGTGTTCCGTCAAGATCGAAAAGTAGGTGTGAAAAGTAGGGCATAAGAAATATTATTGGGTAGAGACGTAAAATTTTACGTCTCTACATATCTTAAACATTAGCCTTTGTTTTTTAAGGTCGTTGTTCTGCGTATTATTCAGAAAGCCTGTTACGCTTTTTCAGATAATAATGCCACAAAAAATAAACAGCCAAAGAACGGTATGGCTTCCATTTTTCGGCATGCAACAGAATTTCATCTTTTGTTTGGGCCCCACTCAATTCCTTCATGGTATTGACTACGGCAATGTCGCCGACCGGGAAAATGTTTTTTGACTGGAGGCAAAACATCAGGTAAACATCGGTAGTCCAATTTCCAATGCCATTGATGCTGGTGAGCTGTTTTCGTATTTCTGTTTCGTTTAAAAGCGGCAATTTTTCCAGGTCAATATCACCATTTTGGATGGACTGGGATAGAGCGCGAAGATAGTTGGCTTTTTGCCGGCTGATCTGGCAACTTCTCATTTCCTCGTTGGTAAGTCGGAGAACATTTGAGGGAGTGAATTCTTTTAGATAATCGTTGAGTTTGAGAAAATGGGCTTTTGCAGAAGCTAGACTTACCTGTTGCTCCAAAATCATTTGTGAAAGAGTAGCGAACCCTTGTGGTCTGGTCCAGTTTGGAGGAATTCCATATTTTTCGATAATAAAAGGAAATATTTTATCGTTGCTCACCAGTTGCTCAATGTCTTTTGTATTGACAATAGTTGAAAAAGCACTCTCGTTAACATCCATCATAGTTTGTTTCATCAGAATTATCAATTGACAGAAAATCAGGAATTATAGGGAGATCCAGATTCGTTTTTTGGTACGGCTGATCGTTTTAGCCTTTTCTTCAAGCAAATCGTAATCGGCTTTTCGGTTTTCAATAAACTCTTTAAATGATTCTTCGGTTAACCATTCATCAATAACCAGGAAGATACCATCACCTTCGCCGCTTTCCAGAATATCCGTTCCCTGGTAATCGGGCGATTTACTCAAAAATTTCACCCAATCTCCTTTGGCATCATAAAAATGCTCAAACTTTTCGCGCTCTTTGAATTTTACTTTTAATTCCCAGATAACCTGAACCATACCGTATCATTTTAATGGTCAGCAAAGATGAGGAAAAAGTAGTTCAGAATCAACCTTTGTTAAGCTCCTAAATCCCAATGTCATTTAGTTAAGCCCGTTTAGGGCGAAATGTTAATGACGACGGGTGCAACCCGTTGTTGAGGAACCACTGTTTATGTTGAACTCCTGATCAGGGGTTCAATGTTTGCTTTCTTTAACCCGACGGTTTCGCCGCCGGTGATTACATTTAATCCCATTCGGGATTTTAAAGTCAATCATGTTTATTAACTATATGACTTTGGGATTTTGAGGTGAAAGAGAAGCTTTACAATCTTTTTAACTCACCATTAAATGAATACGTTTTCCCTTTTTTGGTATCCATTTCAATAACTTTCTCACCATAACGAAGAATACATTTACTGCCGGCTTTCGAAAGTACCTGAACCTTTTTTAGTTTGCCATCACTCCAGTTGAACGACAATTCGAAACCGCCACGGGCACACACACCTGATATTTTTCCTGAAGGTAAAGCATCGGGCAAAGCTGGAAGGATGGAAATATCATTCAATTGACTTTGGACAAGCATTTCGATCATACCTGCAGGAGCGCCAAAATTGCCGTCGATCTGGAATGGCGGATGTGCATCAAACAGGTTGGTGTAAGAACCGCCGCCGCCAGAGTATACTACATCATCAATCTGTACCGGACGGAAAAGCAGTTTTACCATTTCGTAAGCATGGTTACCGTCGAGAAAGCGCGCCCAGAAGTTTATTTTCCAGGCCAGGCTCCAGCCTGTTCCATCGTCGCCCCGATAAATGAGCGACTGACGTGCAGCTTTCATTAAATCAGGAGTTTCTTTCCAGTTAATTTCGGTTCCCGGATGAACGCCCCACAAATGTGATACATGGCGGTGTTTGTCGGCCGGATTGTCGCGATCTTCCATCCATTCCTGCAGTTGTCCATGTTTCCCAATTTGGTTGGGCGCAATCTTTGGAAGCATTTCTTTCAGTTTACCGGCAAATGTCTGATCGGTTCCCAGAATATCAGAAGCTTCAATGCATGAACGAAACAATGCCCGGATTATTTGATGATCCATGGTTGGACCGGCAACCAAACCTCCATTTTCAGGAGAATTGGAAGGAGTACTGATGAGGTATCCGGTTTTTGGATCTTGAATAAGGAATTGGGTAAAAAATTCTGCGGCTCCTTTCATAAGTGGGTAAGCTTGTTCGGCAAGGAATTGTTTATCCTGTGAAAAAAGGTAATGTTCCCATAAATGACGGCTAAGCCAGGCTCCGCCAGTCACCCAAATTCCGTGGTTCGAATGGTTGATGGGAGCAGTACCCCGCCAGATGTCGGTGTTATGGTGCAGTACCCAACCCGGTGCGTTGTAATGTTCCCGGGCGACTATTTTCCCGGTTTCGGCGCAATCGGCAATCATGTGGTAAAGTGGTTCCTGACATTCTGCAAGATTAGCCACCTCAACCGGCCAATAGTTCATTTCAGTATTGATGTTAACGGTCCATTTACTGTCCCATGCCGGAGCCAGCTGATCGTTCCAGATTCCCTGCAGATTGGCAGGCTGTGTTCCGGGGCGGCTGCTCGAAATCAACAGATATCGTCCATATTGAATATACAAAGCCAGAAGTTGCGGATCCTTTGCTTCTTTCGAAAATGCCACTATCCGTTCATTGGTCGGTAATTTTGATTGTTCAGTTTCTGAAAAACGGACATCAAAACGGTTGAATAATTTCTGATAATCGGCAATATGAAAGTCGCGGATTTGTTTGTAGGTTCTGTTTTCCAGACTGGCCATAATTTGCTGCACTTTTTGCTCCGGATTTCCGCTCACATCTTTATAGCTGATGTAATTGGTTGCGGCCGTTAAATAGATGGTGGCCGTTTTTGCTCCTGAAACCGAAAGCTGATTGCCAGTTGCAGAAACCGTTCCGTCCGAAACAACTTTTAGCGAAGCGACTCCCCGCAAAGCACCGTCTTTTACCTGAACTTTCAAGGATAAGCTGTTTCCACTGGCTTCTACAGTTTTAGCTTCGTGGAGGGCATCAAAATCCAATGTGAAATTCAGAGCCTTTGTATGGTCGGCTGTTAGCCTGATGGCAATAACCTGATCCGGATTTGAAGCCAGATACTCGCGGGTAAAATTGATTCCGTTTGAACTGTATGAAACTTTGTGCACAGCTTCCTTCAGGTCGAGTTCACGTCGGTAATTGGTAACTGAAGCCTGATTAAGAAAGTGCAGATTTAAATCGCCAAATGCCTGATAGGTTTTTTGGTAGAGCGGGACACTCATAAATTCTTTCATGGCCAGCTCTTCTGCTTCTTTTTGTTTCCCCTCAAAAAGTAATTGCCTGATGGTATCCAGATATTTTACTGATCCTTTGTGTGCATAATCGTTCGGTGAGCCGTTCCAAAGAGTTTCCTCATTAAACTGGATTCGGTCGTTTTCGACGCCACCAAAAATCATAGCACCAAGCCGTCCATTCCCGATTGGCAAAGCTTCCGTCCATTTCCGGGCAGGTTTGGTGTACCAGAGTTTAAGGTTATCAGTTGATTCTTTTGCTGAAGAAAAGTTAGCACATGTAAAAGTTAGAATCAGAAAAAACAGAAAGGATTTTATTTTCATTGGTTCAAGGTTTTGATCAGTCAACGAAAATAATCATTTTATAGACTTTGCAGTTCATATCTGTTTCTGAGAATAACAAAAAAGGTATAAAAACTGTAGATTTCAGATTTCTATTAAACTTACCATCTGCCCTGAAGGCCTTCTTCAAGCGCCCGTTTGTAGTTTTCCAGATTGAATTTATACAAAGCTGGCGCTTTGTGCGCTACTCCCTGTCTCACTTCCTCCAATCGGGTTAAAATATTGTAGGCAATTATTTTACGTTGGAAATTACGTCGGTCAAGTTCCTTCCCCAAAATGGTTTCATACAACTTTCGAAGTTCCGACAGGGTAAATTTTTCAGGAAGCAAATTGTAGCCAATCGGTTGAAAGGTAAGTTGCATACGGAGTGTTTCCAGTGCTTTTTGCAGAATCTGATTGTGATCAAGCATTAAGTTCCCGATACTGTCCAGATTAATCCATTCACAAATAGTTGAAAGCTCATCAGGCTGAGGTTGAACCTGCGAAAACTCGACCAATGCATAAAATCCAACCGAGATAAACCGCTGATCAAACCACGATTTTTCAGGATAAGTCTTTCCTGACAAAATCAAATCTGAAACAGCCGGATTATGTTTTGACCGTTGCGGATCGCTGAAAATATTAAATTGATGTAAGAAGATTTCATCCAGGCCTGTCCTTTCTTTCAAAACCCTGTTGGCCGCAACTTCCATCGACTCATCTTCACAAACAAAACCACCCGGTAATGCCCATGTCCCGGTATTTTTCATTTGTAGTAAAAGCACTTTCAACTGGTTGTTGTGAAAACCAAAAACCACACAGTCCAGCGAAATATGTTTTAGAAAATCTTTCATTTATATTGTCTTTTTTTTATCAGTTACCAGATCAGTTTTCATTTCATTTTCCTCCTGCAAAGCTAATTTTTTCAGCATAATTAACACATCGCACGACTTTGCTCGTTCCGGAATAAACCAACTGAATGGCAATCAAATGATTTCTTTTTTGGATTTTGAAATATACAAATAAAAAACTATCATTGTGTCGTAGTGACACAAAGAATTTTTAAACTTAAATCGTATCATATATGAAAATTAAATGGCTTCGCTCAACAATGGTTTTTACCGTTGTGTTTTCCCTATTTTTATTGGCTTTTCAAGTAAAAGCTGCTTCTGCAAAATCGTCTGACAACCAGAAGGTACAACAGATTATTTCAAAGATGACCCTTGAACAAAAGGCACAGTTAGTAATTGGTTCCGGGATGTTTTTCGAAATGCCCGATTCGATACAGGCATTAATGCCTCCGGGATTTAACGGGTCAATTGATTCGAAGGATCCGGTATATGTTGAAATGGTTAAAAAAATCAGGAAATATTTGCCTGGTGCAGCCGGCAATTCAGCCGAATTTCCCGGTTTAGGAGTTGCCACCCAGGTTTTAACCGACGGACCTGCTGGTTTGCGGGTTCAGCCAACCCGCAAAGGCGATTCAAAAACTTATTATTGCACCGCATTCCCGATTGGTACTGTTTTAGCTTCGTCTTGGGACATCGATTTGATTTACAAGGTTGGTCAGGCCATGGGTAATGAAGTAAAAGAGTACGGATCTGATGTTTTGCTTGCTCCAGCTCTGAATATCCAACGCGATCCGCTTTGTGGCCGTAACTTCGAATATTATTCAGAAGACCCGTTGGTTGCCGGAAAAACTGCTGCTGCAATGGTAAAAGGTATTCAGTCGAATGGTGTTGGAACTTCAATCAAACACTTTGCGGCCAACAACTCAGAGACAAACCGAATGACTGTAAATACGATTGTAAGTGAACGTGCTTTACGCGAAATTTACCTGAAAGGGTTTGAAATTACGGTGAAAGAAGCTCGACCCTGGACGGTAATGTCTTCCTACAACAAAATCAATGGCACTTATACTTCTGAAAGTCACGATTTGCTAACCAAAATTTTGCGCAACGACTGGGGATTTCAGGGATATGTAATGACCGACTGGGGTGGTGGAAGTGATGTGGTTGCCCAGATGATTGCCGGAAACGACATGATTCAGCCAGGACAACCAAAACAAATTGAGGAATTGGTAGCCGCAGTAAAAGGTGGTAAACTCGACGAAAAAATACTGGATCGTAATGTTGGTCGGATTTTGACCATCATGATGAAAGCTCCGCGTTACAACAAATATCCTTATTCGAATACTCCTGATCTAAAAGCAAATGCTCAGGTTACCCGACAGGCTGCAACCGATGGTATGGTTCTGTTGAAAAACGATAAAAATGCCCTTCCAATTCCCTCAGGAGCTAAAAACATTGCTGCTTTCGGAAATACTTCATACGATTTTATTTCAGGCGGAAGCGGTAGCGGAGACGTAAACGAAGCCTATACCATTTCGTTGTTCGAAGGTTTGACCAACGGTGGATTTACTCCGGATGAAACGTTGACAACAGTTTACACAGCTTATATGGACCACGTCAAGGCTCAAATGCCTAAATCAGACAATCCAATGATGGCTTTGATGATGGGCAAACAACCCATTTCGGAAATGACTGTTACCACTAATTTGGCTAAGAAATTTGCCGAAAAATCGGATATTGCCCTGATTACCATTGGCCGGAATGCAGGTGAAGGCCGCGACCGTACTGATACCGAAGGCGATTTCAGACTAAACAAAACAGAAAAAGACATGATTAAAAATGTGGCTGAAGCATTTCATGCCAAAGGTAAAAAAGCTATTGTTGTGCTGAATGTTCCCGGGGTGGTCGAAGTGGCAAGCTGGCGCAATATGGTCGATGCTATTTTGGTTGCATGGCAGCCTGGACAGGAAGGCGGAAACTCGGTGGTTGACGTGCTGAGTGGAAAAGTTAACCCATCGGGAAAACTTGCAGTTACTTTTCCGATGTCTTACTCCGATACTCCTTCTGCAAAAAACTTTCCGGGAGTTGCCGAAAAATCGGACAAGAAAGACGATGCTCCCGACCAATCCGGATTTTCTTTCATGCGACGTGTGCCTTGGGAAATGAATTATGAAGATGATATTTACGTTGGCTACCGCTATTACAATACCTTCAAAGTTCCAGTGGCCTACGAATTTGGCTATGGATTGTCGTATACCAAATTCGATTACTCGAACCTGAAATCAAGTACATCTGACTTCAAAGGCAAATTCACTGTTTCTGTTGATGTTAAAAATACAGGATCGGTTGCCGGTCGCGAAGTTGTTCAGGTGTATATTGGTTCACCTTCAGGAAAGATGAAAAAACCGGAAGAAACATTGACTGCTTTTGGAAAAACCAAATTATTGAACCCAGGCGAATCACAAACATTGAGTTTCACGATTGAAACCAAAGATTTCGCTTCATTTGACGAAGCTACATCATCGTGGATTGCAGAAGCCGGGAATTACGCTCTGAAAGTGGGGGCATCTTCGTTAGCCATTAAACAAACCGGGAGCTTCAAAATCGCGAAGGAATTGAATGCAGGTAAAGTAACCAAAGCGCTTGCTCCTTCTCGCGAAATCAACAAGCTGGTTTCGAAATAACCTTGAAAACCATATAGACACATAGGACACATAGTTTATTCTTATTATTCTTCTATGTGATCTATGTGCCTATGTGGTTAATAATCAAATTTTAAAACATAGATTACTTATGAAAAACCTAACTAAACTTATTGCATTTGGCCTTTTATCCGTAATGGTAACAGGCTACGGATGCAGCCCGAAATGGACTGAAACCGATAAAGGAACGTTCAAACAAATTACCAATGAAGGTGGCCAAACATTAGGCTATTCTTCAACTTCGGGAGTAAAAATTCTAACTGTTGACCGCCTTGCTTTTAAAGACCTGAACAAAGACGGCAAGCTCGATGCCTACGAAGACTGGCGGTTGCCGGTTGACGAACGTGCAAAGGACCTGGCATCAAAAATGACAGTTGATCAGATTGCCGGATTGATGCTTTATAGTGGCCATCAGGCTATTCCGGCAATGGGCAGAGGACTCTTTGGTGGAACATACAACTCAAAACCTTTTAAGGAAAGTGGAGCTCAATCAAGTGATTTGACTGATCAGCAAAAGAAATTTTTAACCGATGATAATCTTCGCCATGTGCTGATTACTTCGGTTGAAAGTCCGGCAATTGCAGCCCAATGGAACAACAATGCGCAGGCTTTGGTTGAAGGCATTGGTTTAGGAATACCTTCGAATAACAGTTCCGATCCTCGTCATGGCAGCGATTCGTATGCCGAATTTAATGCCGGCGCCGGTGGCAAAATCTCCATGTGGCCTGGAACTGTGGGTATTTCTGCATCGTTCGATCCACAGTTGATGAAGCAGTTTGGCGAAATAGCTTCAAAAGAATACCGTGCCTTGGGTATTGCAACTGCACTTTCTCCCCAGATTGATTTGGGTACTGAACCACGCTGGAACCGTTTCGACGGAACAATGGGCGAAGACCCAAACCTGGCTGCAGATATGGCACGGGCTTATGTTGATGGTTTTCAAACTTCAACCGGCACTGAGGAAATTTCAGGAGGTTGGGGTTACAAAAGCGTGAACGCTATGGTGAAACACTGGCCGGGAGGTGGTCCGGAAGAGGGCGGCCGCGATGCCCATTTTGGCTACGGCGCGTATGCTGTTTATCCGGGTAAAAACATAAAAGATCATCTGAAACCCTTTACTGAAGGGGCTTTCAAGCTTGAAGGTAAAACCGGAATGGCATCGGCAGTAATGCCGTATTACACGATTTCGTTTAACCAGGATACAGTGAATGGAGAAAACGTGGGCAATGCCTATAATAAATACCTGATTACCGACTTGCTTCGCGGTAAATATGGTTACGATGGTGTGGTCTGCACCGACTGGATGATTACCAAAGACACTAAAAATGTGTTTGTTTTCCAGGGAAAATGCTGGGGTGTAGAGAATTTATCCGAAGCCGAACGCCATTACAAAGCCATTGAAGCAGGAGTTGACCAGTTTGGCGGAAACAACGAAATGGGTCCGGTGATTGAAGCCTACAAAATGGGAGTTGCCGCTCATGGTGAAGAGTTTATGCGCAAACGTTTCGAGCAGTCGGCTGTGCGTTTGCTGCGCAATATTTTCAGGGTTGGCTTGTTCGAAAATGCGTATCTGGATGTAGCTGAAACTGAAAAAGAAGTGGGTAATTCTGAATTCATGAAAGCCGGATACGACGCACAATTGCGTTCAGTCGTAATGCTGAAAAATCATGAGAAGACGCTTCCGGTTAAGAAACTGATGAAAGTTTACATCCCGAAGAAATATATTCCGGGAGGACGGAACTGGTTTGGTGTTGAAACCAAAGAAAGCTGGAAAGATGCCGTTAATCCTGAAGTTGCAAAAAAATATTTTCAGCTTGTAGAAAAGCCTGAAGAAGCCGATTTCGCATTGGTTTGCATCGACAGCCCGAAAGGTGGAGTAGGCTATCTGGAAGACGATGTGAAAAAGAACGGAAACGGATATGTGCCAATTAGTTTGCAGTATAGTCCGTACAAAGCCGAATTTGCCCGTGAAACCAGTCTTGCAGGTGGTAGCCCGTATGAAAGTTTCATCAACCGTTCATACAAAGGAAAAACTACCATCGCATCAAATCTTCAGGAAATGAAGACAGTTAACGAAACCAAAGCAAAAATGGGAATTAAGCCGGTAATTGTCGTGGTACGGGTTTCCAATCCAATGGTTTTTTCGGAGATCGAGAAAAGCGCGAGCGCCATTCTGGTTCAGATGGGAGTTCAGGATCAGGCGATCATGGATATTTTGACAGGAATAGCTGAGCCTTCAGCATTATTACCATTCCAGATGCCTGCTGATATGAAAACCGTCGAGGAGCAATTCGAAGATGTTGCCCGCGATATGAAATGCTATGTAGATGCTGATGGTAATACCTACGATTTTGCCTTCGGAATGAATTGGAGTGGGGTGATCAACGATGCAAGGGTTGCCAAATACAAAAAGTAAGATCTCAAATTCTAAATGCCAGATTCAATATGTTCCTGCCTTTCGTTTCTCAAAACGGGGCAGGAATCATTTTTTATTCATGAAGAAAATAGTTATTAATTGCCTGATATTGTTTGGGATAATTTGTCTAAAAAGTTCATACGGGCAATCGCTTTCAGCTGAAGTAGCTGGTATGGAATCGGCTTGGTCTTTGAGTGGTTCTTTTAATACGAAACTCAGTAAAACCAGTAAATTGAGTTTTTCGAATATAAGCCGCATCAGCTCCGATTATCTTGGGATAGAAGATCCGCAAATGTTGATTATGACCAATTTGGGGTATGCTGTTGCGCCAAAATTGAAATCTACTATTGGGGGGATTTATACCGATGCCGGCGGTTTAAAGCCATCAATCGGCTTACAATATATGGTCGCCAAAAAAAATGTTCTTTGGATGTTGTTCCCAAACTTAGACATTGGCAAACAACCCGATCTGATGACCATTTCAATGGTTCAGTATCTACGGACTATTTCCGAAAAAATGAAATTTGTTGCACGGATGCAGTCATTGTGTATTCTGGGTAGTACAGGCCATTTGTTTAGTACGTTAAGGTTTCGAAGTGGATTTATTCGTGGGAAATATCAATTTGGTGTAGCTTCCGACTTCGATTTTTATGGAAGTGATTTTGTTATGGCCAAAAACTTTGGATTGTTTTTGCAATATCAGGTATTCTGATTTTAAAATTTAACCAAAACAATTCAGGTATTATGCGATGTCTGGAAATATTAAGGAAAATCGAGTGAGCGAAGATTGGACAGTTATATTACTTCAATTGCTATTCTTCAGTCGATTACAAGGATTATTAATTTCGTTTTAACACAAAGTTAGGGTAATTTTATTTTTGGCTATAAAAAACCCGCCTTCTCGTAAGAAAGCGGGTTCCATTTATAGAGTGTAAGCAACCGATCCGCCTTTACGACGGTACTGAGGCTTACGAAAACCGCACCAACAGTAGTTGGCGCAATTATGGAAGCCCCTCCTAACCTCCCCGAAGGGGAGGAATTTGGGAATATCGTTGAATAAAATCTTTACACATTTTTAGCCACATCCAGTCCTCCCCCTTGGGGGAGTTAGAGGGGGCTCTTATTTTATCTCCGACCCGTTTTTAACGGGCGTGGTTGGGGTCACAAATTTCAGCGAACCATCGGTATCCTGGGCCATCAGGATCATTCCCTGCGACAGGATTCCTTTCAGTTCGCGCGGTTCGAGGTTCACCAGAATGCTCACCTGCTGACCGATAATTTCTTCCGGAGCGTAATATTCGGCAATGCCCGAAACTACGGTGCGTTTGTCAATTCCGGTGTCGATGGTCAGTTTCAGCAGCTTTTTAGTTTTCGGCACACGCTCAGCTTCCAGAATGGTTCCGGTACGGATGTCCATTTTATTGAAATCATCGAAGGTGCAGTTTTCTTTTGCAGGTGAAGCAGTTGCATTTGCAGCTTCGTTGGCTTTTTTGGTGGCCAGCAGCTTGTTCACCTGTTTTTCGATCACTTCATCTTCAATTTTTTCGAACAGCAGTTCCGGAGTGTTGGTCTGATGGCCAGCTTTTAACAGGTCGGTGCGTCCAAGATTACTCCAGTTTAATTCGTCCATATTCAGGAATACACGCAGTTTGTCCATGCTGAACGGCAGGAAAGGCGCGAAAATAATTGTGAGGTTGGCGGTGATCTGCAAACAGACATTCATGATGGTTTCCACACGAAAAGGATCGGTTTTAACCACTTTCCAGGGTTCGGCATCGGCCAGATATTTGTTGCCAAGTCGTGCCAGGTCCATGGCGTATTTCAGCGCTTCGCGGAAACGATATTGCGAAATGCTTTTTTCTACCTCAGCTTTTATGGCAGAAATTTCAGCCAAAGCGGCTTTATCTGCTTCAGTAAGCACGCCACAAGCCGGAACTTTTCCATCGTAATATTTTTGGGTCAGAACCAGCGCCCGATTCACGAAATTGCCCAAAATGGCCACCAGTTCGTTGTTGTTGCGGGTCTGAAAATCTTTCCAGGTAAAATCATTGTCTTTGGTTTCCGGAGCGTTTGCCGTGAGCACATATTTCAGCACATCTTCCTTGCCCGGAAATTCTTCCAGATATTCGTGCAGCCAGACGGCCCAGTTGCGCGATGTGGAAATTTTATCACCTTCCAGATTCAGGAATTCGTTAGCCGGAACATTGTCGGGCAAAATGTACGTTCCTTCGGCTTTCAGCATGGCTGGGAAAATGATGCAGTGGAACACAATATTGTCTTTCCCGATAAAATGCACCAATTTGGTTTCCGGGTCTTTCCACCATTTTTCCCATTCAGGAGTTAATTCTTTGGTAGCCGAGATGTAGCCAATCGGGGCGTCGAACCAAACATACAGCACTTTGCCTTCGGCTTCTTTGAGTGGAACCGGCACACCCCAATTAAGGTCTCGGGTAACTGCACGTGGCTGTAAGCCGCCATCGATCCAGGATTTGCACTGACCGTAAACGTTCGATTTCCATTCTTTGTGACCCTCCAGCAACCATTCTTTCAGCCAGGGTTCGTATTGGTCGAGCGGCAAATACCAGTGCTTGGTTTCCTTCAGCTCCGGCGTGTTTCCGCTGATCATCGATTTCGGGTTGATCAGTTCATTTGGACTCAATGCAGTTCCACAGCTTTCACATTGGTCGCCGTAGGCCCGCTCGAAACCACATTTCGGACAGGTTCCGGTGATGTAACGGTCAGCCAAAAATTGTTTGTTTTCCACATCGTAATATTGCTCCGATGTCTTTTCTATAAACTTTCCCTGCTCATAAATTTTCAGGAAAATCTCGGATGCCGTTTCGTGGTGAATCTGGTTGCTGGTACGTGAATAGATGTCGAACGAAATGCCAAAACGCCCGAACGAATCTTTGATCATGCCGTGGTATTTGTCCACGATATCCTGCGGTGTAACTCCTTCATTCTTTGCTTTCAGGGTAATTGGCACGCCGTGTTCGTCGGAACCGCCGATAAAAGCCACTTCCTGACCGTTCATGCGTAGGTAGCGGGCATAAATATCAGCAGGAACATACACACCGGCAAGGTGGCCAATGTGCACCGGTCCGTTGGCATACGGCAAAGCCGAGGTAATGAGGGTACGTTTATAATCAGTCATTGCAATTGATTTTATTGAGGGTGACAAAGATAGTTGAATATTTGAGTTGAAAGAAAAAAGTGAGTAGTCGCAGTCGCAGTAAACATGCTAATCAGATATTTTTGAGTTTTCTGAGCATCTGAATATCCTGCTCGATTTCTTTCAGGCTTTGTTCTTTTTCCTGCTTAAATTTTTCGAATTCGGCAGTAGATTTTTGGAGGGCGACTTCATGACTGATTTTTCCTGCATGGGTGAGCAATTCACGACCATTGAGTTGGAGAATGGAATCCAGCCGGTTGATCCAGTCAGTCATGTACATGGGAGTGTGTTGTTGCGCCATGGTTTCGGCAAATGCCAAATATTGTTCTACGAGCAGGCCAAGTAACTTGATTTCATCTACATTCAGGTAATTTTTGGCAATACTCACATCGCTTTTCCTGACCAAAGCTGGTGCTTTTTTATCGAACGACTTCATACCCAACAAAGGCAGTGAGGCATCAACCCTGCGGTAAACCAGCTCGGCAGCTGTTTGCTGACTAATTGCCCATAGTAACTTGTTTTGCACCACCTTGAAAAACTCAATGGTCTGTTCGTTTTTAGGATCGTAGTCGATACTTGTGGTATAGATGTCTTTGATCTTCTGATAGAAGAAACGTTCCGAAAGCCTTATCTCACGGATACGTTCCTGTAATTCGTAGAAATAGTTCATCGAATTACCGGATTTGAAACGTTCGTCATTCAATGTAAAACCTTTGATAATGTATTCCTTCAAACGTTGGGTGGCCCAAATGCGGAATTGTGTTCCCTGTGGTGATTTTACCCGGTAGCCCACAGAAATGATGACATCGAGGTTATAATGGATTACATCATAGATTTTACTATCACCGGCAGTATGTCGGAAATTCCGACATACTGAATTTTCATCCAGCTCTCCCTCGAAGAAAACATTTTGAATATGCTCAGTAATAGTTGTCCGGCCCTTACCAAACAGCGTTGCCATTTGGGCTTGTGTAAGCCAAACTGTTTCTTGTTCGAGACGGACATCAATTTTGATGGTTCCCTCAGAGTTTTGGTAGATGATGATTTCGCCGTTGTCCATGAGTTGTAAATTGATGCAATTTAATCATTTTTCGCACTACCATGACTGGGGTTAGAAATCGATAAGCTCTGATAAAAAAGTGTATTTTTATTGGATTAACTTCAAACTAATCAAATGAAACCCGAAATCCCTAAAATTGAGAACAGACAGGCTAAAGCTGCTCGCAACTCACTTATCGTTGCCGCATTCTCTGCGGTTTTGATGGTTATTCCATATTATGAAAGTAATCCACTGAGCGATCTTTGGGGCATCTCATTCATCGCTTTGTGTTCGCTTCTAACCAGCCTGATTGTTGCGTTGATGTACCATAACCGTTCTAAAAAGATGAAGAGCCTGTTGAACCAATCGATGCTTTTAACAGCCTGGAACATGGATCGGGAGATGAAGGATATTTATGTCGCCGAATTTCGCCGCGAAATTTATGCCCGAAGCAAAATGCTTTTGTGGATCATCACCGGATTCTTCGCCTTTTTTATCATTCTTTTCCTTTTCATCGTGAAAGATGATTGGCCGGTATTTCTTGGCATTATGGGTTCGGTTTATCTGGTAATCCTGATTGCCGGACTATCTGCCCCACCATATTATACCTCCCGGAATAGACGAGGTGATGGACATGTGCTGATTGGCGCAAAATACATTTATATCAATGGTTATTTCCACAACTGGGACTTTCCATTGTCAGGGCTGAGCAGTATTGAGCCAATCAGTAAACCTTTCAGGGGAATAGAACTGATCTATTATTTTACTGTTCGAAGAAATGTTCAAACCCAGGAGATACGAATTCCAACTCCGGACTTTATTGATTCAGAAAAGCTTATTGCTCAAATTCAGTCAGAAAATAACTGATTGCATTGATTCAGAAAAACGTATTTCTCAAACAGTAGATGTATTGCTTGTTTTCAGATACATTCTTATTGAAGATACATTTAAAAGTTTCTGGCGGGATTCCGGTTCTAATTTTATCTTCTCACCTGAATAAACTAACGATTCCAGTGGGATTCCGAGATATTCGTGCAGCAAGGTGATCATCTTCAGGCTTAATGGTCTTTTGCCATTCAGAACTTCAGAAACCCGTGTTTTTCCTCCAAACAACGGAGCGAGATCACCCTGTTTAAGGTTCATTTGTTCCATTCTAAAACGGATGGCTTCAATTGGACCTGGAGCCTCAATCGGGTATAATTCCCGTTCGTATTTCTCTACGAGCATAGATAACAATTCCAACTCTTCACCTTGAGCGCTATTGGGTTCAATAGGTTCTTCCGAGCTATTCATCAGGTTGTAGATCCGGCCACAGGCTTCATTATATTCAGCTTCTGTTTTAATTATCTTAGTCTTCATATCTTAATTGTTTTTGCATCAATCTGATCATATTCCGAATGGGTTCCAAACCACACCACAAAGACCAACTTGATTTTAAATTCTATATCTGCAATTAGTCGAAACTCATTGCCTTTTATATTGAAAATTACTCGTTTTGAAGTCAATATACTGGCAGAGCCGTATTTCAGTTTTAGTTCCTGGGCATTGTTCCATTCGCAGTATCGCACCTCATAAATCCAAGCCTTAACCGAACCTTCAGCTTGTTTGTATTTTGGAAGCTTACAAAACTCAATCAATGTCTTTTCTTTGATGATTCTCATATTCTGCAAAGATAAATAAAGTTACCATTTCTGGTAACAGTTGTTGTTTTTTTTGTAATTGACTATTTGCTCTTGAAAACATGAAAAATATCATTAGTTTTACTCGCTTTTTAAAGAAAGATATGTACAATTCACCTTTATACGGAAAAGAATGGAACTGGCGCAACATTAAAATGGAAGCGCGAGAAATCCATATGGTTTTGCGGTCGTAAAGGCCGGGAAAAGGGATTTTCTGCGTTGATGCAGTAAGTCCCTTTTTTTAGTTCAGCCCCCTACCTGCCAGCCGACAGGCTGGAATCCCCCGAAGGGGGACTTTAAGGGAAGTCCAGAATTGATGTTTAGCGAATAAATATTTAATCTTTAAATACTTAAATCATCATGGCCAAACAAAAAAAAATCTATCTCGACGAATCAGAAATGCCTAAGCAATGGTACAACCTTGCACCTGATTTAATTACACCTTTAAATCCACCGCTTGGACCCGGCGGTATTCCGGTTACAGCTGAAATGCTGGCTCCTGTTTTTCCCATGAACCTCATCGAACAGGAAGTGTCGCAGGAGCGCTGGATCGATATTCCTGAGGAAATCCGTCAGATTCTGTTTCAATGGAGGCCGAGTCCGCTGATTCGTGCCTACGAACTGGAAGCTGCGTTAGGAACTCCCGCTAAAATCTATTACAAAAATGAAGGAGTATCGCCTGCCGGAAGCCATAAACCCAATACTGCCGTTCCTCAGGCTTGGTATAACAAGCAATTCGGCATCAAAAAACTTGTCACCGAAACCGGCGCTGGTCAGTGGGGATCGGCGCTTTCCTATGCCTGTGCCCAGATTGGCGGAATTGAATGTAAAGTTTACATGGTGCGTGTAAGTTTCGATCAGAAACCTTTCCGAAAAATACTGATGCAAACCTGGGGTGGTAAATGTGTGGCCAGTCCAAGCATGGAAACCCAGGCCGGTCGTGATATCCTGGCTGAATTTCCGGATACTCCCGGAAGTTTGGGAATTGCCATTTCAGAGGCAGTTGAAGAAGCGGTAAGCGATCCTTCAGGAAAAACCCGTTATGCTTTGGGTTCGGTATTGAATCATGTGATGTTGCACCAAACCATTATTGGTCTGGAAGCCAAAAAACAACTGGCAAAGGTGGGTATTAAAAATCCGGATGTGGTAATTGCCTGTTGCGGTGGCGGAAGTAATTTCGCCGGTTTGTCGTTTCCGTTTATGTATGAAAAAATTCATGGAGCCAATATTCAGATTATCGGAGCCGAACCATTCTCTTGTCCAACCCTGACCAAAGCTCCTTTTATTTACGATCATGGCGATGTGGCAAAAATGACCCCTTTGCTGGCCATGAACAGCCTTGGACACAACTTCGTTCCGGCTCCGATTCATGCCGGTGGTTTGCGCTACCACGGAATGGCGCCACTGGTGAGCGCTGCATTGCGCGACGGACTGATGGAAGCACAGGCAATTCACCAAAGCGAATGCTTCGAAGCCGGTTTGCTTTTCCTGAGAACGGAAGGAATTATCCCTGCTCCAGAAACAACCCATGCTATTGCGGCAACCATCCGCGAAGCACTGAAAGCCAAAGAAGAAGGCAAAGAAAAAGTAATCCTCTTCAACTTCAGCGGACACGGTCTGATGGATTTGGTTGGTTACGACAAATATATGACCGGTCAGTTAACTGACTACGAATATCCTGAGCACGAAATTGAAGCCAACCTGGCCAAGCTGGTAGGTTACCCAATGCCAAAATAAAGGAATCGATCGATTCTACTCATGCTACTGACGGGGTGACTCCAAGTCACCCCGTCAGTAGCATGAACTGATAAAACCTTAGATGTTTACGAACATTTAAGGTTTTTTTTTGTATTAGTCTTATGCTCATTAAAAAATAGTTGTAAAATGACAAAAAAGCATCAAAGCGATCTGATTAACTGGGCAAATGTATGGAATATTAAGAATCTGCTTCAGATCCTCATTGGATCGGGTATGGCCGTTTTTGCCATGAAGGGATTTATGATACCCAACAAATTTATGGATGGTGGTGTTACCGGAATTTCCATATTGCTACACGAAATCTCGCACATCAACATCAGCATTTTTGTAGTTGTTTTCAACCTTCCTTTTGTTTATCTGGGCTTTAAAAGAATTGGTAAGACCTTTGCAGTTCAAACCTCGATTGCTGTTATCCTTTTGTCATTTGGGTTACTGTTTTCTGACTTACTTTTTTCAGACATTTCTCCAATTACTACTGATCCACTTTTAATTGCCATTTTTGGAGGAATCCTTATTGGTACCGGGGTAGGACTGGTGATTAGGAGTGGCGGAGTTATTGATGGTGCTGAAGTTATTGCGGTGTTTACCAAAAGAAGGACAGGCTTTTCGAACAGCGAAATTATTATGCTTTTCAATACCTTCATTTTTGCCGGCGCTGCATTTCATTTTGGCTTGGAAACAGCCATGTATTCTCTGATCACCTATTATTCTGCTACCCGTGCAACCGATTACGTGGTTGATGGAATCGAGCAATATACTTCCATCAATATTATCTCGGCACAGCACGATAAAGTTAAGGATTTTCTGGTCAATGAACTGGGGAAAGGTATTACGGTTTATAAAGGTGAAAGAGGATATCTTCCCGGAAGTTTCGACATTAAAAATGACTGTGAAATCATCGTTGCCATTGTTACCCGGTTAGAAATTAATCAAATTCAGGAATCGATATCAGAAATTGATCCTAAAGCTTTTATATATATCCAGTCTGTAAAAGAAGCAGCCGGGGGATTATTAAAAGAAAAGGGCCATCCGAAATAGCATATTTATGAAGAATTTTATTGTCAGCTTATTGAAAAATAATCTCCCCGATTTTTATTTTTATCATGATTACCTTCATACCTTGTATGTGGAGGAAAAAGCCTTGGAAATTGGCAGGCACGAAGTGTGTTCCGAAGAAGAAATGAAGTTATTAAGCATAGCTGCACTTTGGCACGATACGGGATATATTAAACTGTACAAACATCACGAAGAAGAAAGTTGTATAATGGCCCGACAATACCTTCCGGAATATGGACTTTCAGCCATTGATATTGACAAGGTTTGTGGTATGATTATGGCCACCAAAATACCGCAAAATCCAACCACCAGATTAGAAGAAATAATTGCCGATGCTGATCTTGAATATCTGGGAACATCCTCATTTGAGATCAAATCAGATTGTTTATTTCGTGAGCTCCAATCGATCAATGCTTCGTTGACAGAAACAAAATGGAATCAGATGCAAATTTCGTTTCTTCAGAAACATCATTATTTCACCAGGTTTTGCATTGAAAACAGGGACCCAGTCAAACAAACTCATTTAAACAAACTGCTTTTGAGCATACGATAAACATTTCAGTAAAGGTTTTGTTGTTAAACGAAAGCTTGTAAGTGAATGATTTTAAATACATTCAAGGAAGAATATAAAAAAGCTTTTTATGACACAATCACGCCAACTCGCAGCTATCATGTTTACCGACATTGTCGGATATACATCGCTCATGGGCAATGACGAACAAAAAGCATTTGACCTGCTGAAAAAAAACCGGGAAATTCAGAAACCTCTCATTGAGCAATTTGGCGGGCGATGGATTAAAGAATTGGGCGACGGGGTCATGGCTAGTTTTCCAACTGTATCTGATGCGGTAAATTCTGCTATAAAAATCATGGATGGCTGTAATGCGACAAACGAGTTTCAGTTACGAATTGGAATTCATCAGGGTGAAGTTGTTTTTGAAGATGAAGATGTTTTTGGTGATGCAGTAAATATAGCCGCCCGCATTCAGGCATCTGCAAAACCGGGCTGTATTTATATTTCAGAATCAGTCCAAAATATTGTTTCCAACAAAAAAGAGTTCCAGACCAGATTTGTAAACGAGGAAACCCTGAAAAATGTAAAAGAGCCGGTGAAAATTTATGAGTTAATTACCACAAAAAGTAACCCTTTAGCTCTTGAGATACAACAGGAAAATAGTATTAGGAAAAGTATTGCTGTACTTCCATTTGTAAATATTAGTGATGATAAAGGAAATGATTTTTTTTGTGATGGTCTTTCCGAAGAACTATTAAATGTTCTGGCACAAACGAATAATCTCAAAGTTGCAGCCCGGACTTCTTCCTTTTCATTTCGTGAAAAAGGAATTGACATATCTGAAATAGGAAGAAAATTGAATGTAGCTACCGTGCTTGAAGGAAGTGTACGGAAATCAGGTAACCGGATTAGGATAACTGCTCAGCTTATAAATGTAGCAGATGGCTATCATTTGTGGTCGGAACGATTTGACCGACAAATGGAGGATATTTTTGATATTCAGGATGAAATTTCATTAGCCATTTTTGAAGCGCTCAAAGTAAAATTACTTGGAACAGAGAAAGATGCAATTCTTAAACGATATACCGAAAATACAGAAGCATATCAGTCGTATCTTCAGGGACGTTTTCACTATAACCAATGGCTGGGGGCTGCAAGTTATCTGAAAGCGATTGAATATTACGATGCGGCTATTAAAATTGATCCCGATTATACATCAGCTTACTCAGGAAAAGCAGCCTGCTATTTGAATCTTTGGTTTTTCGGCCATCTTCCTCCTGAGCAATCGCTAACACAACTTAAAGAATCAACTTATCGATCACTTGCACTGGATAATAATATCGCGGAGAGCCATGTGTCATTAGCAAGAATGAAATTCTGGTATGAATGGGATTTTGCAGGTGCCGAGAAAGAATTCAGAAAAGCAATTGAACTGAATCCGAATTATGCAGAAGGAAGAGAACAGTTTGCCATGATGCTGGGAATCCTGGGCAGAAAAGAAGAAGCTTTGTCGCAAGTGATGAAAGCAATTGAGATAGATCCTTTCTCATTGATGATAAATTGGGGAGAAGGTTGGGTAAGCTGGTTGATTGGTGATTACAATCGTATGGTTAACGCTGCAAAAAAACTAATTGAACTTAATTACAATTTTTATGGGGGGCATATCATTTTGGGTAGTGCTTATTGGACCCTTGGAAACTTAAAAGATGCCATCGAAGAATTGAAAATATCGGTAGCCTTAAATGCTGGACAATTTGGAAAGTGCTGGTTAACATGTATTTATGGTGTTTCGGGAAAGTCAGAAGAAGCAATAAAAATAATGGACGAGATGGAAGAATTAAAGCAAAAACAAACTGGAACAAATTATTTCATGGCCATTGCTTATGCCGGTATTGGAAAACTTGATCTTGCTTTTGAATATTTTGAAAAGGCTTATGAGCAACATGAAGGGATGATTGTTTTTTTCAGACAAAATATTAATACAATGATTTCTCATTTGAAATACGATTCCCGAACTGAAGAATTAATAAGAAGAATCGGATACGTGTAATTAAACTAAACTTTTTTATGACACAATCCCGACAACTGGCAGCAATCATGTTTACCGACATTGTCGGATATACATCGCTCATGGGCAATGACGAACAAAAAGCATTTGATCTTCTGAGAAAAAACCGCGCGATTCAGAAGCCCCTAATCGAGCAATACAACGGCAAATGGATTAAAGAACTTGGTGACGGGATTATGGCTAGTTTCCCAACCGTATCTGATGCGGTAACATCTGCCATAAAAATTATGGAAGGCTGCAATGCGGCAAACGAGTTTCAATTACGGATTGGAATTCATTCAGGTGAAGTCGTTTTTGAAGATGACGATGTATTTGGAGATGGGGTGAATATCGCTTCCCGAATTCAAACAATTGCACAACCCGGGTGTATTTATGTTTCAGAATCGGTACAGCACAATGTTGCCAATAAAAAGGAGTTCCATACCAAATTTATTAAAGAAGAAACATTAAAAAATGTAAAAGAGCCGATTAAGATTTTTGAAGTATTGATGGAATCCGATTCAATCAGTTCCCCTCAAATTCTTGCGAAGACGGTTTCCCATAACAGCATTGCCGTATTGCCTTTTACGAACATGAGCAGCGATCCGGAACAGGAATTTTTCAGCGATGGGATCAGTGAAGAAATCATCAATATGCTTGCCCAGGTTTCAGGATTAAAAGTTGCCGGGCGCACCTCGTCTTTTTCATTTAAAGGCAAAAATCAGGATCTCCGTATTGTTGGTGACCAGTTAAATGTTAACCTGATCCTGGAAGGCAGTGTCCGGAAATCAGGCAATAAATTGCGTATCACAGCGCAGCTGATCGAGGTGGCCAATGGCTATCATTTGTGGTCAGAAAAATTCGACCGCGAACTGGAAGATATCTTTGATATCCAGGACGAAATTTCGTTGGCAATTCTGAATGCGATCAAAATAAAACTGTTTGGTGCCGAGAAAGATGCTGTGCTCAAAAGAAATACCGATAATCCGGAAGCTTTTGAACTGTACCTGCAGGGGCGTTTTTATTTTAATAAATGGTCGGGGGCGAGCGGATTCAATAAAGCGATAGATTTTTTCAGGGCAGCCATTGCCATTGAACCTGATTATGCGCTGGCCTATACCGGTTTGGCTTCGTGTTATCTCAATCTGTGGTTTTTCAGCCACGTACCGCCTGAACAAAGTCTGCCCGAGTTGACCCGGTCTGCCTTACTTTCATTGGAGTTGGATGATGAACTTGCAGAAAGCCATCTGGCCGTTGCGCGAATGAAAATGTATTGTGACTGGGATTTGACCGGCGCCGAGGTCTCGTATCGGAAAGCGCTTGAAATCAATCCAAAAATTGCTGAACTTCATGAGCAATACGCTTATTGCCTGGGGCTTTCGGGTGATTATACTGCAGCTATCAAATATGCAACATCAGCCATTGGCATTGATCCTTTTTCACTGATGAATAATTTTCATCTGGGTTCGATATACTGGATGGCCGGAGAACACGAAAAGGGAATTGAACAAGGGAAAAAACTGATTGAACTAGAACCACGGTTTTGGGGTGGACATTGTGTAGTTGGCGCCAATTTACTGGCGTTAAAGCGGTTCGGCGAAGCCATGCCGGAACTGGAGCTTGCAGTTAAACGTAATTACTCTGTTTTTAATCTGTATTATTTAGGCGTTGGTTTGGCTTTGACGGGTGAAAAAGAGAGAGCCAGGGAGGTACTTGAAAAAATGGTAATACTTCGGAGTACGCACTCAATGGGAAATTTTGAGATTGGTTTTGTTTATGCTGCACTTGGCGAATCTGAGACAGCGTTCAGCTATTTTGAAAAAGCTGTTTCTAACCACGAAGGCAATGTGCTTTTCTTCAAGTATAACATTAAGTATCATACCCAGTTGGAGCATGATCCCCGAACAAAAAAATTAATGCAAAAAATTGGATTGCCGTTTTAGTGATTTGAATTGAACATTCAGAAGAATAAAAGCGCCTGATAAAATACTTCGTTAGAACATATCTGCATCCCACCAATTCATGTTTTTCATGTTTCCCGGTATCTTGTGCTTTACAAAACAATGAAGAAACTCAAAACAAAAGGCTTTTGACCTTCTGAAGAGCCGGAACCTTATAACCCTTTATAATATAAAAGCTTAAAAGGATTCATTTTGTTTCAAAATGAATCCTTTTGGTGAAATGAACAAAAACGAAAAATCAATGTTGCTGTAAATAAAGACTTGCTTGTCTTTTTCTAAACAACTGAATCATGAGCATTTAGGAAGAATACAGGTAGTATGCAGATTGATGGATATTACCAACAGCCACATTGAAGAACTGAATATTGAAAAGCAAGATTGGAAAGGCTGTGTGTTTATTGATATTTCAAAAATTTAACATAAAAAATGTCAAGAATCGCCAAGCTAATCTTTATGCATTTTCATGCAGCATTACCGATTTTTACTGCATTAATAGTTACTCCATCGCTTGCGCAGCTCAATGCAAAGTATTTAACACAGCACACCGAACTGGATAGCTTGCCCGGCATAAGGGTTAGCAATTTAGTTGCCGACCGGCAAGGTTATATCTGTACCGGCACCATCAACGGATTGGCCCGTTTCGATGGATATGAATTTAAAAGAAATCCTCAAAAAGTGCTCGAAAAAATCTTCCAGCCTTTCTTTACCACCAAACCAACCGGAGAAGGAACTGGTTTGGGTTTATCGTTGAGTTATGATATTGTAAAAGCACATGGTGGAGAATTGAAAGTAGAAACCCCGCCTGCCGGACGGGCAGGGAAAGAAGGAGTAGGTTCGGAGTTTATTATTCAAATACCCAATGTCTGAACCACAGATTATTGGGATTAAAAGATTACACGGATGAGTGTTACAACAAATGAAAAAATAATAATGTTTGTCCGTTTGCATACCTATTTGGCATTTTGTATCAGTCAGTTGTGGTCATTTTTTGTCATTTTGTTGTCATTTCCTTGCAACTTAATGACTACCAAATGACAATTAAATGACTTTTATGACATTGGGTAATATTGCGGATATCCATTAAAAATAAAATCAGTGAAATCCATAAATCTGTGTCAATCCGTGATTAAGACAACATACAATATTGTAAAAGCACATGGCGGGGAGTTGGTTGAAACGAAAGAAGGGTAATGAGCAGAGTTTATTATTCAATTATAATCATAAACAAAAACACAATAATTATGAGAAAACTATTTTTAATCACAGGGGTAATTCTTTTTTCCCTGAACATTACACTGGCTCAGCGGGAAACCAGGCAGAGGATACCGTTAATTGGAACCCAGGCTCCTGCTTTCAAAGCCCCGTCAACTAATGGCCCGATTTCCTTTCCGGATGATTTTGGGAAGGGCTGGAAAATTCTTTTTGCCCATCCACGCGATTTTACCCCGGTTTGCTCGTCCGAAATTCTGGAACTTGCATACAGACAAAGCGAATTTAAAGATCTGGGAGCACATATTATCGTGATATCTGTCGATCGGATGGCTTCACACAGAAGCTGGAAAGCCGACCTCGAAGATGTCAGTTTTAAAGGTCGCAGCAAAGTTAAAATCAGCTTTCCACTGGTGGTTGACAGTTCCTCTGTGATCTCTTACAGTTATGGAATGGTCGATCCGCAATCCATGAATACTCAAAGCATCAGAGGTGTATTTTTTATTGATCCGGAAAACAAGATCAGGGCTTTTCAATTTTATCCTAGTGAGGTCGGAAGAAGTACCGATGAAATTGTGCGGTTATTAAAAGCTCTGCAAAACCAGTACCTCCATCAAAATACAGTAATTCCGGCTAACTGGCAGCCAGGCGATGATGTTATGGTTCCAATCCTTACGAAGGAAGATAAAGAGGAATTGAAAAGCCCGGCGCCAAAAGTCCATTTTATTAATTGGTATATGATCTACAGAAAACAAGAGTAAATAACTAAGAGAAGTAAAATATGAAATTTTTTAAATATACCACTATACTGCTTTTATCAGTTCTGAGTTTAGGTCAATATGCGTTGGCGCAGCAGGGTGTGGCTCAGGTACTTGGTTCAGTATTTGGCCCAGGTGATGAACCGGCTATGTATTCGACCATCATATTGCTCAATAAGGACTCCGTTCTTGTTAAGGGTACTTTAAGCCAGCCGGATGGGATTTTTGTGATCGATAAAATCGTGCCGGGCGATTATTTTGTTCAGATCAGGAGCATGGGGTTTAAGACTTACACCACGGGTAAGCTATCGGTCAAACAAAATGAAAAGTTAGCGCTGGAGAAAATAACCCTGGCTCCGGACAATACACTATTGAAAGAAGCAGTGGCTACCGGACGTAAAGCATTGGTTGAAGTACATGCCGATAAAATGGTCTATAATGTGTCGGCCAGTCCAAATGCATCAGGGAACAATGGACTGGAACTGATTAGTAAAGCGCCGGGGATCATCGTGGATATGGACAAAAACATCATCCTTCAGGGCAAATCGGGGGTTCAGATTTACATTAACGGGCGCCCTTCGCGGCTTTCAGGAAACGACCTGACCAACTTTTTGGAAAGTTTGCGTTCCGAGAATATTGAATCGATGGATATCATCACCAATCCATCGTCGAAATATGATGCAGAAGGTACTGCCGGCATCATCAACGTCGTTTTGAAAAAAAATACCAGTCTTGGGTTTAATGGAAATGCGACAGGTAGTTTTTCTCAAGGCACTTATTCAAGATCAAGTGTCGGAACTTCGTTAAATTACAGTGGGAATAAGATCAATCTATTCACTAGCTTGAGTGTTTCTGATAATAATTGGCAAACCGATTTTAGCGAAAAAACATTTCAAAGCGGCTTCCTTTTAGACAAGAATTCAACAAGTGCGAACAACTCAAATGCGGTTAATTTTTCAGGAGGCATGGATTATACCATCAATCCGGAACAGTCTTTAAGTATCGACGGAAGGGTATTACTGAACAAAAGGGATAACAGGCTTCGTAGCAATACCGGAGTTTTCGATACCACAGATTTGGTGAATGGGGAAATTCTCCGGGCTCAGGTTTTGGATAAGTTGCCTAGTGAAAATTATATTCTGAATGCCAGTTACCGCAATGCCCTCACCAAGACTTCAAATCTTTCCACTGACTTTAGTTTTGGAAAATATTCAAGCAGTAAAAATACCCGGCAGCCGAACGATTACCTTGATGCTGTATCAGGCACAATCCTGAGAACTTTGAATAAAGAATATGACGCAAAAACTCAAATCGATTTATGGTCATTCAAAACGGACTATGAAAAGAAGTTTAAAAAAATTACGTTCTCTTCGGGCGGAAAATATTCGTACATAACCACCGGCAATCAGCTTGCATTTTACAACATTGAAAATGGCCAGCCCATTTTTGACAATTCCCGAAGCAATGATTTCAATTATCTTGAAAAGGTTGCTGCCCTATACTTTATCCTGAACGCGAATCCTACGGATAAGTTCATGATTAATGCTGGTTTAAGGATGGAAAACACTTCCTCATTGGGCCAGTTGGAAAGTGAGCTACCCACGGACGATAATGAGGTGAAAAGAAATTACACGGATATTTTTCCCACACTGGGAATTTCATTCGATGATCAGAAAAACAACGCAATAAGTTTAAGTTACGGACGACGGATTACAAGGCCCAATTATCAGGATTTAAATCCATTTGAGTCCAGAATGAGTGAATTATCGGCATGGAAGGGCAATCCGTTTCTGAAACCGAATTACATAGATAACTATCTGGTATCCTATTCATTCAAGAAAAAACTGGTTATTTCAAACAACTATAGCGTCACTCACGATTTCTTTGCTACCATATTCGAAATTTCTCAGAAAAAGGGAAATATCCTGATTCCGAGAAACATGCAAAAAGCCACCAACAACGGATTATCGGTCAGCTATCCGCTTCATATCCTGAAATGGTGGGATTTGTCTTCTTTTTTCAATTACAACCTGGAAACTTACAAGGGTGATCTGAACGGAACGAAAATCGATTTGAAAGCCAGCACCTATAATTTCCGATTACAAAACAACATCCAATTACCCCCAGCAATAATTATGGAACTGACCTATTCCCTGAATAGTCCATGGATTTGGAGAGGCTCTGTAAATGTTGATGGATATTCCGGATTGAATCTTGGTGTTAAAAAAGAATTCCTGGATCACAAGTTACTGGTTCAGCTAAGTGTGAATGATATTTTCAATACCATGAGTGATTATCACTACAAAAGTAACTATGGTGGTATGAAGGTCGACGGAGTAATCAGTTTTGACAATCAACGTGCAGGAATAAGCATGACCTATAAATTCGGCAATCAAAAGGCAAAAGTCAGGAAAAAGGGCAAGTCGGGAATTGATGATGAATTAAACCGGATTTCAGAATGAAAAATTTTCTGATTAGAGATAAACTTAATAATGGGTCGTTGAAAATCGATCAGAGCAGACAATTTAAAATAATTAAAAATGAAAAAAACAATCTTTATCGCCCTGTTATTTTGTTTCAAAATTGGAGCGGCACAAAAATCCAATTACGATGCGCTAATTAGAACTTCCGCAGACAAAATAGAACAGAAAGTAATAGACTGGCGCCACGATTTTCATCAAAACCCGGAACTGGGAAACCGCGAAACACGAACAGCGGCAATCGTTGCCAAACACATGCAATCGTTGGGCATCGAAGTAAAAACCGGTGTTGCGGTAACCGGCGTGGTGGGCATTTTAAAAGGCGATAAACCGGGTCCGGTGATTGCTTTGCGTGCCGACATGGATGCCTTGCCGGTAACCGAAAGAAATAATTTGCCTTTTGCATCGAAAGTAACCACATTTTACAACGGAAAGGAAACGGGGGTGATGCATGCCTGCGGACATGATGGGCACGTAGCCATACTGATGGGAGTGGCCGAAATTTTATCCGGAATGAAAAAGGACCTGAAAGGAACCGTAAAATTCATTTTTCAACCTGCCGAAGAAGGCGCTCCAGTTGGAGAAGAAGGCGGTGCAGAACTGATGGTAAAAGAAGGCGTGTTGGAAAACCCCAAAGTGGATGTGATTTTCGGTTTACACATGGGTGCACAACTGGAAGTGGGTAAAATATCCTATCGCCCCGCTGGTACAATGGCGGCTGTCGGCGATTTCAAAATAACGGTAAAAGGCAAGCCTTCTCATGGTTCGCAACCCTGGTTATCAATCGACCCGATTGTGGTATCTGCCGAAATCATTAACAGTTTGCAAACCATTGTAAGCCGAAATGTTGATTTGACACAAAATCCTGCCGTTGTTACGGTTGGGGCTATTGAAGGTGGCAACCGCTCAAACATTATTTCTGAAGAGGTGATAATGTTGGGAACGGTGAGAACATTCACGATGGAAGATGAAACGATAGTTTTTAACCGCATCAGGCAGATTGCCGAAAAAACTGCCGAAGCTGCCGGTGCGACCGCAACGGTTGAATTGCCATATTCCTCTCACTACCCTGTAACTTTTAACAACGTGGCGCTTACCACTGCCATGCTGCCATCGTTACAAAAAACAGCTGGGACAGACAATGTAATTCTTATGCCAGCCAAAACGGGCGCTGAAGATTTTTCATTCTATGCACAGAAAGTTCCGGGTTTATTCTTTTTTCTTGGAGGATTGCCCAAAGGGAAAGACCCAAAAACTTCAGGCCCACACCACACTCCCGAATTTATGATCGAAGACAGTTCGTTTAAAACCGGAGTAATTGCCTTTTGCAATCTGGTGTTTGATTATCCGGAACTGAATAAAAAATAGGAAAAGACCGAAGACCGAAGTCGGAAGAAAACCAACACTCCGGACTTCAAACTAAATAAAATTAAAAAAGACAGTAGCCCGAAGTCAAAAGACGGAAGAACCCTACACTTCGGACTCCGGACTTCGGTCTTCAAACTATAAAACTATGAAAGCAAAATCAATAAAAGGAAATTCCACTGAGGAAATTAAAACCGCTCTGGAACAAAGTATGGCAGATGGGTTTAAACCAACACTGGCCATTGTATTTATATCCGTAAAACAGGATCGGGATGCGGTTTGCAAAGTATTGGATGATGCAGGCATTGCCATTTATGGGGCCACAACAAATGGAGAGTTTACCGGGGAGGGAATAAGTTCCGGAGAAATTGCCATGATGCTGCTCGATATCGATCCGGCATACTTCAGCATTTTGTTTGAAGAATTTCCCGGAAATAATTATGGGCAAACCACGCAGGCAATCGCTACCAAAGCATTGGAAAAATTTGCACATCCCTGCTTCCTCATTGCCGGCAGCAACTTAAACACTGATGCAGAAGAATTGCTGCATGGTTTTGAAGACATTCTTGGGAAACAGGTCAATGTGTTTGGCGGCATGGCGGGAGATGATTTTGTGTTTAAAGAACAATTTGTTTTTACAAATAACAAATCGAGCAACAACGGCATCGTAGTCATTGCCCTCGATGAAGACAAAATCAGTATCAAAGGAAGAGCTACTTCAGGATGGAAACCAGTCGGCACCATAAAAACAGTCACTAAAAGTATCGGTAATCATGTTTATACAATTGATGATTCACCCGTATTGGACATGATTATAAAATATGGCGGTCTTGAAAATGTAACCCCGGAAAATTTTGCATTAGAGCATTCTATGTCGTTAACCTTGCAATTGCAGCGTGAAACAGGTGAACCTGTGATGCGGGCGGGGCTTGTAGTGGATTGGAACGACCATTCCTATTATTGCAGCGGTTCAGTGCCACAGGGATCCAAGATCCGGTTTTCACTACCTCCGGATTTTGATGTGATTGAAAAAACGATTAAAGGATGTGAAGACTTGAAAAGAGCTGAAATGCCTGATGCAGATGCCCTTATATTATTTAACTGTGCAGGAAGGCTTCTTTCACTGGGACCTTTGATTAGTGAAGAAATAGAAGGAATAAGAAGCGTGTGGAATGTGCCCATTGCAGGAATGTTCTCCAACGCAGAACTGGCACGGGCCACGAATGGAAATTTAGAGATGCATGCATTTACCGCTTGTTGTGTTGCATTAAAAGAAAAATAAAAATGAACCAGAACCTCCAAAAAATTTCAGTGTTTCTCCAACAAGACGAATCGTTATCAGCAGAAGAAAAAGCTTCGCTTAGCAAAGCTGTGGCAGATGCCGACAAAGAAATGGAGATAACTGCATTCAAACTCGACCGTACCGAGAAAGTAAAACGCACCACGGCCATTCTTTTGGAGGAAACTATTGAAGAACTGGAGCAAAAGCGAAAAGCGGTGGAGGCACAAAACCGCGAACTCGAAATTGAGGCATCGTTAGAGCGTGTTAGAGCGGTTGCATTGAGCATGCAAAATCCTGCCGAAATGGCTGAAGTTTGCCGAATTATTTCTGATCAGTTGGAGTTTCTGAAAGTAAATAATATTAGAAACATACAAACTGCCATTATATTCGAGTCAAAAGGCACTTACATCAATTATGAATATTATGCCCGCCATGATAAGCTTTTAATTACTGAGGTGAGTTATAAGACGCATCATTTGCAGGAAGAGTTTGCCCTGCAGATGCTTAAAGGTGCAGGCGAATTTTTTTCAACTTCTTTAATAGGTCAGGAAGTCAAAGATTGGTATGAATATCAGAAGACAACCAATCAGTTTGCTGATTCCTTTTTAGAAGATGCACAAACGCTCAATTATTATATGTTCTCATTGGGCCCGGTTGCTCTTGGCATTTCAACTTATTCACCTTTGATTGAAGAAGAGATTAACCTGTTCAAACGATTCCGAAATGTTTTTGAGTTGGCGTACCGCAGGTTCCTCGATATTCAAAAAGCAGAAGCACAGGCACGCGAAGCAGAAATACAACTGGCGCTGGAACGGGTTCGTGCCAGAACTATGGCAATGCAGAAAAGCGATGAGCTTTCAGAAACAGTAGCTGTTCTTTTTCATCAGTTCACCGCTTTGGGTGAAAAACCGGAACGTATGGCTATAGAAATTGTGAATGAAAAGGAAAATGTATTTGAGATATGGGCTACTCAGCACGGCGGTTCGCAATTGAACCAGCTATTTAAGGCTTCATTGGACGAACCGAATGTGATGCAAAAAATGTACAAGGCATGGAAAGAACAAACAAAATCAATCACCATTGATTTAAAGGGAAGAGAACTGGAAGAATATTTTCAGTACCTTAATAAAGAAGGATTGCCGGTGCAACGAGAGATTTTTGGTACAAGAAGGATACAGAATGTGGCAACATTTTCCAAAGGAATACTAACTATTATTACACCAGAGCCCAAGCCACAAGTAACTATTGATTTATTGGAAAGATTTGCTGCTGTGTTTAATCAAACCTACACCCGTTTTCTCGACCTTCAAAAAGCCGAAGCACAGGCACGGGAAGCGCAGATTGAAGCCGCCCTGGAAAGAGTGCGAAGCAGAACAATGGGGATGCAACGAAGTGAGGAATTGCAGGATGCTGCGCTACTTCTCTTCCAGCAAGTTGAGGCCTTGGGATTACCTCCATTCGCATGTGGTTTTAATATCTGGGACGATGACCGAAAAGCCGCTACTGCATGGATGGGTTCAGTCGGGGGGCTACAACCACCTTTCAAGACTGATAGTTCAAGGGATGTTTATCTGCCAATTTATGAAGCAGCTCAAAGAGGCGAATCCTTATTTGTGATTGAACAGAGTGGAAAGGAATTGGAAGTGCACTACGCGTATTTGGCTACAATCCCGACTTTCAGAGATGTTATTTTGGCAGGTTGGAAGCGGGATGGTATTTTAGTTCCTACATTTCAAATTATTCATTGTGCATATTTTACACAAGGTTATCTGATGTTCATTTCATTTGAGCCGGTGCCAGCTTATTATTATATTTTTAAACGCTTTGCCAAAGTTTTCGAGCAAACCTATACTCGTTTTCTGGATCTGAAAAAGGCCGAAGTACAGGCCAAAGAAGCCATCAAAGCATCGTCGCTCGATCGGGTTCGAGGAGAGATTGCCTCTATGCGAACTGTTGACGACCTTCAACGCATTACGCCATTAATCTGGCATGAGCTCACTACGCTGGATGTACCTTTTAATCGTTGTGGTGTGTTTATAATAAATGAAATGAACGCACATGTACAGGTTTATTTATCGTCACCCGATGGTAAATCACTTGCTGCGCTCGATTTGCCTTTTGATTCCAGCGAACTGACATCAAACACAGTAAACCACTGGCGAAAAGGCATTATTTTCAAAACACATTGGAATAAGGAAGAATTTCTGAATTTTATGCAATCCATGGTCAAAGAGGGACAAGTCCAAAATACGAAAACATACCAGGGAGCATCGAAACCACCCGATTCACTCGATCTGCATTTTGTTCCTTTCACACAGGGCATGCTTTACGTCGGGAATAGTCATCCGCTTAAAAAGGACGAGCTCGATTTGGTCAAGTCACTTGCCGAAGCATTTTCTATAGCCTATGCCCGGTACGAAGATTTTAAAAAATTGGAAATAGCCAAGCAAAGTATCGAAACTACTTTAACGGAACTGAAAGCCGCTCAATCACAATTGGTGCAATCCGAAAAAATGGCATCACTCGGAGAACTTACAGCTGGGATTGCACATGAAATACAGAACCCATTAAATTTCGTGAATAACTTTTCGGAAGTCAGCACCGAGTTGGTCGACGAAATGAACGATGAAATCGACAAAGGAAACATCGGACTGGCAAAGGAAATAGCCAACGATTTAAGACAAAACCTTGAAAAGATCAACCATCATGGCAAACGTGCCGGAGATATTGTAAAAGGAATGCTGCAACATAGTCGGAATAGCAGCGGAACGAAAGAACCAACCAACATCAATGTTTTGGCCGACGAGTATCTGCGCCTGGCTTATCATGGTTTGCGGGCCAAGGACAAATCGTTCAACGCAATCCTAAAAACCGATTTTGATCCGTCCATCGGAAACATCAACATCATTCCGCAGGATATTGGCCGGGTGATTCTGAATTTAATCACCAATGCATTTTATGCAGTCACAGCCCCCCCATCCCCCGAAGGGGGGATTAAGAACACCCAAGCACATTATGTGCCGACTGTCACTCTAAGGACTGCTTCATTGAACCCCCCTCCGGGGGGCAGGGGGGCTGTTCTGATTTCTGTTCGAGACAACGGCCCCGGAATCCCCGCTCACATCATCGATAAAATCTTCCAACCCTTCTTCACCACCAAACCCACCGGACAAGGAACTGGTTTGGGGCTTTCATTGGCATATGATATTGTAAAAGCACATGGCGGTGAGTTAAAGGTGGAGACAAAGGAAGGTGTAGGAAGTGAGTTTATTATACGAATCCCATTTTAAATCATGTTAATCATTTAATCAAATAAATCATGGTTCAGACGATTTACGATATTGTAAAAGCGCATAGTGGAACTATTACTGTTGAATCCCTGCCTGCCAGTGACGCTGGGCCAGAAAATTCTGGAACTGAATTTATCATCCGATTACCTGTTAATTAAGAAGACACAGTAAATTATGAAACAAATAATTAGAATTTCAATGCCTGAAAAAAGATTTTTATCGCAATTATTCAACTGCATAGCAGGTTGTGCCTTATTCTTGCTGATTATGACATCTTCTGCGTATGGTCAGCGAAATTATATGTTTGAGAATATCTCAGTTCCCGAAGGGCTTTCAAATTCTACTGTCAATTATATATTTCAGGATAGCAACGGATTCCTTTGGATTTCAACATTGGATGGACTTAACCGATATAATGGAAATAGTTTCAAAGTATTTAAAAACGATCCAAATGATTCTACTTCGTTACCAACTAATGATTGTTATGCAATTGCAGAAGATGCAGACGGATTTTTATGGGTCGGTGTTTCAAATAATATAATCGCAAAATACGATCCTAAAAATGAGGCATTTCAAAGTTATTCCATAGAAACAGTAGGAGTGAATATGATTTCATTCTTTTACTCAGCCTTATTTGATTCTAAAGGAAATTTATGGTTTGGATCTACCTATCATGGAATGCAAAAATTGAACAAATCAAAAAATAAGTTTGAACAGGTGCATCTCGATGATTCTGATATAAAAGCACAATGGGGTAATATATTTAGTATAAAAGAATTAAAGAATGGAAACATGATAGTTTCCGATTATGCAAACGGTATAAAAATTTACAATGAAAAGCTCAATTTATTCCAGCCATTCTATCTCAAAGCAGATTACAGTCCAGTTGAAATACAAACTATTTATGAAGACATATCCGGAAATATTTGGTTCGGGGGTAATGTTATTTTAATCAAATACTCACCCAAATATTACACTACTGAAGTCTATGATATTTTTGGTCCAGACAAAAATGGCAAGGGTAACTATCAAGCCATGGGAATGGTGCAGGATGTTGATGGATATATGTGGATAGGAACTTATTCGCAAGGACTTTTTAGAATTGATACCAACACGAAAACTTTTCAGTCAATTGATTACGGATCAACTAATTCAGACATTGCTGCAAGAATAATTATACAGTCGGTTATTAAAGACAAATACGGTGTTGTTTGGATTGGTACATGGGGAAATGGCCTGACAAAATTTGATCCGCTTAGGGAACCATTTAATTTTTATAAGTTCATTCCTAATGATATTGCAGGTTCAAATGCAAATTTTTCAACAGTTATAGTGGGTGCATATCAGAGCAAAGAAATTACAATTGGAACATCTGAAAGTGGGCTGTTTAATTATAATCTCGAAAATCATAAATCCGAAAACCTGAAATTCAAAACAAACAAACCTAATGCTTCGGGTGGAAAAATAAATATTCAGGGTCTGGACATTGATAATGAAGGGAATAAATGGCTTGCATATAACAATCAGGGGTTAAACAAAATTGACAGGAATGGTTTAGTTACTCCTGTGAAATCACCAAACGAAAATAAAACCACAACTTATAGGGTAAACTCAATAAAAATTGATTTAAAGGGAAATATTTGGATGGCATCAATGCATGGATTTGAGAAATATAACCCATCACAAAATCAATATACATTTTTACCCACCATCATGAATAAACCAATGAGTGAGGACCTTAAACATAAAATTCATAAAATAGCTGAATCAAGTATGCCCATTGCATCGATATTAAAAGTCGGTGAAGCATCAAATTTGGAAAAGTCTTTCTCCTTGAGCCACGATCAAAAAGTATTGATAATTAGTGTGGGAGAAGGTGAAACGCAGTTTGGTCTTGGTCTTTCAGATGCCGGATCAATATTAAACGAAGACGGCAAAACAATCTGGTCAGTGGACAATTTATTTAGAACATTCAATGATGGAGGAGGATTTAAGAATCGGATTGCACTTGGGTGTATAAATTTGGAAAAAGGGAATTACAAACTCACCTATGCAACAGATGTGGGTCATTCTTACGGTCATTGGAATATAATTCCACCATCAGACTCCTTGTGGTATGGAATTCAGGTTTTGAGTTTAAATGACGCTGATTACAGCATCATTAATGAAATGAATGAAAAAGAAATTAACTCCGATAAATTCATGCCCATATCAGTAGGCACAAGCATTGAATTCAGCAAGAAGTACGATAATATGCTTTGGTTAGGTTCAAGACTGGGAGGTTTTTTTAAATATGATTTGGCAACAAGAAATTTTAGACAATATAATTATGACGCTCAAAATGTTAGTTCGCTTAACAATTATATCAATTGCATTTTTGAAGACAGTGAAGGAATAGTTTGGATTGCCACGGCAAACAGTTTGTTAAGATTTGATCCTACCAATGAAAAAATGGACAGGTACGATCAAAATAATGGACTTCCGTCAAATCAGATAAATTCATTTACAGAAGATCTTGAGGGTAATCTTTGGATAAACACATCTTCAGGATTATCCAAACTAAACAAGAATGCTCTAAAAGAAAAATGGAACTTTGTGAACTTCGACGTACGGGATGGGCTTCCGGGATACAGCAGCAGCAAAGCCATTTGGATGAATAACGACGGAGAAATTTTTTTGGGAAACAACGAGGGCATCGTATCATTTTATCCCGGAAACATAAATGAGGTAAAACCAGACGTGGTTCTGGAAGATATAAAAGTTTCTGATGTATCTCTTAAGTCAGATTCTGCAGCAGCTAAACTTCAAAAAAGTATAATGAAACTTGATGAACTCAAACTTTCTTATACCCAGAATAATATTTCTTTTGAGTTTGAATCTATTCATTTTTCTAGACCTGAGAAGAATAAAATTCTTTATAAGCTGGAAGGATTTAATACGCATTGGATATCTACAGATAGAAATTTTGTTTCTTATACAAATCTTTCTCCCGGTAAATACACGTTTTTTATTAAAGGCTCCAATGGAGACGGAATTTGGAACGATACTGGAAAATCATTGCGGATTATTATTTCACCACCGTGGTGGAAAACAACTCTGGCTTACATTTCATACAGCATCCTTTTACTTCTGTTTGGTTTTGGCTTTGACCGGATTCAAAGACGACGAATACAGGAGAAGCAACGGGCACTTGCCAAAGACAAGGAACTGGCTCAAGCCAGGGAGATTGAAAAAGCATATACTGAATTAAAGGCAACCCAGGCACAACTCATCCAATCCGAAAAAATGGCCTCACTTGGCGAACTCACCGCCGGCATTGCCCACGAAATTCAGAATCCGCTGAACTTCGTGAATAATTTCTCGGAAGTGAACTCAGAGTTGATTGCTGAAATGAAAGAAGAAATTGAAAAAGGAAATCTGGAAGAAGTAAAAGCACTGGCCAACGACATTGCCGACAATGAGCAAAAAATAAACCATCACGGAAAGCGTGCCGATGCCATTGTAAAAGGGATGTTGCAGCATAGTCGGAGCAGTTCAGGAGTGAAAGAACCCACCAACATCAACACCCTGGCAGACGAATATCTGCGCCTTGCTTATCATGGTTTACGGGCAAAAGACAAGTCATTTAATGCCACGATGAAAACTGATTTTGATGAAACGATCGGTAACGTCAACATCATACCTCAGGATATTGGCCGGGTAATTTTGAATCTGATTACCAATGCATTTTATGCGGTGAATGAAAAAAATGCTTCGACAAGCTCAGCAACCCAAAAGTATGAACCTACCGTAACAGTGAAGACTTCTTTAATCCCCCCTTCGGGGGGTGGGGGGGCTTTGATTTCTGTTCGAGATAATGGTAATGGTATTCCACAAAAAGTATTGGATAAGATCTTTCAACCTTTTTTTACGACCAAGCCAACAGGTGAAGGAACTGGTCTGGGTCTATCACTGGCGTATGATATTGTAAAAGCACATGGTGGAGAGTTGAAGGTAGAAACCAAAGAGGGTGAAGGGAGTGAGTTTATGATTCTGCTAATCAAGAATTAACAGAAACAATTCTGATTATAGACTTGTTACATAATTTGTTACAAAACGCAATCAAAAGTACTAACTGGAAAACCGTATGAAACATCTGCTGCGAAGTTCAATTTTGGTAATCTTTCTATTGTCCGGTTGGTTTACACCAGTCTTTTGCCAGGAAATTGAATTCAAAAAACTTGTTCCTCCTGATGAAAAAACGTTTGACTTTATTACTGGCATTGCACAGGATGTGAATGGGGTGATGTGGTTTAATACAAAAAGGGGACTTTATAGTTATAACGGAACCCATTTAAATTCATTTAAAAATAACCCGACCAGCCCAAATTCATTATCCAGTAATTTTTTGGAGTCTTTTCATGTGGATTCCAACGGCATTATTTGGATTGGACATCTAGGGAAAGGACTCGACAGGTTCGATACTGAAACCGGAATTTTTACTCATTTTCACCACGATACTAACGACCCCGCCAGTCTTGGAAATGATACAGTGACGGCAATTTTGCGAGATCATGAGGGCAAGTTGTGGATTGGAACCCACCAGGGGCTCGATTTGTTTGACCCGAAAACCAGCAAATTCACTCATTTCAAGCCGATCAGAAACGACCCAACTTCAATAAGCAACAAGCAGGTACGAGTAATATACGAAGACCGGGAAGGAACACTATGGATCGGTACAGGTAGTCCCTATTCCGATAATGGTGGTCAGATCGAAGATGGTGGACTAAATCGTATGGATAAAAAAACCGGTACTTTTACTCGTTTTATGCACAATCCAAATGATAGTCAAAGCCTTATCAGCAATAAAATAAGCGCTATTTTCGAAGATCGGCAGGGTGATTTTTGGATTGGAACAGCCTATAACGGGTTACACAAAATGAACAGGAAGGAAGGAACATTTGAACGATTTGTCTTCGATCCCGCACATCCTGAAAAGTTTAATACTCCGGCAATTAATCCGTTAAGCGCAAGCTACGAACACATCACTTTTATTTCTCAGGACGCAACAGGAAGCTATTGGTTCGGAACAGTTGACGCCGGACTTTATTATTTCAATCCGGAGTTCGGCAAAATACAGCATTTCCAGGGAACAGAGAAATCGAATTCCAGTTATACTGACAATGGAGCCTGGAAAGCTTATACTTCACGTGATGGTATTTTGTGGATCGGAGGCACTCAGGGAACAGTTTACCGCGTTAATCCGCTGCAAAAGAAAATCGGGAATAATAGAATTTCAACTGCACCAGTTACTAGTTTCTACCAAGAACCAAACGGAATATTCTGGATAGGAACTGTACACAGCCTTATCCGGAAGGACAGTACAAACGGAACAACCGAAAAATATGATAAGGAATTAAATTCATTAAAATTAACTGACAACACCATATTTGATATTAATAGAGATCATGAAGGTACACTATGGATTGGGTCGCGCAATGGCTTAGCCTATTGGGATAGGGAGAAACTGAAGTTCATCGTTTATTCACATAATCCAAATGATGAAACCAGCATTAGCAACAACGATGTTACTGCAACTCTTGAGGATAGTCAAAATAATTTTTGGGTCGCTACCTTTTACGGACTCAACCTGTTGGATCGCAAAAAAGGAACGTTTACCCATTTTTTTATTTATCCCTTTGACAAAAACTTATTCGGACCGAATTTAATTGCCAACCTCTACGAAGATAAATCAAAAAGATTGTGGGTTTGTGCATGGAATGGAAGCGGGGTGAATCTGTTCGACCGGAAAACAAAATCGTTTAAAAACTATCTGAAAGGCACTGGTATTATGTATATTCTTGAAGACTCTGATAATGTTTTATGGGCTGGCGGCGATGATGGGTTTTATAAATATAACCCCGATATTGACAACTTTATTCGCTTTGATGATTTCGGTTCAACGACCTTAATTCCGAATGTATACAATTTACTGGAAGATAATCAGAAAAATTTATGGGTTGGAACATCTAGTGGAATTGTACGGATAAATCCACAAAGAAACGAAACTAGTTTATTTAGTGAAAGCTTTGGAATTGTGAAGGATTCACTGAGCTGGGGCTCTGCCTATAAAGGACTCGACGGTGAAATTTATTTTGGAAATCAGACAGGTTACCATCAGATTGATCCGGTTGAATTATTAAAAAACCTTAATCCTCCGGAAATAATCGTTAGCTCGTTTCGTATTTCCGATCAATCCATAAAACCCGATAAGAATAACCCTTTAAAGGAGTCACTTTCAACAGTTAAGGAAATTAAATTGCGATATACCCAGAATGTTTTTTCCTTCAATTTTGCAGTGATCGATTATGCCAATCCTCAAGAAAACCGGATGATCTACTTTCTTGAAAACTACGACAAAACATGGCTCCAGTCAAATTCAGACGGAAAGGCTTACTACTTTAATGTCCCCTCCGGAAAATACACCTTTCATTTAAAAGCTTCAAACAGTTACGGGGTCTGGACGGAGCGAGAGATAGACATATTCATTCTACAGCCCTGGTATCGAACCTGGGTTGCTTACTGCATTTATGCAATAATGTTAATTGCTGCCGTATTTAGTTTCGACCGTTTCCAGCGGCGAAGACTACTTCAGGCTGAAAGAGAGAAAAACCGGGAGCGCGAATTAGCACAGGCCAAAGAAATAGAAAAAGCTTATACCGAACTAAAGTCAACGCAAGCCCAGCTCATTCAATCCGAGAAAATGGCCTCCCTTGGCGAACTTACAGCCGGAATTGCCCACGAAATTCAGAACCCGTTGAACTTTGTGAATAACTTCTCGGAAGTCAGTAATGAACTGATTGACGAGATGAATGAAGAACTAGACAAAGGAGATATTGCTGAAGCAAAAGCCATCGCCGCTGACATTAAGCAAAACCTGGAAAAGATCAACCACCACGGCAAACGTGCCGATGCCATCGTTAAAGGAATGCTTCAACACAGTAGGAGCAGCAGCGGGGTGAAAGAACCTACAGATATTAATAAACTGGCTGATGAGTATCTGCGACTGGCCTACCATGGATTACGGGCAAAAGACAAATCGTTCAATGCTACGATGAAAACCGATTTTGATGAATCAATTGGAAATATCAATATCATTCCGCAGGATATTGGCCGGGTAATTTTGAACCTGATTACCAATGCGTTTTATGTGGTGAATGAGAAAAATAAAATAAACATAAGTGGCTATGAGCCTGTTGTTTCAATAAGTACGAAAAAGCTAGCTGATATCGTTGAAATAAAAGTCAGCGACAACGGTAACGGCATTCCGCAAAAAGTATTGGATAAAATCTTCCAACCCTTTTTCACCACCAAACCCACCGGACAGGGGACGGGATTGGGTTTGAGTTTGAGTTACGACATTGTAAAGGCGCATGGCGGGGAAATAAAAGTAAATACAAAAGAAAATGAGGGAACTGAATTTACAATCGTATTACCTTTAATATAACTTGAGTTAAAAAAGTAATTCCGATGAATAAACAACATGTACTTATTTTTTTAATGCCGTTGATCTTGATCATTTCGTGTAATTCCGCAAATGAACAAAGGCAAATTAAATCAAATGCAGAGGTTTGCATAGATTGTGGTATGGATTCCATTGCAATAATATGGGATAATGCGCGAACGCCGGCTGATACCCTTTTTGCGATCATGGCCCAGATTGATAATGATTTAGATGGCCCAATAAATCTGGAATATAAAACCCGGAAAATAAATGAACTTGCCAAAATCAATAAGCGGTTAAAATTGATTGATATTAAACCGTATGAATTGTATAATGAAGGGATGCAGAAATGGATTGAAAACGATCAACAGGGGGCGATCAAAAAAATAAAGCAAGCCATTGAACTTTTCGACAAGCAAAAAAAAATCATGGGGATCAACAGTTTGCTGAATAATCTGAGATTATATTTCAGCAATGCAGGATTAAGGCAGGAAAGAATGGACTACTTCCAGGAGAAACTGAAATTTTATCAGGAAAACGGACCCCAGGAGAATCTTGCATCTTGCTATCACGCCATCGCCGGAAGTTTTACTTATATTGGAGACTATAACAAAGCCATAAACTATTACCTGAAAGCAGGAGATATTTATAAAACTTATTCACAAGGTGGTTATCTCAATGAAATATTGGCTGCGGGCTGGTATTACTATTTCTGGGGAAACTTTGACAAAGCATTGCAATACATTAATTTATTCATTTCCCTAAATGGCAGCACGAATTCCCGATGGGAAAATGTTTGTGAGGGTGAAATAATTCTTTCAAAAATATATAATGAGAGAAAACAATACCAGAAAGCAATCAGTCATATAGATCGTGCTAAATTTATAAGTGATTCTCTAAAATTTTACCAGATTGTAGCCATATCCCTTACAGAAAAAGCGGGGATCTTCCTGGAATTGCAACAACCTGACAAAGCCATAAATTATCTAAATAAAGCAAAAGATATAAGAGATTCACTGTCAATACCCGTTTCAACCAATAATGGAGATTTGGAAATAGATTATTACATGTATAAATATCATATGCAATTAAAGTATCTTAGGTCTGCTGAAACTGATTTGAAGGAGGCATACAAAAGGGCGCAACAGATTAAAGATGACAGACTTGTGCAGAAATACCGTAAAGCCCTGGCAAACTTTTATTTGCAACAGGGGATAACCGAAGCTGCTGCTGTCCTGACATTACAATATATCAATTTTGGTGATTCGCTTCAGAATAGCTTTAATCGTAACAATATCGCCAGTTACGAAAACGAACAAGTTGAAATAAAACGGGAATTGGAGATACAACAATTAGAGATCCAGAAGAAAACGCAGCGGAACTATTTTTTTTTGGGAGGCGTTTTCCTGCTTTTTATTTCAGGAGGTTTTTATAGCAGGTTACAATACATGCGTAAAGTAAGAAGACAACTCGAAGATAAGAACCTGCTGATTGAGATGGAAAAACAACGGGCCGAACAAACGCTTGATGACCTAAAGAACACCCAGGCCCAGCTCATCCAATCCGAAAAAATGGCTTCGCTTGGAGAACTCACCGCCGGCATAGCACACGAAATTCAGAACCCACTCAACTTCGTGAATAATTTTTCGGAAGTGAATTCGGAGCTGATTCAGGAAATGAAAGAGGAAATAGATAAAGGAAATATGGAAGAAGTAATAGCGCTTGCCAATGATATTGCCGATAACGAGCAAAAAATAAATCACCATGGTAAACGGGCCGATGCCATTGTTAAAGGGATGCTGCAACACAGCCGTAGCAGCAGCGGGGTGAAAGAACCAACCGATATTAATAAACTGGCCGACGAATATTTGCGACTTGCTTATCACGGACTCAGAGCAAAAGACAAATCGTTCAATGCAACGATGAAAACCGATTTTGATGAATCGATTGGAAATATCAATATCATTCCTCAGGATATTGGACGGGTAATTTTGAATTTGATTACCAACGCTTTTTATGCGGTAAACGAGAAAAAGCAGCAATTCGGCAAAGACCTGTCAGGGTTCCAAACCCTGACAGGTCTGAACAGCTACGAACCTACAGTTTCTGTCAGCACAATAAAGAGAAATGCCCGCCCGGATGACCCGGTCGGACGGGGAACTGTTGAAGTAAAAGTGGCCGATAACGGTGGCGGCATTCCTCAAAAAGCTTTGGATAAAATCTTCCAGCCTTTCTTCACCACCAAACCTACCGGCGAAGGAACAGGTCTGGGATTGAGCATGAGTTATGAGATCGTCACCAAAGGCCATGGGGGAGAACTGAAAGTGGCGTCGCGTGAGGGCGAAGGTGCGGAGTTCACCATTATTTTACCGTTATAATCAAAAAAATAAGATATGAAAATTTTGGTAGTTGACGACGAAAGAGATATTCAAACTCTGTTTGAGCAAAGGTTCAGGAAAGAAATCAGGGATAGATCCCTCGAATTTGTATTCGCGTTTTCAGGCGAAGAAGCGCTGACCTACCTTCAGAAAAATGAACATGAAGTGGTTATTATTTTATCAGACATCAATATGCCGGGGATGAGCGGGCTCGAACTACTCAGGCATATCAAACAAATTTATCAGAATCCGCCTCCGGTAGTCATGATGATAACTGCCTACGGTGATGCGGAAAATTTTGATACAGCCAAAAAGTATGGGGCTGACGATTTTTTAACCAAACCGGTTGACTTTAACTTGTTAAAAGAAAAATTTAAACAATAAGCTCATGGCAAAAATTCTAGTAGCCGACGATGAGGTCGATCTTGAAATGCTCATCAAACAGAAATTCCGCCAGAAAATTCGGGAGCAGGAATATGAATTCATTTTTGCAGTGAATGGTAAGGATGCATTGGAAAAGATTCTGCAACATCCTGACGTCGACATGGTTCTGAGTGATATTAATATGCCTGAAATGGATGGTTTAACTTTACTCAGCCGGTTAAGTGAATCGAGTCCTTTAATCAAATCGGTGATTGTTTCGGCCTACGGCGATATGGAAAATATCCGTACCGCTATGAATCGCGGTGCTTTCGACTTTATTACCAAGCCAATCAATTTTGAGGATTTGTCGTTAACCATGGAGAAAACAATCAGGCATTGCCTTCAGATTCGTGAAACGCTTAAAGCTATCCGTGAAAATAGTATCCTGAAAATGTATGTCGATGAGACAGTACTCAATTTCATGGGAGGACGTGAATTCGAATCTTCACTGATGGCCAATGAATCGGTTGAGGCTACCATTGTGTTTATTGACATTTGCAGTTTCACATCCATCAGCGAAAATGAATCTCCGGATACCGTTGTAAAACTTCTGAATAGTTATTTTGAAGTGATGGTGAAGGAAATTATTGCACAGGGTGGCTATATCGACAAATTTATTGGCGATGCGGTCATGGCCGTTTTCCGTGGAGATTTTCACCTTGACCGGGCCATTGATGCCAGCCTGGCGGTGAGAACTAAAATAAACAATTCCTCAGTTTTGCCCGAAAATGTATCCTTTACACCACAAGTCTCGATAGGAATTAACAGCGGTGAAATGATCTCAGGCAACATCGGTTCAGCCACTTTGCGACGGTTAGATTATACGGTAATTGGCGATACCGTAAATACAGCCCAGCGGTTACAATCAGTAGCTGCTCCCGGCCAGATACTGATCAACGAAATTTCGTACGAAAAAGTGAAGGAATCATTCAACTGCCGGAAAGTGGGCGAGGCAAGCCTGAAACATAAAGCCGACCAGGTACTCATTTATGAAGTTCTGGATTAAGGATATTGACATCAAAATTTTAAGACTCAGAGTCTGACTTCAAGTCAGCCCTGAGTTTAATACAGAACTACGATTCCTTTTTGTTCGTATTAATTTTAAACGGCAAATAAAATAAACAATATCCGAAAATACCGGTTGCCAAAACTACAATGCCAACCAAGCCCCAGTAACTTTCAAAAATGACTCCGGCAATAGCGATTCCGAGTCCAATAATAATACGGATAATCCGGTCAATTTTTCCTACGTTACATTTCATGAGATTTGAATTAAGATTTTGTCCTTAAAGGTATTAAATGAAATGAAGTTTCGAAATTATTTTCTGGTATTTCATCGGCAGAACTAACCAGAAGGGACATTGCGCGATTGAAAAGTTTTCACTGATTACCATTCGCTTCACATTCCTTCCGCTCATTTCACGGTTTAAATTTTTACATTTGCAGCTATGATCGATTCAGCAACCATTGGGCGAATACTGGATACAGCAAACATTTCAGATGTAGTTTCAGAATTTGTTACACTCAAAAAACGGGGTGTCAACCAACTCGGATTATGTCCTTTCCATAACGAAAAAACACCTTCGTTTACAGTTTCTCCGGCCAAGGGAATATTTAAATGTTTTGGTTGCGGGAAGGGTGGCAACTCGGTAAACTTCATCATGGAACTGGAGCAACTCAGTTATCCGGATGCTTTGCGATGGCTGGCAAAAAAATACCACATCGAATTAGAGGAAAAGGAAGAAACTCAGGAAGAAAAAATGCTCAAGGACGAGCGCGAAAGCATGATGATTGTTTCAGCTTTTGCCCAGAAGTACTTTAGCCGGTATCTGCTCAATGAAAATGAAGGACGGAAGGTTGGCCTGAGTTATTTGCGCGAACGGGGTATCCGCGATGACATCATTTCCAAATTCGAATTGGGCTTTTGCCCTGATGGGAAGGATCTTTTTACTCAGGCAGCCCAGCGTGAAGGATATAAAATGGAATTCCTCGAAAAAACCGGATTGACCATTAAACGCGACGATTGGATTCGCGACCGTTTTGGCGGGCGGGTCATTTTTCCGGTTCACAATGTGGCTGGCCGGGTGATTGCGTTTGGCGGGCGAACGCTGACCAACGATAAAAAAGTAGCCAAATACCTCAATTCTCCTGAATCTGAAATTTACCACAAGGGCAGGACTTTGTATGGGATTTATCAGGCTAAACGCGACATTACCCGCCTCGATAAATGTTACCTGGTTGAAGGATATACGGATGTTCTTGCTTTTCATCAAGCCGGAATCGAGAACGTGGTCGCTTCTTCGGGAACCTCGCTGACGATTGAACAAATCAGGCTGATCAGGAGATTTTCGCCCAACATAACCATTGTTTACGATGGCGATGAAGCTGGAATAAAAGCATCGCTTCGTGGTATTGATATGGTTCTGGAAGAAGGCATCAATGTTAAAGTTTTGCCATTGCCCCGTGGTGAGGATCCCGATTCATTTGCCCGGTCGATGAGCGCCAGCCAGTTGACTGAATACATTAAGGAAAAGGAAACCGATTTTATCAAATTCAAGACTCAACTGTTGATGGAAACCGTTGAAAACGATCCGGTTTCAAAAGCTCGCCTAGTCAATGAAATTGTCCACTCCATTTCAGTTATTCCGGATACCATTACCCGAACGATATACATTAAGGAATGCAGCCGTTTGATGGATGTTCAGGAAGTGGTTTTATATTCCGAAATCCGTAAAATTCAGAATAAACAATCGGAGGACCATACCCGGAAAGAACTTCAGGAAATCCAGGTTAAGGCCTCAACTCCAGGCGCTCCGGTCACTGAAAAGAAAATTGCCAATCCGTTTGAGACAGAAGAGCGTGAAATTATCCGTATTCTCCTGAAATATTTTCATCAGGAGGTTTTTGAATTTGAAGATGAAGAAACGCACCAGGTGAATAAATATTCTGTTGGATTTTTTGTGCTGAATGAGTTGCATCGGGACGAACTTATTTCAGTCAATCCGAAGGTTAAAAGCATTTTATCTGATATGGAAAAGAACCTCGATAAGAAGGAATTTGATCCAATCCGATTTTTTACCCAACATCCCGATAATGAGATCAGTCAATATGCAAGCAACCTGTTGTCGGAGAAATATTTTCAAAGCAAGCGTTGGAGCCGTGGAGGCGCTTTTGTTGAATCAGAAAGTGATTTACTGTATCTGTTGGTTCCCAAACTGGTTCAGGAATACAAGCTTAAAAAAGTAAAAGCGTTGTTAAAAGAGCTGGAACATCAAATCAGTGAAGCCAGCAAAAACGATCAGACTGAACAAATGATGGATTTAATGAATCAATATCAGAATTTGAAAAAGATAGTGAAAGAGTTGTCGGAACTGCTTGGATTCAGAACCATAAGTTAAATATCAAATTTCATGAGAACCCATTTTATTCACGACCGAAACGAGATTGATCTCATCCTGAAACAATGTAAAACCTGTTTCGTGGCTATGTCTGACAACGATATTCCCTATGTGCTTCCACTGAATTTTGCGATGGATGGCGACCGGGTTATAATTCACTCGGCCCAAGCTGGTAGGATGTGGGAAACCATTAAGAAGAATCCGAAGGTTTGTATCAACTGGATTTTGGGTGAGGAACTGGCATGGCAGGATGTTCAGGTTGGATGCAGCTACCGCGTTAAATCGAAATCGGTTATGGTTGAAGGAACTGCCGAAATTGTGGAAGACATGGAAGAAAAAGAACGATTAGTCAAAAAATTTATGACCCAGTACAGCGAATTGCCTTTTAAATTTAATGAACCAGCCATCCGCAATGTGGGAATCATCCTGGTTAATATCGACAAATTAACTGCGAAGGAGTTCGGTATAAAAGTTCAGAAATAAACAAAAAGATTTACAATTTTCTTATTTACCATTTACTATTTGAACACGCTTGAAATAGTAAATAGTAAATAGTAAATATACAAATAGTCAATATTAATATTCTTATGGAATTATTTTTTTATAAAATGGCTGTTCCATGGGTTGGCTTTCGGCGCTGAAAATCCGGTAAAGAACCGGGTGTTTCAATACTTCTGAAAACAAAGCTGCTTTCCCATCAATCAATACCTGATTATTAATTAACCGGATTCCATGACTGTAATCCACATACCAATCCACATGGCCTGAATATACCGGTTGAATGGGTTTTCCATCAGGCTTGTGCCATCCGTAAATAACAACTTTCCCGGGCTGTCTGGCTATTCGTGACAACAAAATAATGTCCTTTTTTATTCCTGCCACCAACTGGCCATTAATTCCTCCGGCTTCGATTCGTTGTTTTTCAATTTGCATATTGTGTTCGCTGAATTTTGAAACCAGCTCGTTGGCATTCCCGACCGGAATATAATTGAAGGGAGTCAGCTTGACCTGTGCATTTTGGTAAATATGGTCACTTAGTTTGGCTGTTATCAGCGATGCTCCGAAGTCAGTAGCCAATCGTTGTGCAGTATTTGGATTCATCGGAATCCGACAAAAATCACTGTCGCTGCCAACCGACAAATAATCGGGCATAACTTCATAGTTTACTTCATGCATGATGCCTGCAGAATCGGCAAACTCTCCTCTCAGAGTTATTGTATTTCGTAAAAAGCGCGGAATATTTCCCGATGCAATGGCATTATAGATTTCTTCTTCCCTCTCTGCTAATGGTAATGTTGAAATTCGTTCCATAAAATAAGAGCCAGATTCCGCTTGGACATTTCGTTCAGGAATATTTAAACATCGGATTGGAATAACAATAGAATCGGCAATGAAGTTTGAATATGCCCTTTCTCCGAAATAAATGTAATTTTTCTGTTCAAGTTTGGTGCCACTGAGGACACTGTGAATAAATCCGTTCCTTTCGACCTGCACCGTATGAAATATCTTTTTATCCGGATTGGTCTTTAAAATAATTTGGATTCTTTTTCTTTTTGAACTATTCCAAATCAGGCTGTCGTTTTGCTGATTTTTGAAGCGAAACTGTTCGGACAGATATTTTTGCATCATTTTAGTCCGGTACCACGTTCCTCCGGTTGGTGAAACCAATGGCTTTCCGTTGTAAACAACAACGCTGTCGTTATAAGCCAGGGCACATAAAAATCGATTGTTCCCTGTTTTTAACCATCGTTCAAGTTTCGGTCCGTAGATGGAATCCTCGTAGCCATAATCGCTGTCGAGGAATGCAATGCGCACAACATCTTCCGGAATTTCCGTGAAAGCATCCAGATAGCTGAATATAAATCTTCCGCCACCACTGTGCCCATTTAAAACTGTTTTTGGCTGCCAGGGTGCAAAAATTACTTTAACATCATCCACCATTTTTTTGACCTGCTTCTCATATTCCGGAGTATTTGCTTTCCATTGTGGCCAGCTCTTTTGGGTATTTTCAAGATAAACAACTACAATGGTCTGATCTTTAATGACCGAACGTAAGAATCGGGTTTGAGCTCCGATATGCTGAATGTTAAAATGCCAGTCATCGCCTTCATGTAATTTTTTGCCAAAGGTTTGTTCAATGGTATTGCCATTCGGAAGAGCGTAAAATATCAACAATACTTCCTTTTCTTTTTCAAATCCTTTGACCGGAGCATTGATTAGAATTCTGGTTTTAAGAGATAAATTCTCTATGACCATTTGCTGTTCACCGAATGATCCGGATAGTTTAAATCCGGGTAAAACCTGCGACTGCAAATAGCCAAACTGGAAGGTCAGAATTAGAAGTAAAATCAGGCGTTTCGCCGCTGAATTTAATTTCTGTATTTTTGTCATCGCTGGATTTCGTTTGATCCAAACAAATTTAGAAATAGGAGAGGATCTTTCTGGAGTTTTCCCTCATTATATTATTTTTATATCGAAATGATAATTTCTTTTAAATGATACTGGTAACAGGTGGAACGGGGCTCGTGGGAGCTCATTTGCTTTATGAACTAACCAATTCCGGTCTGCGGGTGAAGGCACTTCGACGTCAGCATAGCAATACCGACTGGGTGAAAAAGATATTTTCATATTACTCCAACCGGGTTGAAGACTTGTATAATCAAATTGAATGGGTTGAAGGGGATATTCTGGATTACCTGAGCCTTGAGGAGGCGCTGAAAGGAGCCACAAGCATTTATCATTGTGCCGCTATCGTTTCATTTCATGGCGATGATAATGATATGATGTTGAATAACAATGTAAAAGGCACAGGAAATCTGATTGATGCCGCGATTCATAACGGAGTCAGGCGTTTTTGCCATGTCAGTTCCATTGCCGCACTTGGGAAAACCCAGGATGGAAGTGAAATTACTGAAGAAACTTACTGGACCCCCTCGAAACGCAAATCGGGTTATTCGTTGAGCAAATTTTTCTCTGAAATGGAGGTGTGGCGTGGAATTGAAGAAGGGCTGGATGCCGTAATTGTTAATCCTTCCATCATTATGGGTCCTGGAAACTGGGATATTGGCAGCCCCAAACTTTTTCAATCCATCTGGAAAGGACTGAAATATTACACCCGGGGAATTAGCGGTTTTGTCGATGTTCGGGATGTGGTTAAAGCCATGATCATGCTGATGGACGACCAGCGATTCGATCAGGTTAAAACACAACGGTTTATTCTGAATGCCGGTAATTTAAGCTATCAGGATTTTTTCAACAAAATTGCGGATGGCCTGAACAAACCGCGTCCCCGAAATTTTGCCTCAGACGTTAAGTTGCACATTGCCTGGCGCATGGCCAAAGCTGCCAGTTTTTTTACTGGTAAACGACCGATCATTACCCGCGATGCTATTTCCGGATCCAATCAGAAAAACCATTATTCCGGAGAAAAAATACGGACGACTTGTGGTTTTGAGTACCGAAGCCTTGATTCGTCGATTACCGACATTGCTGAAATCTTTTTGAAAGATATGGTCATGCCATCAGCAAAATAATGTATTGTTAGTGGACTGAGAAACTGTTCA